>Ga0172379_10004345_pt1 | contig 21095 bp, 18 predicted proteins | sample GrowelOW334metaG_FD_119756 | JGI IMG/M metagenome (GOLD analysis project Ga0172379, IMG submission 119756) | Groundwater microbial communities from an aquifer near a municipal landfill in Southern Ontario, Canada - Groundwater well OW334 metaG | ecosystem: Environmental > Aquatic > Deep...
CGGAATTTGTATGAAGCGTAGAAAATACCAAATGTCCAGTGAGAGCTGTATGGATTGCAACTCTAGCAGTTTCATTGTCTCTTATCTCTCCAACCATGATGACATCTGGATCTTGGCGTAATGCAGCACGAAGTCCTATAGGAAAAGTGATGCCTAGATTGTGTTTGATATGTACTTGTCTCACACCATCTATCTCATATTCGACTGGATCTTCGAGAGTGATGATAGATAGTGGTTCTCTGGCCTTGAATGATAGACAAGTATGGAGAGTGGTGGTTTTGCCACAACCTGTTGGACCAGTAGCAAGGATGAGGCCATTTGGTCGCTTCAGAGCATGGTCTATCATCCTTACATGGTCTGGTGTAAATCCCAATTTGGAAAAAGAAATATGTTTTGGCACTCGTGCTGGTAGTAGACGTATAACAGCATTTTCACCATGATAAGTGAGCATAAATGAAACTCGTATATTGAATTCTTCATTTCGAATTGATGCTTTCCATCTACCGTCTTGTGGTACTGCATGAAGATCTGTCCTTACACAAGCCAATATCTTCAATCTGGCAATAATTTCTTCATGCAATCTTTTTTCCCAAATTCCTACTTCTTCTATATGACCATCTATTCGCAATCTTATTAGTATGTCAGAAATGCGTGGATCTATATGGATATCTGATGCTTTCATAGAAGTTGCATACCATAGAATATCATCTATAGCTTCAAACGCTGTTCCTGGCATCATTGGAAAAGATGTTATCTTCTGTAGTGACAAGTCTTTTATCGTAATCATACGAGCATCGTATCAGAGAGAGATAAAATCCTGATAAAATTCTCCTAAAATTTTGATAAAATTTCGCTGAAGAAATGATAAAATCTATGCTTTAAGAAAACAATATGTTATTTCATGTCCTGCGGAACTCACTCGGTAAATTTCTAGGTAAAATGCTATTGAATTGCTCGATACTTCGGCATTACATGCCTCAGTTTCGTAGCAATTCCCACAACCTACGCATTTTACCAAGAAATTTATACTCGTTCAGACAGTCCTCGGACATGAAATAACATATTGTTTTCTTAAAATCTAAAATAATCGAAGAATTACCTTGAGCTCATCAATATTAATCCTTATAGTTTTCGCTTGCTAATATTCAAAAAGTATGATATCGTCTTTGACTAGTAATGGTTCTTTCTAAATAATGGATTAGGAGGAATCTCGACAAAAAAACAGATTGGAGCACATTATGTTGCAAAAGAGACATTCGGAGCAAGCAAAACAGACAGGAAAGTTGACGATTCCAGTAACATTCATAACGGCATCAACAAACAATTCAGAAAGTGGCTTTCTGATCAAATCAATGGTGGAATCAGTCCAGAATGATTTTGATCGCAACGGCACTCTTATCACCAGTTTGGGGCATGCTGTATCATGGAATCTTCATGCGGAAACACCAACGGGGGTTAAGATCTTGAAAATCTCAGATCATCACAGAAGTAGCGATACATTGCCTGTCAGGTTGGTTGCAACTGCTTTTGTCAAGTTTGTTCGCCATGTTACAAGGAAAGATGTTGGTGATTACAATCATATCATCGCTTTTGGATTGCCACTACACAAAGACCAAGTTCATATGTTCCTGAAGGAGTTTGTGAATGTGCGTCTCCTATACGTGGCAGAAGAAGCAGAACACATGTTCTGGGAAAGCATGCAGGAAAGGCTATCATCTGATACGAGAAACAAGTCCAAAGACCAACAGCCGAATTGCCAGACCAAACCTGCTCGACGCTACCCAGAAGCAATGAAAGCTGCAATCAGCTTTGCAAATCAGAGACCTGGATCGTTCCATGAATTTGTAGGTCAATATGACCTCCTATCTGGGATCAAAGAGATCGTCAGTGGAGTGATCTAGAGAGCACATCCTCTACTAACTACATGTCAGATTACCTCCAGTACCACATGTACTGGAGTCTTTTAATATCAAGATTTACTCCCCAAACTTTTCATCTTCAATATCCTGTAAAGCTTCATCTTTGGTCTTGTGGATGCGTCCATCTATGTGATTTGCTGGAGAATACACTGTATACAATTTGAGTGCTTCATTACCAGTATTTATGATATTGTGCTCGGATCCTGCAGGAACCAGAAGCGCTATACCATCTTCGACTTTGTATTCGACACCATTTACTATAGCTTTACCCTCCCCTTTCTCGAAACGGAAGAATTGATCGACTTTCAGATGTGTTTCAGATCCTATCTCTTCACCGGGCAAAAGAGACATTAAGACAAGTTGGCTATGCGGAGCTGTATAGATCACTTGGCGGAAATAGTCATTTTCTACTGTTAATTTCTCGATATTCGATATATGTGGCTCTTTATTCATATTATTATAATTATTTATTAATTCCTATTTTCAAGACTGTATATTTATTATACCAGATAATCACTACCGAGATCCGATTTCGGTAAAGGACTATATAGCAAGGAAAACAATAAAATGTTATATTTTACTCATGAATCCTTCAGAAGAATTATCAAAGAAAAGACATACTCTCGCGCACCTACTAGCGGCAGCAGTTTTGGAGCTATATCCAGAAGCAAAAAACACTATTGGTCCTGCTATTGATAATGGTTTTTATTACGACTTTGATGATTTGAAAATTACTGATGAAGATTTGCCGAAGATAGAGAAAAAGATGAAAGAGCTTTTGCCAAAGTGGCAAGCATTTTCGCATAAAGAAGTGAGTCCAGAGGAGGCTAAAGATTCATTCAAGGATAATACTTATAAACTAGAATTGATAGAAGACTTGGAAAAGTCGGGAGAAATAATTACTTTTTACACTGTTGGAAATAAAAGCGAAACCGCAACCGTTGAGGCGGCGACAAATGGCGACTTGGCGAAGCCAACGAAGGCATTTCGTCGCGCCGAGGAGGTTGCGGTTTCATTCACCGACCTCTGTCGCGGTGGTCATGTCGAAAATCCTGCAAAAGAAATAAAGCCCGATTCGTGGAAACTTTCTCGCATAGCTGGTGCATATTGGCGTGGTGATGAGAAAAACAAAATGCTTACTCGCATATATGGACTTGCTTTTGAAAATAAAAAAGAGCTATCTGAATATGAGACCATGATGAAAGAAGCGGAAAAGAGAGACCATCGCAAGATAGGTAAAGAGATGGATATATTTGAATTTGATGATGATGTTGGACCAGGACTTCCACTATGGTTACCCAATGGCGCAGCTATGATAGAGGAATTGGAAAAACTTGCAAAGGAAACAGAATTCATGATGAATTATAAGAGGGTTAGGACTCCTCATATAGCCAAAGATTCTATGTATCTGAAGAGTGGTCATTTGCCATATTATGAAGAATCTATGTTCCCTCCTATGGAGTATGAAGGTGGCAAATACTATCTCAAGGCCATGAATTGTCCACATCATCACAAAATCTTTGCTTCTAGAATGAGAAGCTATCGCGATCTACCTTTGCGCTTAGCCGAATATGGCACAAATTATCGCCACGAAAAGTCTGGTGAACTATTTGGCCTTATGCGTGTCCGTATGCTTTCTATGAATGATGCACATATCTATTGCACAGAAGAACAGTTTGCCAGTGAATTCCAGGCTGTAAATGATATGTATATAAAATATTTCAAGATATTTGGCATAGACAAATACATAATGCGTTTCTCTACACACGATCCAAAGAAGCTTGGCAAAAAGTTTGTAGATGAGCCAGAATTATGGAAGAAAACAGAAGATATGGTACGCAAAGTACTAGTTGATTCCAAAATACCTTTCGTAGAAGTAGCCAATGAAGCCGCATTCTATGGACCAAAGATAGATGTACAAGTATGGTCTGCTATTGGCAAAGAATTTACCCTAGCAACCAATCAAGTTGACTTTGCTGTACCAAAAAGATTTGATCTTGAATATACCGATAAAGATGGCACAAAGAAAACTCCGCTCTGCATTCACCGCGCTCCTCTCGGCACACATGAACGCTTCATCGGATTTTTGATCGAACATTATGGTGGCAACTTCCCTCTATGGCTTGCACCTATTCAAGTGAAAGTCATACCAATCGGAGAAACTCATTTTGATACTGCTAGAAAAGTCCATGAATCATTACACGACTCATTCATTCGCTCCGAACTCGATATTTCAAATGATGGATTCGGCAAAAAAGTCAGAAATGCGAAAACAGCAAAAATCCCCTATTTTATAATTATTGGCGACAAAGATGTGGAGGCAAACAAGGTTACGTTGGAAAGTAGGGACAATGGGCAGGTGGGACAATTACCAACCGCGGAAATATTGGAGAAGTTACAGAGAGAGATTTCTGATAGAAAGTAAAAGCGCACAGTCCTGTAGAAGATCGTGCGCTGAATAGCGTCAAAAAAACATCTCAACGCTCCAGACTAGACCGGACGGCACCTAACTTGACTTGGGAGAGGCGCACGTCGCTTGGCGTAACAAAAGTCGTGAACTTCCCAAACTGCTTCTTGGGTGGATGGAAGAGACCCATACCGACTTTGCCCGCTTCATTGAAAACTCTCTGAAGTAGGTAATCATCGTATTGATTTCCATCAACGGCCACTGATCCCTCAAGCATCCAGTGCCGAAACATTGGAGCAACCACGGTAATCATTTTCTTTGATCCCGGTGAAGCATGTTGGACACTAGTGTATACCTCCCATTCCCTATCCAGATGTTGATTCCTTTTGCGGAGCGGAATAGATCCACTAGGCAGATGAAGTACTTGCTGTAATCTGACGAAGCTCAATTGACTGCCTCCGTCAACAGTTATCTTGGAGCAACCTTTGCGGATTGCGTCCCAGAGCCAAGAGACGGGAACGACAGGGTTACCGTCGTCGTCTTTGCTCATATTTTCCAAGGCTTCTTGTTCGAACAGTATGCCCTTACTGGCATCCGAGGCAATCTGTTCACGCAATTCATGCCTGGAAATGCGATGTAAAATTAACGGTGTTGTACCAAGAATACGTAAAGTCAATGTTCTCATGAGTTGAAAGTTGTCAAACGATCTGTTATTTAGATCGGGTTTTAGCAACATGCTAATCCAATATCACACTATCACAGCTAATAAGTATTGTCAATATTGTATTTATTTTTTTGTTTGTTATTATTCTCATTAAGGAGTAAGACCCTTCCATGTTGATGCACTTGGTGCTTCGTTAAAGTGGAGGGGCTTTCTTATTTATTATTGATATAAAATCTGTTCACTACAGATCTGTTCTCTTATCAAATCATACAATTCGTGATCATTTCTTTCGTATTTCCTAAAGATTGCCCATGACACAAAATCTACTGCTTGTAATGATTTGCTATTACTCGAATTGATTAACTCAACCTTTATTGGCTCATCTCTATTCTTTTCTGTCAATTTAGTGATATATTCTGTAAAATGCTTGTTCAATATCTTATTTGTGGATCTTTTATCCGCACAAAGTGTCACTTGATTGTCATGAGTAATTATTCCAAGTGACTGAATCTTCTCCAATAAAACATAGGTCGCATATGTATACAGATTTTCATGTTCATATTTTATGTTATGTGGTGTATTTCGCTTATTTACTACCACATAAGCTATATTTAAATTTTCTATTTTAGATATAGCTTTTACAAATCTTCTTCGTATTGAACTATTATGAAAATTGGCGTGAAGTTCTCCGTGTTTCTGATATTTTTTTGACATCGAACACCATATCTTTGTCACAGCTTTCTCTATTGGTCTGAAATTTGTAGTTATAATAGTAGCAATCACAAACCAGCGAGTAGAACGCTCACCAAATCCCAAATCTCCACTTTCATCAAGAAAAATATAAATCATGTTCGAGAATTGTATCATAAAATCTTTGGTGTATATAAAAAGCGACTGACCTTACGATCAATCGCTCCGCACCAAACCACACAGTACGCCACGCTAGGTAACTTTACTCAGCGACGAAATGAATAGCAAAGAAATATAGAAGTTAAGATATATTTTAATAAAAAATCACCACAGACATGATGTCCGTGGTGATGTGTACACATAATTTGTTCTTTAGTGCTTCACTTGGATGGCTTTGCCGTTCCTGATAGCAAAGACCTGATGAGACAGATTCTCGTGAGCAAACTTGGTCACTTCGGGGTGAATCATTCCACCCGTATCTCTGAACAATTCAGCAGACAGGGCGGTATTGATTACCGCCATGTGATAGTCCGACAGGAAAGTGTCATTTTCTTGGCACAATCCCCAGTTGGGATTGTTGATGTTGAATGACAACATGCCGGTCCGTGGTTCAAAGACGAAAGGAACCCTGAAGTCTTCCATCTCGACGTGTTCAAACCGGAGACCTGTAGAACTGCTTCTGACATCAGTCCGTTTGCGACCGCGAGGGCCGTAGACGAGTCCTGGTTTATGAAGTGGATGGTCTATCTTTGGGATTGTTTTACCACCACTGCCAGATCCTCCTTTGCATATTTCCTTTTCTTCAAAAGGTTTACCCCCAATTGATACTGAAGTGCCATCATCCTGACCAATGATCTGTTTTCGAGAAACTTTGACATGTTCAGGACCAACAGACCCGACTGTGATCAATCTCGCCACTGATTCGAACTCCACCTGTTTTAGCAGGAGCTCGGCATATGGCATCACTTGTACACCGATTCGTTGGAATCGATCGTCGGAGGCCTGTTCTTCCACCTCAATAATGATTTTCTTACCGACCTTCTTATGCCAGAACCCAAGAACTTCACAAAGCACAAAGAGTGCGTCGTTCTCCTCGAATTTGGTACGGTCAGCATGTAGAGCAACCTTCTCACAGAGCACTTGACCCTCAAAAACCCCAGAGAGGAGTGCTTTAGCGACCGGCTGATCGAGCAATGTCACGGTGCAATCAACGAATTGCTTCGGTGAAAGGCGCGATGGGTTGTTCATTGTGCCAAAGACGACTTTTCCTTGACGACCGCGACGTCCCAAAGGAGCAATGTAGAGCTCAACCTTTACCTTGCCGCTCTCGGGCATTTCCTCCTTAAAGACATCAATCTTTCTTCCGGAGAATTGGGGGGCCTCAACCTTGAGGATTGACTGGTGTCCATCGTCATTGGTAATGTCGATGGTAATGTCAATTTGCCTTTCCCTGATGGCATCGCCAAACTTGAGTGCGATATCGCTTGTCAGTTCAGCGGGGTCTAGATGCGAGGTGCGACGGTCTTTAGTGATTCCGCCCACATTAACTTTCGTGCGCCACCAAGTTTTTCCATTGGGATCGTGTTCGAGACCACTCACAGGACTACTGGGAATTGAGACCTGCTTTTGCTTGATGATGGTCGCGGTTACGAATCGATACTCCATGAAATCGCTTCGGCGTGGTGCCGGACACGAAGTCAGGGTGAATTCTCGGGCAATGGAAATAGGAGAGATCAGACCGAGTCCAAACTGCCCATACTTGCCAACATCCTTAAGGGTATTACCAATGGATTGAAGGGCTTGCGTGATTTTCTCACGGCTAGCCCCCGAACCATTGTCATACACAGTAAAGGTGCGCTGTGGCACACTTATTTGAATAGCGATTCGTTTGGCACAAGAGTCGACAGAATTCTGCACGACCTCCTTGATTACTGCTGATAGATCGGCATAGTTTTTCGCCAACCTATACATGACTTTACCCTGATGTAGTGCAACATTAATTGCATTCATATGATTCCTTTCTTTTCGCTTAACAGGTTGTTCAGTGTTTCCCAAGTCAGATGAAGAGCCGGTTCTGGCCCTTCAACCATTTTTTGCCGCATCCGTATTCGATTTTCAACAGGACCCTCCAAGAGTTTCCCTCCTAGTGTTCTTACGCTCGAACAAGCTGCAGCAAATTCGCCTATCAATGAATCGTCTGGTTTGTTACTGTGGCTTGGTGAATTACCGAGCAACTGTTTCAAACCGAGACGCTTCTGTTTTACCATTTCGGTCAGTTGAGACCGACGAGAATCTGCAATGAGTTTGAATTCATTCAGACGCTCTCTGGTTACTCCGATGCCTTCTCGAAAATATCGATATAGGGCTTTTCGGTCGGTCGTACCGATGGCTCTCTCCACGATACGTGGAGTCATCAGGTTGAAAGCTATACATTGTCCAACCGTGAATATGTCAGGGTGGACCCGCATAAGCTCTTCAACTTTGTATCCGATCAGATCCAGAAAATAACACACCCGAAGAAGAACTTCTCCTGTCGGCATAATGCCGTGTTTGCGCCACATTCTTTCAGTGTCGGATTGTACCTCCGCGAACTCAATCAGGGCTTCGGATTTACCGAAACGCCTAAAGAAATCCGCCATGCAATCCTTAGTTTTCATTGTTTTTGCGGTCTTCATTTCATATTGTCAATGGTCAATTGTTGTTGTGTGGAAGATCTTGTATATATATTACATATATTTGATTTAATGTCAAGACTACTTTTTTATGCTTAAAATCTTTAATTATTTTGAAAAAATATAAAAAAGGCGCACTTTTGTGCGCCTGTGATTCTTTTCAGCAAATTCAAGACTTAGGACAGCAGTTTCTTGAATTCTTCGAGTTGACTGAGTGCTTGCAGAAGATGAGGATCACTAAGTGCCTTGTTCAGGTGCTCGCTTTCCTTTTCTGTAGCTTGTATTTCCCCTTTCCGTTTCTCGAGGTCATCGAGAAACACACGGAGGTCATCGATTCGCTTTTGGTGCGAAGTGATTTCTGCCTTGGCGTTTTTTTCCTCGGCAGTAATGTCCACTTCCTGCAATTTGGCCAACCGATTTTTAACGGCAGTCAACTTACCCTCGAGGACTTTGTGTTCATCCGCCTTGGCTCTCAGTTCAAGCAATGATTGCTTGATGTCTGTTTTTGGGATGTCTGCTTTCGGTTTGGCGGAAGGTGTTCGTTTTCGGTTAGCTTCCGCTTCGATTTGCATTTTGGTTTTTATCAAAGAATTCGGTATCGGACCGAGCGCAAAGTCTACTGCGGCTGCGGTGATCGCATAACGAGAAGGTTTGCTTTCCGGGTTGAGCCGAATTACAAATCCTCTTGTCGTGAAGACTCTGATGAACACCATCGGCGATATGTTACCCGTGGGGACATCCAATTCGGCGATGACTTTTTCGAAGTCTCCGAAACTGAACGGTTTTTGTGTATCTTCGTCGCACATGGCGACGAGAGCACAGACACCTAAATGCAGTTTGGAGGGATCATCAAAGTACTTTTTGTAATGTACCGGATCAGCTAATGGAGCTTGTGGCTCCGGTGATGGCTCTGATGACTTTGGTGCTGGAGTTGTGGACGAAGCATCGTCAACGATTTCATTTTGGTCCACACTACCATCAGATACAGTGTCGTCAGATACGACAACCGTCGGTTGTTCAGGTTGTTGACTGCGAACAACGTTTCCACTGATGCCAGTGCGCAATTCACGGATCATTTCGTCGGTGACGATCATCATTCGGCCGCTGAAGATTCCGATCATTTCTTGGTAAAGCTCATGACCCGGACGCGCTCGTCCGTTTCCGTTTATAAGCTGGAAGTGAGTCTCAACCGTTTCGTTGTCGCAACCTACATATAATTGCACAGTAAACTGGCAACCACGCATAAGTTTGATTCCCTGTTTGGGGAAATATTTGCGTCGATCACCACCAATGTATTGAAGTCTGACATTATCATGGTTCCAACCACACTCGTGGCATAAGACCAAAATGATATCTCGCACTTCATGTTCCGGTGGTAGTCCGTGTCTTTCTCTGGGATAGTTTATCTGCACCTATTACTCCTGGGTTTTGGGGTTATTGTCAATGTTCACTATTATTCAGCATCATTTAATGCCAAATGAAATTCTGTTTAATTTAAGCATACAATGATTATGTTGTCAATGTTATTGTACCTATTATAATCTTGCAAGAAATGTTAGTTTATTAAAGGAGAAAGGAATATTATGACCGAAACACAATTGAAATATGCCAGAGTGTCACCAGAACAACTGCTTTGTTGTTTGAAACTGACTGTTCTTAGGACTAGACAATTGTCTAGTCCCGAAGTGTGGGAAATTGAAGAAGTAGTGCTGTGGCGGATGAAGCATCCAACACAGCTCGAAGTGATTCCAGGACTTCAAGGTGAATCAGTTCAAACCAATCCACCACCATTTGATCCAGAGAGAGATTTACCGGGTGGCTTGTTACCATCACCTGACTCAATCTGCCAGAAATGTCATCAGCCCATCACAGGTGATGAGGAGCATGCCATTAAAGGAGAGAGAGTTTTTCATAACTTATCTCTGAACCGTGGTGAGACGTTTGAAGCAGAACCTGTACCATTCGATTTTGAGACCACTGATTGATCAACGTCAATCAGTGATTAGACATCCTCATTCCCCGGCCGAAAGGTTGGGGATTTTCAATTTGTGGAAAATGGTTATTAATATATATTGAGAAGAATAGTAATATGTGATATAAAATAGACAAGTGAAAAATATTAAACTATTGAATTATTTATAATATATATGATAGAACATGCACCACAGACATCAGGAGCCGATCGCTTCGAAGATATAAAGAAGTTTTTTGAGGATTATATAAAGGTCTTGGAGGCCAAGCGCATCAAATTGGAGAGTTTCAGGAATGATCCTAGATTTAGTAATGAAGAGATAGATAGAGATTTAGAGAAGGTTGCTCATCTAAAGCAGTTATTCGAAGAGAAGTTGAGACGCATGAGTCCGGAAGAACTTAAGGCACAAGAAAATGGCAAAATAACTGAAGCAATATTTACTCATAGTATTATAAATGGAGATATGTTCGGAGAAGGTACAGAAGTCATAATACCTTCTCAATATGATGACTTTGTGAGGAAAGTAGACCTTATTGTTGCTGCCGGACCAGAAGATCCAAATATAGAAAGGCCAGATAATATTCGAAGAAATATATTTGGTTTGGCATTTGATTTCTGTAGCAAAGCAGAAGATGCTAGTAAGAAACTTGGAGATACACTGAGAGATAGTATAGTCAGAGGGTATTCCCCTTCAGTAAAATACGGAGAATTCCCTGATAAAGGTAAAACACGCAATATGTGGATTGCAAAAGTAATTATAGGTGCAGACGGAGAAGCAGTTGCTGATTTTGCTGATACTCTAGTCAATGCTATCAAATCAAATCCAAATGTATCTATAAAAGAGATTGCAAGAGATGTACTTGCAAAACATCCAATCAAGTCAATAGTATTAGATGAGATAATGAGTCAACTTATTGCTTTCAGAAATATTGCTTATCTATGCGATTCTAGTATTCCTATCAGAAATCAATTGGCAGAAGAATTCAAAGTAGAAATATCAGACAATCCAAAATATCGTCAAATAGGAGCAATGTATCATAGAGCATATAAACTATTTAGTGAAATACTTGAAACACAAAAAATAGACATTACCAAAATGGAAAAATCTCGAAGAGGAGACAAAATATCATCTACAATTCATAGTATGATAGGTCATATATCAGACCCTGATAAAAAATATCGGCCCGAGGACTTCCTGGGCCGAACAGTTCAGAAACAATAATGATGGGGAGAATCAAGAATTGTGGAAACGCTTCTCATCTTCTTCGCTTATTCTGCCAATCTTTCTGGCAACTGCTATCTGGGTTTCCAGCATAGCAAGTTCACGACGTTTTCCACTCAACTCTTTTTTCTTACCAATTGCCCAATCAATAAAATCCTGACTTGGTGATGGTATTTGCTTGTTTTTCATACCAATATTACAATAACACATATCTAGATCAAAAGCAAACTAAAAACCGACTCCTTAGTGGAATCGGTTTTCAGTTTAATTATTACCTAATCTTTTTATATCTTATTCCTATTGAACAAAAGATACAGTACTGCTGCAAATAGAACCAAGATTATGAGTATCGCTACCCATCCCCAAGGAACATTGGCAAGAGAAAAGAGTGAAGCGGCTGAATACTGTGTATTTTTTGCCTGTTCTACTACTTGCTTTACTGGCTCTTGAGTAGAAACTGTAGGTTGTGTCACAACTGTCTTTGCAACATAAGTCGTGGCTGGACGAACGGCAACTGCATTGCTACAAGCACGCGTACCAGTCCTACCATCTGCCGATGTTACAGAAACAATTGCGCTTTTGTCACCAGAAGTAGAATAGTATTTTGTTACAGAGCTTTGGCTACCAGTCAAGCCGTCTGAACCAGTCCAAGAATATCTATATGGAGCCATACCACCAGTAACTTCGACTGACCATGTGATAGGTTGATTTGTGGCAATAGAAGATGGATCTGCATAACAACCTATATCTAGATTATTATTATTAGAAGTTTGTATAACTACAGGCTGTTGATAATATACTGGATATGAAGTTGAATATGTATTTTGATAGATCGAAACAGTATTGTTACAACTTATATTCACGGTCTGATTGCCAGAATAGATTATGACAGAAGCATACTTTGTACCAGTACTATAGTAAGACTTTGAAACAGAAGAACCACTACCAGAGAGACCTTCTGTACCTGACCATACATAAGAATATGATCCTGTGCCACCAGAGACAGACGCTCTCCAAGTTATGGTATTGCCAATATTAGTTGAAGTTGTATTTGGATAACATGAAGCAGATACCGATGAATATGTAGGATAAGTTGGGTAGGTAGGAGGATAATAAACAGTTGGCTGTTGATAATATACTGTTTGTTCCACAGGATGATATATAGGGTCTGTATAAACCCTATCGTATGTATAGCTTACCTGATCTGCATAGCGAGTATGTACTACAGGATAGTAGTAATTATAATCATGATTATAATCTGCATTTGCAATACTTGGTATCATAGATACGAAACCAATAGCAAAAATAGCTATAATTATGGCTGTATAATAAGATTTATATGTGTTTTTTGACATGTTTTTCATAGTCTCATGATTATATATCATAGCTTTAGAAAAGTCAAGCGGTGCTCTTTGCAAGGTCCATATTTTTTCAATGCCATATAATGACTTTTTGTACCATATCCTTTGTGTATTTCCAGACCATATTCAGTATATTTCTTTGATATTCTCTTCATATGGCGATCCCTTTTTACTTTAGCGCATATAGAAGCTAGTGCAATGATTGCTTCCTTTGCATCACCACGTATTATCGTTTTTTGATCCTTGAATTTTGTCGGAGCCTTGAGCGATCCATCCAATAATATCTTTGAATGAAAAGTTGCAAATCCTCTTTTCTCCAATTTTCGCAAACAACTATTGATTGCCATTTGAATTGCTTTCACAATCCCAACCCTATCAATCGTCTTCGCATCAACAAGTGATACAACATAGTCGTAAAGCAGGGGGCGATCACTATCAATCATAGACATCCATTTTTCTCTTTGCTTTTCCGACAATTGTTTTGAATCTTTTACTCCCTTAAATCTCCTCAAAACTGCTTTCGACTTCACGGCAAATGCTCCAACGGCGACTGGTCCAGCCAATGGTCCCCTTCCTACTTCGTCTATGCCTATGATTTCTGAATTGCCCATTACTTATTATCCAAATATTTTTTTGATTGTTTGTCAAAATCAGAAATATATGCCAAGTCTTTATTTCTACAATATTTCTTATATTCTTTCAGGGCTTTTTCTTCAGCATTTTCTTTGCTTACTATGCCAGCACCAACCAAAATTTTTTTCTCACTTAATTTCAAAAAACTATCTAACTTTGTTATCCAATCCATCATAGTCATAGTCCGGTGATTACTCGCCTGAAGTTCTGCAAAATCTAAATAGAAAGAAACAATCAGATTCAATTGTTTCAATTCTTCTTCATTCAAATAATTCTTGGCTATGAAAACATCTTTCTCTAACGGGGTCTTGCTCTTAAAGTTGGTCAATCCCATGTATTTCTTTTTGGCATTAGAACGCGATAATACTATTTCAGCGGCAGTGTGACCGTGAACAGCAAAGTGAATTTTGTTTTGTACTGTTGCAAAGAATGTTTTAGTTAAATCAGTGTCATTATTGTAGTCGATGCTAGTGGCATAAATATCAGTAATTTTTTGATAAAAATTTCTTTCACTGGCACGTATAGCCCTTATGCGTTCTAGTAATTCATCAAAATATCCTGATTTCCCACCTTCGGCCAATCGTTCATCATCCAGCACAAATCCTTTAATAATATATTCTTTCAATTTGTTAGTAGCCCATATACGAAATTGTGTACCACGAACAGAATTGACCCTATAGCCAACAGAAATAATTGCATCAAGATTGTATGACTGAATTTCCCGTTTTACACTTCTATTACCTTCTCTTTGAACTACTAAGGATTTCTTAGTAGTTGCTTTTTCATTCAACTCATTGTCTACATAAATGTTTTTGAGATGAAAGATGATATTCTCAAGAGTACAACCAAAAAGCTCAGCCATTTGTTTTTGCGACAACCACACTGTCTCTCCATCGATCAATACCTCCATTTTGAGGGTACCATCAGGTAATGAATATAAAATTATGTCCTTTGTCTTTTTTTCTTTCATTTGGTAATTTTACCACAATTCTCTCACTCTAAAAAATAAAATCAATACAGACACTCTAAAAATATTGTGTCCAACTCAAAAAGAAAACCGCCCGACGAAAGTCGAAACGGTCTTCGTGAGCAGTGGGTTCTCCTTTCTTATTTGAATGTTCTGTTAACTCTATGGAGAGCCCCATTCGTTGAAGATTTCGAGCTTGATTGCATCACCTTCAGCAAATTGCTCATCTAGATGGCACTTTGCTATATAGAGAACAACTGCCGCAACGTCTTCGAAAGGATGTTCTGTTTTGTTGGCAATGCGACTGACTTCATCTCGCAAACCACGAAGATCCCAAAAGAATCTTGCCTTGAGTAGGCTAAAGGCTATCGCTCCATCTTCCCTATAAGGAGTAGGTAAAGGAGGTTCATTATTGAGTTTGCAACCACGAAGAATCTCTGGCAACAGAAAATCTCTAAAGAATTTGACAAACCTTTCTTGAGAACACCCTATCCTCTTGGCGTTTTCAATAGTCCACTGTTGGAATTCGCTTGGCTTAAATCCGCCAGCGTTTGGCAGACTGTACTTATATCGCAAAATATCCAATGCGATTACACCAACTATAAACGAACTTAACCTTCTCATACTAACCTTCTCTTTCTTGTAATGTGCTGATATCCTCGGAATCATCCGAGAACCAATTCTGGCGACGCACGGTTTTGCCAGCACATGTATGTAATCACATTCTAGGTGAAAAGTCAATGTTTCAATTCTTTGTCCCAAACGGTAGACTTCAAATATGAGCAACTTCATTCATCTCCACACGCACTCCCACTATTCCCTATTATCCGCTTTGCCGAAAGTCGAAGAATTGGTCGCGGAGGCAAAGAAAAATGGTATGACAGCTCTTGCTCTAACAGACAATGGCAATATGTATGGAGCAATAGAATTTTACAAGGAATGCAAGAAGAAAGAGATAAAGCCAATAATAGGAGTTGATTTCTATGTTGCATCTCGTACAAGACATGACAAAAGTGCCGGACTAGACAATCGTCGAAGCCGCTTGGTACTTCTCGCGCAAAATGATATTGGATATAGAAATCTGATGAAATTGGTAACTGATTCGAACTTAGAAGGTTTTTATTATAAACCAAGGATAGATCGTGAACTCATAGAAAAATACAATGAGGGACTTATAGCGATATCTCCATCATTCTCTGGTGATATAGCACAATCGTTGAAAAGTAGGACACAAGAAAAAGCAAAAGAATTTGCAAAATATTACAAAGATGTATTTGGTGATCGACTTTATATAGAGATAACCAGACATCCAGAAATAGAAGGTCATGAAGCAAGTATGAAGACACTCGTAGAATTTGCAAAGAGTGAAGAAATTCCACTCATAGCAACACACGATGTCTATTATTTGAATACAGATGATCGTGACGCCAGAGATACTCTGATCCTCGTCAATTCGCATTCAGACAGATCAGAGAGAGTCTCTGAAGATGATGAAGAAGATTTTTCTTTTATTTCCAGAGAAAGAGCCGAGGAATTATTCTTCGATTTGCCTGAAGCTATAGCAAATACAGAGAAAGTCGCCAATATGTGCAATCTAGAAATTGATCTTGGCAAATGGGTTTTCCCTGATTATAAAGTAGAGAGTGGCCGATCCTATGATGAAGAATTGAGATATCTTGTCTTCGAAGGATTTGATCGAAGGAATGTAAAAAAGAGTAAAGAGATGGTAGAGAGAGCAGAATATGAACTTGGTGTAATCAAAAATAAAGGTTATGCTCCATACTTCTTGGTTGTAGCTGATCTACTTAGATTCTCTAGAGAGAATGGAATTTTGAGTAATATCAGAGGATCTGTTTCTGGATCATTAGTCACATATCTTGCAGAGATCACAAATGTAAACCCTATAGAATATGAAATACCCTTTGAGAGGTTTCTAAATCCAGATAGACCATCTCCACCAGATATTGATATGGACTTCGCTGACAACAGGCGTGATGAAGTCATAGATTATGCTAGGAAGAGATATGGGGCCAATAGGGTCGCACAGATAGGTACTTTCGGTACTATGATGGCTAGAGGCTCTGTGAGGGACGTAGCTAGGGCCATGGGATTTCCATTCGAAACTGGAGACAAGATAGCAAAGCTTATTCCTATGGGTTCACAAGGATTCCCTATGACACTTGATCGTGCATTCGATGAAGTTCCAGAATTGAAAGAGCTTTACAAGAATGATGAAAATGTAAAAAAGATCTTCGATATGGCAAAGAAGATAGAGGGTTGTGCAAGACACATTGGTGTCCACGCTGCAGGAGTTGTCATTGCACCGAGAGATATCATCAATTACACACCACTTCAATTTGATCCAAAAGGTGAAGGTAAGATTATCACTCAATACGATATGTATTCGATCGAGGAAGCAGGACTTCTCAAATTTGATTTCTTGGGTTTGAAAAACTTGACGATCATCTCTGATGCTATTGAAAGGATAAAGAAGATTGATAATACTGTCATTGAAATAAATAAAATACCGATAAATGACAAGAAGACTTTCGAAATGTTGGCGCGTGGTGAGACCGCAGACTTATTCCAGTTGAATGGCGATGGTATGACTAGATTCCTGAAGGATTTGCGGCCAACTACTATTCACGATATCAATGCTATGGTTGCTCTATATCGCCCTGGTCCGATCCAATTTATCCCTGACTATATTGCCCGTAAACACGATTCAAAACTTATCAAATATCTCGATCCTTCTCTCGAGAAAATACTAAAAAAGACTTATGGTATTCTGGTCTATCAAGATGATCTTCTAATAATGGCGCATGATCTAGCCGGATACAGTTGGTCGGAAGTAGACAAATTTAGGAAAGCTGTAGGCAAGAAGATACCAGCAGAAATGGCAAAACAAAAAGATCGCTTTATAAATGGTTGTATAGATCATAGTAAATGGAGCAAGAAAAAGGCTGAACAAGTCTGGAAATGGTTCGAACCATTTGCAGCTTATGCTTTCAATAAAGCACACTCTGTATCTTATGGTTGGGTTGCATATCTTACAGCGTATCTCAAAGCTCATTATCCAGAGATATATTTATCTGCTGTTTTATCATCGGAATCAGGAGAAATAGAGAAAGTTGCAGAGACTATAGCAGAATGCAAACGTATGAATATCCCTGTACTACCGCCTGATGTAAATGAAAGTTTTAGTCAGTTTACTGTGATCAAGTCGGTAACTTCGCCCGAGAAAGAAACATTGGGTTTCGAACCCTCTTCGCAGGCGGGGTGGAGACCAACTCTGCATACCCCAGACTCACCGCAGAGAAAAGACGAGGGCGGCGGGGTTTCTGTTGTTCCGCCGCCCTCGATCGTGGGTGAGAAACCCAATGTTTCTTTCTCGGGCGAAGCTAACAAAGTCAAACAACATTATCGCATCCGATTTGGTTTAGTCACTATCAAAAACTTCGGTCAAGGGATATCAACAACGATTATAGAAGAAAGGAAAAGGGGTGATAAATACAAGTCACTTGCTGATTTCTTGGATCGCGTCAAAGATCGCAATCTAAATAAGAAATCATTGGAATCTCTCATCAAAGCAGGAGCAATGGATTGTTTTGGTGAAGATAGAGGAGTAATGCTTGCAAATATCGAACTTTTACTCGAATACAATAAAGAAAGCGAAAAGAGAAATCAAAATCAGGATTCTCTATTTGGAGCAATGACTGATACATCCACTGTACCATCATTGCGACTTGTCGAAAGTCCAAATGCAGATATGAGAGACAAATTGACTTGGGAAAAAGAACTTCTAGGGCTATATATTTCTGGTCATCCTCTAGAGAAGTATCGCGCGGTTATAGAGAAAAAGGATATGGATATAAAGAAAGCAATTGAAACAAAGAAAGATGGAGATAGTGTCATCCTAGGAGTAATAATAAATGAAGTTAGAACTGTGCAGACGAAAAATAATGAAACAATGGTATTTGTTTCTATAGCCGATTTCTCTGGAGAAGCAGAAGCTGTCATATTTCCTAGAGTTTATAGAGAGTTCCGAGAATCGATCGCTCCCGACAAATGTATTGCAATAAAAGCTACGATCAATTCTAGGAATGGCGAAAAGGGATTTTTGATAGAGAGAATGAAAGCGTTGTGATCTTCCTCTGTGTCATCCTCACTTTCGCGAGGATGACAAAATATGTTAATATCTGATCATGACTTATGACCTTGCAATCATTGGAGGTGGACCAGCTGGTGTATCTGCTGGTGTTTATGCTGCACGTAAGCAATTGAAAACAATATTTATCACAAAAGACTGGAATAGTCAGAGTTCTGTTTCAGAAGGAATAGAAAACTGGATTGGTACAGTCAAAATAAGTGGCACAGAATTGGCGAACAATCTAAAAAAGCATCTAGAAGCATATGCAGGTAAATTTGTTGATATACATGAAGGAGAAGTATGTGAGCTCGTTTCAAATTCTGGTAAAGACAATTCCAAAAATACTATATTTACAATAAAGACAAATAAAGGAAATTATGAAGCCAGCGCTGTACTCGTAACAACGGGTAGTCATAGGAGAAAGTTGGATATTCTGGGTGCAGATAGGCTGGAACACAAAGGACTTACATATTGTGCATCATGTGATGGTCCTATATTTGCTGGACAAGATGTGGTTGTAATAGGTGGTGGTAATGCGGCTTTCGAGAGTGCTGCGCAACTTCTTGCATATTGTAAAAGTGTTACTCTGGTCAATCGTAGCGACAAATTTCGCGCAGATCCCATGACCATTGAGACTGTTTCAAGAAATGCACATTTCAAAATAATCAAGAATGCAGTACCAAAAGAAATTAAGGGTGATAAATTTGTAGATGGATTTGTATATACAGATACAGAGGCCGGCAAAAATGTCGAATTGGCTGTTGCTGGTATTTTCATTGAGATCGGATCATTACCAACAACAGAGTTTGTAAAAGACATAGTCAAACTAGACCAATACAACAGAATCATCGTGGATCCCAAAAATCAACGATCTTCTCTATCGGGTGTCTGGGCAGGAGGAGACTGTACCGATGGTCTATATCATCAAAATAACATTGCTGCTGGAGATGGTGTCAAAGCGCTAGAAGATATCTATCTCTTCTTGAGGGCGAAGTAGAATACCATGTTTTTTGCTAATAATTCTGATAATTATCCTTTGTCACCCAAATCTATCACGAATTCTATTTCATGTGGACAACTTGTTTACAAATATGCTAGAATTGTTTTACAAGTGGCTTCGGCCTCGCGCCCATTCGCAAGAGTGGGCGCAAACAGTTAATATTTCTATTTGAAATTGGTCTTTTTGATGAAGTTAATCATTTTTGAGTAAATGTCACTATTTAGAACACCAACCTTTTTTCCTAGCCTTTTTGCATCAATCAATCGTATTTGTTCAACCATAGCATAAGTTTCTTCTTTTTCATCCACTAAATTGCCTAAAGGAAATAAATTTTTACGTTTTTTTGATGTAGTAAGAGGTACAATTAGGCATGTGTCCAAACTTAGACGCTTGACGATGATAATCGGCCTAGTGAATTCTTCACCTTTACCATTCTGTTCAAATCCAATATTTCTTCCAATTGAACACCACCAAACTTCTCTTTCATGGAAATAGACTTTCTTGTCACTTTTTATCAAACCGTCTTTTACTTTGTGCCATTGTTTCAACATATTATCCATGTCATTAATATTGATTCGAGATATTCCATTATTCTCGAACTCTTCTTCCCAAACAATTTGGCACTCCATGAGTTTTAAGAAACGGTCTTCGCGAGACATCTTTGCAATCTCATCGTCTTCATATTTCTGATGGAAGTCTCTCTCACCCAACCACCCAGCAACTTCTTCCCAACTAGTAAATTCATCATATCGTTCGATAAGTTTTCTAATTGTTGGTTCGTCATCTAAATTCGAGTTTGCTTCATGACTATTTTCTTCATCATTGGTATCGATGTATTTCCCATAACCCATTTCTTTTGCAAATGAATAAATATACTTTTCAAGAGATTTAATTTCTTTATCGACTTCCGAATCTTTTGTGGTGACTGCATTGGTCATCCAGTCAGCAATATAGACGGCTCTCATTAGGTGCCAATATTGTTCTTTGGTGAATTCCAATTTCATTTGCTTAACAGGATATTCCTAATTAGCAGAAAATACAATAGCGATAAAATTTGGCGGTGTGTATTAAACAAAGTTCGAATTTATTTTGCTGATAATCCTGATGCCGACTAATCGCACGCGCGGAGCGCGTGGTGACTTGAAACTGCCTCGTACGCTCGTATCGTTCCGCCACTGCCTCGCTTCTCTCGGCAACACCAAAGAAAAATGTTCCTTGCTTTCTTGATTTGGCGAGGGTGAAATTTTTCTTGAAAGTGGAAAGGACATTTTTCTTTGGTGTTCTGCCCTCCAAGTATTCGGGCAGGTGGCGGAACAATGCGGACGAAGTTTTGGCAAAACTATTTTTTGGGGAAAGGATTTGCCAAAACTTCGGCTCATTTGTTTTTGAATTCGGATGTCGCAAATGGAAAAGGAGGGGTTTGGGGAGGAATTTTCCA
>Ga0172379_10004346_pt1 | contig 21086 bp, 23 predicted proteins | sample GrowelOW334metaG_FD_119756 | JGI IMG/M metagenome (GOLD analysis project Ga0172379, IMG submission 119756) | Groundwater microbial communities from an aquifer near a municipal landfill in Southern Ontario, Canada - Groundwater well OW334 metaG | ecosystem: Environmental > Aquatic > Deep...
AAACATAAAATAATATCAGGAGTTTTGTTGGTAATTTTGGCCGCAGGATTATACTTTGTTTTTAAGGGGAATAACTCCTCTGAGCCGATGTACGTTTTTGCCAGCGTTCAAAAAGGAACGATTATCGCTTCTATTTCTGGAAGCGGACAGGTTGAGGCTTCCCAGCAAATAGACGTTAAGCCGAAAGTTTCCGGTACGATAACTTATATTGGCGTAAAACAGGGGCAGGAAGTGCGTCAATGGCAGGCACTGGCTTATTTGGATTCAAAAGACGCCCAAAGAGCTGTGCGCGACGCGGAGATAAGTCTTGAATCGGCAGAAATATCTTTGGAGAAATTGCGCCGAAGCCAGGACACGTCTGTAGAAACAGCTACAAATAATCTAAGTGAATCTTATAGAGACGCATACAATAAAATATCAGATGCTTTTTTAGAATTGCCTAATTTAATAGAATTAGACAGGGGAATTCTTTACGATGATGGCGGAATAAGCTCTGTTTGCGGAGATAATATTTGCGTTTACGAAAATTTAGTTAGAGGAAACTTTAGGCAGGAATTTAAAACTATTAACGATAGGGCAGAAGGGGATTATTTAATTGCTAAAAATTTTTATGACCCCAATTTTCAAACATATCGCGAATTAAGGTTAGACGCCGCCCCCGAAGAGATAGTTAATATTCTTAAAATCACTAAAAAAACTTCAGAACTTTTGGGCCAAGCCATAAAGAGCGAACAAAATATGTTAGATTATTTGGTGAGCGATATTAATGATAGCGCCGCCAAGCAAGGGCGCAAGGGACAAGTGCCTTCGCAGATAACCGCTTATCAAGGCAGTATAGGAACAGCTCTTGGAAACTTAAATAGTATAATTTCGAATCTTGAAAATGCCTACAAATCCATTGAATCTTTAAAAAGATCTATTGAAGATTACCAGCTGGAGAATCCAGTAGACATTAAAAGCCAAGAAAATGCTGTTTCTCAAAAAGAGGCAACGTTGCAAGATGCGAAGGATAATCTTAATAATTATGCAATTTTAGCTCCTTTTGCAGGAATAGTGGCAAATTCAAACGTTGAATACGGGGATTCGGTTTCTCAAAGCACAGTGATAGCGACTATGTTTACTAAACAAAGCGTTGCCAAAATTACATTAAACGAAATAGATGTTGCAAAAATTAAAGTTGGCCAAAAGGTAACAATTACTTTTGACGCGATAGAGAATTTAACAATAACAGGGCAGGTATTGGAAGTTGATTCAATCGGCATCTCAAGCCAGGGAGTTGTATCTTACGGAGTTAAAATAGGATTTGATACTCAAGATGATCGGGTTAAACCTTCAATGACGGTTTCTGCAAACATTATTACAGATAACAAGCAAAATGTTCTTTTAATTCCTAATTCTGCGGTAAAATCTGCTAATAATTCAAGTTATGTGCAGGTTCCTCCGGAGGGATCAGATAGCAGTAAATTTGCTGCTGGATTGTCCAGCAGCACGGGCGTTGCTTTAAACGGGTTACCCGCCCAAAAAACAATTGAAACTGGGTTGTCAAATGATTCGTTTACCGAAGTGACGAATGGATTGCAGGAAGGAGATATTATAATTACAAGGATTATAACGGCTTCATCTGGAACCGGATCTGCAAGCCAAGGCAACAATTTATTTCCGGGCGGGGGGGCAAGAAATACCGGCGGTGCAGGGGGATTTAGGACTCAAACAAGATAACAATAATGCAATCGTATGATTAAATGCAATAATATTGTAAAAATTTATAAAAGCGGCGACACGGAGGCCACTGTGCTTAAAGAAATTTCTTTTAGCGTCGGGAACGGCGAGTTCGTTGCGATTATGGGGCCGTCGGGATCTGGAAAATCAACTTTGATGCACATACTTGGATGCCTTGATACGCCGACAAAAGGGGATTATTTATTAAACGATCGTAATGTTTCAGAACTTTCCGATGACGAATTGGCGGATATTAGAAAAAAAAATATAGGGTTTGTGTTTCAGTCGTTTAACCTTTTACCAAGAGCAACGGTGCTAAGGAATGTAACTATGCCTCTTATGTATGCCGGTCTTCCAAAACAGCAAAGGGAATCAAAGGCAAAAAAAGCTCTGGAAAACGCGGGATTGGACAAATCTCATTTTTACCATCGTTCAAATCAGCTTTCGGGAGGGCAAATGCAGAGGGTTGCCATTGCAAGAGCATTGGTAAACGATCCGGCTATTATTTTAGCCGACGAGCCGACGGGAAATCTTGATACTAAAACCGGAGAAATTGTTTTGAACACATTTCAAAATTTAAATGAACAACAAAAAAGAACCATAGTTCTTATTACCCACGAGCGTTATGTAGCAGAGCATGCAGACAGGATTATCACCATTAAAGACGGAGCGATTATTAGCGATGAAAAAAATAATAAAAAAAGAAAAATTACATTAATTTAATTTGACATGATTATTGCAGATTTATTTGAAGAAACATATTCGGCTTTATTGGTAAATAAGGCAAGATCCGGCCTTACTATTTTGGGTATTGTTATAGGTATTGCCTCGGTTATTGCCATGGTATCAATTGGTCAGGGAGCAAAAGGAACAATAGAATCGAGTATTCAGTCGTTAGGATCTAATTTAGTAATTGTGATGCCGGGGGCGCAAGGCGGGTTCGGATCCGGAGCTAGCGCGGGTAGGGGAAGCGCGCAATCTCTTACCTTAGAAGATGCAGATGCAATTTTAAAAGACATATCAATTGTTGAAGCAGTTTCTCCTGAACTTTCCGGTCGTTATCAAATAACAGCGAAGGGCACAAATACAAACACTCAAGTTCTTGGAACGAATCCATCTTACTTGCAAGTAAGGAATGCTCAGATTGAATCGGGTTCGTTTATAAGCGACCAAAATATAAAAACTTTGGATAAGGTTGCTGTGCTCGGGCCGGCCACGCGGGATGATCTTTTTGGAGAGGGGGCTGATCCGATAGGCCAGACGATACGTATTAAGGGAATAAATTTTAAAGTGATAGGAGTTACAAAAATAAAGGGAGGAAGCGGTTTTAGTAATCAAGATGATATGATTTTTATACCCATAAGAACCGCCCAAAAATTTTTGTCAGGTAATGATTATGTGGGCTCTATAGGCGTTCAAGCAATAAGCCAAAACTTAATGGCAGATATGCAAACGCAAATTACCTCTTTATTGCTTAGCCGCCATAATATTTCTAATCCCGAGCTTGCTGATTTTAGCACTTTAAACCAGGCCGATATTGTTGCCGCCGCTTCTTCGGTTACCAATACATTTACCATACTTTTAGCTGCGGTAGCCGGCATATCTTTGGTGGTTGGAGGCATTGGGATTATGAATATGATGCTTACAACTGTTACGGAAAGAACAAGAGAAATAGGGTTAAGAAAGGCAATTGGTGCGAAAAGCAAAGACATAAGCAGTCAATTTTTAGCAGAATCTATATTACTTACATTAGTCGGGGGATTTTTAGGAATTTTTTTGGGGTGGGTAATAAGTTTTTTGGTTTCAAAATTTGGAGGTATCGCAACATCGGTTTCTTTATATTCAATTTTATTGGCATTCGGCGTATCAGCTGCCATTGGAATAGTGTTTGGATATTATCCTGCCCGTAGGGCTGCCAAACTTAATCCAATTGAAGCTCTGCGTTATGAATAAAAATATATGAAAAAAACAATATTTATTGTTGCCGCAGTTTTAATATTAGTTGGGATCGGCGCATTTTACGGGGGCATAAAATATGCCGACATAAAAAATCCAAAAGGTATTAGGTCGGGTAATTTTCAGGGCTTGCAAAATTTATCGCCAGAAGAGCGCCAGCAGCGTTTTCAGGAAATGAGCGCTAACGGTGGTTTTTCAGGAAGGGGAGGAGGCCAGGGCGGAGGTTTTGTTGCCGGAGAAATAATTTCAAAAGACAGCCAAAGCGTAACAATTAAAATGTCTGATGGCGGATCAAAAATTATTTTTTATTCCGACGTTACAAAAATCAGCAAATCCGCAGACGGCTCCTCGGAGGATTTATCCACTGGTAAGAATATAAATATAAATGGAACTCAAAATCAAGACGGAAGCATAACGGCCCAGCTTATTCAAATAAAGCCGGCAACGCCCCCTGTTCAAGTAGATAGCGGGGCTAATAAATAATAATATTGGTGTTTGCCTAGGAGCGGGAAATGTAAAAAGGCGCCAAAGCTTTAAATCTTTGCCAACTATTGACAAGGGTTTTGGTTTTTGATAACATTATAAAATAAATTGAAAATTAAAAAATAACTGTCCGGAAAATTGTCCCTCAACGTAGTTTAGGACCTTCGGTCCTTTGACAGGTGAGGATAATTTTCCGGACAGTTGGCGGTTCGTTCCTCTATCTGGTGCTGTTCGCGAGTGCGTGGTTCTTTCAACCGCCAACTGTCTTTTAGCTCATTAACAATTTTCTCAATATACGTGTTTCGTTTCATTTCTTTTCGCTTTAGGCCATGTCTCTCGATATGGCCTATTTTTTTTAAAAATATTTTTTCAAAAATTAAAATAAAATTTTTTATCAAAAAAACACTTTTTAAGAAGTGTTTTTTAGCTGCCTTGAGTTAGGCAATGTTTAGTGGGCCGAACCACGGACCTCGTCATTATCAGCTTGCCCCCACACCAAATATTTATTTATTTGTGGGCGACGGAGGATTCGAACCTCCGACCTCGTCATTATCAGTGACGCGCTCTAACCAACTGAGCTAGTCGCCCATGATTTGGTGTGGGGGTAAACGTTCTAATCAGCTGGGCTACGCGCCCTTAATGTTTAATAATATCAGAAGATATAACATAAGTAAATATTAAATTTTTAAAGCTTATTTAAAATATAATTATAATAATCATTGATAATGCTGTGCAGAATGGATTATAATTAAAATAGTTCTTTGATTTTTGTAAATTGTCGCTGTTTTAAGCCATAGGCTAGGAGGTGTTTTATGGATTTCATCCCAGAATGTATTTTTTGCGGGAAAAGCGCGCTGTATTGCCTTATTATAAAAGGAGTAAGGGCAAAAAAGTTTTATTTTTGCAAAAAGCACCGGGACCTTCTGTCTGATATATCTAAAGATGATTTTTTTAGAATAATAAAAAAATCTTATGATGATTTTTTAGAAATGCAGACGATAAGCGATCAGTTTGAAAAAGCGATAGAAGAATTTAAGCCAAAAGGCGACAAGGAATGTTAAAAAAAGCGAAGGTTGACTCCTCCGCTTTTTGACTATTTTTTATATATTGGTTTAATCTATTTTTGCTCCTTTATTAAAACAATTGAGGCCGAACTTAGTGCAAAAAAATTGAAAAAAACGTTTGGCGCAGCATTTTTATTATGCGACAATATTACTTGTCAAAAGATTTTAAGAGAGTAAAATTAAGAAATCATAAAATTTTAAGCTTGGAACTTAAAAATTTCTATTTATAGTTAATTTTAGGTTTTAAGTCTTATGTTTCAAAAAAATCATGTTTCCAAGAATAGATAAAAAATTTTTAATGATTTTAATTGCTATTTTAGTAGTTTTTTTATTTGCCGGCTATTTTGTTTTTAAATATACAAAGAAAATAGAAACAACGGTGCAAGACTCTATCGGCGGGGCAAACACAGAAGAGTCGGGGCAAACAGATGAAAAAACAGAATTACCCTTAGACGAGGAAAATGCACCCGTAGAAATATTATCTCCGCAAATAGAAATAGAGTCTCAGCCGGGTCTTTTTATTTGTGTTGATAAATGTGGCGATAAAATTTGCCAGGCATCGGATTCTGAATGTAAAGATAATTTAAATTGCATTTGCCCGGAAACAAAACAAGATTGCCCAAGTGATTGTCAGTAATTTGTAAGGCGTGTGGCAAAAACCTGTTTTGGGCCATATATTTAACATTATGAATTTTAATAAAGATAAAATAATAAAATTTTTTGTCAGCATTATAATCTGTCAATCAGCCGGAGCAATTGGGTCAGCTTTTACAATTTCGGAAATAGGGGGATGGTACGCAACTTTAAATAAGCCTTTTTTTAATCCGCCAAATTGGATTTTCGGACCAGTGTGGTCATTTTTATTTTTATTGATGGGAATTTCTTTTTATATTGTTTGGGAAAAAAAATTTAGCGTTAAAGTTTTAGCCAAAGAAAAAGAGTTAAAAATTTGGAACCATTTTTCAAAAAAACTTTGGGTTGGCTCTTGGAAAGAAGAAAACGTGGTCGTAATTTTTTTTCTTCAGTTAGTTTTGAATATTTTATGGTCAGTAGTATTTTTTGGCATGCATTCGCCCGCAACGGCTTTTTTCGAGATATTGATGCTTTGGTTTGCAATATTTTACACAATTATAAATTTTTATCGCATATCTAAAATAGCGTCTTATTTATTAATTCCATATATTTTATGGGTAAGTTTTGCCGTTGTGTTAAATTGTTTTATATGGATTTTGAACTAGCGTTTGGTTTTAATTTTAAAGAAGGTCAAAAATTTTACAAATATAAAAAACAAAAAAAGTCGAGGTTAAATAAAAATATATTTTACGGATTTCCGCATATAAGCTTATGGTAAATTTCATAATTAAAAGAGACGGTAAAAAAGAGCCGTTTTATAGAGGAACAATAAAAAGGGGAATAATTGAAGCTGCTTTAAAAACTGATATGTCAGAAAAAGAAGCCGAAGTATTGGCAGAAAAAATTTCAGAAGACATAGCATTGTCAATAAAAAATGCGAATGAAGTTTTAGCCGCAGAATTAAAGGCCAGAGTTGTTTCGGCGTTAGACGCAATGGCCCCAGATGTGGCAAGGGCGTGGAAAAAATATCAATAAAATTAATAAGACAGCTGAAAAGCCGTTTTAACAAAATGCAAAAATATATTTCCAAAAATACGCAAAAGGGAAAAGATAATTATAATTTAACGAGAAGCAAAAATATAAACAGGCCATGGGGGAACGCTAAAAGACTGGAGCGCGTTAATGTCAGAAATAAAAATAAAGGCAAGAAATAATAGCCATGCAAGCTGAAGTTAAAATTTTAGTGGAGGGCTATACAAATGCCGATTCAAAAATTAAAGGAACAGAAGAGGAAAAAACACGTCCGACCGTAAGCTTAGTAAAAGACGGGAATATTGTTATGGTAGTTGATCCGGGAGTTTTAGAAAGTCAGCAAGTTTTAATTGACGCTCTGCAAAAAGAAGGGCTTGGCGTTAAAGATGTAAACATAGTTTGCATTACTCATTCCCACATTGATCACTACAGAAATATCGGGATGTTTCCCGAGGCTAAAACTTTAGAATTTTTTGGTTTATGGAGCAAGAATACAACAGAAGATTGGCAGGAACAATTTTCAAAAAATATTAAAGTTTTAAAAACTCCGGGACATGACTACACCAGTATAACTCTTTTTGTCACAACAAAAGACGGCGTGATTGCCGTATGTGGAGATGTTTTTTGGAAAGAAAATTATCCAAAAAAGGATGTTTATGCTTCTGATTTGAGAAAATTAGAAAAAAGCAGAGAATTGGTGCTAGAAATGGCCGATTGGGTGGTTCCTGGACACGGCAGGATGTATAAAGTAAAAAAATAACGAATAGCAAATAAAAGCAATGAATAATTTGCAAAAGATAATTTTATTATTGGTAATGTTCCTATTTTTAGGATCTGCACAGAGTGCATTGGCCCGCCAGGCTAGGATTATATATTACACAGGGAGCGATATAAAAATAAAAAACCCGGAGGTTTCACAGATTTTTTACGATAAAATTAAGGGTAAATCAAGAAATTATTTTATCAATTCCAATAAAGACTTTAATTTGTATATAAACCTCTTGGTTCCTGACCCGGTTAATGCCAGCGGAAAATACTCCGCCAATGTATTCTTATTAAATAATGGCGGAGAACAGCTTGTTGCTTTTATTGACGGTAATTTGGTTGAATGGCAGGAACTTTATGACTCGCTCGGCAGAGACTATTATTTAAAAGGGCCGGAATTTGAAAAAAAGGTCACGGCGGGAAATTATAAAATTACCGTATTTTCAGAGAGGAATTGGGGCGAATATGTTTTGGCAATTGGCAAAGAGGATACTTTTAATTTTTTAGGAATCGCCAGCGCATATTGGAAAATACCCTTGTTAAAAATAGATTTTTTTAAAACGTCTGTTTGGCAATTTTTTCTTACGCCTTTTGGCATAGCGGGGCTTATCGCATTTTTTATTTTAATAATAATTATTTCAAGCGATTATTCTATTGTATTTTTAATCAGGGAAAAAATAAAAAACAAAGAAGCAAAAACAGTACTTTTAACCTCAACCGGAATACAGCAAATGAAAGAGCAGATTAAAAAAATGCTGCATAAGCCTGTCTATGACATATTGGTAGGTTTTATTACTACGGCTGCAAAAAGAGAACAAGATATTTCTTTTATGGAAAGGGATTTAGAGGCAATGAAAGAAATTGGTTTTAATGTTGAAAAAATTGATATTGAAGGAAAAAATCAAAAAGAACTTAGAAAATTATTGAACAACAAGGATATTATTTTTGTTGAAGGGGGGAATACTTTTTATTTGTTAAAATGCATGAGAGCAAGCGGATTTGGAAAAGTGGTTAAAGAATTAATGAAAAAAGGAGTGGTTTATTTCGGGGTTTCTGCCGGCAGCATAGTTGCGGGGCAGACGATAGAAACAGCCGTCTGGAAAAATATAGATAAAAATAAGGTAGGCCTAAAAAATTTAAAAGGATTACAGCTGGTTCCATTTAATATTTTTGTTCATTATCAGCCCGAGCACGCAGAACTAATAAAACAAAATTTTAAAAAATCAAAATATCCCCTGCGTGTTTTAACCGACGGCCAGGCATTGTTTTTGCAAGGAGGAAATACTATGTTGTTTGGGGAGGAAGAAGAAATTATTTTTAAAAAAGAAAAAATAAAAATAAAAATCGCACTTAAAATTATATCAATTATCGCAGTTATTTTGCTGATTTCTTTTTGGATTTTAGCTTTAACAAGCCCCAAGTTATTTTTACCAAAAAAGCCAATTATTAATTTTGAAGATTGCGCTAAAGCCGGCTACCCAATATTAGAAACGTATCCTGAGCAATGTAGAACACCCGACGGAAAAACATTTATTAAAGAAATAAAATAGGCCAGAGCTAGCAAGTCATTAATTTAAAATTCGCCCGGCTAAATAGGCTTTGCCTAATTTGTCAAAAGAAAATTATTTAACCGGTAAAACATATGATCAATACGATTATAAAATTAGCAATTTATTTTGTAGTTGGCGTAGTGCAAGACTTTTTCTTTACCTTGAATTCAAGATATGTTGCCGAAAAAAAGGTTTGGCCGGCCGTTGGTTTTTCATTTTTAACCGTTTTGATGAGCATGGTTGTTTTGTATAATATTTTGAATGAAATAGATTCTGAACAAAGCATTGTGGCAATATTTATTTATTCTTTGGGAATTGCCTTGGGCACTTATCTTGCTATGAAATTTGAAGGCTTTAAAAAATAAAATTCTTTAATAAATATTATCTTATTGCCTTTTATATTGATAATTTTTGACAAAACTAGGTTTAACCTGGTTTTTTTGTGCGATTGCCCGTAAGCTAAACAGCTTGATTTTTTTTGAAATATCTGGTAAAAATATTACAGGTTCTGTTAGAAATAAACAGAATTTTGTACTTTTACAATCGTCTGGTTAAATAATTTTGCTTGTAGCAAAACAATTTGATCGGACAAAGCAGAGGGAGATACGCGATGAATATGGAAAATATGAAACCGCACGAAAGGATTATTTTTCCGCTTGATGTGAGCAACGTTGAAGAGGCGACAAAATTAGTGGAGCAGTTAGCTCCGCATGTCGGGTTTTTTAAAATCGGGTTTGAAGCTATTTATTCTGCGATGGCTGATTTACTTTTGCTTCCCGACAAAAAAATCGTTCATTATCTATGGCAGCTTAGATATTTAGCTGAGAAAATTACTGCTCAAAAAGCATTTTTAGATGTAAAGTTAAACGATATTCCTAACACGGTTGAGAAAGCTGTTAAGGCAATCGTTCGCTTAAAGCCGAAAATGCTTAATGTCCACGCTTCGGCCGGTAAGGAAGCAATTACCAGAGCATTTGCCAATAAGGGTGATTCGTTACTTTTTGGCGTTACGGTTTTAACTTCCATTGATAAAGATGAATGTTTTTCAATTTTTGGTGATGATCCAGATTGCAAAGTCCCGGACTTTGCTGAAATGTTAGTTATAAAAGGAGCAGACGGTGTAATCTGTGCTCCTAAAGAAGGTCTTTTGTTAAGAGGCGATACATATTTTGACAAATTGATTGTTGCTTGTCCGAATGTTCGTCCTGAGTGGGCAACCACAAAGAAAGAACGAGATAGAGTTAAAGACGATCAAAACGTTGAACGTCAGATGACTCCGAGTGAGGCAATCGAAGCAGGTATTGATATGTTAGTAATCGGCAGGCCGATTTTAAATCCGCCGGCTGAAATTGGTGGACCGGTTGAAGCCGCAAAAAAAATCGCAGCAGAAATTGAAGAAGCGCTTAAGAATAAGGAGGAGTGACATGTTGACCCAAGAACGAATAAAAGAAATTTTTGCTAAAGCAAACGCAATAATAACTGGCGACCATTTTGTTTATGCCAAAAAGGCGGACGGCTGGTATCATGGTCCTGACTATGTAAACAAAGATGCGATATATCCTTTTGTCGGCCTTGTAGACGAATTGTGCCGAGAAATTGCTAATCATTTTTCTAAGTTTGGAATTGAAGCAGTGGTTGGTCCTGCTATCGGCGCTGTAAGCTTATCTCAATGGACAGCTCATCGATTAACATATATGACCCGTCAAGAAGTTTTGGCAATTTTTGCCGACGAAGAAGACGTGTTACAAAGAAGACATTTTCCAATCGCCGCCAGAATGCTTAATTTTGAAGCCTTTGGAACAGTCAGTTTGAATAATTCTTTTGATTCTTCGGGAAAAATAGATTTAGCAGAGGTTAATTATTTCGCTAAAATAGGAACTGGAAGGGTTATAAAAAGAGGGTACGATAAACTTATCAAAGGGAAGCGATGTCTGATTGTTGAAGACATTATTAATTCTGGCATTACTGTTGCCAAAACTCGCGATGCCGTTATTGCAGTCGGTGGAGAGGTTATCGGCGTTGGATGTTTGTGCAACCGAAGCGGTGGCAGGGTGACTGCCCAGACACTCTGTGTTCCGGAGTTATTTTCTTTGCTTGACTTGGATATGAAAATGTTTCCCGAAGCAGACTGTCCGATTTGTAGAGAAAAAGGTCAGCAATCAGTGCGCACAGACCTTGGCAAAGGTAGAGAATTTTTAAGACAAGTGGGTCTTTCGTAGAAAGAGAAGAGAGTGCTTAAAAAGCTCTAGTTATAAGAAAAAAAACAAAATCGCTAAAGCCGTTGAAAACCTCAACGGCTCTTTTTTTATTTTAAAAAACAGTTTTTAAAATTAAAAGATTAAGACACGTAAAAACTCTTGATTTTATTTTTCAACGGGGTAAACCCTTCACTAAAAACATTAATGTTTTTTAAAGACAAACTCTTGCATTTTTTTTAGTGAAGGGTAAACTTATACTAATGGTAATCAAAAAAGAGGTTAAAAAGAAGAAAAACAACAAAAATAAAACGGAAAAAACCCGCAAAAAAGTTTTGATTGTAAAACGTAAAACGCCAATGTTAAAACAAAAAATAAAGAAAAGAAAACTGTTAAAAGCAGTTAAAAAAGGAATATTATCTAAAAAGAAAAAAACTTTAAAGTTAACAAAGAAAAAATTGGTAAAAAAGACTAGCAAGAAAAAAATTGTAACGAAAAATAAGGTTAGTATTTTAAAAAGAAAAAAACCGGCAAAAGCCGCTAAATCAGCTAAAAGAAAAGTTGTTCGTGCCGCTAGCCCTGTTTTAAAAACAGAAATAGATACTTTTTCTCCAAAGGGGTTATTTAAGGCAAAAATAAAAGTTGTTGGAATCGGCGGAGGGGGAGGGTCTATTGTTTCTGAAATTGGCAAATCATTAAACAAAGCGACTTTTATGATTGCCGACACTGACATACGGGCATTAAAGAAAAAATCGGGAATTAAATATTTTTGGTTTGGCGAGGAATTTACCCACGGACTGGGCACCGGAGTAGATCCGGATTTAGCCAGGAATGCCGCTAAAAAAGAAAAAGAAAAAATTGCAGAATTTTTTAAAGGCCAGGATATAGTGGTTTTTATCGCTTCTCTCGGCGGAGGGTTAGGGTCAGGAGCCACTGAGGTTTTTATAGAGGCCGCTAAGGAATCGGATGCTATTACTTTCGGCATATTTACCCTTCCATTTAAATTTGAAGGGAAAAAGAAAGAAAAAATAGCAAAAAACGCTTTAAGAAAAATAAGAGAATCGCTTAATATTTCGATTGCTATTCCAAACGAAAAGATATTTAAAGTAATAGACAATAATACTCCGATAGTGCAAGCGTTTTCGATTGTCAATAAAAATCTTGCAGATTCTTTAGAAAGTTTAATTGACCTTATTTACAGTCCCGGATTAATAAATATTGATTTTGCGGACGTAAGCACAATTCTTAACGGCAAAGGAAATTTGGCATTTTTAAACTCGGTTGAAAGCTCTGGTAAAAACAGAACGGAAGAGCTTATGAAAAAAATTATTTACAATCCTTTGTATCAAAATAATAACTTTACAGCCGAAAAAATTCTGTTTAATATTGCAGGAGATAATTCTTTAAGCATGTTTGAAGTTGAAAAAATTAGCAAATCTATTTCTGAGATAAACCCGGGAGCAAAAATTATCTTTGGCGTGTCAAAAAATTCAAAACTTAAAAATAAAATAAAGGCCACTCTTTTAATGGCGGGTCCTTCTAAAGAAAGCAATCAGTTGAGCCATTTACCAGCTGAAAAAGAAAATGAAAAACAGAAAGAAGAGCAGTTGCCCAAAAAACCGTTTTTAAAAGAAAAAAAGGCAAAAACCGCTAAAACCAAGAGAAATAAAAAAAATAGAAAACTATCGGCCGAAAAAAAGGAAGAAAGAACGCCCTTTGTTATTCCGCCGGCTTTGTCAGAATTAAACAGAGTTCCAATCGTAGACGTAGATATTTTAAATCAGGAAAAAGAAAGCTCGGTTTTGGCATCAAAATCCGACATAGAAAGCGAAGAGTTTTTTTACGGGGAAAAATCAATAAAAAAAACAATCAGGAGAAGTGCGCTGGAAATTAAAAAAGCAGAGGCAATAGAAGAAAATAAAAGATTTTTACAGGAAAAAGAATGGGAGATACCGGCTTTTTTAAGAAAAGTTAAGCCCGAGCATTAAACTAATAGACTTAAAATTAAATTTAATGGAGCCCGAAATAAAAAAAGCAATTATTCCTATAGCTGGTTTAGCAACCAGATTTTTACCGCTGTCTAAATCGTTATCTAAAGAATTTTTTCCCTTGGTGGACAAGCCGATGGTGCAATATATAGTTGAAGAAATGAAAAAATCAGGTATTTCTGAGATAGTTTTTGTTGTCAGCCCGAAGCAAAAAATGATTTTGAATTATTTTGAAGAATCCCCGGAGGTAGAAAAAGTTTTGATCAGCAGAAAAAAAGAAAGTATTTTAAAAGAACTTGAGATGTTTAAAGAATATTTTGGAGGAATTTCTTTTTCCTTTGCAGTACAAAAAAATCCGGCCGGCGATGGACATGCCATTTTGCAGGCGGCCAAGATGGTTAAAGATGAGCCTGTAGCTGTTTCGTTTGGCGACGATATTGTTGACTCGGAAATTCCCGCCATATCTCAATTAATTAATGTTTTTAAAACATGTTCAACGCCCGTGATTGCATTAAAGCAGGTCCCGAAAGAAAGGGTTTCTGCCTATGGGGCCGTTGAGGTGGAAAAAATTGCCAATCATTTATATAAAATAAAAAAAATAGTGGAAAAGCCCGCCCCCTCTGAAATTCCCTCAAATTTGGTTATTGTGGGAAAGTATATTTTAACGCCAGAAGTTTTTGATTATCTAAAAAAAGCCACACCTTCTAAAAAAGGGGAAATAATTTTAGCGGAAGTTTTTGATAAAATGCTCTTAGACGGAAAGGTAATTTACGGATATGAACTAAAAGGGGAGTGGCTGGAATGCGGAGATAAATTAAAATGGTTAAAATCATTTATTTATCTTGCCTTAAAAGACCTGCGGTTCAAAGATGAACTTAAAAAATATCTGAAAGAAATAAAATAAATTTGTTGCGCAATATATATGAAGGAAAAAACAAAGATTGCTTTTTTTGAAATAGAGGGATGGGAAAAGGAATATCTTATTGAAAAACTTAACGGGTTTGAGCTTTCTTTTTTTTCAGAGCCGATTTCAGAGAACAATGCAGACTTGGTAAAAGATTGTCAGATTATTTCACCATTTATTTATTCAAAAATTTTTAAAGAATTATTTTTAAAACTGCCGAGCCTTAAAATGATTGCGACAAGGTCAACGGGCTTTGACCATATTGATATTTTGGAGGCAAAAGATAAAAAAATTATTACTTGCAACGTCCCTTATTATGGAGAAAACACCGTGGCCGAACACACATTTTCTTTAATTTTGTCTCTTTCAAGAAATATTTTTAATTCTATAGAAAAAACAAAAAAAGGAAATTTTTCTTTGGACGGTTTAAGGGGGTTTGATTTAAAAGGAAAAACTATTGGCATTATAGGGTTGGGGCATATTGGTTTTTGTGTTGCCAGAATTGCCAAAGGATTTGAAATGAATATTTTGGTTTACGATACAAAAAAAGATAATAAAATCGCAAAAAAGTTAGGAGTTAAATATGTCGATTTCGATAAATTGTTAAAAGACTCGAACATTATAACCTTGCATGCTCCCTATAACGAAAAGACTCACCATTTGATCAATTTAAATAATATAAATTTAATTAAAAAGGGGTCATATTTAATAAATACCGCCAGAGGGGGGCTTGTTGAAACGTCTGCTTTGCTTAAAGCTTTGTCAGAAGGAATTTTAGCCGGAGCTGGGCTGGATGTTTTAGAAGAAGAATGCCTCATTAAAGAAGAGGCTCAGCTTTTGTCAAAAGAGTTTCCAAAACAATGCGACCTAAAAACTGCTCTGCAAAACCATATTTTATTGCATCAAAAAAATGTAATTATCACTCCTCATAACGGTTTTAATTCGGAAGAGGCGATAAAAAGAATTTTAGAAACTACCGTATTAAATATTCAAGCGTTTATTAAAAATAAGCCGATAAATAAAGTATATGCATGATTTAATTATTATTGGAGCTGGACCAGCCGGCGCATCGGCCGGTATTTATGCTTCAAGGCAGGGGTTGAATATTTTAATGATATCTAAAGATGTCGGGGGACAGCTTTCAAAAAAAGCTGTGGACATAGAAAATTATCCGGGCTTTGAAAAAATTTCAGGCCCAGATTTAGCTAAAATTTTTGAGGGGCAAATAAAAAAGAATAAAATAGAAGTTGTCGCAGATGAAGTTTTGAAAATTGAAAAAAAAGACAGTGGCCTTTCTCTTTATACTGCGCAAGGACAGGTTTATGAATCATTGGCGGTTATAATTGCCACAGGAGCTGATCCAAGGCCGCTGGAAGCCCCCGGAGAAAAGGAATTTATTGGCAAGGGTGTAAGTTATTGCTCTTTATGCGATGGCCCTATATTTAAAGATAAAATAGTGGCGGTGATTGGAGGGGGGAATTCCGGATTTGAGTCGGCAATATTTTTGTCAAATTATGTTAAAAAAATATATATTTTAGAATTTTCCTCCGAAGTTAAGGCCGATAAAGAAAATCAGGAGTTAATCGAAAAAACAGGAAAAGCAGAAATAATAAAAAACGCAAAAGTTTTAAAAATAGAAGGAGATAATTTTGTAAAATCGTTAACTTATCAAGACGCGCAAAAAAAGGAGGAGAAAAAATTAGAGGTTGAAGGAATTTTTATTGAAATCGGCTATTCTCCCGCAACTGCATTTGTAAAAGGGTTAGTTGATTTTTCAGATAGAGACGAAATAATTACAGAGCGCGAAACCTATCAAACAAAAACCCCCGGTCTTTTTGCGGCCGGAGATTGTAATTCCGGAAAATATAAGCAAATTGTTACGGCTGTTGGCGAGGGAGCCAAAGCAGCTTTGGCAGCTTATGAATATTTGCAGAAACTAAAATAGTTTTTGTTTAATTATTGTTTTAATTCATGGCAAAAATTAAAAATATAAAAGCTCGGGAAATTAAAGACTCGAGGGGAAATCCAGCGGTTGAGGTTGAGTTAGAAACTGATAAAGGTTTTTTTATTGCTTCTGTGCCGAGCGGAGCGTCAACCGGAAAAAATGAAGCCCTGGAACTAAGAGATGAAGACGGAAAGGGAGTTCAAAATGCGATTTTAAGTGTAAATAATATAATTGCGCCGAAATTAAAAAATCAAAATCCGGAAAACCAGGCAGAATTAGATAAAATAATGATTGAACTAGACGGTACGGAAAATAAATCAAAATTGGGAGCCAATGCAATTTTGGCTGTTTCAATGGCTGTCTGCCGGGCCGGAGCCGCCGGCCAAAAAATTTCTTTGTATCAGCATATCTCCCAGCTAGCGGGGGTCCGACCCCCGTTAAGTATTCCATTGGCGATGTTTAACATACTTGAGGGAGGAAAACATGCAAAAAACGAACTTGCTATTCAGGAGTTCATGATTGTTCCGCAGAAAAAAACATTTATTGAAAATTTAGTGGTTTGCAATAATATTTTTCAGAATCTAAAGAACATTATTGAAAAAAATTTCGGGAAAGTTGAAATGGGGGATGAAGGCGGATTTGCTCCTTTAATTTTAAAAACAGAACAGGCTCTTTATTTATTAAAATCTGCAATTGGCTCAGATGACTGTAAAATTTCTTTAGATGCGGCTGCTTCGCAATTTTACGGAGATGGGAAATATAAGATAGAAAATAGAGAGCTTGCCAGGGCAGAGCTTTTGGAATTTTATGAAAATTTGGTAAAAAGTTTTTCGATAATTTCTATTGAAGACCCGTTTGCAGAAGACGATTGGAATGGATTTGAAGATATTGTGCGACAAATGGGAAATAATATTTTAATTATAGGCGATGACCTGACTGTTACAAATATAAAAAAAATTAAAGAGGCTCACAATAAATCAGCTTGCAACGGAGTAATATTAAAATTAAACCAAATTGGAACCGTTACAGAAACAATTGAAGCGGCAAAATTGGCAAAGTCTTTTAATTGGAAAACAATAGTAAGCCATAGGTCTGGCGAAACAATGGATAATTTTATTGCTGATTTGGCGGTAGGAATAGGGGCTGATTTTATAAAATCCGGTTCTCCTATAAAAGAAGAAAGAATGGTAAAATACAATAGATTACTAGAAATAGAAAACGAACTAAAATAAATTTAAATTTTATTTAAAAATTAAAAATTGGAAATTAAAAATTTATAAATTATGGCTAAGTTATTTTTATTAAGACATTTTAAATCGCAGTGGAATGAGGAAAACAGATTTGCCGGCTGGACAGACGGGCCCTTGGCCAAAGACCAAGAGTCTAATATTAAAGATACAGCTCTTTTGCTTTTTCAATCTAGGGTTGATAAAATTTATTCGTCGCCTCTTTTCAGAAATATGGAAACCGTGGCAAAAGTTTTTGAATATGGTATAAATAAATATCCATTTTTTATTCACCTTGATCCGCCGGGAAAGATGCAGGAATGGGGAAAATATGCAGATATAACCGACAACGACGTTCCGGTTTATGTTTCTGAAAATTTGAACGAAAGATATTATGGAAAATTACAGGGCCTTAATAAAGAAGAAACCATTAAAAAATACGGAGAAGAGCAAGTGCAGCTTTGGAGAAGAGATTTTAAGTCGGCTCCTCCGGGAGGAGAATCTATAGAAGACGTATATAATAGGGCAGTTCCTTTTTATAAAAAATTTATTGAAAAAGATTTAAAGGATAATAAAAATATTCTAATTGTGGCAAGTCACAACAGCCTAAGGACAGTTGTAAAATATCTAGAAAAAATATCGGACGAAGATATTGCTGACGTAGAGTTGCCGTTTGGATCTTTGATAGAATATGATCTTTATGATGATTTAAGCGTAAGAACTAAAAATAATTTAAGTTATTAACAATTATAAGTCAATTTTGGCCGTGAATACGATTGCAAAATAATAATAATAGAATATAATAGATTTATTAAAATTTCTGATTATTCTAATTGTTCTAATTAAGCTAATCAAATTTCAATGTCAAAATGCCTAATGTCAAAAATTTGCCCCCAAGCAAGTCATTAGAAAATAGGCATTGATTATAAATAATTAGTATAATTAGGTTAATTAAAATAATTCACACTTATGCTCAAACTAAATTTTATAAAAAATATAAACAAAAACACTTTATTAATATTAATTGCTGTGATTGGTATTGTTGTCACGGGTGTTTTAATCGTGGGTTCAAATTCGGTAAAATTACCTTTTAAAGTCGGTTCCGGGCTATCAAATGAAGTATTAGCTCAAAAATCACTTGATTATATCAATAAAAATTTGTTAAACGGCCAGACAGCAGTCCTGGTCAGCACCACCGAAGAAAGCGGGTTGGTAAAATTAATAATTAAAATAGACGAGAGCGAATTTGACTCTTATGTCACAAAAGACGGAAAACTTTTAATGCCTTATAAAGCTATCAATATGGACGAGAGCGCTAATCAGCCGGAGCAAGAGAAAAATACTCAACCTACGGCAGAAAATGTGCAACAAACATGCGACAGCTTGGAAAAGAAAGACGCCCCGGTTGTTGAAGCCTATGTGGTAAGTAAATGTCCGTTTGGCTTGCAAATGCAAAGGATTTTGGCAGATGTCGTAAAAAACGCCCCAGATTTGAGCAAAAATATCATGGTAAGATATATGGGTGCTGTTTCTAATGGGAAAATAACTTCAATGCATGGAGATGCAGAAGCCCAGGAAAACTTAAGGCAAATTTGCATTAGAGATGAACAAAGAAGTAAATATTGGGATTACGTGTCATGCCACATAAAGGCTGGCGACGTAAATAATTGTTTGACTTCTGCCAGTATTGATCAAAGCAAGTTAAACAGCTGCATATCAGATCAAAACAGGGGATTGGCCTACGCAAAAGAAGACTTTGATTTAAATACCAAATACGAAGTTACCGGATCTCCAACATTGGTATTAAACGAAAATAAAATTTCTGAATCGTCTTTCGGCGGAAGAACATCTGAAGCGCTAAAGTCTATGATTTGTTGCGCATCTAATAATAAGCCAGGGGCTTGCTCAGTAACATTAAACACAACGCAAGCTGCTTCTTCATTCTCTGAAACCTATGGCAGCTCAAATTCCGGCAGCGGTAATTCCGGAGCTACAGGAGCCAATTGTGCGCCAGCTCAATAACTAATTTCAAATTAAAAAAATGGTAAAAATTTATTCAACGCCAAGTTGCGTATATTGCAAAACACTTAAAGAATATTTTCAAGCGCACAATGTTGAGTTTCAAGAAATAGACATTTCTAAAAACGAAAAAGATCTGCAAGAAATGATAAAAATTTCCGGTCAGATGGCGGTTCCGGTGGTTGATATTGACGGTGAAATTATTGTTGGTTTTGATAAAGTAAAAATAGATACTCTTTTAAAAATTAACCAGGTTAAATAATAAAGGATTTTATTTAGGCTGGTAAAAAATAAAAATTATTTTTATGCCAACAAAAATTGCAATAAATGGTTTCGGAAGAATAGGCCGGCAGGTTTTTAGAATAATTTTAGAAAATCATCCTGACCTAGAAGTCGTGGCGATTAATGATTTAACCGACAACAAAACGCTGGCCCATCTTTTAAAATATGATTCTATTTACGGCATTTTAAATAAAGAGGTTGGCTTTAGAGATAACAGCATTTCCGTTTCCGGGAAAGAATATAAAGTTTTAGCCGAATCAGATCCCGAAAAATTACCGTGGAAAAGCCTAAAAGTTGACATTGTTTTAGAGTGTACCGGCTTTTTCACCGACAAAGAGGGCGCTAAAAAGCATTTAAAAGCCGGTGCCAAGAAAGTGATAATTTCAGCTCCATGCAAAGAAAAAGAGATACCGGGATTTGTGCTCGGAGTTAATACTGATAGTTATGACTCTGAAAAAGTTGATGTTATGGATATGGGGTCTTGCACTACAAACTGCTTAGCCCCGGTTGCCAAAGTTCTAAATGATAATTTTAAAATTGTAAAAGGATTTATGACAACGGTCCACAGCTACACCAATGACCAGAAAATTTTAGACCTGCCTCATAGAGATTTAAGAAGGGCAAGAGCAGCCGGATTAAATATAATTCCAACAAGCACGGGAGCAGCTAAAGCCATTGGAAAAATGATTCCGGAATTAGACGGAAAACTAGACGGTATTGCTTTTCGAGTTCCCACTCCAACGGTTTCTGTTTTAGACCTAATCGTTGAAGTTGAAAAATCAACAACAAAAGAAGAGGTTAATAAAGTATTTGAGGAGGCCTCAGCAACGGAAAACTATAAAGGAATTTTGAGAGTTGAAAAAATGCCATTAGTTTCATTAGATTTTAAGCAAGATACTTATTCAGCAATCGTTGACACAGAAGAAACAATGGTAAAAGATAATTTGATAAAAGTGATTGGTTGGTACGACAACGAATGGGGCTATTCGTGTAGGTTAGCCGAGTTTGCAGAATTTGTTGGAAAGAGATTGTAAAGAAAAAGCCCGGCGGGAACCGCAGGGCTTTAGAGAAGAGGAGTCTGCTATTAAAAACGGCGGTCAAGGTCATCGGCGGGTATATTGACAAAGCAACCGGCTTCGTCATCATACATAACCGGAACGCGGCCTTCTGAAATAATACCAGAAGGTATCGCAACGACATGACCTGGACGGCTTTGATGCATTACTGCATCTCCGGCCTTGAATCCGTTCGGCCAGTCGGTTTGTACGGTTTTGCAACTCATGATTTTCTCCTTAAAGAGCATTCTCTACCGCGAAATTGCAAATAGAGGCAAGGGTTAGCTTACAAAATTATTATACTATTTTATTGGTTATTGTCAAGATATC
>Ga0172379_10004347_pt1 | contig 21079 bp, 13 predicted proteins | sample GrowelOW334metaG_FD_119756 | JGI IMG/M metagenome (GOLD analysis project Ga0172379, IMG submission 119756) | Groundwater microbial communities from an aquifer near a municipal landfill in Southern Ontario, Canada - Groundwater well OW334 metaG | ecosystem: Environmental > Aquatic > Deep...
AGTTTGTGTTTCATGGGTACTTAATTTTAACGGGAATTAATTTAGGTAATTCTCCCATGATAAATATTGTTTTACAACAATTTAACGGCGTGTAGAGACGGATAATTATCCGTCTCTACATTCCGCAGAGCATCATGCTGAGGTTCCAGAGTTTTTCGGCCTTTATAAGATCGTAAGAAGCCCTGGAAGATGCTTTTTCCTTTCTTTTGACAAAATATTTGCCGGTGACCCCCTCCACTTCCGGTGAAGCAGCCAGGTAAACGGATGTTTCTGCCCCTGCTGCAGGGGATATCGTGAAAGGTTTTGCCAGCAGCATCATAGGATGAGGTTTCTCGGTAGTTCGATCAAAGGCAAACCGTGTGTTGACAAATCCCGGATGCAGACAATTTCCAGTGACCCCTGTTCCTGCGAGCCTGTGAGCCAATTCATATGTGAAAAGGATATTGGCTAACTTCGATTGGGAATAGGCTTTCCAGGAGGAGTACCTCTTCTCCATTTGAAAATCTTCGAAATCAATATCTCCCCCAAAATGAGCGCCGGATGATACATTGATGATGCGTGACGGGGAGCTTTTTTTTAAGAAGTCGAGCAGCAGCCGGGTGAGCAGGAAATGACCCAGATGATTGACCCCGATCTGATATTCAAAACCATCCTTGGTAACCATGCGTTTATCGGTAAAGATCCCGGCATTATTAATCAAGACATCCAGCCTGGGATATTTTTCAATAAATGCGGATGCAAAACTGCGAATGCTGCTCATGCTCGCAAGATCACATTCCATCAGGTCGACCTGGTGATTTTTACTGCTCCTGATAACTTCCTGCCGTGCCCTTTCACCTTTTTCAAGGTTACGTGATAACATCACGACATGGGCACCCATTTCGGATAAGGCAGTAGCGGTTGCTTTACCAATCCCGGAATTGGCACCGGTTATCAGAATAATCTTGCTTTCCATCTATTAAGATTTGTGATATAACAAACTTTTTTCCAAATGGTTGCAACATCGATGATGCCCTAATTCCGAAACAAGTAGGATAGCTTGATGAAGAAACCTCTTTGCATTTCCATCGGGTTCCTGCTTCCCCCGTAGAAAGGCTGCGAATCATCGGTCTGCTCAAATAGAGATCCATATCCCAGGTAGCCAACCGTACCGGGAATATAGGTAAAAGAAATCAGCAAATCGGTAAGTAACGATTTCCGAAATCCGTTGTATTCAATGATTCCTCTGATAAATAATTGTTTGCTAAACTGATAGGTAAGCTTTAATCTTTCAATCGGGTACTTGTATGCAATGGTCTGATCCGGATTCTTGATAAAATCAGCATAAACAAAACTCAGGTTCATTTCAAATTTTGGCCAGGGTTGAAATATAGCCTGAACCGTCAACCGGTTACTCAATCCGCCAACCGGATCAGCTGTGTAATAAATGGCACCGGTGTGCCGGTACACGACACCTCCTGAAAACCAATTCCCGATACGGCCTTGCAGATTTACGGAAAGACCTCCGGTATTGAAGCGCCTGCCCAGAAAAATTTCATTGGAATAGGAATATTTTATTTTAAATTGGGTCGTTCCTCCGAGCAGGGCCTGAACTGATGCATGATTGAAGGTCTCCCACATGGAATAGTTCCAGTCATAAGTGGCGGAAGTGAAAAACTCGAAATCAAATACCCGGAATATGGGTGATCGGGTATAATACATGGGCTTGATCAGCCCGGTAACCTGGCTGATCCCGGTCCGATTGATATAACCAGTTGCCACGGAAAAGTCTTTACCGATATTCTTCATGGAAATACCATAGTTAAAATCACGGGTTTCCGAATGGTAATAGATTCCTTCGGCATGGCTTGCCCTGGATGAGGAAGCATCAGAATTTTGCGAGCCAAAAAAGTTATATTCCAGCAAACTGGATTTATTCACCCGGATTTGCGCATCTGTTCCCGCTACGCGGTTGCTGCCTCCGTTGGATTCACGGCTGGTATACAGGGCACCCAGGTAGCCGTCGTCTTTCAACTTGTATTTGTATCGGAAAATCGGAAAATGGGCGTACCGGCGCGGAGCTGAACCGGAGTCTCGCGGCATTTCGTCAGCCCCGTATAAAAGTGCAATTGAGTTTTTTGGGTTTAAATTTCCTGTAAACTTCATACCGGTTATCGGATTGACAATAGTCCGGGTGTGGACCAGAAAATACATGGGATCAATAACCGATGTCTGGGTAGCACCGATGTTGAACTTTTCCCGGCCTTCCAGGAAAAATGGACGTTTTTCCGGATAATACAACTCATACCTGAGATTAACATCAACCTGCCCGGCATCCGATTCTATCTGGCTGAAATCAGGATTAACCGTGGCATCCAATACCAGATCCGATGTGATGCCGTACTTCAGGGTCAGGCTTAAATCAGGCTTCCTGACATCTTTCACCAACTTTTCTCCATCGCTCACATCCTTATGGGTGTAAGTAACCGCTGGGATAGCCTCAAAAAGCGCATAATGCTTAACCCCGGAATAATCGACCCGCATCAGCTGGGGTATGAAATTGTAGCCCATTGAAGGATCCAGCGCCGGATAACCCACATGGGTGGCACTGCGGCTTACGAATCGCTCAAGAAGTAACCCCATGCTTACAGGATCCTTGGCTGAAAAACGCATACTCTTGAGTGGGATTTTTACTTCGATATGGTAGCCATCCTCCACAAGTTTTCCTGAACTGTACCAAACCAGATCGACACTCGGATCCTCCTTGCCGGCATCAAATCGCGTATCCATCTGTATGCCGAGCGGATTAATATAAAAAGCATAAATCCCCTGTTGATCAAAACGGGAATCAATGTTTAAGCAAATCCAGTCATCCTGAACAATGGCATCACGCGCCGAAACATTGGCCTTTATTTTTTCAGGCTCAGGATCCTGGCAATCGAAGGCGAAATAAAGGTTTTCTTCATCATACGCCAGCCAGGCCGTGGTTTTTTGAGGAAGAACTTTACCAAAGTCAGGAATGAAAGACGTGAAATCCGAATAGGGAACTGCTGTTTTCCACACCTCCTCATCAAGAATTCCATCAATAACCGGTGGGGTAGAGACCTTCAAAGCATTAAAAGTCTCTTTGGCCGCCAAGGTGGGTGTGATGAGCACGAAGAAAAAGCAGAATAGCAGAATCGATGTATTTCTAAATAGACAAATGTGATTCATAAAGAGGCGTTTAAAATAAATGCCAAAAATCTCGGTTTAGATTTAATGGGAATAAAAATAATCAAACTTCCGGTGGTCTCAGCAGGACCATCCAACCATTGGCAACTTTGGCTTTACAAATCCATAATTAGGGCCTTCCGGTCAACACTGGCCGGTTTTTTTGGAAGCCTTCAGCGATTTCTATATTTTAGGCAGATAATATGGTTCCCCATGCGAAAGTACTTCCTCCTGATAGTCCTTGTCTTTTTTGTTGCCCCTTGTTTCAGTCAGAGTATTGAATCCCTGCGGATCACCCACGGTCCCTGGCTCCAGAACGAAACTGATGACGGGGTTACGATTTGCTGGACCACCAATCTCCCCGCCGTGCCGGGTATCTGGCTCGTACGCGATCAGCCTATGACGGATTCGCTTATCCGAAATTCCACCGACGGGTTGATCAACGTGGGTGGTACCCTGCATCAGGTGAGGATTACCGGCCTGCAGCCCGGCACAACCTATTCCTATAGAATGCATTCCGTAGAATTATTGAAACTGCGTCCGTACCAGGTTTATTTTGGTGATACCGTAAAAGGTAAAGAGTTCAGGTTTACTACTCTTAATCCATCAAAAAAAACTACTCGTTTTATGGTAGTAAATGATATCCATACAGATGGAGCCAAGCTCGGAGGACTACTAAGATCGGGCAATGCCGCTGAACAGGATCTTTTGTTTTACAATGGAGATATCGTGGATAATTTTGAATCGGAGTCGCAGTTACTGGGCCCGATCATCGATACCAGTGTCCGGTATTTTGCTTCAAGAGTTCCTTTTGTTTTTATCAGGGGAAATCATGAAACCCGTGGTTTCATGGCCAGAAAACTGAAAGATTACCTGGATTACCCTGATAATCATTATTATTATTCATTCGATCAGGGACCGGTGCATTTTGTTGTTCTGGATTGCGGGGAAGATAAACCCGATAACAACCGGTATTATTATGGGTTGGCTGACTATGACAATTACCGTCTGCAGGAATTGGAATGGCTCAAGAGAGAGGTAAAAACCCCTGCATACCGTAATGCCGCTTTCAGGGTGATTCTTGTCCACATGCCCATTATTCCGTCGTACCGGTTCATTTATGCCCGGTTGCCTTTCCTGATCAAGGAAGACAGGGGCTACGGACCGAGTTTTCTTTCTGAACATTTCGGACCGGTGATCCGTGAAGCCGGAGCAGATCTGATGATAGCGGGCCATACACACCGCCATCTCTGGCTTTCCCCGCCGTTTTCCGGTTTTGGATTTCCTATCCTGATCAATGGAACATCAAACTTTGTTCAGGTTGATGCCACGGACCAGCTCCTTTCCATCAAGGTGGCCTCGGGGAAAAACGAGGCTATACTCAGCAAGGAGTTGAAGAAGAGGTAGATAAAGAAAGATAGTTGCTTACCAGAGTAAGGCAACCTTGCCAACTGATTGCCTGGATTCGAGAAAGTCATGGGCCTGGGCAATTTCATCGTATCTGTAAGTTTTACCCAATACCGGACGAATAATCCCGGCCTCAGCCAGCCGGCTTACTTCCGTCATCACCTCCCGGAGTACTTCAGGTTTATGGTCAGCCAGACGCAGCATATTTACCCCGGCAATAGTCTGAGACTGCACAATAAGTCCAACCGGGGAATAAATGCCAAATCCAAGGCCCACCCGAAGGGATTGTAGTTTTGATTTGTTCCCTGCATTCTGAGCCGCCGCTCCGTAACATACCATTCGCCCCCCGGGTCCGAGAAGTTCTTTCCCTTTCTTGAAACTCAGCCCCCCGATATTATCGAAGATGACATCGAGTTTTTGCTGACCCAAAACTTTGGCAATTTCAGCGATGGGATTCCCGGTATGTGAATCGATGGGGAAATCTACTCCCAGATCTTTAAGATAACCATGTTTCTTCGATGAAGCAGATCCATAAACAATACATCCCTTTTCTTTAGCCAGCTGGACAAGCAGGGTGCCAACGCCCCCGGCGGCTGCATGAACCAGAACCCTTTCTCCGTTATATAGCCGGATGGCAAAGCCGGCGCAATAAACAGCAGTAGAAGCCTGAGTGGCCAGTGAAGTGGCCAATCCGAAATCCAGTTCATTTTTCAATGCAATAACCGCAGCAGACTGTGTCTTAACATATTCGGCATAACCGCCGAAACGGGTCATCGCAGCCACATGCTGGCCAATTTTAAATCCGGGTGTTTGCGGTCCGATCGCATGGATGGTTCCGGCCACATCATAGCCCAAAACACACGGTATGGGAGGCGCCTCCTTGTAAAGCCCGCGCCTGGCCATAACATCGGCATAATTCAAACCGGATACCGCCACCTTGATAACCACTTCCCCCTTACCCGGAACCGGTACTTCTGCCTCCCTCATCTCAAAGGCTTCCCGGCTTTCGCCGTTCTTTACCAGGAATATTGCTTTCATTTAAATATTTGCCAGTTACATAATCTCATCGTCTCATCGTCTCATCGTCTCATCGTCTCATTGTCTTCCCTCTATCGTCTCCCGTCTTCACCTGACCTGTTTTGCTCGGTCTTCTTTCGTACGCGCAGGTTAATGAGTTCAACCGCAAAGGAGAAAAGGACGGCAACGTAAACATAGCCCTTGGGTATTTCCTTGTGAAAGGCCTCCATGGCCAGCGTAAATCCGATCAGGATAAGAAAGGCAAGTGCCAGTATTTGGAGGGTCGGGTTATTGTTGATAAACCGGCTGATGGCGCCGGCAAAGGAAATCATCACCGCCATGGCTAAAATCACTGCCAGTATCATGATGATCAATTGCTTGCTGAGTCCAATGGCCGTCAGTATCGAATCGAAACTGAACACCATATCCAAAATAACAATCTGGAAAATGACCGCTCTGAGGTTGATCTTGTTCTTTACATGGAGCTCAGGATGCTCAGCAAGCGTTTTCTGATGAATTTCAGTGACGCTTTTCCAGATGAGAAAGATACCGCCCGCCAACAAGATCAGGTCACGAATCGAGAAAGCATTTTCTCCGATGGTAAATAGAGGCTGTGTTAATTTGATTATCCAGGTTATTGAAATCAGCAGAAGAATCCTGAAAACCAGCGCCAGTGCCATACCAATAGTTCTTGCCCTGGGCTGTTGTTTCTTTGGCAATTTGCTCGTAGCAATGGAAATGAAAATGATGTTGTCGATACCCAGGACGATCTCGAGGAAGGTCAAGGTCAATAAGGCAATCCAGGCTTCGGCGTGCAGAAATATTTCCATTCTGAATAGATTTTAAGGATTCAAAGATAATCGATCCAATTCTGATTCAAAGCGGCCTCAGTTTTTGAGTTAACTCATAGCTGAATATTTCATTAAAAGAAGTAGTACCTTTGAGAAACTGTCCTTCAAAGTGACTTAAATTCCCTTCACTGATTAATTTGTTTCAATTATTCCTGTGATGTATCGAATAAATGTCCTCACCACCGCTTTCGTTTTCCTTTGGCTGACCTGTTCCTGTCAAACACCTGCCGGACAGCCGACTCAGGAACAGAAAAAAGCTTTCACCGGGGATTTGAAGAAAAGAACATTTGAGTTTTTCTGGGACCGGATAGATCCAGTGACATTTCAAACTGATGACCGGTACCCGACCACTCAATTTACAAGTATCGCAGCCACCGGATTTGGGTTGGCGGCATATGCCGTTGGGATAAAAAACGGATTCATTACCCGCGAAGCCGGATCCAGCCGGGTATTGAAAATACTGGAATGGATGTGGAGAAGCAGGCAGGGGCCAGATCCCTCGGGAACGACCGGTTATAAAGGGCTTTTTTATCACTTTCTGAACTATAAAACCGGGACGCGATTTAAAACGAACGAACTGTCGACCATCGATACCGGACTGCTGATGGCCGGAATATTAACCTGTCAGTCCTATTTCGACCAGGATAATCCCGCAGAAACCAGGATACGGAATCTGGCAGACTCCCTGTATCTGCGTGTGGAATGGGACTGGGCCATGAACGGACAGGAAAATATGTCGATGGGATGGCACCCTGAAAAGGGATTCATCCCCTCAACCTGGAATGGATACAATGAAGCGATGGTATTGATAATCCTGGCTCTCGGGTCACCAACTCACTCTATCCCGGATGACTCCTGGCAACATTGGTGCAGCACCTATCACTGGGGAAAATTTTATGGGTTTGAGATGGTGAATTTCAGCCCATTGTTCGGTCACCAGTATTCGCAGCAATTTATTGATTTCAAGGGTATAAGTGATGAATACATGAAGGCCCGGGGAATTGATTACTTTGAAAATTCCCGCAGGGCAACTCTCTCAAACCGGGCATACTGTAAGGAAAATCCGAAAGGGATGAAGGATTATTCTGCAACTGTCTGGGGATTAACCGCATCCGATGGCCCGGCTAATGAAACAAGGAACATCAATGGAAAACCGGTCGGTTTTGCCACCTACAGTGCAAAGGGCGCCAGTTCGCTGTATATAAACGATGATGGCACCATCGCCCCGACGGCAGCCGGAGGGTCTATTCCTTTTGAACCTGAAATCTGCATCAATACACTGTATTCGATGAAGCAGAAATATGGCAGCAAACTATACCAGCAGTACGGCTTCAAGGATGCTTTCAATCCAACTTATACTTTTGACCCAAAGCAACCCGGTGGATGGTTTGATCCTGATTATCTGGGCATCGACCAGGGACCCATTCTGATCCAGTTAGAGAATTTCGAAAGCGGATTGATATGGAATACTCTAAAGAAAAACAAATATATAGTCAATGGCCTCCGTAAAGCCGGATTCTCAGGCGGTTGGCTCGATAAGATAAAATCAAACATACCCTAATTCCAGTAGAAAGGTGAACTTATGAAAAATGTAAGAAACAGGATTCTGATTCTGGCAACACTGGTCCTTTTCGGATCCTCTTTTGTGTTTGCACAGAACAGGATGTTGACCGGGAAAGTTACCGGGGCTGATACCGGTGAAACACTTCCAGGCGCATCAGTTTCAATTAAAGGAACACTCCGGGGGTCTATAACCGATCTGAATGGTAACTACCAGATTGAAGTATTACCGGGTGATGCTATTTTGGTCTTTTCTTTTGTCGGTTATGAGCCAAAAGAGATAGAGATAGGAAACCAGACGACGGTTAATGTCATTCTTGCCATTAAAAACTCCTCGCTTGAGGAGGTTGTGGTTATTGGTTACGGGATTGTCCGGAAAAGTGATCTGACCGGGGCAGTCAGTTCCGTCAAATCCAAGGAGCTGGTTAAAATCACCTCGGTTAACCCCGAACAAAGTCTTCAGGGTAAAGTGGCAGGGGTTCAGGTCACCACTACTTCCGGAGCTCCGGGGACCACGCCTTCGGTCCGGATCCGTGGGGTGGGGACCTTCAATAACTCTTCTCCGATTTATGTGGTCGATGGGGTTATTCTCGACAATATCTCCTTTCTGAATACCGCCGATATCGAATCTATGGAGATTTTGAAAGATGCATCGGCAACCGCTATGTATGGTTCAAGAGGTGCCAACGGCGTGATTCTGGTCACCACTAAAAGCGGAACCCTGGGACAGGAAAAAACGAATTTCAGCTATTCAGGCGAATACAGCATTCAGGCACTGACCAAAAAAATTGATTTACTCAACGGGAAGGAATTTGCAACCATCGCCAATGAGATTCCGGGAGAGCCTGATTATAACAATGTTGATGCCGTACCTGATACGGATTGGCAGAACCTGATCTTTCATATGGCCCCGATAAATAACCATCAGTTGTCAGCCTGGGGGGCCTCAAAGCGCAGTACCTTTTATATCGGGCTGGGCTATTTTAACCAGAAGGGTATTATCGATAAATCGGGTTATGAACGCGTGACCCTGAAACTCAATAATACTTATAACCTGACCAACTTTCTGAAATTCGGTAACAATATCACCTTGTCACCCTATTCGCAGCAAAATGAACCCGGTGTTGTTTTCCAGGCTTACAGAGCATGGCCAACACTTTTGCCTTACCGCCAGGACGGGTCATTCGCCGGTGTTCAGGGGGTGGGGAATCCCATGGCCAATATCGAATACACCAATAGCTTCAACAAAGGGATACGCGCTGTTGGGAATATGTACGCCGAAGCCAATTTCCTTAAAAACTTTACAGCCAAAACCAGTCTGGGTATTGATGCCGGTTATAACAAGGGCGAGAACTTCTCTCCGGCCTACACGGTCCTTTATTACGATGGAACTGAATCGATGCAGAAACACACCAAAAGCAGCCTCTTTAAAGGAACCTCCGATAATGTAACATGGTTGTGGGAAAACACCCTGAATTATAATAAGTCATTCGAAAAGCATACCATCAACGCGGTTGCCGGATATACCATGCAAAATACCAACTCCGAATATTTGAATGCTTCCGGTGAAAATATTATCAGGGACGGGAGTGATTTCTGGTATCTGCAATACAATAACATTTCCGGAAGCGGTATCAATGGTGCGCTGAGCAATGGGGTCGACGGTTATTATTCAATGATATCATACCTGGCCAGGGCCAATTACTCCTATAACAACAAATACATCTTAACGGCAACTTTCCGCCGGGATGGTTCGTCGAAATTCGCCGCCGGCAACCGCTATGGTAATTTCCCTTCATTCGCGGCCGGATGGAACATATCGGAGGAGTCCTTCATGAAGAGATTTACGGATTTCTCAAAACTTAAGCTCAGGGCCAGCTGGGGTAAAATCGGGAATGAGAAAATAGCCTATTCAAACCGATTCTCACTCACGCAGGATCTGGTCACTGTATTTGGCCAGGGAGATATTTTATATCCGGGGCTTTCCTATGGCCGGAGCGGCAATCCCGACCTGAAATGGGAAGTGACCTCACAGACAGATATTGGTTTGGAGATCGGACTTTTCACCAACAGGCTCACCGGGGAATTTGATTTCTATAACCGGATTACCGACGATATCCTGGTGGATTTGTCCACCCCGGGTTTCCTGGGTAACGGACAGGGACAGAAAATAACCTTTAATGCCGGCAAAGTGCTCAACCGTGGATTTGAAGCCAATGTGAACTGGCGCGATGAGGTGGGAGAATTCAAATACGGCATAGGAATCCTGGCCTCAACCATTCATAATGAAGTTCTCACCGTTGGTGGCAGCAGCGGAGTCGACTCACTCCTTTATGGAGGAAATATCAAGGGATTTTTAACTCAAAGCCGTGTAGGCCTGCCTATCGGGGCATTTTATGGTTACAAAACGGATGGGATATTTCAGAATCAGGCGGAGTTGGACGCTTATCCTCATACCGGTGATGCCACCGTGGGTGACCTTCGCCGGGTGGATGTCAACGGTGACAATAAAATTAATGACCAGGACCGCACCTATCTGGGTTCACCGATACCTAAACTCATCTTTGGTTTGAATGCGGAAGGTTCTTTTAGAAGTTTCGATGTGTCTTTTAGCTTCCAGGGACAAACCGGCAACAAGATATTTAATGCCAAAGAGTTTATCAGGCCCGATGCCTATAATTTCGAACAACACGTAATGGATCGTTGGACGGGTGAAGGAACAAGCACCACTGAACCGCGTGCTTCCTTCGGTGGTTATAATTACATTCCCTCGGATAAATTCATTCAGGACGGATCATTCCTGAGGTTGCGAAGCCTGGTGATCGGATATACTTTTCCACAGGCATTCAGTCAAAGAATCCATGTGTCAGAATTCCGTCTGTATCTGAAAGGGAACAACCTCTATACCCTGACTAAATTTACCGGATACACTCCTGAAATAGGCAGCGGCGATGTGCTGGCCAACGGAATCGATACCGGGATATATCCTATTACCTCAGTATATTCATTTGGTGTTAATTTAACCTTCTGAAAGCTATGAAAAAGATATCAGCAACATACCGCGTAGCCTTTATCATTGTGCTTGCGCTCACCTTTTCGGCTTGTGAAAAATTTCTGGATAAAGACCCTCAGGGAGCTTTAACGCAGGCCACTTTCCCAACAACGGAATCTGATGCATTGCTTGCTGTTAATGCATCCTATGCGACGATGATCGACTTAAGTTTCCATTCCGGGATATTCCCGCTCACGGATATCATGTCGGACGATGCCAGGAAAGGCAGTAACCCGACCGATGCATCCTCAGAGATAGGCGTATACGACAATTTTAAATTCACAAAAACCGGCAGCGAACTTAGTTCATGGTGGGCAGTTTTATATCAGGGTATTAAAAGAACCAATGTGGTCATTGAGAAAGTGCCTGGTATTCAGATGGAAGAACCGCTGCGAAACCGTTATATCGCGGAAGCTAAATTTCTGCGTGCGCTTTTCTATTTCGATCTGGTGCGTGCCTGGGGCGATGTGCCCCTGATTACTGCACTGAATCCTCCGGTAAACTTGGAGCGGTCAGCTAAAGTTGATGTTTACAACCAGATCGAATCAGACCTGTTGGCCGCCATCAATGACCTGGATGAAAAAAGCCATCAACCTTCAGCCCAGCTTGGCCGCGCTTCAAAGGGATCAGCCCGGGCTTTGCTGGCCAAAGTTTACCTCTTTCAGGGAGACTTTGTTAATGCTGAAAAGTATGCCATGGAAGTGATGGATTCTAATATGTACGGTTTGGAACCGGTTTTTACCGATGCCAATGGGGTGAATGGAGAACAAGGGCTCGAATCGGTTTTCGAGATAGGTGCCATTGGGATCGAAGGACCGGGTGGGGATGGATACGGGAATGTACAAGGTGTACGGGGAACTCCGAACCGGGGTTGGGGATTCAACAGGCCAACTCCAGATCTCCGGGCTTCATTTGAAGCCGGTGATCCGCGGCTGAAAGGAACCATCATAGATCTTGGTGATGTCATTGATGGAATTACCATTTTTGGAGATGGTACAACACCGGATGTGACCAAAGATGCAGAGGGAAATATTTTAGAAACTGAATGTTACAACCGGAAAGTATGGACTCCGGGCACCGACGTCGCTTCTCAGTTCGGGCATAACAAGAGGATCCTCCGTTATGCAGATGTACTTTTGATGGCTGCTGAAGCACTGAACGAGAATAATAAACCCTCCCAGGCGTTATCTTATCTGAACATGGTGAGACAGCGGGCTCGTCAGGGAAATAGTTCTATTCTGGCCGAAATAACCACGACTGAAAAAAATGCACTTCGGGATATCATTCTGAAGGAGCGTCGCTCGGAACTGGCTTTGGAAGGTCACCGGTTCTGGGATTTGGTCCGGACAGGCAAAGCTGCTGAAGTACTGGGTCCGTTAGGATTTGTGGCCGGGAAAAATGAATTGTTCCCGATACCGCAGAGCGAGATTGATATCTCCCAGGGATCGCTTACCCAAAATCCGAATTGGAATTGAAAGCATATATTTTAAATAAGGTTTAACCATAATGATTAATTTATGAAAAGGAAAAATGTTTTATTCAGCGCGGTTCTTCTGACCGTGATGCTCGCAGCTGTCCTGAACAGTTGTAAAAAGGATCCAACGGATTTCACTCTCGCCACTTTGGTGACAGGAACCATTGACCTGAACGGTGCCACTTCAGTCAATACGGTTCCGGTAAAACCTGCAATCGTTGCTACCTTCAATACTGACATTGATGTGGCTACGGCTATTCCTGCCAACGTTTCACTCATCCAGGATTATGACAAAGCCGTAATAATTGTGACCGTTACGGCAAGCGGGAAAACACTGACCATTACACCGGTTGATGACCTTGGAAACGGAGCCTTATACAACCTTACGCTCAGTTCAGGGCTCAAATCCACCGGTGGATTGGCTTTAACTCAGGTGATCAGGAAATTTACTACTATCGGAACTTTCGTACCGAAAGGTACTTTCGCTCACTGGAACTTTGAGGATAATGCTAATGATGTGGTTGGCACTTTCGACCCTCTGCCCAGCGGAATTGTCAATATCACGTATTCTGCCTCTCACAGTACATCTGCCGGGAAGGCTGCTAACTTCGACGGAACAACCAGTATTATTGAGATCCCGAACGGAGACCAGTTGGTGAATACCCATGATTTCACCTTGAGTCTCTGGGTTAAACCGGCGAATTCCGGCAAAGGCCATTTTATCATTGGACTTGCCGCATTTTATGGATTCCAGTTTGAACTCAACGCAAATTTTTCCAGCTTCAAAATGCCTGTTCAGTTTGATTACGGAGATGGAACTAGCGGCACGGGTGGAGACCTGTTTTATAACGGAGATGGGAAAACCAAAGATAACGGTGGTTGGAAAGGGACCGTTTACAATAAGGAAAATTCCACCCTTTCAAGTTTGTTACAAGAGAAATGGTTTCATATTACATACGTCTATAACAGCCTGACCAAGCAGCGGGCTATGTTTTTGAATGGAGAACTGGTTGTCAAGCAAGACCATAATCTGTGGTTTGATGATAATGGAGTTCCTTATAAAGAAACCGGGATTGTCGGACTGAAATATGCCGGGGTTGCTCCTGAAACGGTTAATGAACTGGCATTCGGATTTGTCCAGTCAAGGGCAGGTACCCTCTGGGATACTGAAGCATGGGGCGGATATGATCTCCCGGGTGCCAATCACTTCCAGGGACAGCTTGATGAAGTGAGAATTTTTCACAAAGCCCTGACCGATAATGAAATATTACTAATGTATAACTCTGAAAAGTAATCTGCATGATTGCAATAGAAGGGGAGGATCCGGGATCGTCCCGGACCCTCCTTTTTTAATCATTCTTACCAAATTGAGAAAACTAAGATTATTTGTCCTGAGTCTTGCCGGCGTAGTATCGGCACTGGTATCCTGCAAACCGGAAATTTCACCCGGCATCATTCAAATGGTGAGTGTCAGGGCGGGAGACATCACGCTCAATAGCGTCGCCGCAAATACCGATATCAATGTAACTTCACTTTTCTATATAGAATTTGCCAGTGCTCTGGATACATCAAGTGTGATTAAGTCTGTATTCCTGAAAAATGACAAGGGTAATCCGGTAAGTTGCCGGTATGGCTTTTCCGCTGACCAGGCCACCATTATCCTTTCACCGGTTCAGAAACTCGATTATCTGACGGGTTATAATCTGTCGGTCACAAATACCATCAGGGGCGCCCTCCATGAAACATTTCCAGGAATTGTTTTCCAGCTAATCACGGCTGAAGGAAGACTCATGCTTGAAAACATTACCCTGAACGGGGCATCATTTAAAACAATCAAGCCATTGATCAATATTGACAACAAGAAGATCACAATGGTCGCGCAGTTTTCCGATCCCTTGAAACCAAACGATTACAAAACATTTTTTACTTTATCCGGAGGTGCTGCTGCGGAATTCACCCTATCTGCCGACAATAAATCCGTTTCGGTAAGTAACCTCGATCCGCTTAAAGGGTATACAAAATATTTTTTCACCATATCATCTAACCTCACCTCTCAGGCCGGGTTTGGTTTTGACGGATTTTCAAATGCATTTTATACTTCGCTGGATTCCATCGATAAATTCCCAAGGATCTCTGACGAAGAGCTTATTGATCTGGTGGAACATCAGACCTTCCGTTATTTCTGGGATTTCGGCCATCCCCAGTGCGGACTGGCAAGGGAAAGAAATTCATCGGGCGACGTGGTGACAATTGGAGGATCCGGTTTTGGGGTTATGGCACTGATTGCTGCCATGGAAAGGCAATATGTTACTCGCGAACAGGGTTTGGACCGTCTGGGGCAGATGCTTCAGTTTCTGGAAACCTGCGACCGTTTTCATGGTGCCTGGCCGCACTGGCTCAATGGCGTAACCGGTAAAACTATTCCATTCAGTACGCTCGATAATGGAGGAGATATTGTCGAAACATCGTTTATGATCCAGGGATTGCTTGCCATGAGGGAATACCTCGACGGAACAAATCCGCGTGAGCAGGGCCTGATAGCAAGGATATCCCAGCTGTGGGAGACTGTGGAGTGGGACTGGTTTACTAATGGCGAGGAGATATTGTTCTGGCATTGGTCACCAACCAATTTCTTTAATATGAATTACAGGATAAGAGGTTATAATGAAACCCTGATCACTTATCTCCTGGCCATTTCTTCGCCAACACATGGAATTTCGACCTCAGCCTATGATAAGGGTTACGCTGGTAACGGGGCCATTAGGAACGGTAAAGATTTTTTTGGCATCAACCTGCCGCTGGGACCGGATTTCGGCGGACCGCTTTTCTTTACGCATTATAGTTTTCTTGGACTTGATCCGAGAAATTTGAAGGACAAGTATGCTGATTATTGGATTCAAAATGTCAATCAGACCCGCATCAATAATAGCTATTGCATTGCTAATCCTAAAAAGTATATCGGTTATAGTGCAGATTGCTGGGGTCTGACCGCCAGCGATAATCAATCCGGATACAGTGCTCACTCACCTACTAACGATCTTGGTGTAATCACCCCGACTGCCGCTATCTCTTCCATCCCTTATACCCCTGAAAATTCCATGAGGGCTATACGCCATTATTACTATAAGCTGGGCGACAAACTCTGGGGCCTATTTGGGTTCTATGACGCGTTTAATATAACCGATGGATGGTGGGGCGATTCTTACATTTCGATTGATCAGGGCCCGATCGTGGTTATGATAGAGAATTACCGGTCGGGTCTGCTTTGGGATTTATTCATGAAATCCCAGGAGGTAAGAACCGGCTTAACCCGCATGGGATTTACCTATTAATCCCCTGCAAGGGTAAGATCAAATGATAGGAAGACCTAAAATGATTTTTCCTTATGAAAAGTAGCCTGTTAAAGTTCAGTGTTTTGATTATTCTTTCAGGGTTGACGGTAATTTCTTGCACAAAAAGGGTAGAAATTGACCGGATCCGGGAGAAATTTGTTAATGATCTGATTGCAAAAATGACGCTCGAAGAAAAAATCGGGCAGATGACCTTATACACGAGTGGGTGGGATGTTACGGGGCCGACGTTAAATGAAAATTACCGGAAAGATATCCTTGCCGGTCGTTGCGGCAATCTGTTTAATGCTCATACCGTTGCTTACAATATGGAATTGCAGAAGCTGACGGTTGAACAAACGCGTTTGAAAATCCCACTCTTGTTTGGTTACGATGTGATACACGGATTTAAAACGATTTTTCCGATACCCTTAGCTGAGTCGTGCTCGTGGGATTTGGAACTGATCGGGAAATCAGCCCGAATGGCCGCTAAAGAGGCGGCTTCGGCGGGTTTAAACTGGACTTTTGCACCGATGGTCGACATTGCCAGGGATCCAAGGTGGGGCAGGGTGGCCGAAGGTGCGGGTGAAGATCCTTATCTGGGCTCTCTCATTGCTGCTGCACGCACCCGTGGTTTTCAGGGGTCAAAATTGTCTGATCCATTCACCCTGGCGGCTTGCGTCAAGCATTTTGCCGCATACGGAGCCGCAGAAGGGGGCCGGGACTACAATACGGTGGATATGTCGGAACGGACACTTCGCGAGATATACCTGCCACCTTACCATGCGGCCATCAAAGCAGGTGCGGCAACCGTTATGTCCTCTTTCAATGAATTATTCGGCTCACCGGCAACCGGAAGCCGTTTTCTCCTTTACCAGGTTCTCAGAAAAGAATGGGGCTTCCCGGGTGTCGTTGTTACGGATTATACTTCCATCAATGAAATGGTGAAGCATGGTTTTTCCATCGATGAGAAACAGGCTGGAGAACAGGCACTTTCAGCCGGTGTGGATATGGATATGCAGGGGGGAGTGTATCAGAATTATCTGTTTGAATCAGTGGGTCAAGGAAAAATAACCGAGAGCCAGATAGATCAGGCAGTCGGGCGGATTTTATATCTTAAATATGATTTAGGGCTATTCGAAGATCCCTATCGCTACCTCGACTTAAAGAGGGAGAAAGAGAATACCTTATCGGTGGAAATGTTAGCCCATTCCCTTGATATTGCGCAGAAGTCCATCGTGTTGCTTCGCAATGAACCGTTTAAAGAGGAAGTACTGCTCCCACTGTCCGCAGGTGTCAGAAAAATTGCTATCATAGGCCCGCTGGCCAATGATCAGGTTAACATGCTGGGAACCTGGCACGCGGCCGGTGATGCCGGGCGGGTGGTCACCGTACTCGAGGGATTGAAAAGTGCCCTTCCCGGAAGTCAGATTAGCTTTTCTAAAGGATGCGAAACCTTTGGTGAGGAGCGTTATGGATTTCAGGATGCCGTGAGCAAAGCAGCTAATTCTGATCTGGTAATCATAGCGTTGGGTGAAAATTGGGAGCAAAGTGGCGAAGCTGCCAGTCGTTCGGTTTTGGGTCTGCCGGGTGTACAGCAGGAGTTGCTGGAGAAAATCCTTGCTACCGGTAAACCGGTTGTGGTGCTTCTGATGGCCGGTCGTCCCCTGGTGATTCCCTGGATGGTGCAACATGTTCCGGCTATCTTAAATACGTCTCATTTAGGAACCTGTGCCGGAAGTGCTATCGCAAATGTTCTGACCGGCAAGTACAACCCATCAGGAAAATTGACCATGAGCTTTCCAAGGAATGAAGGTCAGATACCGGTTTATTATGCCACTAAAAATACGGGCAGACCGTTGGATGCAGCCAATAAATACACCACCAAATACCTCGATATTCCAAATGAACCCTTATTCCCATTCGGGTTTGGATTAAGCTATACAAATTTTAAATATTCAGATTTAACATTGAGCTCATCCACTATTTCTGCCACTGATACCCTTTTGGTAAGGGTGACGGTGAGCAATACCGGTACGGTTGACGGTGAAGAGGTCGTGCAATTATATGTCAGGGACTTGGTCGGGAGTGTCACCCGACCGGTTAAAGAATTAAAAGGTTTTAAAAAGCTGATGTTTAAAGCTGGTGAATCACAACAGGTTACCTTTAAATTATCCACGGATGACCTTCGGTTTTATACCGCTGACCTGACTTTTGCAGCTGAACCGGGAATGTTCAGGGTAATGGTGGGAACCAGTTCCGTTGAGTATCTGGAGAATGGTTTTGAGTTACTGAAATAGCCTTTTTAAGTGCCTGTTTAGTAAGTTTACATATACCTGCTCCTCGATGGGTTCGCGATAGTAAGCTAAGGCATCGGTGAATTCAGCACCCATTTCCGCAGCAATCTTATAGGAAATGTGAATCAACTGCCTGAAATCGGGGTTGTAATCCCTGCAGGATTGTTCATGAATCAGCGTGTTAGCCAAACGGGCCGAGCTCCACGTCATGACCTCCTTTGCTGGCGGCAATTGATCTGTATCGATATGCAGAACAGTAAGATATGGAGCTGCAAGATCTTCAAAACGGGCCATGCCCCGAATATAAATTTCCTTGGCAATACGCAATCCTTCCCCCCCGCCGCGGGCTAACCCGATCACCTCTTCGAGCCAGGTCGTGCCGGCTGTCTTGACATGCACGCCGGCCCTGTGTTTATTCAATAGGTCCCTTATAATAGGATAGAGGGAAAACTTGTCGGATCCGGAATGAACACTCAGTTTAATTTCCCGACTTAAACTCAACTGTTCCTGTGCAGTTTTCAATATCCGGATATCCTGTTCAAACTCATGAGTAAACAATTCTATATCTCCAATGTAATCAATACCTTTTGCAAAAATCCCGGTGAATTTCGGGGCTATGGTGTGGGGCTCTATTTCCAACTGTTTTAGCTCCTTCAATATCAGGAATAAGTCAATTGGACATTGGGCTGTCATTACCTCATCCATGGAGATTTCGGTGATGAATGTGCTATTTTTTTTGCCGGAGATATAGTCAAAGACCTTCTTAACCTCATGGATAGCGCTTAAGTACTGGTCGGCAAATCCGGATAGATCGAAATCTGAAATCTCAGCTGAAAAACCCGGAATAACAATGCTTGCTGTCCGTTTCAAAAAGTCAGATTTCAGTTTGGGGTCCGCCGGTTTACCAATGAAATTAGCGATATCAATGGTAAAGAAATCGCTGTATTCCAAAAACTTATCAATATTGCCAAAGTTGATATGGTCAGCATCGACGAAATAACTGTCAGTCCATTTATCGACCCGGACCGCTTCATCCGCCTCTTGTCGAACGGATGCCTGGGTGGTTCCGGTTAAATCATGCTCACGGTTCGATTTATTCCAGACCGGGACCACCGGTACACCGAGACGATTAATCTCCTGAATAGCCCGCAGCTGCGCTTTACCTTCCCTGCCAAACCTGTCACCCACCCCAAACGAAAATTTCTCTATTAGCATCGTACTGACTTTATATAAATTAGCGCGTAGCGCAAAATTAGTGAGGCGAAGCCGAACCAATTAGCGAGGCGCAGCCGAGCCTATTTGCGAGGCGCAGCCGAGCCTATTTACCTGAAATCAAAATAGTCAACCGCATTTCCATAACATATTCCTTCAACCAGGGTACCAAGCCACTCCTTATCATTTGGCCATTCTCCGGATTCAACTGCCTCCCCGATGAAATTACAAAGGATCCGGCGGAAGTATTCATGGCGCGGGTAGGAGAGGAAGCTTCTTGAGTCAGTCAGCATCCCGATAAACCGGCTCAGCAGGCCAAAATTTGAAAGTGTCTTGATTTGTTTTTCCATCCCGTCTTTCTGATCAAGGAACCACCAGGCTGATCCCCACTGTATTTTTCCCGGAACCGATCCATCCTGAAAATTTCCCGTCATCGAAGCCATGACTTCATTATTGGCCGGGTTCAGGTTATAAAGAATGGTTTTAGCCAGTTTGCCATCGGCTTCAAGACGATCCAGGAATCGCGCCATGGGCCTGGCAAGCGGAAGGTCAATGATGGAGTCGAATCCGGTGTCCGGACCTAATTCATGTAAACTTCGGCTATTGGTGTTTCTTATGGCACCCAGATGGTATTGTTGGACCCAGCCTTTTTCCGCATCCAGACGAGCCAAAGCAATCAGGATGGCCAGCTCAAGCTGACGGCTGAGGTCGGCACTGAGGCCGGACCGCACATTGCGAATAGTCTTAAAAGACGCCTCGATCTGAGCTGGATTCAGGTCCGATTCCGGAAAGGTTTCCAGACCGTGATCCGAAAGCCGGCAGCCATGGTTATGAAAATAATCGTGCCGGATTCGCAGGGCTTGCAAAAGGTCGTCAAAATGATTGATCGTGATCCCTGTGATATCTGAGAGACTGTCAATATAACGGTTCCATATTTCGGGAGAGTCGAAGGCAAGAACTTTATCGGGTCTCCAGGTAGGTAAAACCTTTACCTTCCAACCAGATCCGGCAATCTGTCTGTGGTAATCAAGCGAATCCAGCGGATCATCTGTTGTGCATACCACCTCAACATTCATTTTTTCAAGCAGGGACCGTACCGAGAATTCAGGTTTGCGGAGCATGGAGGAGGCTTGCTCATAAATAGAGTGACAAGTGACAGGTGACAAGTGACTTATGACACCAAAGTAGCGCCGGAGTTCAAGGTGGGTCCAGTGGTACAAGGGATTACCTACAGTATATGGAACCGTTTCCGACCATTTTTCGAATTTTTCATAATCGGTGGCATTACCCGTGATGAACAGTTCTGAAATGCCATTGGCCCTCATCGCCCTCCACTTATAATGATCGCCGTATAACCAGGCCTGAGTAATATTTTCGAACTGATGGTTTTCTGCAATCAGCCTGGGATTCAGGTGCGAATGGTAATCAATCACCGGCATTCTGGCAGCATGATCAAAAAAGAGTTGTTCAGCTGTTTGGTTCCCCAACAGAAACCCCTCATCCATAAATGGCTTCATCTTTACATCCAATTAGTGTGAAAAAACTCCCCCCTGGGCTTGTCTGTGCGTTCGTAGGTGTGAGCACCAAAATAATCGCGCTGCGCCTGGAGCAGATTAGCAGGCAGCCTTTCACTCCGGTAGCCGTCAAAGAAAGAAAGGGCAGCCGAGAGTGTCGGAACCGGAATGCCGCTG
>Ga0172379_10004348_pt1 | contig 21075 bp, 20 predicted proteins | sample GrowelOW334metaG_FD_119756 | JGI IMG/M metagenome (GOLD analysis project Ga0172379, IMG submission 119756) | Groundwater microbial communities from an aquifer near a municipal landfill in Southern Ontario, Canada - Groundwater well OW334 metaG | ecosystem: Environmental > Aquatic > Deep...
GGCTTACAATGCTTACGAGGCTTGCAAGGCTTACAAAAAACGACATATATAAAGCCTAGTGAGCCTTGTAGGCCTTGTAAGCATTTAAAGTTTTTATAAAAAAACAGACCCGCACAAAAGCTAAGATCTGTTTATATTTTTAATCGCTATTTTTTGTTGGCCTTTTTGGCAGCATTTTTTACGATTTTTTTGGCAGCCATTGCAGCTTTCTTTACTTTCTTGCCTTTTCTAGCAGCAGCAGCTTTGTTGATTTTGCCCAATTTTTCTTCGTATTTTTCTAGTCTTCCAGAGGTGTCGATTAAGTTTTGTTTGCCAGTATAAAAAGGATGGCAATTATTACAAATTTCTACTCGAATTTCTTTTTGAGTAGAGCCAGTAACAAAGTTATTTCCACAGGCACAGCTTACTTTTGTGTCTTCGTGGTATAGTGGGTGTGTGTCTTTTTTCATAATGACGTTACGGATTACCACCGCCGTAAGGCGGGGCCCCGCTGTGGCGGTGGCGGATAATCCTGATTTACAGATTAAAATATGTGAGCATATTGTAGTACAAAAGCCCCAGGTTGTCAAGGGTCTTGCCAATTTAATTCTTTTGATGTATAATGCTTGTGCTTAAAGTATATTGTTTTACAATCTATGTTTTCTACAGTTCTTACAATTTTACAGTTAGTATTCGCAGTTTTGCTAGTGGTAGCAATTTTATTGCAACAAAAAGGTTCGGGAATGGGTGCTGCTTTCGGAGGAACTAGTAATATTTATACTACAAAACGAGGTGTTGACAAAGTTCTCTTTCAAGCAACCATAGTAATTGCTATACTCTTCTTTGGTATTGCCCTTACCAATATTATTATCAAATAATTGGGCGGATTAGAGCAAGGAATACGAATAAGTTAATTCGTATCTTGCTATATTTATTATGAAGTTTGACTCTTTATTTGAACGAGTTAAATTAAAAATTGGTGGAAAAAATTCCAAGATTTATAATTTTGATCATAAATTAGTGCAAACTGCTGTTGGTAAAAAAGTGCCAAGCTTGAAGCAGATTTTGCATGTAAAAAAAGTTTTAACTGAGAAAGAAAAGATTATTTTTTTCTTTTTGTTGTTAATTTTTGTTGTGGGTTTGGTTTGGACCGCTAAAGTTTTTTTTAATAGACATATAGTACAGGTACCAGACATTGGTGGTAGTTATCTAGAAGGTGAGGTTGGTGTACCACAATTGGTAAATCCTATTTTTTCAAGTTCTAACGACGTTGATGCGGATATATCAGCTTTAGTTTTTTCTGGTTTAATGAGATACGATGAAAAACAGAAGTTAGCCACAGATTTGGCAGCAAATTATGAAATCAGTAGTGATAAGAAAATTTACACTTTCAAATTGAAACAGGACGTGTTGTGGCATGATGGAGAAAAATTTACTGCTAAGGATGTTTTGTTTACAATAGAAACTATTCAAAATTTAGCAGTAAATAGCCCTTTAAATGTGAGTTTTCAAGGAGTAAAAGTAGAAGCAATTGATGATTACACAGTGCGTTTTATCTTACCTCAAGCTTTTAATTCTTTTTTGTCTATTTTAACCGTAGGGATTATTCCTGAACATCTCTGGTTTGATATACAACCAAATCAAATGCGATTAGCAGCTTTAAATTTAAAACCAGTTGGGACTGGTTCGTTTATGTTTAAAAAACTAATTAAGGATGAATCAGGTCGTATTTATCGGTATGAGTTAGTTAGGTTTAATAAACACTATCGCCAAACTGCTTATCTGCAAGATTTTATTTTTCAATTTTACGAGGATTATGCTGGAGAAGCAGGTGCAGTTCAGGCTTTTCGCGAACAGAAAATTGATGGAATAAATTTTGTACCTTATGATCTTAAGGACAAGGTGGATCGCAAACATGTGGGATTGCACATAATGCAATTACCACAATATACAGCGCTTTTTTTTAATGAAAATAATTCAGCTATTTTAACAGATAAAAGTATTAGACAGGCATTATTTTATGCAGTTGATAAGGATAAAATTGTGCGTGAGGTTTTAAAAGATGATGCTAAAGTTATTGTTGGACCTATTCTCTTTGGGTTTCCTGGATACGATTCCGAAGCTAATAAAGCTACTTATTCTCCATTAGAGGCAAATAAATTACTTGATCAAAAATGGCCAAGAATTACCTTGGACGAATATAAGGAAATGAGAAAAAAAGAAATTACCGGTGAGTATGGGGCACAGATGAAAGTGTTAACTACCTCAACTTCAACTACTTCTACTGTGGAATTAGAAAAAATTAATCTTGAAATTGAAAATCGTTTGAAGCAAGAGTTTGCGGGTGGACAAACATTTTATAGAAAAAATAAAGAAGGAAAGATATTACAAATAATTATTACAACTTCTGATAATGAACAATATAGAAAAGTCGCGGAATTGATTGCTAGTTTTTGGCAGGATGTTGGTGTAAAAACAAACATCGTTCAGGTAGGGGCGCACGATATGATTAGAGATGTTTTAAAAGAGAGAAATTACAGTGTGCTTTTGTATGGAGAAATAGTTGGTAGTGATCCAGATCCTTATCCTTTCTGGCATTCTAGCCAAGTGAATTATCCTGGTTTAAATTTGGCGCGTTTTTCTAATCGTAATGTAGACTCTTTGATTGAAAAAGCTAGAGGTGTAACTGATACAGCTCAATTGGCGTCCATTTATAAAAGTTTTCAAACAGCTTTGTTGGCAGAATATCCAGCAATTTTTCTCTATTCTCCAACTTACACTTATGTCACATCGGATAGAATTAAAAGCGTGGATGTTACCAGTATTTCTAAACCAGCTGATAGATTTGCCGATGTAGCGACTTGGTATTTGAATACTAAAGGTGAGTGGAAGTGGAAGTAAGAGTTCATAAAGTTATCCGCCAGAGGACGGATTCCCCGAGGGGGATAAAGTTGAAAGTTATAAAGTCAAATAAACCGACTGATTAGTTTCGAGTTTGTTGATTTATTTTTTAGCCGATGTGGTGAAATTGGCAAACACATACGCTTCAGGTGCGTACGCCGTAAGGCCTGTGGGTTCAAGTCCCACCATCGGCACTAAGCATTCGGCAGGCGGGCGTACTGGTTTCAGATGCCAGCGGTCGCAAGATCTTGAGAGTTCAAATCTCTGCCTGCCGGCAGTCAGGTCTCTCGCGGCACAGAGTTTAATTTTCAATTTTCAATAATCAATTTTCAATAAATTTTCAATGTTACAATTTTCAATACTCCACAATTGGTAATTGAAAATTGTAAATTGATTATTGAAAATTGGTATCTTCTTAAAACAGTGGTTTATTTTCTTAATTTAAATTAATAATATATTTTTTTATGATTGAAAACAATTCAACAAGTAAGCAAAGGAATTTTGGCGGATTTGGTGGGAGCACTTTATTAGTCGCAAAAACAGACAATAAATTTACTCCAAAAAATCGTCATTTCCACAGAAATCAACAACAAAAAAAGACAAATAATCATCAGTTTAAAAGAACTGATTGGTCGGCAAAACCAGTGGTAGCGGAAGAGCCAATGCACCGTGATGTTTTGCGTATCATTCCACTAGGTGGTTGTGAAGAAGTGGGTAGAAACATGACAGTATTTGAATACAATGAAGATATTGTTATTTTAGACATGGGTATTCAATTTCCAGAAGAAGACATGCCAGGAATTGATTATATTATTCCTAATACTAAGTATTTGATTGGCAAAGAAAAAAGAATTAGAGGTGTGATTTTTAGCCACGGTCATTTAGATCACATTGGCGCTGCACCAATTCTTTTAGAAAAATTAGGTAACCCCACGATTATTGGCAGAAATTTGACTATTGCCTTAATTAAACATAAGCAAGAAGATTACAAAAAAAATTCAGCTAATAATTTAAAAGTTATTTCTGTAAAAACTTTGGAAGACAGAATCGTTCTTGGTAAATTTGTCATTAAATTTTTTAAAGTGGAGCATTCAATTATGGATGCCATGGGTGTGGTTATTGAAACTCCTTCTGCCACAGTTATTCATCCTGGCGACTGGACTATGGAGCGGGATAAAGAAGGTCTGCCGACAATTGATTATACTCATTTGCAGAATTTACCAAAGCCCACAGTTTTAATGCTCGAAAGCTTAGGTTCACTTCATGTACACCGTTCGGGAAATTATGAAGACATGTATAAAAATTTAACAGAAATTTTATCTTCAGCCCAAGGGCGAATAATTATTGGTACTTTTTCTTCACAAATAGAAAGAATTAAATGGGTAATCGAAGCTGCTCAGGAACTTGGTAAAAAAGTGGCATTGGATGGTTATAGTATGAAAATGAACATTGAAATTGCCCAACAATTGGGTTATATAAAAATAAAAAAAGGTGCTTTAATTGATATTAAAAAAGTTGATGATTATCATGACAACCAAGTGGTGGTAATTTGTACAGGCGCGCAAGGAGAAGAAAATGCTGTTTTGGTTCGCATAGTTAATGGGGAACATAAAACTCTTAGATTAAAAAAGAGTGACACAGTAATTTTCTCTTCTTCAATTATTCCTGGCAATGAGCGTAGTATCCAAAGATTAAAAGATAATATTTATCGCCAGTGTGACAATGTAATTCATGGTGAGATTATGGACGTGCATGTTTCTGGACATGCTACGCGCGAAGATATAGTAGAAATGATTCGGCAAGTTAAACCAACTTATTTTATTCCAGTTTATGCTAATTATTATTTTCTTAAGAGGCATCAATTTTAGCAGCCAAAGAAGGTTTTCCTAAAGAAAATATTTTTGTACCAGACAATGGCTCGGTAATTGAAGTAAATAAAGAAGGCGCCAAAGTTTTGGCAAAAAAAGTTCCTAGTGATTATGTATTCGTTGATGGTTTAGGAGTATCGGACACTCAACATATTGTTTTGCGTGATCGCCAGGTTTTGGCAGAAGATGGTATGGTGGTCGTGATTGCGACAGTTGACAGAAAGACTGGACAACTTATTCAGAACCCTGATATTATTTCTCGTGGCTTTGTATTTTTAAAAGATAATAAAAAACTAATTGAGGAAATGCGTCATAAAGTTAAAAAAATGGTAGTTGATTCCAATCCTTTAACTTGGGCTGATACCAATGAAATTAAAAATAATATTCGTGATAAAGTTGGGCAGTTTCTTTATACGAAGACGGAGAAGAGGCCGATGGTTTTGCCAGTGGTTATAGAGGTTTAAAGTTATAAAGTTATTGAGTTATAAAGTTAAAAGACACCTGTAGAAAGGGTGTCTTTTTTGTTATAAAATTCCTCCCTTTTTAGGGGAGGGTAGGGTGGGGTGTTTCTATGGAAGCAATTTCCAGTTCAAATAATAACTTGGTAGACAGGTACGCAACAGTACCGCTATTCAAATGTTAAGCACAATTTAGCTCCGCGAAACACCCCACCCCTCGCCCCTCCCCTAAAAAGGGAGGGGTTTTGATAACAAAAAAACACCAATTAAAATGGTGTTTTAAAAAATACTTTTAAGGGGAAGGAGTTGGGTGGAGAGTCCAACTCGGTCTAGACGCGACACGGCAGGTGCAGTCGGGCCCAGCGCCCGAGAAACCAGCCGATGTCTGGGTGCAAGGTCACAATTCTCCAGGCAGTCATTCTCCGAGGTGTCGGAAAACGACGCCCACCTTCCTTCATGAAGAAACCGACAAGGAATTCAGCTATCAGTGGACATGCAAGTGCGGTGCACAGAAAGAGAAATTTATCCATGGCATCCTCCGACCAAGCCAGACTCCCCCTTAAAAGTATTTTGTAAGTTTTTAAATTGTTTATTTTCTTATTATCACTGACTCGTAATATTTTTCAGAAAAATGGGTTAGGGCTTGTATTTGTTCGTCGGTGTAGGTGACACCCTTGGGTACAACAATTAATTTATCATCTTCATCGTTCGTTCGGTGAATTACAGCAATACACATTCCAGTAAATTCATTAATTGGTTCATAAACTCCCAAAACATAGGCATCCAGATCTGCCCCATCTGGTGCTGGAACACCTGGCACATAACCGTAGTTCTGTACGTAATAAAGTTCAGGTAGTTTAGGATGCCTTGATCCCATTGGCTGATCCATTTTTACTGTAACTTCTTTGTTTAGGAATTGCGTGGAATAAGTTTGATTCATATTAATTATTTAATTTTAAACCTATCAAGCCTGTTTTGTTGTTACTAGAAAAATAACCCATATATTTTTCAAGTGGTGGAGTAGTAACTGGAAGTATTGTTTCTGGTGGAGAAAAAATAATTGTCGTGTTGTATTTTTTATTTACAATTTGTTTTTTGGCGGTGCAAGTATCAATATTACCAGAAAGAATAACTTTGGAAAGTGGCACACAAGAATCTAAAACATCTTGATTAAATGCTTCTATGTTTTTGACAAGAATAACGCGTTCAGTAATGTCGGGTAATTCTTTTACTGCTTCTAAAAAAAGTTTTTCGTTACCACTTTCAAGAATTATTGCTTGAATATTGGTATTGAGTTGTTCTACATTTGTGATATAAGCAGTTTTGGATTCCGAGCCATTAATTTGCTCTAAAAAATTTTCCTTGGCCATTGGGTAGGCAGTGAAAAACAAAATTTTTGAACCTTGCAAAAATAAGTCAGCAATCATACTAACTGTAAATTGGGAACCGCCAGTTTTTTCTTTATAGGTGATAAGGCAGGGGAGTTCGTCTTCTTTGAAGTGATAAATTTTGTTGTTGAGTAAAATAGTATTTGGCATAAGTTAATATATTGTAATTCAGAGAACAAAATAACGCAATGATAAGTAAAATTATGATGATAATATTATTGACATTTATTTTTAAAATATACTATCTTTTCTTTGGTTTTGAATGCGCGGATTTGGGGATTCGCGTGATGGAGGACAAGTTGTTGGAAATTAACTGGGAAGATCTCAAGAGAGCAGCAGTGGAAGCAGCTGCCGGTTCCTACTCGAAGTACTCTGGGTTCGTGGTGGGTGCTGCTGTGCTCGCCAAGAACGGCCAGATTTACACCGGAACCAATGTCGAGAATGCTGCATACGGCGTGGGTCTCTGCGCCGAATGTGGTGCTATCTCCGACATGGTGAAGGATGGACAAGCGCTTCAGCTGGTGGCGGCTATTGCCATTCTCCTCAAGCGAGATGGTGAGGTCGTGGTCATCACCCCCTGCGGGCGCTGTCGTCAACTCCTGTTCGAACACGGGGGAGCTGGGGCGCTGGTCTGGAGCCCCAAGTTCGAGAAGCCCCTGGACATGGACTACTGGCTTCCCGAAGGGTTCGGGTCTGATTCGCTCAAGCTCCTCGCCGTATGACCAAGGGGACGGAACTCGGCGGTGTGCCCCAACGCACCGCCGAGTTCCAACTACATTTAGAAGATTAAAGTTTTATCCACAGTTAGTAGTTGACTGTGGTTTTTTTATTTGTTAATATATCAGTGTACTAGTACGCGAGTGCAAACTAGTTATAAAGTTATTGAGTTTGAAAGTTATAAAGTATGTCGAACGCAACAAATAATTATCAAAAAGATTTGGTACATAATCTGGCGGAAATTCAGAATGATAAAAACATGCGGGATTTTTTGGAAGTGCTCCTGACATCGGATGAAAGAGAAGAAATGGCGAAGCGTTTGCAGATTTTTAAAAGATTATTGAAAGGTCAAGCACAGAGAAAAGTGGCGGAAGAGTTGGGAGTGGGGATTGCGACGGTTACTCGCGGGGCAGCGGAGTTGAGGAATAAAGAAGGGAAAGTGGAGAAGATGATTAAATATTGAATTTAAAATTTTTAATTTGAAATTTGAAAACAATTTAAAATATTTAAAATTAAAACATTAGAAATTGTTTGAAAATTAAAAATTTTAAATTATAAATTTGTATGTATTGTATTATGTGCATCGTGAACCGTGTAAAAGGTTGGCAGGTCTGCTCATGAGTCGAGCAGTGATTTTGTTTTTACTAATGTAAAAAGTACTGCTCGTGGAAGGCAGTTTTTTATTTATATCAAATTTGGTTCCCCTCCTTAGACAAGGAGGGGCGGACACGAAGTGCCGGGGCGGTTGAAAGCGATTCAACCCCACCCAACCTCTCCTTGTCTAAGGAGGGGAATCATAAAATATAATTCTTAATTTAATTATATGAACAATTACAAAATTAATTTAGAAGAAAAAGACATTCCAAAAAATTATTTAAATATCATGTATTACTTTCAAAAATATTTAGGTAAACTACCAGATCCGCCATTACATCCGGGCACCAAACAGCCGGCTGGGCCAGCAGACTTGGCACCTATTTTCCCTATGGAATTAATTAAGCAAGAAGTTAGTTTGGATGAATTTATTCCTGTCCCAGACGAGGTTCATGAGATTTATAAACAATATCGACCGTCACCACTGTATCGCGCTTATAATTTGGAAAAATTTTTGGGTACTCCAGCCAAAATTTATTATAAATATGAAGGTAACAATGCCACAGGTAGTCACAAATTGAATACTGCTCTAACTCAAGCTTATTACAATAAACAAGCTGGAGTAAAAAAGATCTATACAGAAACAGGGGCAGGTCAGTGGGGTTCCGCTTTAAGCATTGCCTGTAATCATTTTGGTTTGGAGTGCGAGGTTTTTATGGTAAAGACTTCTTATGAAAATAAACCATATCGTAAAGTGATAATGAATATGTTTGGTGCCAAAGTACATGCTAGTCCTTCAACAGAAACAGAATTTGGTAGAAAAATTTTAGCAGTAGAGCCAGATTCAACAGGTAGTTTAGGCATGGCTATTTCTGAAGCTTTGGAATGTGTGGTTAAATCCGGTGGCACTGCCAAGTATGCACTAGGTTCAGTATTAAATCATGTATTACTTCATCAAACAATAATTGGTTTGGAAGCAAAAAAACAAATGGAAATTGCTGAGTGTTATCCAGATATTGTAATTGGCTGTTGTGGAGGTGGCAGTAATTTTGCGGGCATAGTATTTCCTTTTTTAGCTGACAAACTTTCAGGAAAAGTTAAGGAATTAGAAATTATTGGTGTAGAACCAGCGTCGTGTCCGTCTTTAACCAAAGGGGAATACAAATATGACTTTGGCGATACCGCGCAAATGACTCCGCTTTTAAAAATGTATACTTTGGGTGCGGATTTTATGCCCAGTCCAATTCATGCAGGTGGGCTTCGTTATCATGGTATGGCGCCTCTAGTGTCTTTTATTCATCACGAAGGATTAATGTCTGCACGTGCTTATGAACAGGAAGAGGTTTTTAAGGTTGGTGTGGATTTTGCGAAGTTAGAAGGGGTAATTCCTGCGCCAGAGTCAACTCATGCTATTAAGGCAGCTATTGATGAAGCTTTAAGATGTAAAGAGACTGGCGAAGCAAAAACCATTTTATTTAATTTATCGGGTCATGGTTTTTTGGATTTGAAAGGTTATGAAGATTATTTGAGTGGAAAATTGGTGTGAGTACGCAGTTTTTACTTTTTCATAACTGAAAAAGTAACAAAAAGGTTTTGGGGGCGCCAAAACTCCCCCTGCTAACAGAGTATAAAATGAGCCAAGCGTTTGACGGTCAAACAGTTTGTGCCCCCAAACCCCCAAAGTTTTTCTAAACAGTTAAAGTTGGCGGTATATGAACAAAATAAAACTAATTTATTTGAAGGAATTAAAATGTCATGAACAGACTCAAGAATCTCGGGTTTTGCGGTTGATGAAAATGATTGAGAAAAAAGGGGAGTTTATAAAGCCAATTGTAGTGGAAAAAAATTCTAAGGTCATTTTGGACGGACATCATCGGGTAGAAGCTATAAAAAGATTAGGTTACACAAAGATTCCTGCCAGATTAGTTAATTATAATAGTGTGAGTGTAAGTCTCCGGCACAAAAATTTGCCAGCGGAATTGATAAAAAAATTAGTGTTGTTGGTCGCAGAACAGCATCATTTGTTACCCAGAAAAACTACCAAGCACTTTGTTGGTGTTACCAATCCTAAGGTGGCAATTAGTTTATATTCGCTGAATTAAAAGTTGACAGTCTAGTTGACTTATTAGGTAAATTCTGGCATAATGAATTTCTTGATTTGTAATCATTTTCAACATATTCATTCCCTGAAAGTGTAGTTAAAAAGAACCTCAGTAGTGAGGTTTTTATTAAATTAGCCGGCATTTGATTGTATTTATATATAAAATGGGGTAGTTGACAGTTAAAATTTATGCGGATAAAGACTTTAAAAAAATTACTTTCCCAGGAGGAATTATTAAAATTAATTCCTTTGTCTAAGGTTGGGCAAAAAAGAATTGCTAAAGATCGGGAGGATATTTGTAAAATTTTGACTGGCGAGGACAAGCGTAAATTAGTAATAATTGGTCCTTGTTCTGCTTGGCCCAAGGAAGCTGTTTTGGAATACGCCCAAAGATTAAAAAAATTGGAAATTCAATTACAGAATAAAATCAAAATAGTCATGCGAGTATATACTCAAAAACCGCGGACTACCAAAGGGTGGACAGGTCCAGTAAATCAGAGCAACCCATTTTTACCACCAGACATTGAAGAGGGAATAAAATATACTCGGAGCATGATGATTAAGATAATTGAAATGGGTTTACCGATTGCCGATGAAGCTCTTTTTACACATAACACAAAAGGTTTTTTTGACTTGCTCTCTTGGGTCGCTATTGGGGCTCGTAGTGTGGAAGATCAAGAGCATCGAATTTTTGCTTCGGCTATGGATTGCCCTGTTGGTATGAAAAATCCAACTAGTGGTTTAATTGAAATCGGTGTTAATGCCATTGTTGCTGCCCAACATCCGCATGTTGCAGTATTTAATGGATATCAAGTAGAAACTTTGGGTAATCCTTTTGCTCATTTGGTTCTCCGTGGTGGTTCTAGTGGATCAAATTATTCTTTGAAACATTTAAAACTGACAAAAAAATTAGTGGAAAAACAAAAAATAATTAATCCAGCAGTTATTATTGATGCGAGCCATGATAATTCATTATTAACTGGCAGGAGAGAACATTTACAGCAATTGAAAGTAGTTGATGATGTGGTTAGGACTATAAAAAAAGATTCTGATTTAAACTATTTGGTTAAGGGTTTTATGTTTGAAAGTTTCATTAAATCTGGTAACCAAAAATTGGACAGTTTAACAAAAGAAACTATAGATTTAGGTGGCTTGTCTATTACAGATTCTTGTTTATCTTGGAAAGATACAGAAAATTATCTTCTTAAATTGGCAAAAATGTTATAAGAGATTAGTAATAGAGTAGAATTGGTGGTAGGTCTTTTAATCTTGTTTTTTATTCAAAAAACCAGTAAGATATTAGGGTAAAATAAACTAGTACTATTTTATGACTTTATTTGAGCAAAATTTTCCGCGAGTTACTCCTACTGAAGAAATTGAAAACAATTTGCATGATAGTGTAATGGCAGCTAAGGGAAGGGTGTTGGACGCACTTGGCAAAACAGACCCAGAAATGCTCTATGAAGCTTTGTTAGAATTAAGTGAAAACATGCTTGGTGGAAAAGCTAATTTTGATGATGAATTGCGCCAGCAGGATTGGATATTTAGAGAATCTTTGGAAAACTTTTGTCGAAGGATTAAAAACATGGATAGAAATGGAAGTAATGAGGTAAAAATTGAGTTAGCTTTGTGCAAAAAAATGCTTAAAATTTTGTTAGTTGTTAAAAAAAGTAGCAAGCTTTTATTATTAGAAAGTAAAGACAATAAAGCAAAAAGAGTTTTTGCGGGACAGGAAACATTTTATTAATTTATTTAATATGAAAAAACCAATTATCGTTTCTGGCTTTCAACCTACGGGCAATTTACATGTGGGAAATTATCTGGGGGCTGTAAAAAATATTGTGGAATTGCAAAATTCTGGTAAATACGAAATGTATATTTTTATTGCTGATTTTCATTCGCTTACTGGAAATATGGACGCCGAAACTAGAAAGCACCAGATTATGAAAACCGCAGCCGAATTATTGGCCGCTGGTATTAATCCTAAAAAAACTACTTTTTTTATTCAGTCGGACGTAACTGAACATACAGACTTGGCTTGGGTTTTTAATTGTATTACTCCCATGGGTGAATTAGAGAGAATGACACAATATAAAGATAAATCAGCGCGTCAGACAAAAAATATTAATGTTGGACTTTTTACTTACCCAGTATTGCAAGCAGCCGACATTCTTTTGTATCATGGAAATTTAGTACCTGTTGGTCAGGATCAAGTACAACATGTGGAACTAACCAGAGATACTGCAAAGTGGTTTAATAACCGTTTTGGTGAATATTTTGAAGAACCAAAAGCACTTTTAACAGAAGTGCCAAAAGTAATGAGTTTACTTGAACCAGATAAAAAAATGAGCAAAAGTTTAGGAGAAGGTCATGTAATTGAACTTTCTGATGAACCAGAAGTAATTGAACAAAAATTAAAACGCGCTGTAACTGCCACCGAAGGTGGAAAGGCTGCGCCTGGCGTGCAAAATTTATTATTGTTATTAAAACATTTTGCTTCAGAAAAAGTTTATCAACAATTTGTAACAGCAGAAAAAGACGGTTCTATTCGTTATGGAGATTTAAAAAAAGAATTAGGGGAGGCAATTTCTAAGCATTTTGCCGATTTTAGAAAGAAGAGAAATAAATATTTGAATGAGGATTTTGATGAATTAGCAGAAATTTTGTTGCAAGGCAAAGAAAAAGCCAAACCTCTTGCTCAAAAGACAATGGATAGGGTGAGGGAGTTGATTGGGATAAGATAAAATATTAATCCATTTTTATGATAGGTTCTGAATCTAGGGTAGGACAACCACCAGTAGAAACTGGAGCAGAGTTAAGGGAAAGATTTGAAAGAAAATTAGTTGATAAAAATGACGAAGTTTTGGGCTTTGTCGTTTATAAGTTGGGTCCAGAAGAATTGGTAAATATGGATGGAGGAGTAGATGATGGGAGTGGAGAAAAACGAAGATTGAAGGTACTTATTTCTCTAGAGTTGAGACCAGTTGAAGGTAGTGGAGGAGCCATTGATGTTTTGGGTGAATTTAATAAATTTGGAGCGAAAGTTTATGTTGATAATGAAGATTACTATCGTTCTTTTAAAGTTCAGGGTAAGGAAGCAGTGATTGCTCCATTTCCTAACACACAAATGGATTTAGCAATATTATTGCATGAATTGGGTCACACAGAACAGCATGTTAAAGACAAGATGTCAGATTTACGTAACATGGTTTCTTGTTATAATAAATCTGGTTTTTCGTTTGGTGAACGGGACATTGACTTCCTAATTGGTTTGAAAGATTGTCCAACATTTAAGGGGGTGATTGAATTACCAGAAGTTTTTGAAATTGATGAGGCAATCGAGTTGATTAGTTTGGAATTGTGTTTAGAACGGCAGTTGGAGTCTTTGTGCGACGATGAAGGTGATTTGAATGATCAGTGTCTTTCTTTAGAAAGAAAGTTGGAAGGATTAAGAAAAAAAATTAGGGCAAAATTTAAAAAAATGAAATTAGCAGAAATTATGGGTTTGGCTAGAGTGGCGGTTGAAAATGATGCATCCCATAAAGCGTTAGGATGGCTTTTAAAAATTGAAGAACATGGCATAAATATTATGGCACCTACAAAAGTTAAAAAAGGTAGTTTTCCTTTTGTTTCCAAATCAAAAGGAAGTGATGAAGAAGTGGTAGTTGACCCTTATATGGTTTTAAGAAAAGGTTTGTTTAGTTACTGTCATTTAAATTGACAAATAGTTAGTTGCGGATCCTTTGTTGGTGCTTAAAAGTTTTTTATTTAGTTATCGTCAGTGATTTAGGGATTATAAATAAAAAAAACTTCCATTAGCTTGGAAGTTTTTTATTACTAAGAAAAAAAGTTATTTTTGGTAAATAATTTTTTATCACCCACCCAATCCCAATAAACACCAACAAATAAAGAAACATCGCCACACCAGCCGGTAAAAATTTAAACAAAAAATCATAACGGTACATAATGGGCCAGTGCAACAAATATATTTCAAAAGAAAAAATTCCAGACCAAATTAAGAATTTGTTTTCAAATGGTTTTAACATGAAAATGAAAACAGTTATTAGCATTATGAGATTACTAATTATTTGTTCTTTTGTTTTGTCTTGGCCTACGCCAGAGTGTTGATAAAAAAAGTACCAGGTGCCAAGTAAGAGAATTAAGAATATTGAATATAGGATATAGAATAGTATTTTTTGATTTCTAATTTTAATTGTTAAATTGTTAAATTGTTGATTGTTTTTAAGGCGATTTAAAAATGAAGCAAAAATTATGCCAACTGGAAAAGCGAGGTAATGTAAAGCCCACAGGCTTTTAACTCCTAAGTCGGTTTTTATATTTAAGTATACTTCTAAAGCATCATATTTAATTAAAAAATATGTGATTAAAAAGAAAATAATGGCTGTAATTTCTGGGTATTTTCTTTTAAAAATGATTGGGAATAATAGATAATAAAAAATAAGGGGAGTGATAAACCAAAGCGGGGAGTTTATGTCATTATAAAGATCAGCTCGTGCAAAAAAACCTAAAAAATTTTTTATTGTGGTATTGATTGGATAAGTTAAATTTAGAGCAAATTTATCTAAAATTAAAAATATAATCAGAAAAATCCATACAGGTAACAATACTTTACTAAGACGTTTTAAATAAAACTGCCAAGGGGATAAAGGTTTTTTTATTGTTGAAAGAGTTAAGCCAAAGCCAGACAAAAATAAAAATAAATCTACGCCTACACCAGCAATATTTCCCAAAGGCCACAAAAAATGGTTATCGCTTACCAACCCATAAGTTACATGAGCAAAAATAATTGACAGGATTGCCAGCCCCTTAAGTTCGTTGGTTAATTCTGCGGGGAAGATAGAGTTGTCCTTTTTTTTGCGGAAAGTTAAAAGAACAACTACAAAAAATAGCAGAAAAAAAATAAGATTTTGGGTTTGGAGATTAGAGATTTCAATTATCACAGATTCAATTAATTGTTTCCTTTATTTAATTCTATTACAATTTTATTAGCAATTAATTTATAGCCATTATTATTGGGGTGAAACAAGTCGTTGGCATATAGATTTGGATCATCGAGGAATTGTTGATTTGTTGATGAATACAGGTCCAATAAAATAATTTTATTGTTTAGGGCAATTTTTTGTAATTCTTGATTATATTTTTTTGTTTGCCAATCAAAATATGTTTGATATGGTGGTAAAAAAGATTTTTTGTTTCCAAGATAAGGGACGTTGATTAAGTAGATTTCGGGGGTATCTTTAAGAAGCTCTAAAATTTTGAAGAAATTATTATCTAATTCTTTGAAAGGTATACGATTGTGCATGTCGTTTATTCCTGTAAAAAGTAAAATAATGTCTGGCTTAAAATTGGTTAATTTATCTATTTGATCATTTAGGATATCTTTTGTCTTTGCTCCAGGCACACCTAAGTTTAGTGTTTCGATTGAGAGAGTTTCATTTTGTGATATTTTTTGAGAAACCAAATAAGGGTAAGTATTGCTAGCTGAATTTGCGCCAACGCCAGCAGTTAAACTGTCTCCTAAAAAAGCGATTTTAATAAGTCTATTACTTTTTTCTCCTACAAAATAATGTCGATTTTGTGGATAAGGTAGATTTTTTTCACCAATTAAATTATAAATATGCGTGTAAGCGCGGTTTAAGTAAATACCAAGGCCTATTATTAGTGTAGCGATAATTATTATAATTATTTTTTTCATAGAAAATTTTAGTGCCTCAAGTATATAAAAATTATAGTGGTTGGTCAATTACCAAACACCTCTCTTAGTTTTTATCAACTCACTTCCGCCCTCCTCTTGTCCGTCAGAGGACGGATTCGTCCTTCGGCCTAAAAGAGAGGGGATTTGCAATTCATTTGAGACTCTTAACTATTTAATGTATACTATTAGTGTTATTTGTGTTTTTAATATTTGTGAGCTATGAGTTATGTAATTGGCATTATTGCAATTTTAGTTGGCGGAGTTTTAATTATTAAAACTGAATGGTTTTTGGAGAATTTCGGAGCTATTTCTTGGGCCGAGGAACATTTGGGTACATCTGGCGGGTCGCGTTTAATGTACAAATTAATTGGTTTGGCGTTCATAATCTTGTCTTTAATGGGTATGACCGGTCTTTTGGGTGAAGTTATTATGGGTACGTTTGGTAAGTTATTTACTTTTGGAAGTTAATTATGACGGACAATCAACTAATTAATCCAGCACTTCTTTTTGAAAAAGCTCAATTGCAACCAGCAATGCATGTGGCTGATTTAGGTTGTGGTAGAACTGGACACATTGTTTTTCCAGCTTCTTTGGTAATTGGTGAACGGGGAGTAGTTTACGCCGTAGATATTATTAAGGACATTTTGGATTCAATTAATAAAAAAGCCAAAACAGAAAATTTGATTAATATTAAAACTACTTGGGCGGATCTAGAAAAAGTTGGCTATACTGCAATTCCTGAAAGTAGTTTAGATGTGGGTTTTGTAATTAATACCTTGTTTCAATCAAAACATCCACATGATTTTTTGTCTGAGTGTATTCGCTTACTTAAAGCCAAAGCTCGATTATTAATTGTGGATTGGGAGAGAAATAATTTACCTATTGGTCCAGGAATGACAGGATCGTTTGTAGATTTTAATGACATAAAAAGCTGGATTTTGGCTAAGGGTTTGTATTTACAGGAAGAATTTGAAGCAGGGAAGTATCATAGGGGGTTGGTGTTTTACAAGCATGACTAACTGAAATTTTCAATTTTTAATTTTTAATTTTAAAACAATGAATTAATTTTTAATATTTAAAATTAAGTAATTTAAAATTGTTTAAAAATTTAAAATTTAAAATTGTAAATTTACAATGTATGTCTCAAACTGAAAAACAAAAGTTGGGACAGTGGGGTGAGGAACGGGCCTCACTTTTTTTGATTGAAAATGATTATGAAATAGTGGAAAGAAATTTTCGCATTAAGGAGGGAGAGATTGATATTATTGCCTGGCATAAAGATGAACATGATAAATTAAGAAAATTGTCATTCATTGAGGTAAAAACTAGAAGTTATGGTGACGGCAGTGCCGAACGAGCAGTAGACGAAGAAAAAATGAAGAAATTTTACAAAGCTTGTAAGTGTTATTGTTTTGAGAGAGGCATAGATATTGGCTATACTTCGATTATGTTTGAGCAAATTAGTGTCTATGTAGAGCAATTCCCTGATAAGTTTGAGATTCGTAAATATGTGATTCCAATTGATTAATTGAACAGTTTATCCACATGCCAGGTTGACCTTTGGGGTAATTGATGATTAAGTACTATTAATTAACTAATATAATTTTATGTTTCTCAAGAATATCGTCTATAAGATTTTCAATGGTGGCAGTGGAATTGTGTTTAGTTCATTGTGTATCTAAATTCCCTTATAAGGGAATTTTTTGTATAAATAATAATTAATATTTTTAACCGATTAATAATATGTACATCTCCAAAGGATTTAAAGCGTTTGTGGCTGTTTTTGTAAGTTTACAGTTTGGAATATTTTTGCCTTTGGCTCCAGTTTGGGCAGAGTCAGAAACTGTGGTAGCACCAGTTGCCTCTAATCAAATTGTGCCAGTTGTTGAAACAACTAATAGTCCAATTTCATCAATTGAACCAACAGCTGTACAACCAGAAGTAATCTCTCCTGTGGTTCCTGAAGTTGTTATTAATAGCACAGTGACAGGAGATACTCCAAGCATGATTCAGGAAAGCAATACTAGTTCAGTAGAAGCAGTTGTTTTGGAAAATAATCCTAACGTTTCTTCCAGTGTACAAAATACAGAAACAGTAAACTTGCCAGTTATTAAGGAGCAGTCAAACAGTAGTACTGTAACTAGTACTTTAGAAGCTGTTGACGACGAGAACCAATTAAAACCTGAATTAAAAAATATTTCCTATACTGCCTTAATGCGAAATTTAAAGGAGGTTAGGATTAGTAATGTCGCTGATAAAAAAGGACAAGTATTGGCAGATTTTGAGTCGTTTGTGACTGCAGAAAAAGATAGATTAGATAATTTAAATATACCACGGGAGAAAAAAAAGAATTATTTGAATCGTTTAGAAGGACAGTTAAAGAGTATTGATGGCAGAGAACTGAGTGGTTTTAAAAAAGTTTGGGAAAATATTAAAACTTGGTTTGGTCTGGAAACAAAAGAATTAATTTTCGATGAAGAGGTGATAAAAAAGGATGAAGTTCCAGAAGTGAAAATTTTGGAAAATCCGGCAAAGTTTGAGTTTAATCAGGAAGTGCCGGAATTACAAAGTTTGAATAATGTAGAAGCTGATTATGGACAAAAAATTGACAAAGTAATTAAAGCTTTTATTTCCATAGACGAAGCTAAAGCTGATAGTAATAATTTGCCAGTAGTCGAAGATGTACAGAGCGATAATGGTGAAATAGTTATTAATTCTACAATTAAAAATTTGGCTAATGATTTACATAATAATCCGGTAGAAATATATAACTTTGTTCGTGCCAATATTAATTATGAACCATATTTTGGTGCCAAAAAAGGTAATTTGGGTTGTTTGGAAGAAAAATTATGTAATGATGTAGACGCTACTTCCTTAACAATTTCATTGCTCCGGGCAGCGGGTATTCCTGCTCATTATAAAAAGAGCATTATGGTGGTTTCGGTGGCAGAATTGCAGGAAATGTTGGGATTAGACAAAACAGTTGAAGCTAGGCGTACAGTTTATGGAGTGTTTGGTTGGAATAAAGTGCCAGTTTTTAGTATTACAAATAATCCTAGCGTTGGTCAGAATTTGGACAGCGCTGATTTTAGTACAGAAACTCATTTTGCCTTGGAATGGACTTTTCCCGAAGCTTATTATGATTATGATGAGCGTGGTGGCAATATTGATAATTTAGTTGATTTATCAATTGTTAGTACCACTCTTGATTTACAGACTTTGTTACAAAATCAATATAAGAAACAATGGATCCCAATGGATGTAATTTTTAAAGATTATAATCGCACCGAACATGAGATCGTGGCTGAAACTGCCAATTTTAATTCAGAAAATTTTTGGTATGGGTATTACCAGTATCAAGGTGTGTTATCGCCTTTAAATAAATATATTGCTGATTTGCAGACTGCCACTGGCAAAAATGTTAGCTCTTCTGCTTTTCAATCTTTTAATGCACCTGGTAACAAGGCTTACGAAATTTTACCACCAGCCCTGCCCTATGTTTTGGGGACTGGGATCGATGGTGATGGCAATCAAATCTTGCCAGAAACTTGGTCTAGTTTTCCAGATATCCGTAAACAACAAGTAAAAATTCAACTTAGGAAATCTAGTGATAATCAGGTAGTTTTGGAGCACACTTTTTTTGGTAGTGAAATAAATAATCAGGAATTAAATTTGTATTATGAAGGTGCGACCGAAGAAGACAAGGCAACTATCGAGGCTTATGGTGGTATTTCTGCTACGCCAGCAGAGCTTGTTGATATTAAGCCATACATTTCTGGTGAGGCTGTGCGTTATGAAGGAATAGAAAATGTAAGTATTGGTGATTCACTAATAATGCATTTTGAATATTATATTAATGGTGTTTTAAAACATACCGATGAAAAGTTTTCTACTGCCGGTAATCAAGAAGGTATTTATGTGGTGTTATCCAAAGTTCAGACAGATCCATATTTAGATACTAATTCTCGAATTTTACTTCGTGGTAATGTGGGTTTGGCGCGTGAATATTTAAATCGCATTCAAACGGCCGGTGAACTTTATGAAAAAACTTTAGATTATAATTACAACACAACTTTTTCTCGAGCCGTAGTTACTCAAAATAGAATATTAAGTAAGGTTGATGGTGTACCAACTACTTTTGATTTTAAGGGTTTAACAGTTGATTCAGGAACTTATATTAATGATTGGTCTAATCGGGGAAATTATAAAAATCATCGCAAAGATTTTCGTTTACTTTGGGGTTTAGAAGCATCCTATCAAGAAGGACAAATATTTTCCGACGTAGCTGGCTTGGAAGGAATTTCCACTGTTAAAGGCTTGCAATATGCTTATGCTCATCCAGCTGACTATATTGTACAGACTATTAAATTAAACAATGAAAGTGTAATCGATACTTTGGCTTTGTCGGACAATACCAAAGCCAACATGCACACCGATGTGCAAGCCGGTAATACTATTATTACACCAAATAAATTTGTTGTTGATGGTAATTGGAATGGAATTTTTTACGTATCTTTAGATCCAGAATGGACTGGTACTTATGCGATTGGTGAGCAGACACAGAGTAATGGTGGGTGGACGATAGGTGAACTGTTGCAACATATTTATGTAGATATGGATGGTTTTACGCGTACAGTGTTTTTTAATACTTATGGTGACAGTAGATATCATTATGAAGATAATGTATATGAAAGTGGAGTCCAATGTAGAATTAAAAACATTGAATATGATTTAATGAAGGGAAGACCAGATTGGAATAATGGGTATGGTGAACCGTGTATGGCTGGTGCTGTTACATTTGGAAATGGTGTTCATTCATACATGTTAGCTACGAATGGTGCCTATTTTTATAGTCCTGATAAATATAATTATTGGCAAAACAAAAGTAATGTGGTAACGAAAATGAATCAATATATAAATGGTCTACCTCGAGTTGATGTTCGATATAGTTTTTTCTTTTCGACAATTTTGGGCACTTACATACAAAGTATTTGCACTTACAAAGGTGCGTTGTCATGGAATTGTGATAATAACAGTTATGCGAGCGTATATTATTCTCCAGATTCGTCAAATGGTCATGTTTATAGATTAAAAACTGGTTTTCTTGATAAAGCTGGACAAAACAGTAATGAAGTCATTAAGATTTTAGGTTTTCCGACTAGTGATGAAATAACTGCCGCTCAAAGTCCATTTGGGACAACTGGCGTTTTTCAGAATTTTGTTAATGGCCAATTATATTACTATCAAAAATATTGGCCAAGAGTGTATTACCTGAGTGGATCTTTTGTGAGTGCCTATGAGCAATATGGCGGTTCTGGTGGTGTGTTAGGATTTCCAACAAGTGACCCTCTTA
>Ga0172379_10004349_pt1 | contig 21074 bp, 22 predicted proteins | sample GrowelOW334metaG_FD_119756 | JGI IMG/M metagenome (GOLD analysis project Ga0172379, IMG submission 119756) | Groundwater microbial communities from an aquifer near a municipal landfill in Southern Ontario, Canada - Groundwater well OW334 metaG | ecosystem: Environmental > Aquatic > Deep...
ATCACGTGTGGAGTAACCTTTTTTGATATACCAGCGATGGTGGCATATCTTTTTACAATTCTTTCGATTGAACGGCGAGTCAGCCCATCTTTTAAGCCGGCGCTTTTGGTTGATTTTCCAACAGATTCACTCGTCGGAGCAAAAAGGGCATCGGACATATCTTTTCTCAAAGCCAAGTAATCTTTTACCGCCTTTTTTGCTTCATCAGACAAGAAAACCACTCGAACTTTTCCACCTTTTCCACGAATAGAAAATTCATCTAAATGCACATCTAAATCATTTTTAAGAGAACAAAGTTCTGATACACGCAGACCGGTTGAGAAAAGCATTTCTAGAATTGCTTTGTCTCGAGCCTTTCTTTCTGGATTCTTTTCATCATTTGGAGCGTTTAAAAGCCTTTTTAATTCTTCTTGTGAAATTACATCAATCTGCCTTTCACCGACTTTGGCGAGCTCTATGTTGTCTGCTGGCAGTGTTCTGATGCTTCTCCTAGCCAAGAATTTGAGAAAAGACCTGAGGGCTATTAGATAATAATTTTGAGTTTTCTTTTTTATTGTGTCTCCAGTCGCGCGATTGTTCCCCGTAGACTGACGATTGAGCCAAATGCGGAAATCTCTGACTTTTGCATCCGTAATATCTTTCGGGTCTGTGAGCTTTGTCTGATTTAAAAATACGGTTAAATAATGATCATAATTCTCAACGGTTTTAACCGCTCGGCCTTTTTCTATTTCTACATATTCCAAGAATTGAGTTTTTAAGTCTTTTAATGACGCCATCTATTGATTATACCATGTCGCACAATGTATCTTGCAATTTTAGGCGGTTTATGCTACTATTATGCCTATGTTAGCTACAAAGAAAAAGCAAGCAATTATAAAGAAAAATCAGATTCACGACAAAGACACAGGCTCTCCTGAGGTTCAGGTGGCTGTTATTTCTGCCGCTATCGCTGAATTGGCTAAACATTTAAAGAAACATAAGAAAGATAACCACTCTCGTCGAGGTTTGATAAAGATGGTGTCTGACAGACGCACTCATTTGAAATATTTGGAACGAACAAATAAAGCTCGTTACAACGCTTTGATGAAGAAAATCGAAGTTGCCTAAAGAGTTTTGAGAATTCTTTTTTGGCATACTTTTTATAAAGCAATCTATCTGGCACTACTGTGCCAGCGAACTGCTCGGCCCGTCGGCCTGCGCAAGGCTTTCTAAAAAGTACGCCTGCAACGAATTCTCAAAAATGCTATAATATATATATGACAGTAATAAAACATAAAGAACAAAGAGTTGGAGTTTTTATTGATACTCAAAATTTATACCATTGCGCTCGCAATTTATATAATGCGCGAGTGAATTTTGGCGCGGTTTTGAAAGATGCGGTGGCAGGCAGAAAGCTCGTGCGAGCAGTGGCTTATGTCATCACTACTGAAGCTGGCGATGAAAAGAATTTCTTTGAAGCGCTTACAAAGCTTGGTATTGAGACTAAAACAAAAGATTTGCAGATTTTTCATACAGGAACAAAAAAGGGGGATTGGGATGTCGGACTCACTGTAGACGCTATCAAAATGTCACCTCGACTTGATTCTGTAATTTTAGTTTCTGGAGATGGAGATTTTATTCCTTTAGTGGAATACTTGCAGACAAACGGAGTGCAAGTGGAAGTCGTTTCATTCGGAAAATCAACTTCAAATAAATTACGTGAGGCTGTGGATGATTTCGTGGACTTGGGAGAAAATCCTCGCAAGTATCTAATGGGGGCGAAGTAAATTCTTTTAATAATATTAAAGAGTTATTGACAAATATCAAAAAAATGATATGATTTTGCTTGCACAAGTTCTTTAAATTTTTAATAAATTCGCCATAGCTTTTAGCGTATAAAGTAAATTTTGTAGGTTAAAAGCTATGGCGTAGGACATACTGTCTTCCGCATAGCTACAACTGTAAAAACGGAGGCCTTTTATGGCAACTGAAAAACAGCCAAAGCAGTCAAAACAGCCAAAGCAGTTAGCGGCAATAATGGTAATGCACCAGGAACAGTTCGGAGACCTTGCAGGATCCGATCGTGAGCACGCAATCAGAAACCCCCACATGTTTATGAGACTCGCTCTCCAGGCATGGATAAGACGAGGCCAGGAGGCATCGCCGGTCTGGCCTGTCGCTTCGTTTGATGCAGGTTACGTAGAAAGCTTTGACGCGATGAAAGCCTTTTCGCAACTGATTTGTCCCACTGCGTCCATGTTGCCCGATCTGGACAAAGAGTTTCAACGTCGATACCTCAAGAAAGTGGAGAAGAAGATTCCACCGTGTAAGTTGATCTCTTACCAATATCTCAAGAGTGGATTTCCTGTTGCGAGGACCGCCTTGGCGCACATGTGTATGCTCTTGTCTTTACCATGGGAGAGAGGGCGCGCCAACATGATGCTTCCTAATGGGTATCCGAATGCTTTCTTGATTCCGGACGCGGACGGAGTGGACGGCATCGTTGAAGCATCGTGGTTCAGTGGTCGTTGGTATATCAATGCAAATTCGGCAGAGAAGTCTTCTCGTTTCCAAGCCGGTGGACGCGTGATTTCCCTCTAACCCGTAGTTTTGCTTGAGTTCCCGCGTCATCAAGAAATTGGTGGCGCGGGGCTCAAGGGAGGAGTTTTTTTTAGAAATAAAATCTTATCCAATCGGATGAGTGCAAACCATGAGGTTTGTCAGGCCTCGTGGAACTTTGCTTCTTGCGAGGCCTTTTCATTTTTTCTTTGCATTTTTGCCTAAAAATGTTATTATAAATCAGTAATTTATTAGTTAATCGGTTCGCGTCTAGACACAAAGTAGTGTTTCATTCTTATGAAACAACACTGTAGTCTGGATACGAACCTCAAGAATTATGCAAAAAAAAGAATATAGTTTAGAGATTGGTGGAAAAAATGTAACTGCTATTTTCACAGATTTAGCAGAACAAGCTCATGGGTCAGTGATGCTCAAATGCGGGGAGACGATAGTGCTCGCTACCGCTTGTATGTCAAAAGATAGCCAGAAAGGTCTAGGGTATTTTAATTTGACGGTGGATTATGTAGAAAGATTTTATGCTTCTGGAAAAATTTCTGGTTCTCGTTTTGTAAAGCGTGAAGGCAAGCCATCAGAAGATGCTATTTTGGCTAGTCGAGTGATAGACAGAACTCTTCGTCCACTTTTTGATCAATCAATTCGTCATGCAGTGCAAGTCATCGTGACTGTTCTTTCTATTGATGACAATGATTCCACTATTTTGGCGGTAAATGCGGCTTCGCTTGCGCTCGCCGTTTCAAATATACCTTGGAATGGACCTATTGGTTGTGTGCGAATTGGAAAATACGATGATGAAAATTTAAAGATTAATGTTTCAACTAAACTACGAGAAGATGACGCTCAATATAAATTTGACCTTACTGTTTGCGGAAAGAATGGAAATGTAAATATGATAGAAGCTTCTGCTCATGAGACTGCGGAGGCAGAACTAGAAGAAGCCCTTAAAAAAGCTAGCGAAGAAATTTCCAAACTAGAAGCTTTTCAAAAGAAGATAGTCAAAGAAATAGGAAAAGAGAAAAGAGTTATAGAAAAGGAGGTTATAAATCCTGAATCTGTAAAATTGTTTAAAGAAAATATTTTACCAAAGATGGAGAAAGCGATTTTTGGCGAAGTTGGCAAGAAGCATATAGATGAACTTCATAATGAATGGAATAAAATGGTTGAAGAAAAGTATCCAGAAAGAGAAGATTTTAGTTTAGAAGACAATCTATTTGACGATACAGAAAATGATATTTTGCATGATAAAGCTATAAATAAAAATGAGAGAGCGGACGGTAGGAAGATGGATGAACTTCGGGATCTTTATGCGCAGGCTGGTGGACTTTCTACTGTGTTGCATGGTTCAGGAATCTTTTATCGCGGAGGGACACACGTGCTTTCAGTGCTTACCCTAGGTGGTCCAGAAGACAGACATATGATAGATGGCATGCAGGCAAAAGCGGAAAAAAGATTCATGCATCATTACAACTTTCCACCTTATTCAGGAGGAGAGACAGGACGAGCAGGATTTACAAATCGTAGAGAAATCGGTCATGGCGCCCTTGCAGAAAAAGCGCTTGCGATGGTTTTACCACCACTCGCAGAATTTCCATACACTATTCGAGTAGTTTCTGAATCAATGGCTTCAAATGGTTCCACTTCTCAAGCTTCTATCTGCGCATCTTCTTTGGCACTTATGGATGGCGGTGTGCCAATCAAAGCCCCTGTTGCTGGTATTGCTATGGGATTGATGCATGAAACAGATGCTAAATATAAAATTTTAACTGACATTCAAGGACCTGAAGACCACTATGGAGATATGGATTTTAAAGTCGCTGGCACGAGAGATGGAGTGACCGCAATTCAGCTCGATGTGAAAGTGGAAGGAGTTCCGATAAAGATATTGGGTGAGGCTATGATTCAAGCAAAGAAAGCTAGAATTTCTATTTTAGATACAATTGGAAAAGAACTTTCTGCTCCGCGTAAAGATATATCTCCAAATGCTCCAAAAATACTTATGATAAAAATTAATCCAGACATGATAGGTATGGTAATTGGTGGTGGAGGAAAAACAATAAAAGAAATAAAAGAGAAAACTGGGGCGGAAATTACGATTGAAGATGACGGCACTGTTTATTTTACTGGAAAAGGTGATAGCGCAGAGAAAGCCAAGAATATTGTTTTGGAAATGACTCACGAATATAAAGTAGGGGAAGTATTAAAAGGTGAAGTTGTAAAAATCGCGGATTTCGGATGTTTCGTAAAGCTTAATGCGTTTACTGATGGCATGGTGCATATCTCAGAGCTTGCCCCATTTCGCGTAGAGCGAGTTAGCGATATAATAAAGGAAGGAATGATTGTGCCGATAAAAGTCATTTCTATTGATAGGGAGAAAGGAAGAATTGGCCTTTCAATCAAAGAAGCAGATAAAGATTTTTTCTCTGTCAAGATTGTAAAAAATAAATAATTTTAATTTTTTAGAATTTAAAACTATTTATTTTTTGGAAAACATTATGGAGCAAGAAAAAGAAATAAAACATAAATTTGTTGAAACTTACGCTGAAGACATGGCGAAGGTTATTGAGAGTGATAAAGGTGGTTTAATAAAAAAGATTATCCATAGTGAAGAAGAGCACGAAATAGAAAAAATAAATCTGTCTCCAGAATCAAAAAAGAACAAGCTCTATATGTTTATGGGGCTGACATTTATTCTAATTGGTTTTTTGATTTTAGCTTATTTTATATTTAACAAAGACATCTCTACTATGCCTGTGGAACAACAATTCACCTCGCTTATCTTTAATGATAAAAGCATCTTTTTTGAAGTAAAAGATTTTAAAAAAGATGAAATAGCTCAGACTGTTTTAAGTGAAGTAAATGGAACAGAGGTTAAAAATGGAGGGGTTGAGGGGATTTATCTTACTTCTGATAAAAAGATTATTGGTTTGAGGGGGTTTTTAGCACTCATAAAAGGTAATCTAGTTCCGGATGAAAATAAACTTTTAGTTAATGATAATTTTTTGCTGGGTGTAGTGAATGGAGAGACGAAGGATTTTTTCATGTTGCTAAAGGTTCGTTCTGTTACTGACATTTTTGATTCTTTACGTGCTTGGGAAAAAAAGATGTTTTTTGATTTGCAGGGATTTTTTGGAGTATCTCTTTCTCCTGAGACAAAATATCTCTTAAATAAAGATTTTGAAGATGGAATAGTAGAAAATAAAAATGCTCGGATTCTTTATGATAAAGACGGAGGAATCGTTATGATGTATGTTTTAGCGAATGACAATTCAGTTATTGTTACTGACACAATAAAGGCTACGCAGGAATTAATGCTTCGTTTGGCTTCGAGTCAGATAAAAAAGTAAAAAATCTTTAGCTGTATGAATATTGAAGTAGAAATAAAAGTAAAAGTGGACAATCTAGAAGAAATCAAGAAAAAGGTTTCTAAAATAGGGAAATTAATAAAATCAATAAAACAAATTGATGATTATTATATTCCTTACCATCGGGATTTCTTTGCGAACAAACCTCAGCCAGTAGAGTGGCTAAGGGTAAGAACAAATCCAGATAGGACAGTTTTTGAATATACCAAGTCCATAAATATGAGAGCAGATGGGGATTATGATTATGCAGAGGAGTATGAAACAGAAATTTTAGACAAAAAAGAAATGGAGAAGATTTTGAAATTTTTAGATTTCAAAAAAATTGTGACAGTAGAGAAAAAAAGAGAATATTGGATGTGTGGAGGTATAGAAGTTGCTCTTGATGATGTAAAAGGTCTAGGAACTTTTATAGAAGCGGAAGCTAAAGGAGATTTTAAAGACGAAAAAGAGGCCAAAAAAGCTTGTTTTGAATTTCTGGAGAATTTAGGTATCAAGGACGTCAGAAATAAACAGATAAAAACCGGCTATCCGCAATTGTATTTAGAAAATAAAAATAAGTAAAATTACAATCCTTCAACCAAATCAGGGCGAGATTTTTTTATCTCTTGTTTATTGTCTGGGGCTGTACCTAAAGATAATTTTATATCAATATCACCATAGTCTTTCATAGCTCTAATGAAGTTTCCAACACAACGGTTTAATTGATCGTGTATAATTTCAAGGCTTGTTCCACCAACTAAAATTTTTTCTACCCCCATATCTTTTAAAAATTTAATAAACATTATGACACCTTCTTCAATATAATTGTCATCTTTATCTTGCAAACTTCCATCTTTATCTTTTATGGGTTCTGGTTTCCCAGGGACAATAGGATATGGATAATCAGGTATAGTGGAAACTATGTATATATTTTTAGTTATTTGAGTATGTTTTTCTATTGATTTTTTCCAACCTTCTATCGCTCCTGCATTTTCAAAAACAACAATAGGAGGTGCTTTCTCTGAAAATATTGTTCTGGAAAGAATATCGTGAACTCTTTCTTTGTTTTTAAGGATTTTCCCGCTTTTTAGTTTAGCTATTGGGTGTATGAATACTCGCACAAGACCTTTGTGTTTTTCAATCTCTTCTTTTAGTTCAAGTTTTTGTTGCTCATTTAAATCAAATAATTCAAAGACCTTTTCTTCTTTTTTCTGCTCAATTGTTTTTTCAGGAGATTCTATACTCATAAATTTTATTTTATTTTCTCAATTTTCTCCCAAGGGAGATTTTCTTTGCCGAAATGACCATAAGCTGAAGTTTGGAAAAAGATAGGATTGTGGAGGCCGAGGCGTTTGATGATGGCGAGTGGGCGAAAATCAAAATTTCTTTTTACTATTTCTGATAAATCTTCACCCTTTTCATTTTCAGCTTTTATCATCAATGGTTCAGCCATTCCGATGGCATAAGCTACAGACACTAGCACTTCTTTACCATAACCAGAATTGACTAGGTTTTTGGCAACAAATCTAGCCATATAAGCGCCCGAACGATCTACTTTTGTCGCATCCTTGCCAGAAAAAGATCCGCCACCATGAGAAATAAGTCCGCCATAAGTGTCTACCATTATTTTTCGTCCTGTAACTCCTGTGTCAGATTCAAAACCACCAATGACAAATTTGCCTGTCGGGTTTACTAGGATTTTAACCGTTTTCCTTTCTTCTTTTGAGAGGAGGGGATTAATTATTTTTTCTGTTATTTCTTTTTTTATCTTTTCAATTTTTACGTCTTTGGAATGTTGGGCGCTGACTAAAACAGTTTGTAATTTTCCTTTTGCATAAGTGACTTGTGTTTTACCGTCTGGGCGAAGCCATTTTATCTCGCCATTTTTTCTTGCTTCTTCCAATCTTTTTGCTAGTTTATGAACAAGGACTACTCCTTTTGGTAGGTATTCTGGGGTTTCATCTGTCGCAAATCCATACATTATTCCTTGGTCTCCAGCTCCACCTTTATCTACACCGAGCGCTATGTCGGGAGATTGAGTGACAATGTTTGCAGAGATTTCAAGTTCATTATCATAACCTATTTCTTTGTAAAATTTCTGCGCGATTTTAACATAATCTACTTTTCCTTTTGATGTGACTTCACCTCCTATCACTAATTTTCCATGTCCGCCAAAAGTTTCCACTGCCACTCGGCTATTAGGGTCCAATGTTAAATAAGCGTCTAAAATGGCGTCTGATATCTGGTCGCAGACCTTGTCGGGGTGGCCGGAAGTTACGCTTTCCACTGTATAATTATCATTATGTTTATATGACATGTTTGTAAAGTTGATTCTAGCACAAAAATACTTGCCCGCACACTTCCCCTATACTTGGGGTGGGGGAATAAACTTGCTATGAAAAATTAAAATGCTATCATTGGCTTATGTTAGACAAGAAAAAAATTAAAGAAAAATTAGAAAAAGAGCGAGATGTGCTTTTAGAAGAGTTGCGTGATATGGGGAAACTTAACACGGATACTGGTGAATGGGAAGCTACACCGGAAGTATTAGATACTCCAGAGTCTGATCAAAACGATATGGCGGACAGGTTTGAAGATTTTGAAGCGAGAAGTTCAATGATTAAAACTCTAGAGCCAAGATTAAATAATATCTTGAAAGCATTAAAAGGATTAAACAGAGAATCTTTCGGAAAGTGTGAAGTATGTAAAAAAAATATTGAGATGGATCGATTAGAAATAAATCCAGCAGCTCGAACTTGTAAAGAACATCTAAAATAATGAGCTTCGCGAAAGTTTACTCAGCGCAAGTTAATTTGCTTCGTGGTGCTATCGTTACAATTGAAGTGGACCTATCAAAAGGGCTTCATACTTTTTCTGTTGTTGGGTTGCCTGATAAAGCTGTGGATGAATCAAAAGACAGAGTAAGTGGAGCAATAAAAAATTCTGGTTTTAAATCTCCGAAAGCAAAAAATCAGAAGATAATAGTTTCACTATCACCAGCTGATTTAAAAAAAGAGGGTCCATTTTTTGATTTGGCAATTGCAATTGCATATCTGAAAGCTTCTGATGAGATAAAATTTAATTCGGAGAAAAAGATTTTTCTAGGTGAGCTTGGGCTTGATGGTACGCTTCGTAGTATCAGGGGTGCATTACCGCTTGCGGAAGAGGCAAAAAAGCGAGGGTATAAAGAAATATATCTACCAAAAGAAAATGCAGTTGAAGCGGCTTTGGTGGATGGTATATCTATCTTTGGCGCTGAAAGTTTAGAGGAGGTGATAGAACATATTGATGAATCTCGAGATAAATTAAAAGAAAAAGGAGAACGTAAACAAAAGAAAATTTTAGCTCAGACAAAGACAAAAATAAATTATATAAGAGAAATAAAAGGAGGTGATTTTGCTGATATTCGTGGTCAAGAAGGTGCAAAGAGGGGTTTGGAGATTGCTGCAGCTGGTGGGCACAATATCGCTATGTATGGCCCTCCGGGTACAGGAAAGACGATGCTCGCTAGGGTATTCTCTGGACTTTTGCCTGACTTAGGGCAAGAAGAAGTTTTGGAAATAACAGGTATTCACTCTGTTGCTGGGGCGACAAGAGGTGAGTTAGTTTGTTTTCCACCTTTTCGTGCTCCACACCACACTTCTTCTTATGTTTCACTCATTGGTGGAGGAACATATCCAAAGCCTGGTGAAGTGACACTCGCGCACCGAGGAGTTTTGTTTTTGGATGAGTTTCCGGAGTTTGAGAAACGTGTTATTGAATCGCTTCGTCAACCACTTGAAGATAATATTGTTTCAATCTCTCGCGCTAAAGGAACGGCTGTTTTTCCGTCCAATTTTATTTTGGTGGCTGCGATGAATCCTTGTCCTTGTGGAAATTCTGGAAATAAACAAAGGGCATGCATATGCAAACCATCGGATTTGGATAGATATAAAAGAAAACTTTCTGGACCAATAATGGACCGTATTGATTTGTGGGTGTCTGTCGGGAATGTTGATTATAAAAAGCTTGGCGGAGAGGGAACAGGCGAGAGAAGTGAAAGGATAAAAGCTAGAGTTATCACTGCGCGGGAAAATCAGAAAAATAGATTTAAAAAATTTGGTAAAAATTTGAAAACAAATAGTGAAATGAGTGTGAGAGATTTATCTAGTATGGTAAAGCTTTCAAAAGAAGTGAGAGACTTGTTGGATGACAGCGCAGAACGTCTCGCCCTTTCTGCTCGCGCATATCATCGAGTCATCAAAATCGCTCGCACTATTGCAGACCTCGAAAGTTCAGAAGAAGTAAAAGCAAATCATATCCTCGAAGCGATACAATATAGGCCGAAGGTGAATAATTAGCCTGTCCCGTACCGAGCTTTGCTCTATTCGGGGTTATCCACAGGTGGGTTGTTGACAGTGAACGCTCGTTCACTTATACTATTTACATAGGTCAGTCGGGGCCTTGTATTAAAATAAAAAGTATAAATTTATGTCACAAGCACAATATTTAAAAATGTTAGAAAAAGAGATAAATAAGATTAATAAAAAGATTGATTTAAAAATCCTTCAAGGAGAAACTTATTTCAAAGAGGCGAGAGATCACAGGCTTCTCTTGCAAAAAGTTCGCTATCATACTAGGAGGGGTTTTATGAGCAGATTAATTAATTTGTTTTTTAGAACTCCTATAATACATGCGTAATCCTCACCAAATAAAACTAGAATCTTTCTACACGCAGAACAAGAGGATGCCCACATACTCTGAGATGATGAAGCTTTTCAGTTTTAAATCCAAGAATGCAGTTTTTAAAGTAGTAGAAAAGTTGCTAGAGGCGGGGTTGGTGGCGAAAGATCATTTAGGCAGACTCATCCCCACCAAAAGTTTCACAGAAGACATTTCCAGTGTCCCGATGCTTGGTTTTGTTACTGCCGGATTACCAGCGACAGTGGAAGAAGAATTAGCAGATATGGTAAACCTTGATGATTTACTGATTCAAAAAAAAGCACAGACTTATATGCTAGAAGTTGATGGGGACTCAATGATAGATGCGCACATAGAAAAGGGTGACATGGTGATAGTGGAGAGGGCAAATACAGCCAAAGATGGGCAGATAGTTATCGCAGAGGTGGATGGCGAATTTACGATGAAATATTTTAGAAAAGAAGGAAATAAAGTTTGGCTCGAACCAGCAAATAAAAACTATAAGCCGATATATCCAGAACGTAGTCTAAACATTAATGCAATTTTAAAGGCTGTGATTAGGAAATATTAATTTCGACAACAAAAAACCGCCCAGTGGGCGGTTTTTTGTATTTTATCTCGAGATAAAATTATGCAATCATATCCTTCAATCCCTTTGCAGCTCGGAATTTTGGAACTTTCTTTGCGGCAACTTTAACTTGCTCTCCAGTCTTTGGATTGCGAGCCATTCTTGCAGCTCTTTGCTTTACAGAAAAGATACCAAAGCCAGCGATTGATACTTCCTCGCCCTTTTTCAAGGTGTCGATGATAGCACCAAACATTCCGTCTACGATTTCTTCTGCTTGAACCTTTGTACCACCTAGTTTTCCGTGTACAAATTCAGCTAATGCTTGTTTATTCATAGTTTTTTAAGTTATTTTAATAATCATTTCGACCATTAAACCCTTATAATTAATACCAATTCATTATATACTAAGGGTTTTTTAAGGCAAGTGCTATGAAATATAGAGATTTTTATCTAGCGTACTCAATAATTCGCATTTCGCGAATCATGGTGACTTTGATTTCACCCGGATATTTCAATTCTTGTTCTATTTTTAGGGCAATATCGCGAGCCATAATCTTTGCTTCAGCATCGGAGATTTTTTCTGGGGTTACGAATATGCGAATTTCACGGCCAGCTTGGAGAGCGTAAGATTTTTCAACTCCAGGGAAAGCGTTTACTAAAGTTTCCAACTCTTGAAGTCTCTTTAAGTAATTTTCTACACTGTCTCGGCGAGCTCCAGGTCGTCCACCAGAGATAGAGTCAGCTGTTTGAACGATAATTGATTCAATAGTTTCATAAGGATAATCTTCATGATGGCTTTTCATCGCGGTGATGATGCGAGGGTCAGCTCCGAATTTTTGTAATATTCGAATACCTATTTCAATGTGTGTGCCTTGCACTTCATGATCAAGAGCTTTACCTATATCGTGAACTAAAGCGGCAGCTTTAGCCACGGCAACATCTGCGCCGAGCTCTTCAGCAAGCATTCCAGCGATGTGTGCCATTTCTATTGAGTGCTGTAGAACATTTTGTCCATAACTTGTGCGGAAATACAATCGTCCGATGATGGCGATGATTCGTGGGTCAAAGTTTAAGATTCCACATTCATATACGGCTTGGTCGCCTTTTTCCTTGATTATTTTATTGATTTCTTCTTTGGCTTTTTCAACTAATTCCTCTATTTTGGCCGGCTGAATGCGTCCATCTAGAATCAAGTTTTCTAATGCAAGACGAGCAACTTGTCTTCGAATTGGGTCAAATGAAGAAATAACGATAGAGCCTGGAGTATCGTCCACAATGAGTTCTACGCCAGAAGCCCTTTCAAAAGCTCGGATGTTTCGGCCTTCTTTTCCGATTATTTTTCCTTTGATTTCATTGTTTGGAATTGAGACTATTGTAGTCATCAATTCAGATGCAGTACTAGATGCCAAACGTTGAATAGATGTAGCCAATATGTCTTTTGCCCTACGATCTAGTTTTTCTTCGTTACTATTTTCAAGTTTTTGGATTCTAACTAGAATATCTTCTTCATATTTCTTTTCAATATCTCGTAAAAGTTCCTCTTTTGCTTCTCCTTCTGTCAGTTTTGCGACTCTTTCCAACTCTACTTTCTTTTCTTCTTCTATTTTTAATACTTTTTCTTGGATTTTTTTGACTTCTTCTACTTTGGTTTTTACATTTTCCACCTCTTTATCTATTTCAACTTGGCGAGTATCCAAAAACTCGTCTTTTTTGATAAGTCTTGATTCTTTTTCTTTCCATTCTTGCTCTTTCTTTTTTTCCTCTTCTTTTAGGTCTGCAAGTTTTTTTTCTGAAGCCTTTTTTGCTTCATCTGTGATCTTTTGAGCTTCTTCTTTTGCTCCGACCATCATTTGTTTGATATCAATTTCGATAGAACGTCTTTTACCGAGAGCGATAATCAAACGCAAGTAATATCCAATTCCAACACCTAAAACAAGCGCTCCTGCGCTTATTAGAATTATCATTAATGTACTCATAAGCTTTGTTTCGGCTTACAAGAACACGCCATTATATTTATGGATTAGTCTTTACAGAGCGAACTTCAGAAAAAATTTGTAAAATTCCCTTTGAACACTTCATAAAATGATGGAATATTCCTCTAAACCAAGTAAAAAATTTGTAAAATTCAACGTTTACAGTATAACAAATGAAATAAAATTTGTCTAGTTTTTAGTTTTTTTCCTTATTTTTCTCTGGAGCCTTGGATTTAGTGACTATTTCGTCGATTATTCCATAACTTTTTGCCTCTTGTGCGTCCATAAAGAAATCTCGTTCTACATCTTTTTCTACTTGCGCTAAAGATTTGTTGGTATTTTTTGCGAGAAGTTTGTTTAAATTATCTCTTGTCTTCAAAATGTGTTTTGCGGTGATGGCAATGTCTGTGGCTTGTCCTTCCACACCTCCCATTGGCTGGTGAATCATAACTTCGGCGTTCGGCAAAATGTATCTTTTCCCTTTTTTACCTGCGGATAGGACTATTGCAGCGCCAGAGGCAGCTAAGCCAACACAAAAAGTAGAAATATCTGGACGAACGTGATTCATTGTGTCTACGATCGCCATTGTGGAAGTGACAGATCCGCCTGGTGAGTTTATATAAAGAAAAATATCTTTTTTTGTATCTTCTGATTCAAGAAAAAGGAGCTGAGCAATGACTATGTTTGCAGTGTGGTCGTCAATTGGTCCAGCTAAAAATACAATACGTTCACGCAAAAGCCTTGAATAAATATCATAAGCTCGCTCGCCAAACTGACTTTTTTCTATAACAGTTGGTATTAACATATTTTGATAATACACCCGTTTTATGCGAGAATCAAGATATGCTTTTAGAATCATTTTATGATCCAAACAAATCTTATGAAGAGAATTTTCAAAAAGGTCCGTTTGGAATTTTTGCTAATAAAGAAAAATTAGAGGACAAAAATAATCTAAAATTTAACTTTTTAGGTTTTAAAGTAAATTCGCCTTTTGGTATTGCTGCTGGACCGCTTTTGAATGGAAAATTTGTTCAAGCAGCGTTGGATAAAGGTTTCGATATTGTGACTTACAAAACAGTTCGAAACGCAAAATATCCTTCTCATCCTTTTCCGAATGTTTTATTTGTAAAAATTGATGGAGATTTAACTGCAGATATAGCAAAAAGCAAACTTGTTGCAGATAAAAATTACAAAGAACCCCTTTCTATTACTAATTCTTTCGGTGTTCCTTCATCTGATCCTGAATTTTGGCAGAAAGATATAAAACAAATTTTAAATAATATAAAATCTGGCCAAATTCTTGTCGGCGCTTTTCAAGGGACAAAAAAGAGCGGACAAGGTGTGGAAGAATACATAAATGATTTTGGTATTGTGGCTAAAACATTGAAAGAAATTGGAGTGAAAGTCCTCGAAGTGAATTTTAGTTGTCCGAATGAGGGAACAAATAATCTTCTTTGTTATGACACAGAGCGCAGTGTGCAGGTGGCAAAAGCTATAAAGAAAGAAATTGGAAACACGCCTCTCATTATTAAAATAAGTTATTTTAAAGACGAAAACGCTTTGCAGAATTTTGTAAAAGAAATTGGAGTAATTGTTGATGGTATTTCTGCTATTAATACGATTTCTGCTGAAATTGTTGATGAAAATGGCAGGCAAGCCCTACCTGGAGAGGGAAGGCAGAGGAGCGGAGTTTGTGGGAGTGCTATAAAATGGGCCGGACTTGATATGGTAAAAAGATTAAAAAATTTACGAGAAAAATTTGGGTATAAATTTACAATTATCGGTGTCGGTGGAGTTTTTACTGCAGAAGATTTTTTTGAATATAAAAATGCTGGAGCAGACATCGTGATGTCGGCGACAGGAGCAATGTGGAATCCATATCTTGCAAAAGAGATAAAAGAAAAGCTAAGATAAACATATGCAAAAATCAAATGAAGAGGTAATTGATATTTTGAAAAAGACAGGGGCGATTGTTTCTGACAGTCATTTTGTTTATGTTTCCGGAAAACATGCTCCAGTTTATATAAATAAAGATTATGTTTATCCTCATACTGAATATATTTCTCGAATTGCTCAAATAATTGCTAAAAAGTATAAAGAAAGCCCGATTGATGTTGTGGTAGGGCCATCCATAGGTGGAATTATTCTTTCTCAGTGGACAGCGCACCATCTTTCGCTTTTAAAAGAAAAAGAAGTATTAAGTATTTATACAGAGAAACAAATAGATAAAGATCAGATTTTTACTAGAGGTTATGACACATACGTCAGAGGGAAAAATGTTTTAGTTGTGGAAGACATAGTGACAACAGGTGGATCGCTTAAAAAAGTAATAAATAGTGTTCAAAAAGAAGGTGGAAGAGTTCTTTCCGCCTGTGCGATAGTGAATAAAGATCCGGAAAATATTAATCCAAGTTTTTTAGGTGTGCCTTTTGATTATTTAGCCATTGTGGGGATGGATGTATATGATGAGAAAAATTGTCCTTTATGTAAAGCTGGTGTACCAATAAATGTACAAATGGGGCATGGTAAGAAATTTTTAGAATCAAAGAAGTAATGAATATTATAGATAAATATAACAAAAGAGCTAAAAAAATAAATTCGCTTCTTTGCATTGGGCTTGATACTGATTTTGCGAAAATTCCTGAAAGGTTTTTAAAAATGGAATTTCCACAATTTGAATTTAATAAATGGATAATAGGAGAAACGCATGAATATGCTTCTGCTTACAAGCCAAACAGCGCTTTTTATGAGGCGAGAGGAGAAAAAGGAATAAAAGAGTTAAAGATGACGATGGAATATTTAGTAAAAAATCATCCCGATATTTTTACGATACTGGATGCGAAGCGTGGAGACATCGGCAATACAAATAATGGCTATGTTGATTTTGTTTTTGATTATCTTGCTTGTGATGCGATAACAATTCATCCGTATCTGGGACAAGAAGCAGTGCAACCTTTCTTAGATAGAAAAGATAAATGTTCTATTATTTTGTGTAGAACTTCAAATAAAGGAGCAGGGGAGTTTCAGGATTTAGAAATAAATAAAAAGAGATTGTGGCAAATAGTTGCTGAGAATGTTTCCAAAGATTGGAATAAAAATAAAAATTGCATGCTTGTCGTCGGCGCGACTTATCCAAATGAAATGAAAGAAATCAGAAAAATTGCAGGAGATATGACTTTCCTTGTCCCTGGTATAGGCGCGCAAGGAGGAGATTTGAAAGAAGTTATGAAAGTTGGGTTAAACAGTGAAGGCTTAGGCCTCATCATAAACTCCTCTCGAGGTATAATTTTCTCCGATAGTCCAAAAGAAGAAGCTGAAAAACTTTGTGAAGAAATAAGGGAATATCTAAAATAAATATTAAAATAAGGATAGAATTAGTCTTGACTTTTAGACCTTTTTGTGCTATATTTTACAGGAATGTCTAATGTTAGTAAACCTGTTTCTAGACCAAAAATCTAGAACATAATGGAGGAAGTAGATGAGGGTTTTTTGTCTGTTGATCAGTGGATCGTTTTTGGCGTATGCTCTTTGTGTTTTTTTGCGTCGGTCTTTGCTTGAGGCGGCTACTCCCTTACTGTGCGGTGTTGTTGTTGCAGTTGTTGCATGGATATTTTTGTGAAGGTGAGTAGTGAAGTAAAGGAGGGTGTGACCGTCCTAGAAAAGTCACAAATCGTGAGCCTAGACAATCGTCTGGGCTCAACTTATTTTATCCACTTTTTTACACTTGCATTCAATTTTGGAAGTGATACTATCTTTATCAATGTGTAACTCAAGAGAAAACTTTTATACCAGCAAGACTTGCAAAACTCGACATTTTTTTGATTTCGCATTTATTAATAAGTTTCGTTTCCAAAAGCCCCAATAATGGGGTTATTTTTTTGACCAATATGAAAAAACTTTGGGATAAAAAGGGGGGAGTGCAGACAAATCAGGTAGTTGAAAACTATACTGTTGGAGTAGATTATTTACTTGATTTAGAACTTTTACCGTATGACATAAAAGGTACGATGGCTCACGCTAAAATGTTGCATAAAATAAAAATTTTGAGTAAAAAAGAATTAGAAACTTTGATTGAGGGATTAAATAAAATTTTATCTCTATGGAAAGCTGGAAAATTTACGATTGATAAATCTCAAGAAGATGGACACACAGCTATTGAAGCGTATCTCACAGAAAATTATGGTGATGTTGGTAAAAAAGTTCATACTGGTCGTTCTCGAAATGACCAATCCCTCACAATGACTCGTCTTTTCAGTAAAGAGAAGCTTTTGGAAATTAAAAAAAGAGTAGAAGACTTGATTAAAACTTTTGAACAACAGATAAAAAAGACGGGCAAGATAAAAATGCCTGGATACACTCATATGCAAAGGGCTATGCCGAGCTCTGTTTCTATGTGGCTTGGTTCTTTTCATGATAGTTTGAAAGATGATTTGATTATTTTAAATGCAGTGTTGGAAGTGATAAATCAAAACCCTCTTGGTTCGGCGGCTGGTTATGGAGAGTCTGTGCTTGGTTTAGATAGGAAATTCACCACTAAAGAATTAAATTTTAAAAGAGTTCAAGATAATCCGATGTATTGCGCTATGTCTCGTGGAAAATTTGAGAATGTTATTTTGCAAGCCATCTCTGGTGTAATGTTTGATATTGGAAAGATTGCTAGTGACCTTTTATTATTTACCACCAAAGAATTTAATTTTTTTACTTTACCTGATTCTTTTAAAACTGGTTCAAGCATTATGCCTCAAAAGAAAAATTATGATGTGTTAGAACTTATACGAGGAAATATAGGGATTTTTAATGGTTATCAGCATCAAATAGAGAACGTTATAAAGAATTTGCCATCTGGATATAACAGGGATTTTCAGCTTACAAAAGAGCCATATTTAAAAGGAATGAAACTCGTTCTAGACACGATAGAAGTTATGATTCTTGTGGTGAAAAATTTGGAAGCAAAGAAAGAAAATTTGGAAAATGCATGCAGTGCGGAGCTTTACGCCACGGATGAGGCTTTAAAATTAGTTAAAGCAGGGAAAAGTTTTAGGGAGGCTTATCAAGAAGTAAAAGAGAAATACCAATAAAAAAATGAATAACCCTTGGGATTTAAAAACACAAATGCTTGAAGCCATCAAAGAAAAAGGTGGTTTTGTAAATTGTCATGCGCATTTTGATAAATCATATTTTATAACTCGTGAAGGTTTAGAGAAATCTACGGTTAGTATGGAAGAAAAATGGCGAATGAGTGACGGTATAAAAAAAGACAGCACAGTAGAAGATATAAAAATACGAATAAGGCGCGCGTTAGATGTTCTTGTTAATCAAGGATGTAAGACAACTTGTACTTTTATTGATGCATATGATGCTGTGGGGCATAAAGCCATAGATGCGGCAGTAGCAGTGAAGGAAGAATATAAAAATAAAATCAATATGCTTATTGCTACTCAGCCACTCGGTGGGCTTATTGACGACAAAGCTCGCGCACTTTACGAAGAAATTACAAAAAAGGCGGACATTGTAGGTGGACTTCCTTCAAAAGACCGTCCCAATGACGAAAAACATTTAGATTATCTTTTTGAAATTGCTAAAAAATTAAATAAACCTGTACATGTGCATATTGATCAAGAAAATAATCCAAATGAACGTGATACAGAAAAATTAATTTCTGCAGTCAAGCGTCATCATTATGAGGGGAGGACAGTGGCTATACATGCTGTTTCTACTTCTGCTCAATCCAAAGAATATAGGACGAAAATTTTTAAGCAATTAGCTGAATTAAATATCGCTGTAGTGGTTTGTCCATCTGCTATGCTTTCTCAAAAACAGATGGATCAATATATGGCTCCAGTTCATAACTCAATAGCAAATGTTCCAGAAATGTTGGAAGCTGGAGTACTAGTGGGACTTGGTATAGACAATATTGCAGACTTTTATTTACCATATGTTGATGGTGATATGTGGACAGAAATGCGAATGTTGCAGGAAACTTGTAGATATCATGATTTTGATAATTTAGTAAAAATTGCTTCGGAAAACGGAGCGAAAATTCTGGGTTATAAGTAAAAAGCCTCTTTCTCGGCATATTTTTTATAAAGCAATCTATCTGGCGTTGCTACGCCAGCGAACTGCTCGGCCCGTCGGCCTGCGCAAGGCTTTCTAAAAAGTACGCCCACGACGAGGCTTTATCATTGCAATTTTTAAATTTTGTGATATAATAATATAAAAAGATGTTCCGAGAAAAATAAACAATAGTAAGCAAGGAGACAGTTATGTCAAAAAAAAGCGATGTTGTTGCAGGAATCCTGCCAGTTCTACGTCGTGTCAGGGAGTTGTGCAGTGATCTTCCCCTAGAAGAGGTGCAAGCTGTGCTTCGCCGGGAAGGTTGCGTGGAGAGAATCGCGATTGCGGCCGCTGACGTGATTCGCGTGCATTGTGTTCCCACTCCTACTTCGCTCACTGGCAAAGAAGCGGACCGGGCCGTGAGCGAAGTCCTTAGTGATGAAGATCGTCTTCCGTCTCGTAGAAATTTGCTGGGACGGAAACCCACCGCCGACAAGGTCGTTTCCGCGACCTTGAGGACAGATGGACCAAAGGACGAGCGTCACCCAATGCTCAAGTAACGTTTGGCGTCACCACTTAGGTGGATGACGCATAGACGTCTCCACCTAAGTGGCGCTGGAATTTATTCCTCGCTCACTTTTTTTATTTTTGACTCTCTAGAAACTGAAAGATTTTTTCATTAGTTAAAACATTTTCAGCATGCATTCTTGCACGTTCCGGATCTGCATCTTTATAGTATGCGAGAATTTGCGCAACTTCTTTTGCTACTTGTTCTGCATCTGCCACTATTTTTTCTACTTTTGCTATTTCATTCAGAATCAAAGCGAGTTTTGCTTTATTAACGGCATCAGTTCTGAAATCTTTCCTTAAATCTTCTCTTGTTTTATTCAAATGTTTCAAATAATCTTCAAATTTTAGCCCCATTTGAGAAATATCGGATTCCATTCTGTATAAAATTTTATCTAATTCAATTTCAATCAAAATTTCTGGCACATCAAGGACACTGTCTGCGATTATTTTTTCAATAATCTTCAATCTCGTCTTTTCTTTTTGTTTGTTTTCTTTTTCTAGCTTTATATTTTCTTTTAATTTAGTTTTGAAATCAGCAACATCTTTGAAGGGTCCTAGAGCTTGCACAAATTTGTCGTCAAATTCTGGCAATTCTTCCTTTTCTTCTTCTTTGTGTTCGTGTTTTTCGCCTTCTTTGTGAACATGAGGCTTTACAGCATCCTTCATGTGTTTTTTAGGTGCGCGAGATTTTCTGATGTCCATAATCGTGTCTTCCATATCTTTATCGGTAACAGTGGTATCTTTCTCCGCATCTGTAATGCTAGAAATTATTTTTTTCGCAGCATTTTTATAGTCAGCAAGCTTGATGCTGGGTAAAATAGCCGTTTTTATCTTAAATCCTAGTGGATTTTTACGAGCTAGTTTGGTGATAGAAATTTCTGGTCGGCTAATGGCATCTATTTTTTCTTGTTCAAGAATTTTAGGATAATATTCAGAAAGTGCCATATTTGCCATTTCTTCCAAAATGCTAATTTCTGGAATATTAGCGACTAAAACATTTTCTGGCACTTTTCCTTTTCTAAATCCATCTAATTTTATATTTTCACCGAGTTTTTTTAGCGCTTTTTGGAAATAGTTTTCAAAAATTTCAATTTCTATTTCTCCTTCAATTTCTATTTCACTTTTTGGCAGTTTTTTGACAGTTATTTTCATTTGGACTTTTTATTTTATGGTTTTTGTGTCGACCCCGATATTTGTATCAGTGTTTTTTAAGTCTTTCTCTAATGCATCTAAAGAATCAACATCTTCGTTGAGGAGGGCAGCGTTTTCTTTTAGAATTGCCTCATTTTTAGCTTTTATTATTTCCATTTGTCTAACTTTAGATTGCCAAAT
>Ga0172379_10004350_pt1 | contig 21069 bp, 18 predicted proteins | sample GrowelOW334metaG_FD_119756 | JGI IMG/M metagenome (GOLD analysis project Ga0172379, IMG submission 119756) | Groundwater microbial communities from an aquifer near a municipal landfill in Southern Ontario, Canada - Groundwater well OW334 metaG | ecosystem: Environmental > Aquatic > Deep...
ACCCGCCGCCGCCGCGGTTGGAGCGGCTAGGTCATGCAATTTAACAGTCAGGGTCCCGGAATCAGTTGTCGCTAGAGCAGCAATTGCGGCGTGCATAGCTGCCGTACCAACTTTAAGACCGGTGAAGGTAGCACTTAAATTATCTCCTGCTGCTATTAAATTTCCATCAACTACACCACCCGTTTTATCGGCCAATGTCCAAGTCGCAGCATAATTATCAATAAAGTTATCATATTGATCTCTTCTTATAGAATACCCAACCACAGTATGCCCGGAATTCACATCCTGAGCCGGAACAACTACGCCTGTACCATTAGCAAGTGTTTCAACAATGGCTTTCGCCGCCGCACCAGTCGCGAAGATGACATTCTGGGTAGATGTGTTTATTAAAGAAGCATGGTCGACATTTATATTTACTGTCTGTGCTGTTTCATCATGTAAAGTAACAACAATTACACCAGCAACTGAAGTTACTACTTCGCTATTAGAGTTGTAACCACCGTCGCCCGTTCCTGTTGTTACTCCACTAATAACAGCTGACCCGTCAGTCGTAATAGTCACTGCTTCGGCAGCATTAGTCACTAAATTTCCATATAAATCTTGAATTTGTACAGTTAAGTTTATGTCAGCGTCAACTGTGCCGTCGGTTGGATTTAAAATAATAACCTGATTAGCCGCCGCATGAGTTACGGTAATGTCGGCTTGCGTACCATTAATAGACCCCGTCACCGTATCGGTCGCGGTTACCGTTTGTTCACCCGTTGTTTTCATCGTAACACCATTAGTAAAAGTATGAACGCCATTATCTCCCGAAACAAAGATATAGTCACCAGGCAACACAGACTGAGCGTCAGTTGAAGTAAAATGTACCGTGCCAGTATAGCCAGCAGCCACATTGCTATTAACATCATGCATCGTAACAGTAACATCAGAGGCGGTTCCGGCCACGACTGGATCAGCAATGGCAGTCACATGGGCATGAGTAGCTACGCCGGCTGCAAAAACTAAGCTCTGAGTGGAAGTAACATCCGCACCAACTAAAACCGGAGTATTAAGAGATAGGGTGACGGTTTCCGCCACAGTATCAGAAATATCTCTAGTTCCTATACCATTAGCAATATTTACAACACCACCGCCTGTAGCCGAACCGTTGGTGGCTAAAGTTACATCCTTATCTTTATCGGCTCCCGTCGTAACGACAATGCCGAATTGATCTTGTAATTGGACAGTCACTGTAACCGGAGCGGCCACAGTACCGTCAGTCGGATCAATAACTACATATTTAGTAGCCGTGCCGTGCATAGTAGAAAGCGTACCAAAATTAGTTGAACCGCTTACTCCTAAAATACTTGCTCCAGAATGAGTTATATCTGCGGCCGAAAGAACCGTGGTTCCGGTCGGGTGGACTTTAATACCGGAAAAAGTTAAAGTTGCAGTACCAGTAGTCGAGATATGATTAACGTTGAAAGATAAAGTCGTCCCGTCTATAGAATTAATCGATATATTTCCTACAGTTAAATCTGTCGCTCCGCCGACCGCAATCGTCACAAAATCAGAGGTAAAATTCCATCCAGCGGGCACAGTGAAGGTATGACTTCCTAGGCCGATATCTCCAACCGCCCCTTCAGTAATTATAATATTACCGAGAGTTGTGCCGGTATGTGAACCGCCGGAAGCTGAAGTAGTATCAATAGAAATACCTGTTCCGCCGGTGGCCGCGGTTACACTGACATCCGGATTGGCCCAGGCTTTAAAAACAAAAACCCCACTAATCATCAAGACGGTCAATAAACCGCCAAGCAGGGTTCGCTTAAGCATTTTACTTTTTAAAAAGTTTTTCATACTTTTGAAATTAGGGAGAAGAAAGCTCTTTTTTAAAGAGTCCCCACTTCCCTAATTTTAATTTTTAAATTTTATAATTATATTTAAATTAATAATCTCCTTTAAGCGGCCACTGAGTATCTGACGCCTTGAGTATTTTTAGCCAAAACATTTTTTAAAAATAATGCGTAGTATAGGTATGAATATACGTTGTTATTCAATAAAATTTTAAATATTAACAACTCTTAGGGTAAATAAAAAAACATCACAAAAAGGCTTTCAACCACTTTTATGATGCTTTTTTATCTCTCAAATAAATCCCGGAAAGTGGAACACGACCGGTCGCATGGTAGTGGTTGAATGCATCACCACGCTTCCTTCGTGCTTCACTCTCTGCTATTTATTTGATCTTATATAACCCATTATCTCTAATTTATATATCTACGACTAAATCAAAAAAAGCATCACAAAAGACTGGTTCAACCACTTTTATGATGCTTTTTTTGATTTTAAATTTAGCCGCTAAATTTAACATCTTGATCTAATAAAGATTTATAATCACAAATTTAAAAATTTTTGATTATGAATTTTACTGGACCAAGGCTTATTATTATTTTATTTTTAATTCACCTTTATTATAAAACTTTTTGACAAATGGCGCAAGGATTCGTCTTTTCTTTCCTGGGAGCTCGCGATTGTCCTAAAAATAAAAAAAGAGAAAAATAGGCCACCGATTAAAATTTTGGCAAATACTTGTTTAATTTTTCTCTTTCCTAAATCCTTTACTTTAAGGTAATTTCAAAAAAGGCGAAAATAATAATCAGGGTGACAATGATTCCGGCGATAAAGCCAGATAAAGACGAGGCGATTACCTTGCCTAAGCTCACTTTAAATTTCCGCTTTTCGCTGGAAATAAAACTGTCCTTAATTTCTTCCATAAATTTTTTATTTTTAATTTAAAATTTATCTATCTTCTCTTCTCCGCTAGCCATATCCTTAATCTTATAAATTCCTTTTTTTACTTCATCTTCTCCTAAAATAATGACTTTAGTTATTTCTTTTTTATTGGCGAACTCGAGCGCCTTGCCAATTTTCTGTTCTTCTAAGCCGAGTAATATATTTAAACCGCGACTACGCAATTCTTTGGCTAAACGGTTAACTTCCTTATTTAAATCAATATTAAGTAAAGGTAAATAATATTTCTCGGGTTGTTCTCTTTTTGCTCCGGCTAGTAATTCCCAACTTTCTAAAAATAATCTAGTTGTTTCATCGCCGGGCGCGAAACCAACGGCCGGAAAATTTTTCTCTCCAAAAATTTCCGCAAGTCCATTATAGCGGCCACCGCCAAACATCGCTCTTTTATTTTCCGGATTTTTATCAAAAACTTCAAAAACCATGCCATCATAATAGTCAAAACCGCGGATAACCGTCGGGTTAAACTCAAACCAGTCGCCATAGCCTAAATCTTCCAGGGCTCCTAAAATTTTAGTCGTTTCAATCAAACCGGCATTTTCTTTTAATTCCGGCAAAGCTTTTAGAAGTTCATCTAGGCTGGCGCTCGCCATGAATTTTTCTAAAATAGTAATAGCCGCTTTGTTAAGCCCGGCACTCGTTAAACGTTCTAAAATATCCTCTTTACTTAATTTCGCCCATTTATCTAAAGTTCTTACGACTAGAGTTTTAGCCTCTTTATCTAACGCCTCCGCGCCGCTTAATTCTAAAACCGCATCAATTAATTTCCGGTTGCTAACTGCCAAAACAAAAGATTCCTGCGGCGGATCAAACTCGAGCATGAGGTCAAGTGCTAACTGCAGAATCTCAATATCAGAGGCGATTGTATCGCTCCCAAAAATATCACAATTTAATTGCCAAAATTCACGATTGCGCCCGCGCTGCGGTTTTTCATTGCGCATGAAGTTGGCAACAGAAAAATATTTTAAAGGCTTCGGGCTCGCCGCGTAAACTTTAGTAACCAGGCGTGTAACCGATGGCGTCATCTCCGGGCGGATTGATAATTCCCGCCCACCAAAATCAGTAAAAGTCACGAGTTCCTTTCCACCAATATCTTCGCCTGACTTCGCCCGATAAATATCGGCACTTTCAACGAGCGGCGTTAAATACTCTTCAAAACCGTAGCGCAAGCAAACTCGACGCCAAGTATTAAAAATATATTTTCTAATCAAAAATTCTTCCGGGAGCCAATCTCGGGTACCTTTAGGTTCTTGGTTGGATAATGCTTTACTCATATATAATGATTTTACTATTTATCACCTTTTTAGGCAAATAAATCCCCAATTTCTCCTGGGCTTTATTTTTTCTTTAAAAAATCTTTAAATTTCCTTAATTTCTAATAGATTAAAATAAAAATCTAAGTAATTGATATTAATTAATACTCATAAACTTATGAAAATTCTTATTATCGATGACGAGCGCGCTATCGTCGAATTTCTCAAACAGGGTCTAGAAGCGCAGTTATTTGATATCGAAACGGCCAGCGACGGCGAACGCGGCGCTTTCCTAGGCCGCACCGGCAATTATGATCTTATTATTCTTGATTACGTCCTGCCAAAAATGAACGGACCCGAGGTTTTAAAAGAAATTAGAAACGAAAAAAAACATGTACCGGTCATTATGCTTACGGTTAAATCAGAACTTTCCGCTAAAGACCAGGCGTTTAGTCTAGGCGCCGACGATTATTTAACGAAACCTTTCTTATTTGAGGAATTATTAATGCGTATCCAAGCGATTTTAAAACGCCCGATAAAAACCGAGGGGGATTTCTTTAAAATAGATAATCTTACTTTAAGCGCCCGGACAAAAATAATTCGGCGCGGTGGCCGAGAAATCTATTTAACCCGCCGCGAATTTAATCTATTAGAATATCTCTTGCGCCACCGCGATCAAATCGTAGCGCGACAGCAGCTCTTAGAGCATGTCTGGGATTATAATTTCGACCCCTTCTCTAATTCAATTGAATCGCATATCGCGAGCCTACGTCGCAAGCTTAATCAAAATAAAAACCGCAACCTAATTCATACTTTTAACGGCCGCGGCTATAAACTAGCTTTAAATAAATTAAGCTAACAAACATTATAAAAACTTCTTCCCTTTTAATTTTTCCGGTAAATACTCTTGGCCGCTATCATCAACCACCGGCGTATATTTATATCCTTTGCCATAATTTAAATCTTTCATAAGCTTAGTCGGTGCGTTGCGTAAATAAAGCGGTACGGGCAAATTACCTGATGCTTCTACTTCTGCCTTCGCTTTTTCATAAGCCATATAGGCCACTATGCTTTTCGGCGACTTCGCGAGATAGGCGACGCAATGCGCTAAATTAACGCCGCATTCCGGCATCCCGATTTTACGACACGCGTCATAAGCCGCTGTCGCGAGCATTAAAGCACTATTATTCGCGAGGCCAATATCTTCCGAGGCAAAACGAATTAGGCGCCGCGCAACATATAAAGGATCTTCGCCGGCTTCAAGCATGCGCACCAAATAATAAACTGCTGCATCGGCATTGCCGCCGCGCATTGATTTATGGAGCGCCGAAATTAAATTATAATGTTCGTCGCCGCTCTTATCATATAATAAATTCGGCTTACTGATTATTTCTTTAATTAACTGAACCGTAATTTTCCCTTTGGTTTCAATCGCGCTTTCTAAAATATTTAGAGCCTTGCGCGCGTCACCATTAGCGAGTTTCGCGATAAGCCCGCTGACTTCGGAGCTAATTTTTGCTTTTAATTCTTGGGCCGCCCGTAAAATTATAATTTCTAAATTCTCGGCGCTCAAGGCTTCGAGAACAACAACCTTAACGCGCGAAAGCAAAGCGCCGTTGACCGCAAAACTAGGATTCTCCGTCGTCGCTCCGATTAAAGTGACCGTACCATTCTCCACCTGCGGCAAAAGCGCGTCTTGTTGCGCCTTGTTCCAGCGATGAATTTCATCGATAAATAAAATCGTCTTCACTCCCAAGCGCTTATTCTCTTTAGCGCGATCAACTATTACTTTTAAATCTTTAATGCCGCTTGAGGTCGCGCTTAATTCACGAAACTCCGACTTAGTTTCTTTGGCCATTATAAAAGCCAGGGTCGTTTTGCCGCTTCCGGGCGGGCCCCAAAAAACTAGAGACGGTACCTTATCATTTTTAATCGCTTGATAAAGCCAACCCTTCTCACCAATATTTTTTTCTTGGCCGACAAATTCTCCCAAAGTTTTCGGGCGAAAATAAGTAGCCAAAGGAATATCTTTTAGCATATTTACCCTCTTATTCTACACCGTTTAAGATGTTAATAAAACTCTTGACAGAAGATATTATTAATGATGAAATAGAATAATTAATAGCAATCCGTACCTTAAAATTTTCTATAAAACAAAACCATAAAAACCCTATAATTTTTGTCCCACCTAACCCCCAAGCCCATGAAAAAATTCCTCTATTCTCTATTAAGCATTATCGTTGTTTTAACTGTCGCCGCTATCCTTGGTTTATGGATAGATAGTGAAAAAGCGACTGCCCACTTTAACCTTTGGGCCAACTTCGTAATCTTCTTAATTATCGGACAATACTTTGTTGAGTTCGGCTCCAAAGAAGAGCGGGTCCAAAAATTCCTTTCTTTCTGCTCTCTCCTTACCGCCGGAATGTTTCTCGCATTTTCGGTATCGTTCCTGAACGTCTTCGCTGAAACCTGGCTCGGAACTGTTCGCTGGTCCCTGGTCATTATCTCTCTTATTTTGTATATCCTATTGGTTTTCGAAATTAGTGAAAGACCAAGGAATGTAAAAAGGATGATGATGAAAAAAACGGAATGGCGCTACCTGATTAACAACCATCTGCTCGTCGCCGCTTTCTTAATAACCGGCATCCAAAGAATGCTCGTCGTCTTAAAGATTGAGGACCCTTTAACTAATTATTCAGTTACCGGCTCCATTATCTTTATGACTATCATCCATATTGCCTGGCGCATGCTTACTGAAAAAAACCAAACCGAAACTAAAATCCCAAACCCATGAAAAAAATGTCACTTATCAAGTCCTTTTTAATAAAGGCCTTGATCATCTGCGGTCTTTTTTTTGGCCTCAGCTTTCTGCCCGACCAAACCGGTTCTCTCGCTTCCTGGCTATATACCTTGGCCGCTACCGCGAGCTTCTTAATCATCGGGGACTTATTCCTGGAAAGAATGGAGTCGAAAAATTTGGAAAAATTTTTCAATTTTAGCTCCTGGCTAGCGCTCGTTCTCTTTATTGTTTTTCTCATTTCCTGGACCGATGTCTTTACTGGTCCCTATAAGGACGCCCTCCGCTGGCCGATGCTTGTCTCCGCTCTGATAATAATCATCGCCGTTTTTCTCGGCTGGATGGGCCTCGCCGCCCACGATGAAAATAGCCGAGGAGAGGAAGATTATTATTACTATTACCACCACGAACCGGATACGCCACAAGATTTAACCCCAAGCACTTGAACCATGAAAAAGGTCAAAATTATCGGGCTCATTTTTTTCTTTGGTGGAATTCTGGTACAGATAATTTACCATTTTTTCATCAAAACAGAATCGCAAAACCTCTGGATTACTCCGTTCTTTTGGGGAGCGATTGGTGCCTGCTTAGGAGCCATTCTCTTAACAATTTACCGCTTTAAACGCCTCATTGAAAAAATGAAACTCCCGAAGGAGTGTTGCGCTCCCCCAGACTTGAAGTCAGACGGAATCTCGGAAACACAACCAAAAATTTCCGAAGAGGACAAATTGATCCAGCAATTCCACTGCCAATTAACCACTCCCGGTTTATGGCCCCTGGAATAACCCACAAATTAACCCTTTGCTGTAAAAAGCAAAAACCCCTGTTGCACCAGGGGTTTTTTATTTATTTTTTTAAACAATTTTTATTTTTTTATTTTTTTTCCTGAGCATATAAAACGTAAGAGTAAATCGGCAAAGCAAAAACAATCAAAGCAACCGAGAGAACAAAGAGAATAATTTTAAACTTCTCGGTCACTAAAACCGTCGCCGCCATAAGCAGACCGGAAACCATTAAAACGCGACTGCTTAACTTATGTGTCTTATTCCAAACCGTTTCCGACGACATGGTCCAAGGAGTCCTAATGCCCAAGAACCAATTCATTTTTACTTTCTCCAAGAGAATCCCTAAAATAATAAACAAAAGACCGACCATAATCGGCGCATAAAAACTAACATTTATTTTATAGCCGATACCGTTGAGACCCGTCAAAAAATAAAGGATAAACAAAAAAGTAACAATTAAATCTTTAAATTTATGATAAACGCCGGCGAAACCGGCATATTGGTCTTTTTTCGGATCGAAATAGGGTAGAACCAAAAATAGCAAATACATACCCATAGTCATAAGGGGAATCATGAAAGCGGCCACAAAAGGACCACTATAACCGTTAACTTCCCCATTTATACCCCAATGAGTCGGCACTTGAGCGGGAAAATGCTGATAGAAATACAGCCCCGTCAAGAAACTGATAATAATTAAGCACCAAGCGAACCACTCGGTTTTAAAACTAGGTTTAATAGGATTAGACATATTTTTGTTAATTATATTTTTTCTTCTCTTTAATAAAAGTCATAAATAATGTCGGGACCATAAAAAGAGTAAGGAACGAAGAGAAAAGGAGGCCGAAAATAATCGCGCCGCCAAGAGCGCGCCACATTTCACTGGAAAAAGTAATCGGGATAATGCCTAAAATCGTGCAAATAGAAGTAATAAAAATTGCCTCCAGACGCGACTTACCGGCATCGACAATCGCATCTTTGAAATCGATCCCACTCTTCAAATTTAAATTAATCTTATCCATTAAAATAATCGCGTTCTTAACCACGATACCGCATAAAGCGAGAATGCCGATTAATCCGGGAAAAGATAGATTAAGGCGGGAAACGGCGAGACCAAAGAATACGCCGATAAGCGCCAGAGGAATAGTTACGAGCACGATGGCCGCTTTTTTGAAAGAATTAAATTGAATTATGAGCGTCGAGATAATTAAGAGGAAGGCGACAATCATCGCTCTCAGAATCGACATGACCGACTCAGTATTCTGTTCACTTTCACCGCCATAAGTAATTTCGTAACCGGAAGGTAATTTATAATCTTTAATTTTCTTCTGAAATTCCGAGACGACTAGGGTCGAATTAGCGCCGCCTTTTAAGTTCGCCGTTAAAAGAACGGTCCGGCGCTGATTAATACGCGTAATTGTCGCGACTGACGGTTTCAATTCTATGGTCGCGACGTCTTTTAAGAAGACGGGTTGATTTCTAGTGTTTAGAATTTGTAAGTTTTGAATCGCTTCTAAATCGGGAATTTTATCAGGCGCGAACCGAGCTAGAACTTTTATCTCTTTGCCGCCTTCAATTACCGTCGTGACTTCCGTTCCGGTAATGGCGAGGCGCAGAGCCGAGCCAACATAAGCCGCATTAAGATTATAGAGTTCGAGGCGGGCGGGTGAAAGTATAAAAGTATAATCAGCCGGCGAATCTTTCAAAGAAATATCCGTTTTCGAAACATCGGGCAAAGCTTGCAGTGGCCCTTCTAATTCTTTGGCGATTTTGTCTAGAACTTGCAAATCATCACCCGCAATATTTGCTTGAAACGCCGCCCCGGATGGCGGGCCGCCGGATGGAGCCGCGGCTTTGATAACCGCTTCTTTAATATCGGAAACATCCGCATTTATTTTATCGGCTAACTCATAAGCTTTAACCGAGCGCTCTTTAGTTGGCGTTAATTTTAAAGTGAAAGAGGCGAGATGAGAAGAGTTGCCACCAGCAACCAGGCTATCGGCTGATCCGCCGACGCCGACAATGGTCGTGAAATTTTCAATTTCCGGATATTTATATAAACGCTCTTCTACTCGGCGGGCAATCTTATTAGTTTCCTCTAAATTCAAACCGATTGGGCCCTCTAAACTAATCATGACCATCGTCGAATCGGCCGCTGGAAAAAATTCACTTTGCACAATTCCAGTCATCGGTAGAGCAATCGCCACAATAAATAAAATAAAAACAAAAGCCAAAGTCTTGAAACGGGATTTTTTGGTAGCGATTAAGCGCCGTAAATATTTTTCATAAATTGGGAGGAAAACGTCAAAACGAATAATCCCGTGTAAAAGACGGTTACCAAAATTATCATTATCATGGCTTCCCTGCTCCCGCAATTTTTTCTTAATTAATTCGTCGCTCTGCCATTCACGCGCCACTAATTCGCTATTAGCGATAAGAGTCTCTTTCCCCTTTTTTAAATACCAACGAGCGAGCACTACTTCTACGCCGATAAGTACTAAAGCGATAATAATACCGACTACGCCGGCGCTAATCGCTAAAACCAGGGCGAGAATAAAAATGATACCGAAGAAAAAAGAAAATATTTTCCGCGTCAGGCGAATACGTTCTAAAACAGCAGCTAAAGGATGATTAATAATCAGAGCAATAATAAGCGAAGAAATTAAGGTAACTGAAACCGTAATCGGAATAGACTTAATAAATTCACCCATAATGCCCGTTGACATTAAAAGCGGCAGAAACGCCCAGACCGTTGTTAAAGTCGTCGTGAGAAGAACAACCTTAAAATCATTTAAAACTAAAAGAACTGCCTCTTCCGGCGTAAACTTTCCCGTGCGCAAATATTGTTTAGTCGCCGACACAACAACAATCGCGTCGTCGACTAATAGCCCTAAAGCTAAAATTAATGAGAATAAAGATAAAAAATTAAGACTAATGCCCGTCCAAAGCATGACGCCGAAAGTCGCGAAAAAAACGAGAGGCACGGCTAAGCCGGCAACTAAAGCTTCTTTAAAGCCGACGATAAGAAAAAGAATCGCAAAAACAAGAATAATCGTCAGTAAAAAATCATGCGTTAACTGCGTGAAACTATCATTTATTTCCTCGCTCATGTCGACCGTAATGTCATAATGCAAGCCGCTCGGCATTTTTTTAAGTTCACTATCAAACGTCGCACGCACTTTCTCGGCCGTCCCGATAACGTTGCCGCCTGTTTTTTTAATAATCTGCAAAGTAACATCGCTTGAAGCTTCCCCTCCCTTAGTAGACAGCCGGGAATAAACTGTTTTTTTAATAGACGTATCTTTAACCGTCGCGATATCTTTTAAATATATTATCGCTCCCGCGTCCGTATGAATAATCGGAGTGTCCGCTAAAACCGCAGCCGTAAAAAAGCGTCCGTCCGCCCGCACCGGATAGGAATAATTGCGGCCCTCAAAGGTTCCGGCTGGAATCGCTAAATTGGCGCCTTGGATTTTTTGATTAGCTTGCACCGCTGATAAATTATAGAGGACAAGTTTTTGCGGATCATACTCGATGCTGAATTCCCGCTCATCGCCGCCGGAAATAGCGACCTCACGGACGCCGGAAATTTTTTCCAATTCGTCTTTTATCTTATCGCCCGCGTTACGCAGAACAAAACCGTCATAAGGACCAGACAGAGACATAACCATTATCGGTGAGTCATCGAGCGATATTTCTTTAACGACCGGATCGTTCGCGTCGCTGGGTAATTTCGGTTTCACGTTAGAAACCGCGTCCCGCAAACTGCGAATCGAATCATTCAAATTTGCTTTAGCGTCAAATTCAACCGTAATCATAGAAATCGAATTAGAGGATTGGGAGGTGATTTTATCAATATTTTTGACACCGGCGATTCCGGTTTCTATTTTTTTAGAAACAAGCTCCTCAATATCAGCCGGCGAGGCTCCGGGGTAAGTTGTCATGACAATCGCAATTGGAATTTTTACTTCTGGGTTAGACTCGCGCGGCAAAACGCTGAAAGAATAAATACCTAGGCCGGTCAAAAGGATGATAAGCAAAATGACAACCCGGAAATTAACAATAAAAAAATTCAACCAGCTCTTGCGAAGTTCAGGGTTGAATTTTAACTTTTCTAAATAAAGATGGTCGGAATTTTTATGAACGCTAATTTTATTTTCCGTCATTTCGTTAAACGTAGCGTCAGCGCTCACAGGCGCCGCTTCAATCGGTAATTGATATTTTTCTTCTTCCTTTTTATTATTGATGTTTATTTCCATATTTATTTGGTCAGAGAAATCGCCTGCCCCTCTTGAATAAGTTTATTGCCGTCAGTAATAATAACCGTATCGGCGGGCAAATCAACTTTTATTTTAGCCACTTCGCCCATGACTTCTTTAATTTCAACCGCTACTTTCTTCGCCTGATTATTTTCCGCGATAAAAATAAAATTACCGTTTTGTCCGACGGTGACAGCCGACAAAGGAAGAATAATCAAGCCCGGAGAACCAGCTGTTTTTGTTAAACTTAATTGCACGGTTGCCACTGTTCCTAAAAATACACCATCGCTTTTTTCTAATTTTACCTCAACTAAAAAGCGACGGGTAATCGGATCGGCTTGTGGAGAAACCGCGGCCACAATACCGTCATAAGAATTATTGCTGTCCGTTATTACTTTAACCGGCAAACCCGGTTTAATCGCGAGTAAATTATCCGGTTCGACATAAAATTGAACTTTGATATTTTGCGTTTGCGAAACAGTCAAAATCGGCTGTCCCGGATTAACCGCTTCACCGCTAGCGATAAATACTTTAGTAATCGTACCCGTAAGCGGCGAGATAACCGAGTGAGCGTCGTATAGACCCTGCAAAGAAGTAACGGCATTATTATATTGGAGAGCGGCAGTTTCCATTTGCGTCTTAGCCGCTAAAATTTGTGATTCGATTTTTACTCTTAAATTATCGTATTGGTTCTGCGCTAAATTATAGGCGAAACCGGCCGAATCTTTCTGACTAGTATTACCCGCCTTTAAATTATTTAGAGCTTGTTCGGCACTCGCTTGCTGTTGCTTAGATAAGTCATAAGCTTGGCGCAAACTATCGAGCAAACTGGTATTATTCAAATCAATATTGGCTAGAGTTTGAATAGTACCGTCGATTTGACTGACGACCCCACTCATCTGCGTCTGATAACCGGCGACTGATGCCTGCAAGCCTGTTAAGGATGGCCCGGATAAAGAGTTTTGCGGTAGTGAAGTTGAAGTAATTGTTTTTTCTAGTAAAGTTTTAGTATCATCGGTTAATTTTTTAGCCGCATCAACTACTAGGGCGACCGCGCTCAACTTATCATTTAAACTAGCGAATTTTTTTGTATTATAATCAGCCTGCGCGTTTTTGGCGGCTTGGTATGATTGCTTAGTAACATTATAGACACTAGAGTCTAGGGCCCCCAAATTAGAACGATACGGAATAGAAACCGTATTATTATCATCTAACGCCGTAATATTATTTATATTGGTAATAGTCGTACTTACCGCGCTTAAAGCGGAACTGATCGCGTTCTCCGCATTGGTTTTAGCATCTTTAACCGATTGATCAGCTAGCTTCTGACGATTTTCTAAAGTTAAGCGAGCTTGTTCAACCGCTATTTTTGAAGTTTCATAAGCGAGTTCAGCGCTCTTAATACTTTCGGCGGCTGTTAAATCTAAATTGCTTTGTCCTTTAGCTGCTTGATCGCGACTAATTTCCGCACTCCGCAAATCCTTAACCGAAGAAACTAAAAGATTATTATAATTACTTTTAGCTAAGTTATAACCCGCTTCGGCTTGGCCAACCATATTAATCGCCTGCTTTATCTGGCTGGTATTATAATTACTCGGATTAAACGCGGCTGAATTAACATCATCAATTTTAGCAAGTTCTTGCCCGAGCGTTACTTGGTCGCCCACTTTAAAATTAGCAGCCGTTAAATTACCGCTCGCTTTAGCAACAATGCTAGCCTCGCTCTCCGCCACAATCATGCCGGGATATTCTAAACCTTGTTTAACACTTAAGCTCTCGCTCACGGTTTGTCCTTTAACCGAAATCGGCGCTGGTTTATCGGGCACCGAAGTAGTTTTTGAACCACAGGCGCTAAGTATAAAAACAAACAATAATAAAATAGGAATAAGGAGGATTTTCTTATTTTTCATAATATATTTAAATAAATTTTCTTATTTTTAATTTTACCAAATAATTGCCCAAATGTCAATTTTTTTATACAAAAAATATGGCTAATAATAGCCATATTGTTCTTTAAAATAAAAAAGACGGACATTAAGACCGTCTCCTGGTTTATTCTAAGGTTCTTGCTCTGGCACCGAGCAAATTTTTTATGCAAGTTAAAATATCACCAACTTTTTTGAAGGTGAATAAATCATCGTCAGCCACCGTAATCTTGAATTCAATTTCAAGATCGTTAATCAAATGGACTAGGTTAAGCCAATTGTGTCCGTTCTTGTCTGTCTCATGATCAGCGAAACAAATATCAATTAAATTTGTTTCTAAATCGAATTCCCCGTCGCAACGAGGCGGAAGATTCTCTTTTATTGCCGCTCTGAGTGCCTCTATCAATTCTTCGTCTGAGTGAGTTGTCATCTTCTATCACTTAATTTTGCTGGCCACAAGGCTTGATAGTTCCCCAAAATTTTTCGTTAAAAAGGGTTTTTCTCCATACCCACAATAGCTGGGCAAACCGTTAAAAACAGGGGCTTGAAAGATTTCCTGATCCTCTATCCGGATTGAGAAAAAATTCTCAATCTCGATTAAAAGCCGTTGTAAATTGAACGGGTCCAAGAGATCGATGAGCGGAGTGAGCGGGGTGACTTCCGCGGGTTCGATGAAATCGGCAGATACGACTATGCCCGAATCAAGATTAAAAACAAATGAAACGATGTCGTCGAAAATTCTGGTTCGAATTGAATTTTGCATGACTTAGAGTTTAGGTTGGGTTATGATTTTAAAAGATCTTTTATTTGTCTGATACTAACATTATATACTAATTAATTATCTAATAATTGTCAATAAAAGCCCTTTATTTATAATAAAGAGCCCGTATCTAAATTAACGAATTAATTCTTACAAAAAAGAATTAAAATGGAAATAAGTTAAGAAGCCAGATAGAATAATTTAAAACGGCCGCAAAAGTTACCCAGACAATATACGGAATTAGAAGATAAGCCGCTGATTTTTTAATCTGATAAAAATAATAAATATTTACAAAAATCATCGACCATAAAGAAACAATCGCATAAAACGCGAGCGGCGGCTGTTTAATATAGAAGAAAAGAAACGACCAATAAACATTAAGAAAAAGCTGAAAACCAAAACTGAGACAAGCGGCCTTAAAGTAACGATTTTGACGACCGTCTTTAAGAATTAAAAATAAAGCCAAGCCCATCAAAATAAAAAGCACTGTCCAGGTGGGGCCGAATAACCAATTAGGCGGCGTGAACCAAGGTTTGTTCAAACTCGCATACCAAACGTCTATGCTCGGGGTTGTTAGAAACGAGCCGATAAAACCAATAAAAAGCGGTATCGCCACAGAAACAACGAAAAGCCAGATTTTTTTTATTTTCATACGCTACTTAGTTTTAATTATTATTTAAGCTCTTTCGAGAAAGCCTATTAGAATAGTAGCACAAATTTATAAATATGTTAAAAAGAACTCGAATTACCGGGTCCTTTTTAAATAAAATTATTTACGAAATTTTGGAAAATGCCAGGCTTTTTTCAGCTTATCTTTCTCTTTCTTAATAGCTAAGCCTAAAGCGGCGATAATTAAGGCAACCAATAAAATGAGAGCTAAAGAAATTGTGCGGGCAAGCATATGCTTAGTTTATTTATTTTATATCTTCTAAAAATTTATTAATTTCCGTAAAGGGGCCGTCGCCGGTAATAATTACATCAAAAACCTCTCTGTATTTTTCTAAATGCTCTTCTTCCTTCTCGTTTAAAAAACCAAATTTTATCAAATTCTTATAATCGAAGCCGGCTACCATATCAACGTCATCAATACTGTCGCCGACAACAATTACGTTGCGTCGCGCTTTAACGTCTTTATAACAGGGGAAATCTTTTACTAAAGTTTCGTCCTTATTAAGAATATGGACAATCGGTTCTTTAATCGCAATTACCCGACCGGCCTCATCAAAAATAAAATCATTGCAAATAACGCTGATATTTTTAAATAAATGGTTCTCGCGGGCTAAAAAAATCTTAATACTTTCTTGCCCGAGACCGCTCGCCGATAAAAATATTAAAGGGATATTGCGCGCGTTTAAAAATTCTAAAAATTCCGGAGCGCCCGAGCGCAAAACTATACCGCTATCAATCGAGGCTTTCTCGATTTCTTTACGCGTTAAACCGGATTCTATTAAAAGCGCGAAGTGCTCTCGCCACCAAGCTTCCATGGCCACTTTTCTCTCTTCGCGGCTAAGCGTCAAATTAGACTCTATTGGTCCGTATTTATTAGATAAAGCGTCTGCCCGAGCCGCATAATCCGGCGTTAAATAGCCGGCCGTACGCAAAACAGTAATTAGCGCGGGAATACGCCGACCATTAACATAGCTTTGCGTCAAAGTCCGGTCAAAATCTGATAAGACATGGACTTCATTTAAACCACCTTCTTTAAAATTTTTTTTAAGCGCGGCTAATTTCGCTGGATTAACAATAATTACTTCGGACATACTTAACTAAAGACATTAATAATATTATTCATATCTTAACGCTTCAATCGGATTAAGTCGAGAGGCACGACGCGCCGGGTAATAGCCGAAAATAATGCCGATCGCGGCCGAGACGCCAAAGGCGAGCAAGATAGCTTGGATAGAAATAGTGGTATTGAGAGTAAATAGTTTAGAAACCAAAAGAGATAAAAGCCAGCCGAAAATAATGCCGATTAATCCACCTAAAAAAGTCAGCATCACCGATTCGGTCAAAAACTGCCAGGTGATATCGCTTCTTTTCGCGCCAATCGCTTTGCGCAATCCGATTTCGCGCGTTCTCTCTGTCACGGTCGTAAGCATCATATTCATAATGCCGATGCCGCCGACAAGAAGCGAAATACCGGCAATCGCGCCGAGCAAGATTGTAAATGTCCCCGTGACCGAAGAAGCGGTCGCGATTATATCCGCTTGATTTAAAATACTAAAGTCAGCCAAATCAGCGCTTTTAATTTTATGACGCTTAAGCAATAAGTCATTTACTTGGGCTTGAATATCGGCTAATGATTTTTGATCGGGTGCGGAAATATTAATGCTCGAAACATAATTATCTCCCGTCAAAAAGCGCTGGGCGGTCGAAAGGGGCACAAAAACCATATCATCGGGATTGCTGAAACCAGAACCGCCCTTGGCCGTCGTCACACCAATAACTCGAAAATCAATCCCGTTAATTCTAATATTTTTATTAATCGGATTGGCGTCGGCGAAAAGATCAGTTTTTGTTGTTGGTCCGAGAACGGCCACTTTCGCATAGCCCTCAACATTTTGCAAAGAAATAAACGAGCCAGAATCGACAGTCACGTTATGGACGGTTTGATAATCACTAACAACGCCCATAACCGAAGTATTAGTATTCTTATCTTTTTGAATAATTTGATAACGCTTAGAAACTTCGGGCGAAATCGCTTTAAGCGTCGGAATTTCTTTTTGAATCGCCTGTGAGTCGGCGAGTGTAAGACTTTGCGCGCTTCCCCGTCCGCTTGAAATTGAACTAAAACCGGAACGCTGCATCCCCGGCATAACCATAATTAAATTAGAACCAATTGATTGAATACTCGATTCAATCGAACTTTGAGCACCTTGGCCAATCGAAACCATGGCAATGACCGAGCCAATACCAATAACGATGCCTAAAATAGTTAGGCCGGAGCGAGACTTATTCGCCGTAATTGCTGATATTGTTTCTTTAGCTAAATCAGAAATTAACATAAGTTAATGTTTAGTTTTTTTATCTTCAATAATCTCACCGTCTTTGAGATAAATAATTCGATCCGCGTGAGCGGCAATTTCCCGATCATGCGTAATTAGAACAATCGTTCTCTTTTCTTTCTTATTTAAATCTTTAAAAGTTTGTAAAACAATTTGCCCGGTTTTACTATCAAGATTACCCGTCGGTTCATCGGCTAAAACAAGCGCTGGATTATTAACGAGCGCCCGGGCAATCGCGACGCGCTGCATTTGGCCGCCCGATAATTGATTAGATAAATGATGCCAGCGATCTTCCGGCAAATCAACTGCCTTAAGGGCGTCGCGGGCGATTTTTTCTCTTTCCTTTAGCGGCACTTCCGCGTAAACCAGAGGAAGGGTTACATTGCGCAAAACCGTAGCGCGCGATAATAAATTAAAAGACTGAAAAACAAAACCAATTTTTTCTCGACGCAAGAGAGCTAACTCATCTTCAGAAAAATTAGAAACATCCTTACCGTCAAAAAAATATCGGCCGCCAGTCGGCGAATCGAGTGCTCCAATGATATTCATTAATGTCGACTTACCCGAACCGGAAGGGCCGGTAATCGCGACAAATTCTCCACTTTTTATCTCGAAGGAAATATTTTTTAAAATTTTTGTTTCTAAGTCACCTTGAAAATATGATTTAGAAATATTTTCACACTTAATCATAAAATTAATGAGGAACTCCCGGCATGCCGCCACCAGCTCCCGTGCCGCTAGTACGACTGCCCAAAAGACTATTAGTTTTGGTGGTCGTCTTGGTGGCTGAGGAGGCGGCAATAGTTTTTAAAATAAATACGTCGCCCTCGTTTAAGCCGGAAACAATTTCGGTATCCGTGTCGTTAGCCGCGCCAATTTCAATAAATTTTTTGGTCGGACTTTGGGTTGAGGTGATGGGTCCTTTTTGTTTTGTCGCCTGTTCATAACCAGGCAAAATTTCGACGTATGATTTATCGCCTTGTGATTTAATCGCTTCATTAGGCAGAAGAAGGACATTATTAAGCGAGTTAGTCGTAATTAAAGAAGAAACACTCATGCCCGGTTTAATTCGATCGTCTTGAGAATCAAAAGAAATTTTAACATTATAATTAACCACCCCTTGCGTCGCTACGCCGACGCCGGCGATTTCCGAGACTTTTCCGGTGATGGCTAAATCCGGAATAGCGTCGAGCGTTAAATTGGCGTCCTGCCCGACTTTTATTTTTGCCGTATCAACTTCGTTTAATTGGATAATGGCGATTTTCTGTTTAGTAATGACTGTAATGGCCGCCGTGCCGACGGTCGCGGCCGAACTGGCGCTTGTGTCTGACCCTAAAGTAATATTAACTTGCGCGATTTGACCATCAATCGGCGACGTAATTATGTTTTTATCATAATTCAATTGAGCCGCCGTCACTTGGCTCTGGGCGGAAGTCAACTGCGATTGTGCCGAGCGAATATCGGAAAGTTGCGCCGGAGCGGATAACTTTGCTAATTGCGCTCTGGCGTTTTCCAGCGCGCGCGCGTTAGTATCAATTTTATTTTGCGCGGCCGTAATCTGCTGGCTAGAAGAAAGTTGAGCATTGGTAATCGCGTTTTGAGCCGCGATTAAGGCGTCGTTCAAATTCTGCCAGCCCGTTTGGAGCGAAGCAATGCCGTTATTAACCGAACTGCTCTGGGAACTGACTGAAGATTTATAGCTATCTAAGCTTGTCTGACTGAAACTTGAGCTAGGAATCGAATTTTTTAAAAGTAAAAAACAATCGGTTAACGCCGTTAGGGTCCGATTCAGTAAAATTAGAGTATCATTTTTAGTCTGATTTAAATTAGCGTCTGTGAGCGCCGTTTTCGCGGTCGCCAAACTGGTGGCGGCTTGATTAACCGAATTTAAAGCTGATTGATAATCATTTTTAGTAGTACTAAGAGAACTATAATCAAGAGCGCCTAAATTATTCTTGGCGCTATCATCGTTTAAAATTTTATATAATAAATCTAGGGCGTTACGCGAATTAGCAATTTGCGTTTCCGAAATAGTTAATATTTGATTTCTTTTATTATCGCTTTGTCCGGGGTAAGTAATTTGCAAATCACTTAAATCTGTCTGTAATTGTAAAATATTTTCCGCGACTGTCTTTTTAGTTTGTTCAAAATCCGTCTTACTTGAATTATAGTTGGCTAAAGCCGAGTCTACGCTTAATTGGCTGATTTTTAAATCTTCCTTAATCGCACCCGACATTACTCGATTATAGTTTGCGCTCGCGCTCGCAAGCGCCGCTCTTGCTTGAAGCAGGGCTAACTCATTATTCTTCTGATCAATAACCGCCAATTTATCGCCCGCCTTAACCATTTGACCGACAACGGCGTTAAGAAAAGTAACCTTGCCGGAACTGTCTGGCTTAAGATCAATCTGATTGACCGCCGAGACTTGCCCGGTACTGGAAACCGTCGTAACTAGATTTCCCTTTTCAACCGTAGTGAGCACATATTGGGGTGGAGTGGCCGCTTTCTTAAAAAACAAAAAATAGGCTCCCGCGGCTAAAGCTAAGATAAGTAAAATTAAAAACCACTTTTTCTTAAGTAATTTTTTTGGGAATGCAAACATAAATTAAATTTTATATTTTATAACTAAATAATGCCTTATAATAACCCAATTATCTTAAATTAGCTATTCAATATTACGCAAATTAGCCAAATTTCTTCAAAAAAACAGCCCCTTTTGGGGGTTGTTTTAGTATCTTTTACTCTTTTCTTATTTAGTGCTTTGCGCTACTCCCTGAATACCATATTTCATGCCCTGATTAAGGCCTAATTCCGCCATAATCGCATCCGCTTGCTTTCTCAGCTGATAAGCTTGAACAAATTTAGGGAAATTAGTGGCATTTATCTTGGTTAGTATCGGGCTGCTTGTCCCTACTGCCTGTACCCAAGCGTTATAGTCGCCAGCCTGCAGAGCGGCGTCAACCGCGACGTGTCTCTTCTCTCTGTCCGCCTGAGAAACCATATTTGATTTATTTCCCATCATCTTTGACCAGTTAGCAAGTTCACCGTGCTTATTCTTCATCTGCCCGTTCCGATTTACTTTATTAACCGCGTTATCATTTGCGGCCACTGCGTAAGAAGTTTGCGCGATAGTTATAACGGCGGCAGCCGCGATAATCATAATTAAACTAGAAAAAAATATTTTTTTATGTTTCATAATTGATGAATTTATTCCTGCTGTCTTTCCGCTCAGGGCCGAATAGTAGTAGGAATAACAATTTAATTTTATTAATTAATTGGGGGGTGAGATCTCTTAAACACCCTTCATCATCTAATACGCTTAAAAAAATATTTTCTTTTTAAATTATGGATTCAAAGAAGGACGCAAACCAGGCGGCACTTTACCTGGCCGCTCGGGAGGTATCTTCCCTGGCCGCATATGCGGCGGCTGCCCTTTAAATCGGTGAAAAAAGTCGTGCCCCGCGTTCATCGGCAAAATCTTATCAGCGCGAAAAT
>Ga0172379_10004351_pt1 | contig 21066 bp, 15 predicted proteins | sample GrowelOW334metaG_FD_119756 | JGI IMG/M metagenome (GOLD analysis project Ga0172379, IMG submission 119756) | Groundwater microbial communities from an aquifer near a municipal landfill in Southern Ontario, Canada - Groundwater well OW334 metaG | ecosystem: Environmental > Aquatic > Deep...
AATCAGCGAATAATATGCTTTCTATAAAAGCTTTAGGTGGAGAAGGTGGTATAAATACACGTGTTGCTAATAAAGAGGAACAAGCGCGAGACATATCAATAAAAAGGGAAAAAGCATTTTTTACAAAGTGGTTTTTCTTTCAACTGGTAAATGGTACAGTATTGATATTATTTCTGCTGATTATTGGCCAAGGAGTCATCGCAAAAAGTATAACCGTTGGATTGATTTTAGTATTTTTCAGTTACTATATAAAATTGAGAGATATTTTGGGAGATATGAGCGACTTACATACCACAATGCTGGATATTCGTTCCGGGATTGGCCAAATGATGCCCATATTTCAGGAAACAGAATTTATTAAAACAGGCAAAGAACCCTTTCCGAAGGGTTGGGGAGGCATAGAACTTAAGAACGCCTTTATGGATTACGGTTCCGGGCAAATGGGGCTAAAAGATTTTAGTTTAACTTTAAACCGAAATACTAAAACTGGCATAGCTGGATTATCTGGTTCTGGTAAATCAACTTTAGCCTAAATTATTTTAGGTTTATACGGGCTTAAATCAGGCAATTTTAAAATCGGTGAGAAAAATTACTATTCTATAGCGCACAATGAAACCTTAAAGCATATTACTGTTGTTCTACAGGAAACAGAATTATTTAACCTTTCCTTGCGTGATAATATTACCATGATGAGGGAGGAGAATAATGAACTTCTGAATATGGCAGTTGAAATTTCTGAACTTAAAGCAGTTATTGATAAATTACCACAAGGCCTCGATTCGATGATTGGGGAGAAGGGTTATATGCTCTCTGGAGGAGAACGCCAACGTCTCGGCATTGCCCGAGCAATCTATAAAAATGCGCCGATTATGATATTGGATGAAGCTACTTCGTCGCTTGATTCAGAAACAGAAGGAAAAATAATGGCGAAGCTCTTGGGTAAGTATGGACAAGGAAGAACTTTCCTAATTATTGCGCACCGTTTGGGTACCTTGAAATATACTGACAACATAGCTGTAATGAAAAATGGTAGAGTAGTTGAAAATGGAAGCTATAATGTGCTAATGAATAACCCTGATTCGGTATTTTATCGCATGAATAATTAAAGAAAAATTAATAATCTATTATAGATGATATACTAGGAAATTTTTAAAAATGGAATACAAAAGCGAAAATAAAATATGCCAGAGTTGCAAAAAAGATTTCACAATAGAATCGGAAGATTTTGGATTTTACGAAAAAATCAAAGTTCCTCCGCCGACTTGGTGTCCAGAGTGCCGGCAACTTCGCCGGTACGCTTGGCGGAATGAAAGAACTTTATACCGCCGGAATTGTGATCTTTGCGGAAAAAGCACGGTTACAATTTATTCCCCGAACAAGCCGCACAAGGTTTATTGCAACGAATGCTGGTGGGGCGATGGATGGGACCCGGCGTCGTACGGACGGGATTTTGATTTTACTCGGCCGTTTTTTGAGCAATTTCACGAACTTCAATTGGAAGTTCCGCGTATGTCGCTTCTTAATAAACGCAGTATCAATTCGGAATACACCAATCATTCTGGGGACAATAAAAATGTTTATCTTTCTTTTGCTTGTTTTTATAGTGAGAATGTTTTATATGGGAGTTGGGTTATGAAATCAAGGGACAGCATGGATTGCAATTATATTTATGAGAAAGGAGAGCGTTTGTATGAAGTCATTGATTCCCGTTCTTGTTATCAATGTCAATATGGCGTTTTCCTGAAAGATTGTTCATCTTGCTCTTATTGTTATGATTGCCGGGGATGCAATGATTGCTTTATGTCTTCCAATCTGCGCAACAAAAGCCATGTGTTTAAAAACCAACAGTATTCCAGGGAAGAATATTTGGAAAAAATAAAGGATTATGAATTGTCCTCATTCTCGGCTCGCGAAGGATTAAATAATGAATTTAAAGATTTAATGGAGCAAAATGCCATTCACCGTTATGCTGTTAGCGAGAGAAATATAAATTCAGTAGGCAATTTGATTTTTGACTGCAGAAATATTTTTCATGGCTTTGATGTAGATGGAGGAGAAGATTCCAAATATGTTTTTTCAGTTACTGAAATTAAGGATTGTATGGATTTGTATCATGTCGGCTACAATACAGAGTTTTGCTATGAACTTCATGGATGTACCGGAACTTCCAACTGTCAATTTTGCCATCTTTGCTACGACAATATGAATGTTTCGTATTGTGATACTTGTCAAAATAGTCAGAATCTTTTCGGCTGTGTGAGTGTTAAGAAAGGGGAATACATGATTTTTAATAAAAAATATTCAAAAGCGGATTACCAGGCGCTCCGGGAAAAAATTATTGAGCATATGAAAAATACAGGGGAGTATGGGGAATTTTTTCCGCCCCAGATTTCCCCAGTTGGCTATAACGAAACACAGGGAAACTTTTACATGCCGATGAAAAAAGAGGAAGTTTTGGCGAAGAACTGGCATTGGGAGGACAATATTCCTGGGACTTTTGGTAAAGAAACTGTTTCTGGCGTTTCCATTCCCGACAAAATTGAGCATGTTCCAGATTCATATCTGGAGGAAATTTTTGCTTGCGCCGAGTGTCACAGGAATTATAATGTTACCAAAAATGAGCTTTTATTTTTGCGGAAAGAAAAAATTCCACTCCCAAGACGATGTCCAAGCTGCCGATACAAGAGAAGGTTTGATTTGCGCCTTCCGCGCCGGCTCTGGCATCGGGCTTGTGTTTGTAAGAATGAAAACCACGGCCACGAAGGCAAATGCGAAATAGAGTTTGAAACGCCTTATGCCCTCGATCGTCCGGAAAAAGTGTACTGTGAAGGTTGCTACAACAAAGAGGTTTATTAACATCAGCCCTAAGACGGTCTTAGGGGTGGGGATAACTTAAATGGAATACAAAATTGAAAAAAAGGTATGCCATAACTGTAAAAAAGATTTCACAATAGAATCGGAAGATTTTAATTTTTATAAAAAAATCAATGTGCCGGTCCCGAAATTCTGCCCGGATTGCAGACTACAAAGGCGTTTGGCTTGGCGAAATGATCTTACTTTTTATAATCGCTCCTGCGATTTATGTGGGAAAAAAATTGTTTCTCTTTATCACAGCGAGAAGCCTTTGACTGTTTATTGCAACAAGTGCTGGTGGAGCGACAAATGGGATCCAAAAAGTTACGGCCGGGATATTGATTTCTCACAACCCTTTTTCGAGCAATTTCGTGAATTGCAGAATCAGGTGCCATTATTGTCGTTATTTAATGATGACGGTGTTGGAAGCACAAATTGTGAATATACTCAAAACACAACTTTTGCTAAAAATTGCTACATGGGCGCGATGACATGGTTTAGTGAAGATGTTATGTATTACTATGTTATTGCCGGCCCAGAATCTCGTGATGTTGTTGATTCAATGGATCTTTTTAATTATTCACAAATTATTTACGATTCCATTTTTTTAGAGCATTCCTATAATTGTCGAAGTTGTTACTCATCAACTGGCCTCAATGATTGTATTTATTGTTATGACTGTAAAGGATGTTCAAATTGTTTTATGTGTGTAAATTTGCGTCAAAAAAAATACTGCATTTTAAATAAAGAATATCCAAAAGATGAATATGAAAAAATAATAAAAAGTTATCGGCTTGATACTTATTCAGGTACAGAAAGGGCAAAAAAAGAATTTACAGAATTTCTTTCAAAACAAATAAGAAGATTTGCCAATATCAGAAATAGCGTTAATTGCACAGGAGATAGTTTATTTAATTGTAAAAATACAAGAGATTCTTTTTTTGCCAGAGGTTGTGAAGATATGCGTTTTTTATGGAGGGGCAATGATGTAAAAGATAGTTATGATCTCACTCCTGCGGGGAAAAGTTCAGAATGCTATGAAGCTTTAACCGCAGACCATGATTACCGTGCATTTTTTGCCATCTATTCTCTTAAAAGTCAGGAAATCAGTTATGTGGAAAATTGTCATTCCTCCAAACATCTTTTCGGCTGTTCGGCCATCAAGCACGGGCAGTATTGCATTTTAAATAAAGAATATCCCAAGGAGGAATATTTCAAATTGCGCGATAAATTAATAGAACATATGAAGAAAACAGGGGAGTATGGAGAATTTTTTCCCGCTTCAATGTCAAACTTCGGCTACAACGAAACAATGGCGCAGGATTATTTTCCGCTAACCAAAGAGGAAGCAATAAAAAAAGGATTTAAGTGGTGGGACAATATACAAAAAACTACCGGCAAGGAAACAATGGAACCCGAACAAATCCCGGATTCTATTTTAGATGTTTCCGAAAGCATTTTGGATGAAATTTTAGCGTGTACAGAATGCGGGAGAAATTATAAAATCGTGCAGAATGAATTTCTTTTTTATAAAAAACATTCCATTCCAATACCGCGTAAATGTTTTTACTGTCGGAACAGTGAGCGTCTAAAATTTGAAAATCCAATGAAACTTTGGCATCGAAAATGTATGAGAGAAAGGTGCCAAAATGAATTTGAAACTAGCTATGCACCTGATCGTCCGGAGACGATTTATTGTGAAAGTTGCTACAACAAAGAAGTCTACTAAAACAACATTCCAACATTCTCAAGAATGTGAGAATGTTCTTTTATTTTCCGAAAGCTTCAAAAAGAACCTTTTTGCTTTCTTCGTCGATAAATTCTGTGACAATAATCATCATCTCTGTTGTTAGTTCCAAATCTTTTTTAATATTCGTAAACAAATGTTCGTATGGAAAAGGGGAAATCCAGGCGGAATTTTTTAAACAAACGAAACCAGCTTTTTTCAAAAGATAACGTAGAGATTCGCGTTCATTTTTTCTATTTTCCGGAAGATCAAGTAGAATGATTCTCCAAAGTCCGTCCCAAGAAGTGGGAACTAAAGCATCTTCACCTTCCAATCGCAAAGTATTTAATTTTGTTTTGCCCTCTTTGGTAATACGTACGAATTTCTGGTTAGAAGAATTTAGCATTTCAGCGCATCCGGAGTCTATAAGATTTTTTATAGAGCGAGTTATGGCGTAAGAAATTTTTGAGTTATCTACATCTTTAAAAAATTCAAGCGGGATAGCGGGTTTTTCACTTAATATTTTCAGTATTTTGTTTGAATATTTGGATTTGCTTGACATGTGTATATACTATCATATATACTACTTTTATACAAATAATTAGTGGTCGCAAAATAATTGTTAAATAAACATTATAAGTAATAAATATAATAAAAATATGAGTAAAATAATAGGTATAGATTTAGGTACAACCAATTCGGCGGTCGCTATCATTGAAGGTGGAGCGCCGAAAATCGTTGAAAACGTAGAAGGTAACCGCACAACTCCTTCCGTTGTCGCAACGGCAAAGAATGGTGATCGTATTGTCGGACTTTTAGCAAAAAGACAAGCTGTTACAAATCCGGAAAATACAATTTCTGAAATTAAGCGTCTGATGGGACATCGTTTTGATGATGCGGAAGTGCAGAAGGATCGAACCACCGCTTCATTCAAAATTGAAGCCGGAGATGGAGGCGGAACAAAAGTAAAAATGTCGGATAAATTTTACCGACCCGAAGAAATTTCCGCGATGATTTTACAGAAAATAAAAACCGACGTGGAAGCAAAACTCGGAGAAAAAATTACTGAAGCGATAATTACCGTGCCAGCCTATTTTAATGATGCGCAAAGAAAAGCGACTAAAGATGCAGGTGCTATCGCTGGGCTTGATGTAAAGCGTATTATTAATGAACCGACCGCGGCGGCATTGGCTTATGGATTTAATAAAAAGAAAAATGAAAAAATAGTTGTTTATGATTTCGGTGGAGGAACCTTCGATGTTTCTGTGTTGGAAATCGGGGATGATGTTATAGAAGTAAAATCAACCGATGGTGACAGCCATATGGGTGGAGGTGATATTGATCGAAAAATAATCAGTTATATTGCCGAAGAATATAAAAAAGAATCGGGTATTGATGTAACGAAAGATCCTCTTGCACATCAGAGATTAAAAGAAGCGGCCGAAAAAGCTAAACATGAGCTTTCGACTACAGTTGAAGCGGAAATAAATATTCCATTTATTACTTCGGACAGTTCCGGTCCTAAGCACTTGCTCATGAAGATGACGCGTGCGACTTTGGAATCTCTGGCGAAAGAATATATCGATCGTTCTATTGAAATAACCAAAAGAGCCTTGGCTGCTTCACCGTTTAAGATGAATGAAATAAATGAAATTATTATGGTGGGCGGACAGACCCGCATGCCGAAAATGGTGGAAGAGGTTAAAAAACTTTTTGGCAAAGAACCAAATATGTCTATTAACCCGGATGAAGTCGTAGCGCTTGGTGCTGCGGTTCAAGCTGGTGTGCTTCAGGGAGATGTGCGCGATGTTTTGCTTCTCGATGTTATCCCTTTGTCTTTGGGTATTGAAACATTGGGTGGCGTAGCAACTAAATTAATCGAAAGAAATACAACTATTCCGTCTTCTAAATCGCAGACATTTTCTACCGCAGCGGACAATCAGACTTCTGTGGAAATTCACATTGTTCAAGGAGAACGACCAATGGCATCCGATAATAAATCTCTCGGACGATTTATTTTGGACGGAGTTCCTCCAGCGCCTCGCGGGATGCCACAGATTGAAGTTTCTTTCGATGTGGATGTGAATGGAATTTTAAATGTGGCGGCAAAGGATAAGGCTTCTGGCAAAACTCAATCAATTAAAATCGAAGCGAGCTCCGGATTGAAAGATGAAGATATTAAAAAGATGCAAGCTGATGCAGAACTTCATGCCGAAGAAGATAAGAAAAAGAAAGAAAATGCAGAAGTTAAAAATACCGCGGAGATGATTATTTACACGGCCGAAAAAGCTCTTAAGGATAATGAAGCAAAAATTCCGGCAGAAGTGAAAGACAGCGTGAATACGAAAATTACCGCATTAAAAAGCGTAAAAGACGGTGCGGACGGCGAGGCAATTAAAAAAGCGACTGAAGAACTTTCTGCCGAAATGTCCAAAATCGGGGAGGCGATAAGCAAGGCCGGTGGCGCAAATCCAGAGGCAAACCCTACTCCCGAAGAACAAAATCCCGAAGTCCACGATGCGGAATTCAAAGAAAAGAAAGAAGGGGAGGATGAAACACCAAAAGCATAAAACTAAAAAGCCCTCGAACGGGGGCTTTTTAGTTTGGGTAGTTTTTGTTATGATGGCATTATGAATGAAAGAATAAATATGGGCATAAGTCCAGAGGAACGCGAAAGAAGAGAAGATCTTATAAGGAAGGCTGCAATTTATCTTGGAATCACTATAGAGGAAGTAATAATTAGGTTGAATATACTTCTAGAATTAAAAAAATATGGGAAGGATAGACAAACAGTGTTTGATCATTTTGCAATGCATCCAGAACAATTAGTTTCTCCGACAACCTTACGAGAAACCGGGCCAGAAATCGCGGAATTTGAAGCGATGGTTGCTTCATTTGAAGTTGCTCATTCTCTGGCGGAGTTGCATTTAATCGTTGATGTTTCCTCTGATCTGGATGAATTATTTACAAATGCTCCTGACCTTGCTGATCCTCAACGGATAGAAGACACAATAAAAGCTTATGAACGTCATAGTCCAAAACAAGTACTGATATACAAGGAAAAAATTGCCAGGTTAAGAGCCGTTGTTCTCACCCCAGAAGATGCAAAAATATATGAAATGAGAATGGCTGCCAGAGAAGCACTTAAACCCATTACTGAGAAATTAGAAGCTTTAAAAAAGAAAAAAGATATTTCCTTCGAACAACTTGAAAAACTAAAGGCGGAATATAGGCGTCTAACAAGAGCTATTGGAGGAATAAATAACCACAAAGTTGATCACGATAGATAATCGTGAGGCTTTTAGTTTTGGTTGTTTTATTGTAGAATAACAACATGGATCTTCCGGAAATACCTATCAATAAAGATATTACTTATCTTGGCCTGACTACTTATCGGGACAAGAATGTTCTTTTTGGTATCAAGCGCAAAGATCGGCGCCAGCATGTTTATTTGCTTGGAAAATCCGGTACCGGTAAATCTGTGCTGATGTTCAACATGATTATCCAGAATATTCAGAACGGGGAAGGTGTATGTATGGTTGACCCGCACGGAGAAAACGTTGAAGCAGTTCTTTCCGCTATTCCGCCTCATCGAATGAAAGATGTCGTTTATTTTAATCCAGCCGATGCCGACCATCATATTGGTTTTAATGTGCTTGAATTGATTGACCCACAATACAAACATTTAGTGGCTTCCGGACTGATGGGCATTTTCACGAAAATTTGGGCGAATGCCTGGAGCGCTCGAATGGAATATATTTTAAACAATACGATTTTGGCTTTGCTCGATACTCCCGGCACGACACTTTTGGGAATTCCCAGAATGCTAGTGGATAAGGACTATCGCCAAAAAATTATTTCCAATTTAAAAGATCCGGTCATTAAAGCTTTCTGGGTGCATGAGTATGAGGCTTGGCAAGATAAATTCCGCAACGAAGCTATCGCTCCAATTCAAAACAAGGTCGGGCAGTTTCTTTCCACTTCCATCATCCGCAATGTCGTCGGTCAATCAAAGAGCACGATTAATATTTTTGACATAATGAATGACGGGAAAATTTTTCTCGTAAATGTTTCTAAGGGGCGTATCGGTGAAGATAATTCCGGACTGCTCGGAGGTATGATTATTACCAAGATTCAGCTTGCGGCGATGGAACGTGTGCGCATTCCGGAGGAACACCGTCGGGATTTTTATCTCTATGTCGACGAATTCCAAAATTTCGTGACGGACGCTTTTGCCGGTATTTTGTCGGAGGCCAGAAAATACAGATTGAATCTTACTGTGGCGCACCAATATACCGCTCAGCTCGTCGTGGATAAGAGTTCGGCTGTGCGCGATGCGGTTTTCGGCAACGTGGGAACAATGATAGTTTTCCGGGTGGGTTCAGACGATGCTGAATTTTTGGAATCGGAATTTGACCCCGAATTTACTCCTCAAGATATCGTCAATCTACCGAACTACAAAGTTTATATGAAATTAATGATTGACGGTGTGACTTCTCGTCCTTTTTCCGCTAAAACATTACCTCAAATGGTAAAATCGGGTGATAAAAAAGTGGAAGAAGATGTTATAAAATCTTCCCGAGAACTTTATTGTAGGCCTAGAGAAATTGTGGAAAAAGAAATTAATGATTGGAGTGGAATGTCGCTCGGTGACGATGATAATATTTCCAATAGCGGAAGTATGGAAAAATTTAAAATTATCTGCTCACTGTGCGGTTTGGAAAAAACAGTACCTTTCAAACCAGAATCGGGTCGGCCAGTTTACTGCAAGGAATGCATGGCCAAAATAAAATCTGGGGAGGTTAAGGTGCAAAAAGGTTCTGATAATCAAATCAAACACGATGAAATAGAATTTTTTAAACCTTTGGCTGATTTGGGAATAGAATTCAAGCAGAAAAACGGGAAAATCGAAGAAATAGAAAGGTATCCTGAAAGAGTAGAAAAACCTCATCACATGATTGGCAAACCCAATTCTCCTATACCTGCGAAGGCAGAAGTCGGTAAACCTGGAATATTGGGTACTATTAAAAAAGTATTTACTAAAAATGATCACAAAGAAGAAAAACCAAAAAGTAATGCGGCTTTAAGGGAAGTTTTAAATAAAACACTTGAAACAAAACCTGCTCCAGAACCTGCCACCGCCGTTGCCGGGGTTCCGCCACAGGCGGCGATTTCGCTCGATTCTTTGAAAAACAAAATTCAAGAAGAAATAAAAAAACCTGCCAATACAGGCGGGAATTTCGTGCCGTCGAAAGATCGCGCAGCCACACCAGAAGAAATGAATAAATTAAAAAATTTAATCGAGGCTAAATCCAGCGTAGCTGGATCGCCCGACGCTTCTGTTGAAGCGTTTAGGGAAAAAACACCCGCTTCTTCGTCTATTCCCGTTTCTCCGCCACCTATGTCTCAATCAACTCCAATACCTCAAAAACCTACCACAAAAGAAGTGCCGGAAGACGTATTAAGAAAAATTTTAGAATAGAATGGAAAGCGAAAAAAGACAATGCCAGAAATGTAAATCAGAATTTACTTTAGATTCTGACGATTTTGGTTTTTATGAAAAGATGGGTGTTCCGGCGCCCAAAATTTGCCCAGATTGCCGTTTTAAAAGAAGGGCGCAGTTTAGGAATGAAATAACTCTTTATTCAGGAAGAAAATGCGGATTATGTAAAAAAAATATTTTATCCATGTATAATCCAAAATCCCAATATAATATATTTTGTCATGAATGTTTTATGTCAGATTCTTGGAATCCGAAAGAATTTGCAAGGGAGTATCAAACAGACACGCCCTTTTTTGAACAACTTAATAATCTTTTTCATAGAGTCCCTAAAAATACAACTTATCTTAGCACTTCAGATGGGCCTAATATAAATAGTGATTATGCCAACATGGCTGGAGGTTTGAAAAATTGTTATATGGTTTTTAACGGAGGCGTGGGGAAAGAATTGATGTATTGTCGCGGGGTTCGCCATTCCAATGAGACAAATGATTGTTATTTTGCGGAATATATTGAAAGATGTTATGAAAGTGTGAATGTTTTGAAATCTAATGGCTTGATTTTTGGGAGAAATACTTTTGATTCGATGGATTCTGTTTTTACTCTAAATTGTAGCGGATTGAATAATTGTTTTGGCTGCGTGAACTTAAAAAATAAATCCTATCATTTTTTTAATGAACCACTTCCACGGGAGGAATATTTTGAAAAAATTAGTGACATAACGGGTAGCTATTCTAAAATGCAAAAATTTCAAAAAAAATTTGATGAGTTTTCGCTAAAATTTCCAAGGCGCGAAAATAATAACCTGAAAACCATAAATTCAATTGGTGATTTTCTTCTAGAGTGTAGAAATGTGAAAAATAGTTTTGAAGCAATGCACGCGGAGAATTCGAAAAACCTTTTTTCCACCAGAAATGCAAAAGATTCAAATGGAACTATAGGATATGGTTATAAGAGTGAAATGCTTCTCGAATGTGTAGCAGTTGGTTATTCGTCTAGGGTCGTCGGATCTTGCACAATAAATGATTCGAGTGAAATTTTTTATTCCTTTGCATTAAAGAATTGTCATAATTGTTTTGGCTGTGACGGATTAAAAAACTCTTCGTACTGCATTTTAAATAAGCAGTATTCTAAAGCAGAATATGATCAAATAAAAAAGCATATTATAGATGAATTAACAGAAAAAGAATTATATGGACTTATGATGCCTCCAGAGCTTTCACCTTTTGCTTATAATGAAAGTATAGATCAGGAAAATTTTTTTCTTACCAAAGAAGAAGCATTGGCACAAGGTTTCAGGTGGGAAGATGATGTGCAAAAGACCGAAGGGAAAGAAACTCTACAGCCGGAAAATATTCTGGACCACATAAAAGATGTGCCTGATTCTATAACAAAAGAGATTTTAAAATGTATAGGTTGCAATAGAAATTATAAAATTACAGAACAAGAACTTTTATTTTATAGAAAAATGCTTCTGCCAATACCAAGAAAATGTTTTTATTGCCGGCACCAAGATCGTGTAATTCGTCGGGGTCCTTATAAATTTTGGAATCGCAATTGCGCCAAGTGTCAAAAGGACATTGTTACCAATTACGCCCCTGATCGACCGGAAATAGTTTACTGCGAAAGTTGTTATCAGCAAGAAGTTTATTAAAAATATGGAATCCAAAACACCAAAATCCGACGCTTTAATGGATGAAATTTTAGAAAATCTTATTCCAGAGGAGCGTGTATGCAAGTGGAAAGGAAAACATCAATATTGTGAAGGGAAATTTGATATTACCTCCGAAGATATTTCTTTTTTTAAAATGCTTCGTGTGCCACCGTCGAATTATTGCCCGACTTGTCGACGCATGCGCCGATTAGTACATATGAACATGATTCGTCTTTTTAAAAGGCCGTGCAATGCGTCGGGACATAGTGAGAGCATGATTTCTATTTTGCCGACCGAATGTCCATTTCCCGTTTATGATTATATGTATTTTATCTCTGATCTATTTGATCCTTTTTCTTTCGGCGAGAAATACGAAGCGGGGGTAAGTCCACTCGATACGCTTTTTAATTTTCGCAAGAGATTTCCCATGCCTTCGTTTCTAAACAGGGACCCTTTGAGTATAAACAGCGATTATTCTAATGGTGGGCGAAACAACAAAAATTGCTATTATGCGATGGCCTGCTATAGAGCGGAAGACATATGGTATTCCAGCATGGTAAACAGAAGTAGAAATATTATGGATTCTAACGACATAGAGGATTCTGATTTTTTGTATGAGGGTTTGTCTTCCGATCATATTTACAAATCTTCTTTTATTTATTTTTCCAGCAATTGCACCGACAGCTTTCTACTTTTTGACTGCAAAAATTGCGATAGTTGCTTCGGGTGCGTGAATTTGCGCAATAAAAAATACTGCGTTTGGAATGAACAGCTTTCCAAGGAGGGGTATGAATCATTTATTAAATCTATAAATCCAGTCAGGAGAGACTCGCTTTCCAAAGATAAAGAAAAGTTTTGGAATTTAGTGGCGAAATTGCCGATGAATGCTCCGCGCAATGTCGGTTCCAGCAATGTTTGGGGTGCCCGTATCATGCGCAGTAGAAATGCTTTTGATGTAGTTGATTCGGACAATAGCGAGCATATCAGACATGCCGATGGGGCAATGTCGCATAAAGACTCGATGGATTTTCTTTATTCTGGAGGACATTCAAGCAAACTTTACGGAACGATAAATATCGGTTCGCAATCGAGCGATGTACGTTTTTCCGTTTCTTCGAAATTTTGCGTGAATTGTGAGTTTGTATTTAATTCCAAAAATCTAACTAATTGCTTTATGTGTTTTGGTTTACAGAATAAATCTTATTGTGTTTTAAACGTGCAATACCCGCCGGAAGAATATTTTGAAATTGTTGACGAAATAAAATCGGAAATGATAAGGAGGAAAGAATACGAGGACCCTCTCGGTTTTGAATTCTCCGCACAGGCTTACAATTTTTCCATGGCGCAGATCGGGTACCCTCTTTCAGCCGAGGAAATAAAAAAGCTTGGGGGCTATGTGGGAAAAGAACCGGAAACAAATGCCGGCAACATAGCAATCATAAAGGCCAATGAATTGCCTCAAAGCATTTCGGAGGTGACTGATGATATTTTAAATAAAGCCATACTCTGCGAAGTTACAAGAAGGCCTTTCAAAATCGTTGCTTCGGAATTAGAGTTTTATAGGAGAATGAAATTGCCAATACCGACGATACATCCATCTAATCGCATGGAAACTAGATTTCGAATGATTCCCGCGAGCAAAAAATATAACGCAGTTTGTGCAAAGTGTGGGGAAGAAATAAATTCAATGTTTGATCCGAAATCGAATTTTATTTTATACTGCGAAAGTTGTTATCAACAGGAAGTTTATTAAATGCCTTTTGTAGTTCGGTAAGTGGCTATAATCGCAGCGGTTTCAGCGCGTAGGGTGAGCGACCCTAAAGAAGAAATTGTATATTTCAAATCTTTTGCTAACTTTATTTCTTTTTCTGTGAAACCGCCTTCCGGGCCGATAAAAATACTAATATTTTCAACTTCTTTGTTTGGCACATATAAATTGTTTCCTAAATGAAAAATAATTTTTTCTTGTGCCTTGTTGCCATTCATTAATGCGTCTTTGAATTTCAAAATAGGGGATAGGATAGGGACAAAACTTCTACCGGATTGTTCGCTGGCTTCCAAAATTATTTTTTTTAAGCGTTCAATATTTAGTCCGGTTTTTATTGTTCTCTCGGTAATTATCGGTATAATTTCTGAAACTCCCGCTTCAACAGTTTTTTGTACCGCTAACTCGAAATTTTCTTTTTTCAATATAGCCAGATATAAATTTACTCTTCTTTTTACTTTATTTTTCTTTTCTACCTTACCAATAACACCTGTTATTTTATTTTTAGATATAAAATTTAGAGTTACTTCCGCGTTGTTACCCTGACCATCCGCAAGAATTATCACATCGCCTTTCCCCAATCTCAAAACATCCTTTATTTGTTTGATATTTTCTGGATTGGAAATTTCTATTACATCTTTGGTCAAGTCAAAATTTCCGATAAACCTATGTAATCTCATATTTTATATGATATACTAAAAAGAACAATCTGCAAAATTTATGCCGAAGCCCAATCGAGTACAAATAATCAAATATGGGCCACCACCACCGGAACTTCCGGTTTTTGGCAAGGTAAATCCGGAAGATGTATCCTTTATCGGGCGAACAAATTACGTTGCGGCCTTGGAGGAAAAAAAATTTATTTTTGGGATAAAAAGAGTAGATAGGAGACGACATTTATACATCATTGGAAAATCCGGAGTGGGGAAGACGAAACTTCTTGAATTAATGCTTCGCCAAGATATTACCTACAATCACGGGCTTTGTCTTATCGACCCGCACGGCGATGTCATCGAGGCAATGCTCGACTATATACCCAAGGAGCGTATTGAAGATGTCTGCATTATTGATCCGACCGATTTGGATTTTCCCGCTTCTTTCAATCCTCTTCAAAATGTTGACCCATTGTTTAAATTTCAGCTCACTCAAGGACTCATTGAAGTGTTCCAAAAACAATTCGGCGCCAACTGGACGCCCCGTTTGGAGCACGTTTTTCGTTTTACTTGTTTAGCCTTACTGGATTATCCGCACGCGACCATGCGCGGGATGATTTCTATGTTGACCGACAGAAATTACAGACAGAAAGTAGTGGAATACATTACCGATGACATGGTTAAAAGATTCTTCGCTATTGAGTTTGCCGATTGGTCGGAAAAGTTCGATACGGATGCGATTATTCCGCTCGTCAACAAGCTTGGACAATTCTTGTCCGATCCGCTTCTCCGAAATATTTTCGGCCAAAAAGAAAACAAGATTGACATTCATCAATTAATGGAAGGAGAAAAAATAGTGCTGATTAATTTATCAAAAGGACGTCTCGGTGAAGAAAATTCTTCATTCTTGGGTTCTATCTTTTTAACTAAAATAAAACAGGCTGGAATGGAGCGCGCTTCGATTCCCGAAAATAAGCGTAAAGATTTTTATCTCTACGTAGATGAGTTTCAAAATGTCGTTACACAAACATTTGAAAATATTTTATCAGAAGCTAGAAAATACGGCCTTAATTTAACTATCGCTCATCAGTATGTTGGACAGATTATATCTAAAGTTCATCAAGCCGTCCTTGGTAATTGCGGGAGTATTATCACTTTCCGAGTTGGCGGAGAAGACGCGGTAAAAATGAAACCGGAGTTTGCTCCGCTTTTTGATGTTAAAGATATGATTAACCTGGCGGTGGGAGAAATTTATGTAAAAATGACGATTGACGGCGAATCTTACGATCCGTTTTCGGCCGAAACCCTGCGGGTTCTTCCTCCGACACATCCTTCGTATAGAGATGAAATTATAGCTTCTTCACGCAGAAAATATTCAATATCAAAAGACGCAGCTGCTAAATTGATTGCCGAAGAAGAAGCTACTATCATTCGTAGTGCGGAAGAAAAGGCGATTATTGAGGGCAGGGCCAAGAGGAAAGAAAGAGAAAAGAACGGAGATAAAGAACAAGAAAATGAAGAAAATGCAGAAAATACAGAAGAAACAACCAAAGAAATTCCTAAAACAAAAGCTTCACAAGAGGCTGAGCCTATGATATAGTTTTCCAAATAAACTTATGAAACAAGACTATTATGAAATTTTAGGCGTAAACAAAGGTGCTTCGAAGGACGAAATTAAAAAGGCCTTTTATAAATTGGCGCACAAATATCATCCAGATAAAAAAGGCGGGAATGAAGCAAAATTTAAAGAGGTGAATGAAGCTTATCAAGTACTTTCAGATGACGGAAAGCGTTCAAAATACGACCAATTCGGGTCTGGTTTTGAAAATATGGGGCAAGGGTATAGTGGACAAGGGAGGGGAGGTTTTGAGGGTTTTGATTTTTCTGGTTTTCAAAATGGCAGTGCGGATTTTGATTTTGGGAATTTGAATGATATCTTTAGTGATTTTTTTGGCGGGGGGGCAAGGGGAGGAAGGGCGGAAGCACGACGGGGTCGTGATATTTCTACGGAAATTCAGATTTCTTTTTCCGATGCTATTTTTGGAATGAACCGAAAAATTTTAATTACTAAAACTTCTGCCTGTTCTATTTGTGGTGGTTCTGGAGCCAAGATTGGAACAAAAATGGAAACTTGCAAACACTGTAACGGCCAGGGGAAAATTCGCGAACAAAAAAGAACTATTTTCGGAAATATTGCCAGCACAAAAATTTGCGAGATTTGTCATGGTAGTGGGGATGTGCCGCACGAATTGTGTGATAAATGCAAAGGCAAGGGCGTACTCCGAAAAGAAGAGGAAATTTCAATTGTTATACCTGCCGGTATTCGCGATGGCGAAATGATTCGGATGACGGGTTACGGCGAGGCGATTTCCAGAGGCACAACAGGGGATCTTTACATAAAAATAAATGTGGCTTCACATCCCGTATTCAAGCGCGAAGGTAACGATTTAGTAATGAATTTAAACTTAAAACTTTCCGATGCGCTTTTGGGAATCAAATATCCGATTCAAACTTTGGATGGAGAGATTGAAGTGACGATTCCGGAAGGTGTTTCAATAAATGAAATTCTACGTGTGCGAGGCAAGGGTGTGCCGATGTCAAAAAACAGGCGTGGGGATCTTTTGATTAAGTTAAATATCAAACTTCCCACAAAATTATCTCATAAGTCCCGTGAAATAATCGAAGAGCTCAAAAAAGAGGGGATCTAGTATCTCTAATTCGCGCGAATAGGCGAATAGTTTTAAAATGCAAAACAAAACGCGACAATGTCATCCCGAAGGAAAGCGAAGCTTCCTACGGGACAGAAAATTGCAAAAATATGGAAACTAGAACATGTCAAAATTGCAAAAGTGAGTTTGTGATAGATCAAGAAGATTTTAATTTCTATGAAAAAATTAAAGTTCCTCCGCCGACGTTTTGTCCAGAGTGTCGAACTGTGCGTCGTTTGTGCTGGCGGAATGAAATGTCTCTCTTTCATAGAAAGTGCGGCGCGCCTGGGCATGAAGAAAATTTAATCTCCTTTTATCCCCCGGAAGAAAAACTAAAAGTTTATGATCTAAAATATTGGTGGGGCGATGGGTGGGATCCGATGTCTTATGGTAGAGAATATGATTTTTCTAAGCCCTTTTTTGAACAATGGAAAAATTTTAGGAATAATTTTCCATTACAATCTATGAGCAACTCAAACCAGGTGAACAGCGATTATTGCAATATAGCTACGGATAGCAAAGACAGCTATATGTGCTCTGGATCCTGGAAAATCGAAAAAACTTTTTATTCAAATAGAATTACGGAGACTAAGGACTCCACCGATCTTTATGTGGTTTATCGTTCGGAGCTTTGCTATGAAGACGTGATTTGTTTCGACAGTTACCACCTTTTATATTCCATAAACTGCAAAAATTGCGTGGATTCTTATTTTTTATATGACTGCGTCGGTTGCACCGACTGTTTTGGCTGTACCAATCTTCGCAATAAGTCATATTGCATATGGAACCAGCAGTTTTCAAAGGAAGAATATCAAAAACGCCTTGAAGAATTTAACCTGAAGGATTATAAGACCATAGAAGAATTGAAGATAAGATTTAATGAGCTTTATCTGCGGGCGACACACCGTTTTTCCAATCAGATAAAATCAGTAAATTCCACCGGGGACAATTTGGAAGGGGTGAAGAATTGCAAAATATGTTTTGACGCCAGGGGAAAAATGGAAGATGTAAAGTACTCCCACTGGCTTGCCGTGGATGCCAAAGATGTTTATGATTCCGGTCCCGGTATAGGCATGGCCGAACTCGTTTACGATTCTTTTGATACGGGTATAGGCAATTTTAGGAATCTTTTTACCAGTGTGGTTTATTCATCCAACGATGTTGAATATTCTTTTGATTGTCATAGCTGTTCAAATTTGTTCGGTTGCATCGGATTGCAAAGCAAAAAATACTACATCTTGAACAAGCAATACAGTAAGGAGGAATACGAAAAACTTCTCCTAAGAATTAAAGAGCATATGAATCAGATACCCTACATTGATAAAAAAGGCAGGGTTTACAGATACGGGGAATTTTTCCCGACGGAACTTTCACCGTTCGCTTACAACGAAACCGTGGCTCAGGATTATTTTCCTCTGACTAAAGAAAAAGCGTTGGAAATGGGATATAAGTGGCGGGACAAAAAAGCAAGCGAGTACAAAGTGACCATAAAGGCAGAAGACCTACCGGGCAAATTAGAAGATGTTTCGGATTCAATAACGCAGGAAGTGATCGGCTGCATGCACGGCGGAAAATGCTCGGACAGGTGCGTTGGGGCGTATAAGATAACAGAGGAAGAACTAAATTTATATAAAAGAATTAAAGTTCCTTTACCACGTTTGTGCTTCGGGTGCCGACATGATATGCGCTTAAAAAAGCGTAATCCAATGAAGCTTTGGCACAGAAAGTGTATGAAAGAAGGTTGTCCCAATGAATTCGAGACTTCTTATGCTCCCGAGAGACCCGAGATTGTGTATTGTGAGAGGTGTTACCAGCAGGAAGTTTACTAATTACTTTACTTAACTAAAGTGGAACATAAACCAGAAAAAAGAATATGTCAGAATTGCAAAAAAGATTTCACGATTGAATCGGAAGATTTTAATTTCTACGAAAAAATCAAAGTCCCCCCGCCGACTTTTTGCCCGGAGTGTCGGCTTATTCGACGTTTGGTATGGAGAAACGTTAGGTCATTATATAAAAGAAATTGCGGGCTTTGTAATAAATCTCTTATATCAATGTATCCCGACAAAGATGAAGCGCCAGTATATTGTTCTGATTGTTGGTACGGAGATAAATGGGATCAGTTTATTAATGGAAAAGAGTATGATTTTTCTAAACCATTTTTTGAGCAGTTAAAAGAATTATTTAAAATAAATCCTCGTTTTTATTCTTACAAATTTGGCCGCTTGATTAATTCGGAATTTACCAATTTCTCTACCGATAACAAAAATGCATACCTTTCTTATTCTGTAATTGGCAGTGAAGATGTTCTTTATTCAGAAAATATCAATAAATCGAAAAATTCCGTAGATTGTTTTTCTGTTAATAAAATTGACGGATGTTATTTTAATATTGAATGCGAATCAAATTATAATACCGATTTTGCGGTAATATCTAATAATTGTATAGATTCTTATTTTATCTATGATTGCCTGAATTGCCAGAATTGTTGTTTAAGTTCCAATTTAAGAAATCAAAAATATATCTTTAAAAATGAAAAAATAAGCAAAGAAAATTATGAAAAAGCCGTTGCTGCTTTAAGATTGGATACTTATTCCGGTCGCAAAGACGCCGAAAATTATTTTTCTGATTTGATTGCTAATAAAACAATTCATAAATATGCTTTTATATACAATGCACAAAATGTATCTGGAGACTATATTTATAATGCGCGAAATATTAAAAAGTCATTTATTCTTGGTGAGTCAGAAAATATTGCGTATAGTTTTCGTGTCTTAGACAGAGTAAGGGATTCATATGATTTATTGGGTATAGGTTTTGATTGTGAACTTATATATGAATCTATGGCCGCGACCTCTAACACCTATAAAGATTTTTTTTGTTATATAACTATTCAAGGAAGCAGAGAATGCGAATATTCTCTTATTTTAAAAAATTGTTCCAATTGTTTTGGTTGTGTGGGTCTTACTAATGCTAAATATTGTATTTTAAATAGACAATATTCCGAGAAAGAATATTTTGGAATGGTTGAAAAAATAAAAAAACATATGATGGAAATGCCCTATATAGACAAAAAGGAAAGGGTTTATAAATATGGAGAATTTTTTCCTTATGACATGTCTCCTTTTGGCTATAATGAAACAGTAGCTAATGATTTTTTCCTAATTTCAAAAGAAATTATTTCGGCCAATGGTTATAATTGGAAGGATCCGAAAGAGAGAAATTATAATATAACAAAAGATAGTACTAAATTACCCGACGCCATAAAAGAAGTGTCTGAAGATATTTTGGACGAAATTATATCATGCCCTAATCACGGCAACCCAATTGTTCAATGTACTACAGCGTTCAAAATAACTCCAGCCGAACTTCAATTTTATAAACAAAAAAATTTACCGCTTCCGAGGTATTGTCCAAACTGTCGGCATTATAAACGACTTTCTTTTATGAATTCACCGATTTTTTATAATCGTACCTGTATGTGCAAAAATACGACCCATAATCATCAAGGCAAGTGCACGACAGAATTCGAGACCTCTTATGCTCCGGAGAGGGAGGAGATTATTTATTGCGAGGAATGTTATAATAAAGAAATCTACTAAATGTTACCAGAAAAAATAATTATTATTGGAGTTGCAATAAACCTTTTTTGCTCTCTTTGGTATGTGAAAAGTATTATTTATGGAACTACTAGACCTAACTTAGTTTCTTGGTTTATTTGGATGCTAGCACCATTTGTTGGAACATTTTTAGCACTAAAAGCTGGTGCGGGATTTTCTGTCACAGGTATTTTTATGGCTGGTTTCGGACCATTAATGGTAATTATTGTATCTTTGTTAAAGAAAAACGCTTTTTGGAAAATAGAACGATATGACTTAATTTGTGGGTTTTTTTCCTTAATATCTCTTTTGCTTTATATTATTACAAATAATCTTGGAATTTCTATTCTTTTTGCAATCATTAGTGATGGACTAGCTGCTATTCCAACTATTGTAAAATCTTGGAAATTTCCAGAGACCGAAAGCAGCTCAACTTATGCTGGCGGAATAGTAAATAATACTTTATCTTTGTTAATTATAAAAAATTGGATTTTTTCTATTTATTCTTTTAATATATATTTTATAGTAATAAATATTATAATAATTTTTGCCATTTATCGTAGGAAAATTTTTAAAACAAAAATTATTATTTAAATCTATTTTTGAAT
>Ga0172379_10004352_pt1 | contig 21063 bp, 22 predicted proteins | sample GrowelOW334metaG_FD_119756 | JGI IMG/M metagenome (GOLD analysis project Ga0172379, IMG submission 119756) | Groundwater microbial communities from an aquifer near a municipal landfill in Southern Ontario, Canada - Groundwater well OW334 metaG | ecosystem: Environmental > Aquatic > Deep...
AAAGTGTACTCCTAGTAGAAAGGGAAGTTTTTGAAAAAAATATTTAAATATTATTTTGCAAGATAAAAACTTTTTTTCTTTTTATTTTTATGGTTTTGTTAAGTCTTAAGTGGAAATGGTATGTCGCCCCGCAAGGGGACTTGTCCTAATTTAAAGTCCTCCAGCTAGGAGGACTTTAAATTAGGATGTCGCACAATATATCTTTGCGGTAATACTTTGTATATAGAATAGGCTAATATATAAGAAAAATATCTCCCCTCTCTTATTTTTTTATTTTTTAAAAAGCTTCACCCATATATGGTAACGGTAAATTATATTCGTACGAATCTTTTTTTTCTCTTTTTAAAAATTCTTCTCTCCTCTTTGACACAGCGCTCAAACTTGTTGCATTCATTATACTAAAATCCCCAAATTTACGGTTTAAGGCATCTATGACCTCTAAATGCTTATTTTTGCTCAAATGCGTACTTTGAGACCCAAATAGATCATCGGTAATATAGTTTTGTCTTTTTAGGTTAAGTAAGGCTATACCTGTAGCCTTATATCTAATATTTTTTTCATAAATAGAGGATATAAGAGGCCTTAAAAATTTTAAAATAACTTTTGGGTCTTGAGTATACATTGGAAGAATTGTTGAAACGGATTCTCGTCCGCGTAATCCGTCCGCATGCTTTAAAAAAGCGCTGACAGAATTTGTAAACAAATTTGCAGAACGTAAATTTTCACATCCAACTTCTATGTTTCTTGAAAGTTCAGAAAAAATTTCTTGCTCTACTAGGGATCTGTCCGCCATTGGCTGAGCCTGCAGGCGATGGCAGGCGGGACTGGCTTTAATAAAAGCTCGGGTGGATTGAATACTTTTTTGATCAGTTTGTTCTGCAGAAACTTCAGAAATTTTTATTCCTCGAAGTTCCTCCCATGTCTCAACAACAGGTTCTGAAAAAAGTTCTTTTATGACTTCCCTTGGCGTATTTATAAATTCAAAAGCAGTTTTAATATTTTTTGAAAGAAGGCTCGCACTAATTTGTCGGCCAATTCCCCACACTGCTCCAACTTGAGTTTCTTTTAATGCTTCAGTAATTTCATTTTCTTCAATTAATAATGTACAACCATTCGGTTTTTCTTTTTTAGAAGCAATTTTTGCTAAAGTTTTTGTGGTAGAAACTCCAAAAGAAAAAGTAATACCGAGGGATGTTTGGACCTTATTTTTAAGCATTTTTACAAATTCTGAAATTTCTTCTTTTTCCATTTGAGGAAGTAATGTAAAGCATTCATCAATACTATACGGTTCAACCACTGGTAAATATTCATTTAAAATTTTTACTAAATTTGCATTGTATTTTTCATATAATTCAAAGTGAGAAGAAAGAACAATAACTTTAGGAAATTGCTGTCTGATCTGAAATATAGGCATTCCTCTATAAACTCCAAGTTTTTTAGCCTCATATGTTAGGGCACAAGCAATTCCCCTTTCCTCACCTACTACAACCGCTGATCCTTGCAGATCGGGTCTGCGAGAAATTTCGACTGAAGCAAAAAAAGCATCACCGTCTATATGTAAAATATAAGAATTCATATAAGTTTATTTGTCATTCCCGCGCAGGCGGGAATCTAGAGAATTAAAATAAAAAAACTGGATTCCCGTTTTCACGGGAATGACAACGCGGTAATTTTGTGTTTCTTTAATCATATTTTCGAATAATTGCTTTCACTACAGCACTAATAGAAAGGTCTTCTTCTGGTCGGATATTTTTATATTTTTTATTTGCAGGCTCAAGGTAGTAGCCTTGTGAATCTTTCCTCAGATATTTTATGGTCCATTGACCATCGACTTCGGCGATAATTATTTTGCCAATAGAAGCAGAATTTGTACGTTCAACAATAACGTAATCGCCTTGATGTATTCCAGCATCGATCATTGAATCTCCTTTAACCTTGAGCATAAAGCTAGCGTTTCTATCGTTTATAAGCCATTCATCTAGTGTAATTTGGTCTAAATTTTGTTCTTCGGCAGGAGTTGGAAAGCCGGCTTCTACAAGCCCTAAAAGTTTTAGAGAAGAATTTGATCTTGAAGTTGGAATTAACTTTCCTTTTGAATCTTTTTTTACAGCGCCAATAGCAATAAGTTTTTGAATTGCATTAAAAGCGGAGTCCTTAGACTTAAGTTTAAAAAGTTTTGTAGCTTCCTGATACGAAGGCATTCTCCCAACTTTTTTATAAAATAAATAAAGTTCGTCTTTGTATTTCTCTAGTTTTTGCATTTACCCTTTAAAGTTTTAATTATTAACTTAAGTTGTATTATTCTGTTCGTTGTTTTAAATATTTGACCTCTAAATCACCGACAAGGTTTGTGATTAAAATTTTTGAGGGCGAACTAATTATAACGAACGAACGTTCGGAGTGCAATATTGTTATACAAAAATTAAAACTAGATATTTGTTTGAGGTGGTGGGACAGAGATATTTTTGTTGTTCTGAATTATTCCTTGTTTTTGAGCCTTATAGGTACATTCAATAAGATAGATATATATTAAATAAACTAAAATACTAGAAAGGTTAAGAGATGATGGGTTTAAAATATTTTGTGCAATATTTAATATAAAACCTATACCTAAAAATGTGTAAAAAAACGGAATTGTCTTTGAATAACGTATACTAAACATATAAGATAATACAATCCACAATATTGCAAATATTAAAACAACAATAGTTGGCACTGAAAATCCTATTGAAAATATTAGGATTAATACTACTAAAATAGCTAAAAAAGCCATTACTTTACATGCATTCCCACAAACACTCCAATAATCTTTTTTCATTTTATTTAAAATTAAATTGCAGCTGGAGTTTGAACAGAATTTAGGAATTGCTGCATTTGAGGAATAGCAGATTTAATATAGTTTATTGAGATGATAATAGCTTGCCACAGCAGACCTAGAAGTTGTTTAACTATATTCCAAGCATCCTGAACAACTTGGTTATTAATTATATCGCTTAGATTTACACCAAAAGCATATTTAAGAACAACTAGAGCTACGATAATGAGAAGAATTGCTTTAATAAAACCTTTTTGCTTTTGTTTGTTTTTCATGATTTTAAATTAAAATTTATACAAATATTGTACCATAACAAATAAAGACTTGGAGGTAAGACCTCTCAAGAGGAGGACTTACCTCCAAGTCATCTTATCGCAACACTTAATCTTTCAAGAGTTTCTTTTTTTCCTAAAAATTCAGAAAGTACAAATGGATCAGGAGATCTTTCTTTTCCAGATAATGCATATCTAAAAGCCCAAAGCACCACTCCCCTTCCTGCTGTTGTCGCAAAATCCCAAACTGCGGTTTTTATTTTTTCTGCAGAAAAATCTGTCTCATCCATAGTCGATAAAAATTCAAAAATTTTCTCTAAATTATTTTTTACTTCTTCTTCGGTAACTTCTTTTCCTTTTCGAAGTTTTTCTGGACAGATTAGATTTGCTTTTTCAACTGTTGGTCTTTCAAAGTAGTAACTAAATTCTCCTTCATTGTAAAATTTTTTAATATCGGAAAATTTAAAAATTCTTTCTCTAACAATTGGAGCTAATTTTTCAATGCCTTTATTTGCAGTAAAATCTTTTGACAGATATTTATAAATTTGTTCTAAAATTTCTTCATCAGATAATTTTTTTATATATTCCTTGTTGATCCAATCTAATTTTTCAACATTTAACACGCCACCTCCTTTTTGAACTTTTTCAATTTTAAATTGCTCAATTAATTCATCCATTGAAAAAATTTCTTGGTCCGTTCCAGAGTTCCAACCGATCATTACCACAAAATTCAAAATGGCCTCAGGAAGGTAACCTTGTTCACGATAATAGGTCAAAGAAACAGTTTCACCGTGGATCCTTTTTGAAAGTTTTGACCGATCTGTGGCTAAAACTAAAGGCATATGGGCATATATTGGTCTTGGAGCGCCGATAGCTTCCTGAATTAGGATTTGCCTTGGAGTGTTTGATAAGTGCTCCTCACCTCTTATAACGTGGGTAATTCCCATTTCAAAATCATCAATAACTACTGCCAAATGATACAAAGGTTCTTCCAAACTTCTTGCAATCACAAAGTCATTCAAGTCTGATGTGTCTACAGAGACGGTACCTCTGATCAAGTCCTCAAAGATCACTATTTTATTTGGATTCCTAAATCTTATAACCTCTTCTCTTTGACCAACCTCAGTTGGAGTTTCTTTTGAGATGTATGCGTATCCATCATCAATAAGTTTTTGTAAATATTTTTTGTGTATCTCAAATCTTTTTGATTGGGTCTCAAATCTATCATGTTTAAGTCCGAGCCAGTCCAGATCTTTTATAAGACCTTCAGTCCATTCTTCTTTATTTCTTTCTTTGTCTGTGTCTTCAATTCTTAAAACAAATTCTCCTTTATTTTGTTTTGCAAAAAGATAATTAAAGAGCGCTGTTCTTACTCCTCCAATATGAAGAAATCCTGTTGGTGATGGGGCAAATCTTGTTACAACTTTTTCTGGGTTCATAAAAATATATTAGGCTTCGTGTTTTAAAGCAATGTTAATAAGTTCATCAGCAACTTTATAAGCAGCGTCTGTTTTTGCAAAACCTAGCGCAGCTTCGCGCATTTTTTTAAGTCTTTCTGGGTCATTCATCAAATTTTTGATCTGAGCAGTAAGAATTTCTGGTGTCAGATTATTTTCCTCAATAACTAAAGCTGCTCCTGTTCGAGCGTAATTGTAGGCATTTTTTCTTTGATGATCTCCATTTGCTTCTGTAATTGGAATGATAATTGAAGGTAATCCCCAAGCGGCAATTTCAAATATTGTTGAACCTCCTCTTGAAATTACTAGACTAGCAACCCCTGCTGACATTCTTTCTGCTAAAGCATTCATGTAATCAAAGGGATGATATCTTTTTTCAAATTTGTGATCCTGAATTACTACAGAAGCAGTCTTCACGATATCATCGTAATTTAATTTTCCTGTTTGGTGGATTATTTGATATTCATTTAAAAGTGTTGGAAGACACATTACCAATTCATCATTAATTCTTTTTGCGCCCAAAGAACCACCCAAAATAAATAATACTGGAGTATTAGGTTCTAGGCCTAAGTATTCGGTAGCACCTTCTTTGACTGGAGTGATGACATCTTGTCTTATTGGATTTCCTGTTAAAGCAGTTTTTGATTTATCAAAATAATCTGCAGTTTCAGGGTAAGAAATAGCAATTCGTTTTGCAAATTTCGAGGCGTAAATATTTGCCTTACCTGGAACAGAATCACTTTCGTGAATAATAACGGGAATTCCCAAGATCTTTCCAGAAATAACTACAGGTAGACTCATCATTCCTCCTTTACTAAAAATAATATCTGGAAAAATTGAATAAACCTTAATAAGTACACTTATAAATCCCAAAAAAGTTTTTATTATGTCTATAAAATTTCTAATAGAAAAATATCTTCTAATTTTTCCAGAACTTATTTTGTGAAATTCAATTTCATTATCAAAAAGCATTGCAAGATCGTACGGATCTGAAGCAAGATAAAAAAGTTGTGGTTGAATTATTTTTTTCTTCCTTGTTACATCACGAAGGGCTTCGGCCACTGCAATTAGCGGATAAAAATGTCCTCCTGATCCTCCTCCGCAAAATAGTATTTTCATTCCGTTAGAAATAGGAAGCGCCTAAGCGAATCCTAAGATTAATGTTGTTAAATTGCGACTATTTATATATAAAGCCATAGTGATGCTAGGGCGCTTCCGTAGTATATCTGATTTTGTATAAGTAATTGTCATAAGTTGTGTTTAAAATATATCTCTCAAGTTCTTAACTAAATAATTTCTAACGGGATTCATTTCCATATTATTATTTTTTATTTACGACTTAATTTTGAATGTTTTTTTCTTGATACACTTAAGATGATTCCAGCTTCTGCCAAACCTGTAAGTAAGGCTGTGCCTCCTTGGCTAATAAATAATAAAGGCGTGCCTGAAAGCGGTATTATTCCAAGCATTGAAGCTATGTTAGAAAATGATCCCGACACAACAAGTATAACAATTCCTACTACAAGCAGTCTACCAAAAGAATCATCCGTTCCGGCTGCAATTTTAAGAGCGCTTAAAGCAAAGGCAACAAAAAGTAAAATGATCGTTACGCTACCTAAGAATCCAAATTCCTCACTTGCTACTGCAAAAATTGAATCCCCCATTGGTTCAGGAAGAAAACCAAATTTTTGAGCACTTTGCCCAAAACCTTTTCCAAATATTCCTCCATTTCCTATAGCGATCAGAGATTGCTGAATTTGATAACCTGATGTAAGTGAATTTGCAGAAGGATGGAAAAAAGTCATAACTCTTTCTCTGGCATAAGGCCTCACAAGAAGAACTCCTCCAAGAGCAAGAACTGCAACAAGTGAAAGCAAAAGAATATGTTTAAATTTTGCTCCAGCGACAATGAACATTGCAAAACCGGCTGAGGCTGTAATAAAAAAAGTATCATTGTCTGGTTCAAGCATAAGTAAAGCTGCGACAATAGCAGTCACTCCTAGATAGGGTAAAACACCTTTTTTAAATGATTTTATTTTTTCCTTACTCCTTGAAAAAATGGCTGCAAGAAAAATTACATAAGAGATCTTTAAGAATTCACTAGGCTGAAAACTATAATTTCCAACACCTATCCATCGAGCAGCTCCGTTTGCCTTTATTCCAATACCTGGAACAAATACTAAAGTAGCAAGAATACATGCAAAAATAAAAATAAATAATGAAATTTTTCTCCAAAATTTATAAGGTATGTATGAAATTGTAAAAAAAGCGATCATTCCCATTGCAAAACCAAGGACAATTTGATTTATTGCCACTGTAATAAATTTTGCTTCACTTTTTGCAATTACTCCAAGTGCTGCTGAAGAAAAAATTAAAATACCAACAATGCTTAAAGCAACAACGATAAAAGTATATGCACTTTTTGAAGAATGTTTATTCATCCCGTTAAAAATATAAGGCATTAAAGCAACCTTTAAGACTTATGCTAATAAATTTTTTTTTGTTTTTTTTCATATTGTATTTGTAAATCCTAAATTCTAATATCTAAATCTTAAATAATTTCAAAATTCAAATTTTTAAATGTTTATTTTGTTTAGGATTTAGTGTTTCGGATTTAGTACTTATCTTTTATATTTTGCTTGCGAGCATTGCTACGACAAATCCTAAAATTCCAAAAACGATTGAAATGATCCAGTATCTCATTGTTACTTTATATGAAGGCCAACCTAATGCTTCAAAGTGGTGATGCAAAGGTGCAACCAAGAAAACTTTTTTCCCAAAAAATTTTCTTGAGATCATTTGAATAATATTTGAAAGAGATGTAATTATTAAAGGTAAAGCAATCAAAGGCAAAACAAATAAACCATAACCGCCTTCAACTTTGTCTGTCATAAAAGCTACGACTGCTAAAGTCATTGTGAGAGCCATTGTGCCTGTTTCAGACATGTAAAATCTTGCTGGAGGAATATTGAACCAAAGAAAAGAAAGAATACCTCCAACAATAACTGCGCAAAATGCAGCTAGATCTACTTGGTTGTGCACAAAAGCTATTGCTGCGTAAGATGAAAAAGAAACTGCAAAAACTCCGCCAGCAAGACCGTCAATTCCATCAATTACTCCTCCAGAATAAATAAAGAGCATTACCAAAGCAAATAAAGGAATAATAAAAGCACCTAAATATAATTCATTTATAAACGGTATTGAAATAGACATAACGCCTAATTTAAAATAAAACCATAATCCGCAAAGAAGACCTACAACAGTAACAATCATAATTCTTTTTTTAAGAGATAGTCCTCCTTTCGAGCATCCATTTCCCTTGATCTCAAAAATATCATCGATCATTCCAATAAAAGCACCTATCATTAAAGTTGCAAGTGGAATCCATGTTTGACTTCGACTAATAAAGTCTAATCTGCCGGCGCTCATAGGAAAAATTCTTGCAATGCTCCAAAAAATTAAAGCAGTGATAATTGCACTAGCCCAAATAATAATTCCTCCTAAACGAGGAGTGCTAACTTCTCTTTCTTTGTGTAGTTCATTAAAGATCGGAGTCTCTGATCCAAACGCATCAATTTTCCCCGGTTTCTTTTTCCAAGCTTTATATTTGTAAAGATAATGAGTAAGTAAGGGAGACAAAGAAATACCGATAAAAAAAGATACGGTGATCGGTAAAAAAACTTTAAGAGCTTCTTCTATCATAAGACTTCATCATTTTCTTTTAATTCTTGTTCAACAAAAACCTCAACTTTTTCTCTAAGCGCATCAAATTCAGGCAATTCTAATTCACTTTTTATTCCTAGGTAAGAAAGTAATTCAAAAGTTGGTTTATATAAATTCACCCTTTGGTCCTTTGGATCATCAATTTTTTCCACTAACCCTCTTGCTTCCAAATGTCTGATGATGAATTGAGAATTTACTCCTCTGATGTAATCAACTGTACTTCTTCTTACTGGAGATTTGTATAAAACAATTGTCAGCGTTTCAAGTGCTGCTTTTGAAAGTTCTTTTGATAATTCTTCTTTTTGTAATTTTTCAATTATTTCTGAGGCTTCTGGAGAAGTTCTAAGAGCTACTTTATCTCCGTTTCGCATAAGAACAATTCCAGAGTCCAATTTTGCTTCGATATTCTTAATAGCCAACTCAGTAGTTGGAACATCTGTTTTTGCCATTGAAGCTAATTTTTCAATTGAAACAGGCTCGTTCTTCCAAAATAAAATAGCCTCAACTATTTTTTCAATTGGGGTTTGTTCTACGGTTTCCATAAAGAACATTTTACCTTTTTTCAGGCCAAATTCAAAGGCTTTTTGTTTCTTTTTGTCATTCCTATGAAAACGGGAATCTAGAAAACCTAGAGGAAAGACCTCCTCTTGAGAGGTCTTTCCTCTAGGTGTTGTTACACAATTTTTAATCTGAAATCGAAGCGAAAACACCTTCAAATGCTTTACAAAATTCAATTTGGCTAATTTTTATTATAATATCGCTTTTCCCGCTGCCAAAAAGTAAAGACGAAAGATTGAGTATAGAATTATCTGCAATTTGCTTAATTTTTGGATTAATTCCAAATGGCGAGACGGATCCAACTATATATCCTGTGAATTTTTTTACTTCCTCTGGTTTAGCCATACGCAAACCATGTTCTCCAATGATATTTTCAATTTTCAAAATATTAGCTCTTTTGTCTCCAGGTAAAATTATTATAATTGGATTATTATCAACAACGAAAACCAGCGTCTTGATTATTTCCGAGACTTCACATTTACAAGCTGCTTGTACGTCATTAACAGAGTGAACTACTTGATTTAATGGGATCAATTCGAAGTCTACATTTTTATTTTTTAGTTCTTTTTCACTTTCCATAATTTTTTTTATTTAACCACAATGTTTTTTTAAGTATCAGCTGGATCCTCGTTTCCACGAGGATGACACAAAAACTTGGGAGCTTCGCTCCCAAGTTTTTGTGTCAGTTGTACTGTGGAGTTCCTACTTCAGAAGTGTGCATTTCAATATCTCCAAAAATTGAGTCTTGTCTTACATCTACAATTCCCTGTTTGAACATTTCAAGCATTGCCAAAAACCCTACAATTGTTTCAACTTTTTGCTCTCTGGTCATTGCTTTTCCTCCAGAAATTTCTTTGAAGCTTACTTTTAAAGCTTTTTGAACTCTTTCTGTAAGACGCTCCATCATTTCTTCTATTGAAATAACTTTTTTAATTAAAACTTTTGGCTCAAGGTTTTTTACTGGAATTCTTCCAACTACTTCTTTCATACTTTGAAAAAGCGCTCCAATAGTTATTTTTTCATGCGGAGAAAAAATAGCAGTTGAATCTTTATGGAAAGTTTTTTCAAAAAGAATTTTTTTCCCGTAACTTTCTTTAATGTGTTCTCCAAGGTCCTTAACTTTTTGATAAAGTTTCAGTCTGTCTTCTAGGTCGGAAATATTTTGTTCTTCTTCGTCAGAAAGTGAAAGATTTGGCAGTAATGAACGAGATTTTATTAGGACCAAGGTTGAGGCAATCACAATAAACTCAGCTCTATCCCCTATTGAGTGGTCGCTGATTGATTGAATATGCCCAAGATAGTCATCTGTAATTTTTGCCAAAGAGATCTCATTGATCAAAAGTTTTCTTTTTTCAATAAAAGAAAGCAAAAGATCGAGCGGTCCTTCAAATGTTTCAATTTTTATTTTAAAGTCTGACATGTATTTATTCTCTTAAATATTTAGCTAGTTGAGCAAGCTCTTCATCGTCTGCTCTTTTATAATCATGCGAAGAAATATATCCTTCATATTTGTCAAAAAATTTATCAACACTTGATTCTATTGGTTTCCATTCTGACATATTCTTTGTTCCGTGCATTGGAAAAAGTTTTGAGTGAATATGATCTACTCCAAATCCTTCAAAAACCATTGCACTGCGTCCAACATCGTCCAATTTTGAATCAAGAATTTTCGCAACTTTTTTTGTAGCAAGTATAAGTTCTGAAAGTACATTATCTGGCAGATCAAAAGCATAGCTTGTGTGATGTTTCTTAGGAATAACTACAGTTGTTCCTTTGGTGTTAGGAAAAATACTTAAGAAAGCTAAATGATTTTCATCCTCCCATACCTTATTTGAAGGTAAATCTCCTTTTATTATTTTACAAAAAATACAATTATTCATAATTAAATATTTTTATACATGTATAAATGATCCACTAATTTATTTCTCCATTGTAATGCTTTTGGCAAAAGACCAAATTTTTTGTAGCCAAATGATTCGTATAAATGGATTGCTCTTTCATTATTTCCAAATACAGTTAGTACGCAAATTTTTAAACCTTTAATATCTTTTTTTGCAAGTGAATGAATTTCTTTTATCAAAATTCTGCCTAGTCCTTTGTCTCTGTATTCTTTTTTAACTCCCATTGCAAGTGAACAAACATGGCTTTCAATAGTCAATTTTTTTCTTTCTAACGAAACATTTGCAACCAAGACATCTCCATAAAAAGCAAATAATTGAACACTATTTCCTTTCTTTATTTCCTTAATGGATCTATCAAGGTATTGAGCCTCCTCTTTTAAGTTATATTTTATGCCTTGAGAAGTGACAAAAGTTTTTTCTGCTGAAAGATTGTTAATATATTTAAGAAGTGGCTCCAGATCTGACTTTTTTGGAGGTCTAATTTCAATAATTTGCCCGTTTTTTAATTCAACTTTTTTTTGCATTTAGTCTTTTTTCTTTGGAACAGAAATTCCAAGTTCTAGAAGTTGTTCGGTAGATAGTTCGGTTGGAGCCTCCATTACAGATGTGTTTCCTCGAGCAGTTTGGGGAAAAGCTTGAACTTCTCTGAGCCATTTTTCACCAGTTAGGATCATTGTCATTCTTTCTATTCCATGAGCAATTCCTCCGTGTGGTGGAGCTCCATATGTGAAGGCTTCTAAGATGTGTCCAAAGTTTTTTTCTATTCTTTCTTCACTGTAACCCATCACTTTAAAAACAGTCTTCAAGATTTCTGGTTTATGAGCTCGAATACTTCCTCCTCCTGTTTCAAATCCGTTGCAAACAAGGTCATATTGTTCTGCAACTATATCTCCAATATTTTCACCTTTTAACAACCAATCTAAATGCTCAGCTTTTGGCATAGAAAAAGGATTGTGTGTAAATGTCCATTTACCGTCTTTGTCTTTTTCAAAAAATGGAAAATCAATTACCCAAGCAAAAGCAAGAATACCCTTTTCTTTTTCCTCTTCTGTACGCATATCAAATTTATCTGCGCCGTATTTTTCCATTGCCTCTTTGTAAGTTATTCTTGGAAAAGGTTTTTCTTTGATAGTGTGACCCATTGATTCTGCAACTGTTGTCATCAACATTTCATCAATCTCCATCACTTCATCTCTTGTAACAAAACTCATTTCGATATCAATTTGAGTATGTTCAAATCCACGGTCAGCACGCAAGTCTTCATCTCTAAAACATCTTGCAATTTGAAAATATTTTTCAAATCCCGCCACCATCAAAAGTTGTTTGTATTGTTGAGGGCTTTGCGGAAGCGCAAAAAATTTTCCTGGATTCAATCTTGATGGCACAACAAAGTCTCGAGAACCTTCTGGTGTTGTACTTGTAAAATATGGAGTTTCAATTTCTTTGAAACCCTTGTTAAATAAAAATTGTCTAACTTTATCTACGAACTCTGAACGGATTCTAATATTTTTTTGCAGTCTTGGACGGCGTAGGTCTAAGTATCTGTATTTTAGACGAACCTCCTCGTCAATGTCGTGTCCGTCAGTATCAAGAGGAAATGGAGGTGTTTTTGCCTCATTTATGATATTTATATCTTCAATTTCAAGTTCTATTGAGCCGTTTTGTCTATCGGTTTGAATATTTTTCTCTGGTCTTTGGTTTATTTTTCCAATAACTTCGACAACCCATTCACTACGGACATGTTTTATTTTTTCCTTTAATTCCTCTTTATTTGGAAGAATAACGCCTTGAACTTTTCCTGTCATGTCTCGAAAGTCAAAAAAAACAAGTTTGCCTTGATCTCGTCTGACATCGATCCAGCCTTTAATTGATACAGACTCTCCAATGTTTTTTTCTAGTTCATTTATGTATGTTCGTCTTTGCATTTTATTTTTTATTTTACTCCAATTTTTGTTTTAATGTCATTTAGTTTTTCTTGAGCAATTTGTTTTGCTGTTTTTGCACCATCCTTCAAAACCTCATTGATCAATTTTTCATCTTTTGCAATTTCATCTCTTCTCGCTTTCATTGGTGCAAAATATTTTATGATATCGTCCGCTAGAAGTTCTTTAAGATTTTTGTACTTCCCTTTTAATTCCTCATATATTTTTTTAAGATCATCTTCATCTCTAAAAAGTTTGTGAATGTTATAAACATTTTGAGGAAGCTCGCCAGATGAATCTGTGACAATGGTCATTACTTTTTTCTTGATCTCTTCGTCTGTATCAAAAATACCAATTGTATTATTGTAACTTTTGCTCATTTTTCTTCCGTCAATTCCCTGTACTGTCGCAACGCTTTCTAATATTTTTTCTTTTGGTAATTTAAATGTTTCTCCAAAAGTATTGTTAAATTTTTGTGCAATATCTCTTGTGTACTCGATGTGTTGTTTTTGATCTGAGCCAACGGGAACTATATCTGTATCGTAAAGCAAAATATCTGCTGCCATAAGTACAGGATAATTGAATACACCAACGCTTACTTCTTTACCTTTTGCCTCGGCATCTTTAAATGCGTGAGCTCTTTGTAAAAAAGGTACAGTAACTAGATTATCTAGTATCCATGTAAGCTCAGTATGTTCTGAAATATCTGATTGTTTGAAAAGTATGATTTTTTTTGGATCAAGTCCAACCGCTAAATAATCAACAACAATTTCTTTTATTAATTTTCGCATTTCACCGGCGTTCTGGATCGAGTTTAGCGCGTGATAATCGGCGACCATGGCAAAGACCTCGTAATCGTCTTGCATATCCACTAACTGCTTCATCATGCCAAAATAATTCCCTATATGAGGGCTTCCTGTTGGTTTTATGCCTGATAGTAGGCGTTTTTTTGTCATTGATAAATAATACCAAAAAAAGCCTCTAAAAAACAGTCGACATTTTTTTGATTGTCGTCCCCGCGCAGGCGGAGATCCAGTGATTTGGAGGTAAGTCCTCCTCTTGAGAGGTCTTTCCTCCAAGTTTTATTCCGACGAGTGAGAGACTGCGCGAAAGGTGAGCGAAGCGAAACTTTCATGACGTCCGAGCGAAGTCGGAACAAAGGGTAAATACCCCGCCCCTTGCCTTGGGGCGGATTAAGTACGAGCAAAGCGAGTTCTGGTATTTAATACCTCTGTCTGCTTGCTGCGAGGAACTTTATTAAACTCTAGATTCTCGTTTCCGTAAGAATGACGTTAAAAAAAGTTAGATATTAAAATTATTTCTTTTGAACTAAAGTTTTGATTTTAATTACGCCATCTTCAAGAACTTCAATCCGTCTTTCGTGGTTGAAAGAAAGACTATCAATTTTAAAATTTACTTTTTTAATTTCTAGTTTAACATCGTCTATTCTTGTTGATAGTTTATCTTCAATTTTATACATTTGCGTAGATAATCTCTCTTCCATGCTAACAAGATGTCTTGCAAGTATATCAATACTCATTTCGTCTTTCTTTTTATTAGTTTTAGTGGGTAGTTTCTTTTTCATACTTGGATTATATCATTCAAGATTAAATGCTCGCAAGATCGTTTTTTGTAGATTTTTTTGAGTGTTCTGGAATCGAAAAAACAATACTACTTGCTATACCAGTTAGGAAAAGTAGAGATATTCCTAAAATCGAATAATTCACATTGTTTTGAAATAAAAATAAACCCGATATTCCGAGCAGTATTCCATTGGTTGAAACCATGTACATTCGTCTTTTCAAAAATGGATCTCTCAAAATACTGGCAATTTCCCCAAAAATAACTCCCCAGTATATTCCATAGATAAAGGTCGTTAAGGTAAGTAATATAGATGTAATAGAATTGAGATTCCAAATAATACCTAGTACAGAAATTGTTGGAATATTTAAATAAATCAGTTGGAAGCCTATGGAAATTATGGCAATAACAAGGAGAATAATATTAAGTGAGTTTACGTTATTTTTTAAAAATTTATCAGTCGCGATGAGTTGTACTTTGAAACAGGTATAAATAAGAAAAAATAAAAATAAATTTGATATCACGTTTCCATATGCTGCCAGTTGAAGATTGTTTGTGGCAAGCAAAGGGACTGAATTAAAAAAACACATCAAAAATATAAAAAGAAAAGTTAAAGCATAGTAAAAAACATCCTTGTTCCTATTTTTTTTATACAAATGCACAAAATAAATAAACAAATAAAAGAATGCAATGCTTACAAGGAAATATAAATAAACTGTTGCCATGGATAAAGTATATCAAAGAAGTTTACAGTTTACAGTGGATAGTGAATAAAAATCTAAGACCGTTCGCAAAGCGAACGGTCTTAGATTTTGTGTTTACTTTCTACTTTACGAACTAGTTTAAAGCCCTTCTGCGAATTTTTTTACAGCCTCAGGAATATGAGAATCAGGGTTCACAAGCCGAAGTTCGATAATAAAGGTAGATCCCTTCCCTGCTCCTTCAGACTCAGCCCAGACCCTTCCTTTGTGCTGTTCAATAATAGTTTTAGCTACAAAAAGTCCTAGTCCTGTACCCATAATATTTGTTTTTGAAGCATCAGGTGCACGGGAGAACTTTTCAAAAAGTTTCGGCATAACTTCAGGAGGAATTCCAATTCCTGTATCCTTGATCATTAGACGGCATCTGTCCTGATTTATTTTTTCAAGCTTGATATTTATTCCTCCTTTTTTTGTATATTTTGTTGCGTTATCTATAAGGTTGGAGATAACCTCTTTTATTTTTCCTCTGTCAGCATTTACTATGCAAGGGTCTTTAACGTTTTCAAAATTCAAAGAGAGTCCTGCATATGACAAGTTTGGTCCAAGTTCTCTAACTGTTTCTTCAACAAGAACCTTAAGATCAAATTCTGCAAGATCATATTTCATTCGGCCTTGTTCCATTCTAGAAATGTTTAGATAATCTCCCACGATCAAAAGAAGTGACTGTGTTGATTCGTAAATAACTTTTATTGCATCTTTTACCTGAGCAGACATTTCTCCATAATCCCCTTCGATCAAAAGCGATGCATATCCTTTTACAGCAGTAAGAGGTCCTCTAAGTTGGTGTGTGGCAAAAGAAATAAATTCAGTTTTTTGAATATCAAGTTCTTTGAGGTGGGCATTTGCAACTTCCAAATCTTTTTCAGTCTTTTCTATTTTTTCTCGCAAATCAATTTCCTTTTTAACGCTTCTCATTAGGTTAATTCCAATGACTCCGGTAACAACAAGAGTTACAGCGGTAAGAACAACTGATGCGGTGTTAGTTGCATAAAAGAACTGTGAACCGATGAGAATTATGAGAGCAATAATAAGAACCTGAGATCCAAAGGTTTTGATATTAAAAGCTTTGAATTTAAGCATTATTATTGAGAGTATTGAAGCAAAAATTGTCAAACCAATTGGGCCAATAAAATTAATTTCATAATTACCTGTCAAATTAGCAAATATATTAGAAAAAATAAAAAAACTTAGAAAAGCAATTACACCAGATCCGATCAAAATTATTTCACTTCCAGGTATATCTTTTTGTCTAGATGTATATTTTTTGATGCATATATATGCAATAAAAATAACGGCCAAAATTTCAAATACATATGTAATCCCCCAAACATTTCCATAAGTACCTACACAATTAACTATATCGTATGAAGTTATTACATATTTTGTAGGAACTGAAATTACTGCACTTAAATATAATAATAGCGCAGTAATTTTATATGTATTTGGAATTGATTTTGTGTTATTAATAAAACTGTAAGTAAAAAATACTGCAAATATAAAGATAGGTATTTCCAATAATATAAGTGTTTGCCAAAAGAACATTAGTAAAACAATATAAGAAACTAACCATTGGATAAATATATTAAATATCCATAATATAAAAAACAATAAAAAACCAAAGAAAGTTTTACTTCTAAGTGAATAGTTATCTTTTCTTAATACAAGAATAGATAAGAAAAGAGATATTATAATTGTTGGAATATAAGAATAGTATAAAAGCTGGGGTGCCGTATGAAGATCGAATAAATAAAAAAAATCAGGACTCTCTCCAGGACATAGTAATAAGTTTAAATTCATTTTATTGCGCTTCTTCCCCCTTAATCATTACGAAATCACTATTAAGAACTGTTTTATAGAAAGTAAATCCTACAATTAAAAGTGTAATGATAATTACAAAATAAAGTAGTGTTTTATATATTTTATCTGCAACTGTCATGTTTAGTATTTTATCAGTTAAAATAACTATGTCTATGTAGTAAAAAGTGTAAATCTTTTTTGACTCAGATTTTTTTAATAGTATAGTATAAAGACAATGAAAATACTTTTTATTTCTGAGGATCTAGTTGCAGGTAATCTTGCATATGTGCTTACTAAAGAAGGTAATGATGTTAAGCTTTTTATTCAAGATAAGAATAGACGTGGAAATTTCGAAAATATGGTTAAGAAAGTTAATTCTTGGAAAAAAGAGCTTACCTGGGTTAGTAAGGAGGGGTTAATAATTTTTGATGGTTGTGGACACGGTTCAGTTCAAGATGAACTAAGAGAAAAAGGTTATTCTGTTGTAGGTAGTTCAGAAATTGGTAACAAACTTGAAAATGACCGTGCTTACGGAGATCTTATTTTTAAGAAAAATGGATTGACTACGGTTAAGGTTATAAATTTTAACTCCCTTCAAAAAGCAATTAATTTTGTTAAAAAAAATAGAAAAAAATGGGTTATAAAGCAAAATAGTGTTGGAACTAGTCTTAAAGGTTTTAATTATGTTGGAATGCTTGATAATGCCGATGACGTTATTGATGTACTTGAAAATTACAAATCTGAAACTAAGTACGGTGAGGGTATTATAACTTTACAAGAAAAAATTGACGGGATTGAAATAGCTGTAGGCAGATATTTCAATGGTACAGATTGGGTTGGACCGCTTGAAATAAATCTTGAACACAAAAAATATTTTCCAGGTGATTTAGGTCCTACAACAAGCGAAATGGGTACTGTTGCTTGGTATGATGATAATGATGATAATAAATTATTTCAACAAACTTTAGGTAAATTAAAAACATATCTCCAAGGAATAAATTTTAGAGGTGATATAGATATAAACTGTATTGTAAATGAAAAAGGAGCCTTCCCTTTGGAAGCAACTGCTCGTTTTGGGTCTCCTATTGTCCACCTTCAAACAGCTATGCATAATTCAAAGTGGTCTGATTTTTTAAAAGCTGTTGCAGATGGTAAACAGTACGATCTAAAATGGAAAAAAGGTTATGGGGTTGTTATTGTTGTTACTGTCCCTACTTCACATCCATTTCCTTTTACAAAAGCAGAAAGATATATATCACCTAAGGGTTTAAAGATTTATTTTTCAGAGGAAATAGAAAAAGATATGAAAAACATTCACTTTGAGGATGTTTCATTGATGAAAAAAAATGGAAAAGAATACTATTATATTTCTGATGATAGAGGATATGTTCTTTATGTTACTTCAGTAAAAGATAGTGTCGAAGAGGCGAGAAGAGATGTTTATTCTATACTTAAAGATAAAATCTTTATTCCAAAGATGTTTTATCGAAATGATATAGGTTTGAAATTTATTGAAACAGATAAAGATCTTCTCGAAAAATGGGGGTATATGAAGTAATATTTTAAATTACTAAATAAGTGGGCTTTCTTAATGAGATAAAATCGGACCAGAATGAATATGCTCCTGCATGGAAAAAAGCAATATGGTCACCAGGCTTTAATTCAGACAGTTTAATCTCTTTTGCGAACACATCAAGAGAATCTGGGGTACTTCCTCGAATTACATACTTTCTTACGGTTTTTTTTGTTCTAGTTATTTTGTCCGCTGGCAAGAATAAATCAACTATTAAGGTATCCATAGATGCGTTATAAACTGAACAATTTAAAATTGCTACATTAGTTTTAAGGAATTCTTTAACATGTATCACTCTTGTAATAAGGGTAATAGATTCGCCTACCACTTTTCTTCCCGGTTCAAAAATAAAGTGAAGATCAGGATATAGGATTTTCATTTTTTTTGTAGCTAAAGTGATTATTTTTGCAATATTTTCAAATGATGTAATTTTTTTTCCATAATCAATTGGATATCCTCCACCAAAATCAACAATATCAAGAATAACCCCATTCTTTCTGAGCGTTTCTACAAATTCTGTTATTCTCTCGACATTTTTTTTCCAAAGTTCTGGGAAGGTGTTTTGAGAAAGTAGATGATTATGTACACCAAGAGTGATTTGATTATTTTTCCTAAGTTCATTTAATCTTTTAAATACATCCAAAGAATCTGACATAGGAAAGCCAAGATATGAATCAGTGCTGTAACTAAGCTCTGAATGTGAAATTGTTACACCTGTATTTATTCGAACTAAAATTTCTGGCTTTCTTGCCATGTTTTCAAAAGATGAAAGTATTAAATCTAGTTGATCGTTGGAATCAATAATGAATCTTGATATCCCTAATGATTTTATTTTTCTATATTGTTTTTCTGTTAAACTAGGAGATTGAAAAATAAGTTTTTCGGGATCAACTCCGGAGTCGTTAATTATTTTCTCGGATTCTTCCACTGAAGAAAGTAAGAAACCACATTTGTGATGATTAAGTGTTTTTGTAATAAAAGGATGAGGATTAGTTTTATGTGAGTATACAATTTCTCCAGGTAACAGTCTTTGTATATTTTCTACTGTACTATTTAATTGTTTTTTATTAATAACGAAACAAGGTGTGAATAATTCCCACTTTTTCTTATTAGAAGCTAAAAATTGTTGATTTTTTTCTTTATAATTCATACTTATATTTATAACACAGATTTAAATTTATGCAAGATAATTTGAGTTTTTAAGTGAAGGGTCAACATCTGGGTAAAAATTTCTTTCCCACGATTCAATTTCCAAATCTTTAAGAATCTTATCTTCAAGTGAACCTTTTTCTGATACTGATAGATTGCTTTTTAGGTGGTTCATCTTCCTCATTCCAGGTATTACAGTTGAGATTTGTGGATAAGAAAGTATAAACCTCAAAGCCAGCTCAGGAATTGATTCGATGTTGTATTTTTTACAGATTTTGCTTAATCTATCTGTTCTGATAGATAATTCCTTTAAGCGTTCTTTGGTGAAATATTTTCCTCTAAAATCTCCTTCTGCAAAAATGGTATCTTCTGAAAATTTTCCAGAAAGTCCTCCTTCATCAAGAGGAACTCTAGCTATTATACCTATATTATTTTTTTTAGCGTAAGGAAATATTTTATCGATTGGTTTTTGGTGGAATATGTTAAAAACTAATTGTATAGATGAAAATAAACCAGTATCAAGTGCTTTTATACAATTTGATGGTTGGTAGTCATTGACAGAAATACCCCAATATCTGACTTTCCCCTGTTTAGTAATTTCTTTAAGAGTTTCCTTCCATTCATTACTTAAAATGAAATCGTCCTGCCATACATGAAATTGCATGAGATCAATTCTATCGAGTTGAAGACTTTTTAAAGAATCGTCAACGCATTTTCTTATATGATCAATTGGAAAAATCTCCTCAATTGGTATCCCTTTCCAAGCTGGCCACTTCATATTTTTTGGTGGAATTTTTGTGGCAATAATAATTTTTTCTTTTAAATTATTTTTTTTTAAAAATGAGCCAATCAATTCTTCCGATGGGTGTTTATTAGGAAATTCAGCGTTCCAACCATATACCCATGCAGTATCAATGAAGTTTCCTCCTCTTGCTACAAATTCCTTTAGACAAGCTTCACTTTCCTCAATATCAGCTCCTACCCAGAGACCTGGATCATTTGCTATTTGCCATGTTCCATATCCAATTTCAGATATGAGTAGATCAGTTTTTCCAAGTTTTCTATATTTCATATGTTTATTTTATATATTTAAAAAATATATGCCAGCTGACATAATTAAAATCGAAACAATTTTTTGGAAAATATGTTTTTTTGATATTTTTTCTGTTAATATTTTTGGAAATAATAAAGTGATTATTACTCCTTCAATGAAAACAAATAAAGGTTGGAAAGTATAATTCACAAGTAATATAAGTGTGACAGGGGCAATTAATAGTGCATAGTAATTTACTAATGCTGATGAAATTAATATTAGTTCACTCAGTGAGTTTATAGCTATTGCTGTTTTGCTTATTTTAAACACAGCTAAAAAATGTTTTCTATATGATGCTATAAAACAGAAACAAATAATTCCAAAAATAGCTATACCAATTTGATTCCAAAAGAATGAGGGAATAAATTCATTTATTGTTGAATATTTTTTAAAAAATACATCACTGAGTGAAATAAGAACTCCAGATGATATCATCAGAAGTAATGTTGATTTTTTAAATT
>Ga0172379_10004353_pt1 | contig 21057 bp, 22 predicted proteins | sample GrowelOW334metaG_FD_119756 | JGI IMG/M metagenome (GOLD analysis project Ga0172379, IMG submission 119756) | Groundwater microbial communities from an aquifer near a municipal landfill in Southern Ontario, Canada - Groundwater well OW334 metaG | ecosystem: Environmental > Aquatic > Deep...
TACTTCAGCTTTTGTTTTCTTTTTTATCTCTGCTATTTGTTTCAGACTCATCTCGCGTGCGAGCACCACACGCTTGGCTCCGAGCTTGCGATAAAATTCTGCCGTTTGCCAATTGGAAACATTGGCTTGGGTAGAAATAAAAAAAGGCATCTTCAGTTTCTGCGCCGCGAGAATTGCTGCTGGATCCCACACAATCACGGCATCTACCTTCGCTTTCTTTGCTTTGGCGATAAGATCTGAAACATTCTTCACATCATGATTATACACAACAGCATTCACCGTCAAATACGCTTTGATCTTATAGGTATGACATTGGGCAACAAATTTCAACATGTCCGATGCTTTGATGGCATTTGCATTGGCACGCATACTGAAATCAGGCACGCCAAAATATACGGCGTCAGCATACTCTTTGCACGCTTCCAAACTTGCCCAATTTTGAATCGGACACATGAGTTCTGGTTTTTTTGTTTTTTTCATATATACATCATTTTTCTTACCCAAAGTGCTCCGGATTATACCCCAGATATGCCAAAAACAAAAGACCAGTTTTACACTGGTCTTTTTTATTTGTAGGAATTATTTTTTTGCCAGTTTCGGTGATACTACTGCGAGATATACAGCTGCCACACCCACGAGGGCATACACAACACGAGCCAAGGTTGACATATCACCAAAAAGAGTTGCTACGAGGTCAAATTTAAAAAATCCGACCAACCCCCAATTGAGAGCACCGACGAGCACAAGTACGAGGGCGACCCAATCGAACACGTTGAGTTTGTTCATAGAACACTCAATTAAAAATAATATATGTAGTATAGCACAGTTCGCTACAAAACACACACTATATCTTTCTGCTATCATACGCCCAATGTAGCAGTGCTTGCCGTTGTTTTGGTCTACACGTACCATCTCCTTTTCTACAATTATTTTGTACCGCACACCAATGACGAATGAATGCTTTCCATCTTTTTATTTGGCGTTCATCTTCACCAGGAATTCTGCGCCCCATGTAATATCTACAATACCACTGAAACCATCCATGTGGATCATCTTTGTAAATCCATCCTTTGTCTTGCCAGACTTTCAGAGGTTGACTTGCGGATACACCAAAATAATTATATTCTTTGTGCTTTTGTTCGTCAGGAGACAATTTCACACGTTCAAACCATTCTTTGGGTACATCTTTGGGAATAAGTCCTTTCACGCCAATAAAATATGCTCCACCAAACACGCCAATTTTGAGCATTTGTTTGGGCGTAAGATGCGGACGAAAATCTGGATGAAAATGTTTGCCTACAGGCTCGGTAAGTTTATATGTATAATTTTTTTGAAAATTGTCTGAATAGTGAATGATCTTTGTTCTCATATTACAAATCAAATGTAATCGTTCTTGTTTCACTCTTCATCTGATAACAACTATTGTACACCGAGACCGAAAGCGTATAACTATCGTTTTTTATATGGTATTCATGGCTTGCCGAAAAATTCATATTATTGACACTCGGTTCATTTGCGCCATCGCCCCATCTCACAATCACCGGATCATTTGGCCGAGGACCTTCACAATTTCCGCCTTTGCCATAATAATTGATATGACCTATCACGGTGTAGAGATTGCCGATTTGGCTAAGTGAAATAGTAAAACTTGGTGTACGAATAATTTCTTCTTCAGGCTCGGCAATAGGTTCGGGTTCAGGAGTAGGTTCTGGGTCAGGCGTAGTATTATGTGAAGGAGGAGTTGAGTTAGTATTATTGGATTCATTATTTGTTTCTGTTGAATCTGGTGCAGTGCTTGGCTGCTGCGAATTATTTTGTGAAGAATTGGTTATGTCGTGTTTGCACGTTCCTTTGTAGCTGATCTTTACTCCCAGAGCTTTGGCATAACACTCACTCACATATGTAACACCATTTTCACTGCAGACGGGGTCATAGGGACCATTACATTCGTTTGTATGTAACTCGCTGTCTGTGCTTTCACCATGTTGAACTGTCTCAGCCCCTACCCCAGGCTGTGGATTTGATGTGTTGGTCTGTGAACCTGTCGGCATCACCATATCTGTGGTTTGCGCATGGTTCGTTTCTTTTTCCTCATATATAACGGGCACATCCGCGCTCAACGAAGTCACATTCGAAAAATTAGCTCTTTCACCAATCCCCGTCTCATCCACAAATTCTTCAAAAACACTCTGTTCTCTCTGCGAAAATTTTCCAAAATCACCATACACGCGATCCCCCATGGTATTAATCTGTGCAGTAACGGCCTGTCTGTTATCACCCGTTGTAGATGAAGCAACATCGTGCAACACTTCCATGACCATTATATTTCTAAATATGTTTGGAGATGCACCTGTACTATCTTCGACTGCTCCTGCAATGTGTGTATTGTCTAAATTACCTGCAACACGCGCCATAGTTCTATACATCTCTTCACGAACGCGCCCCCATTGGTCATGAGTTGTATCCGTAGATAATTCAGAATCCAGATAGGTAAGTAATGTCTGATGACGCAATGTATTTTCAAGCATGGTCTGTGATAATGCTACCGAAACTTGGGGTTTTTCCCCGTTAACTTTTTCTATGGCAACCCTAGCCTTTTCCAAATCTCTTTTATACGCGTCTAGATGTTTTACTGCAGTTTCTGTCTTACCCTCTTGCGTCAATGTATATACTTCTAATATTTTATCTCGCGCGTATGCAAGACGAAGTTCTGCTTTTTTTTCTTGGTTAAATGTCAATCCCGCGCGCACTTCTCGAAACGCATTTTTGATAAAATAAAATGGATTATCCGGTGTCATTCCTTGGTTTTTCGGCTCTTTTCTTTCTGCACTCTGTGGGTTGGTATTATTTGAAGCATAATCCGCACTAACGGCGCTGGTATATGTATTGCCTTGAGCATTATCACCCGTAGTTTGTGTGTCTGACGATAGACGCGACCCAGATGCTTCCCTATTTTCACTCGTAAGCACGACACCTTGGTTAGTTGGTGTAGTGTGTTGTGTCTGTGACGGATTGGCTGGTTCTGAGGTTTCCTCATATAGCTCGTTATTGCCAACAGTAGTACTAGGTGTGTTGACTATAGGTTCTGGGGTGATCCCCCCAGTTTCTTGTGATACTGTTTCTGGATTTTGAACTTGTTCTTGTGGTACTTCTTCTTGCATTTCTTGGCTAATTTCCTCAACAATTTCTTGTTCATCTTGTTCCACTACATCTGCACTTGTTACACTTTGACTCTCTATTTCCTGGATTTGCTGTTCCGCCAATAAACCGACTGGATTTTCATCCGATGGGCCATAGCTGACACCCACGAGATCATCTTTAACTAATTCTTTTTCAGTGAATCTGATAGCTTCTTGTGCATTCAAACCCTCTCTATCCCGCCTCGATTCCTCAGTTTCTTCACGCGGCGTATAACCCAACTGGCGTAAAATTGATTCAACATAACCTTCGCCATTTAACTCTCTGTTGGGTCCTTCATCATTTGTCCACCAGTTATTATATTCATTACCCTCTTGTACCCAGCGTTGGTCATCAATTTTAAATACAATTCCTCTATCAGGATTAAATACACTGAGCGTATTTAATGGAAAACTACATGTCGTCGTAGCGTGTGGTTCTAAAATTCTAATAGAACACGGACCAGCATCACTAGGAAATGTATCCCGATATACTTCGGCGTTTGCCTCAGCTTCTACAGCAAAACCGTATAAGGTGACATGCGATGGTTCACCCGATGAAACATCGGAATTGTTGACAACCTCTACACCAATGTCGCCATTACTATAAAATAAAATATGGGAGAACGTTAAATCAGGCAAATTGGGATCAATAGGAAACGGTAATTCTGATTTAACTATTGGGGCAAGAACAAACATACCCAAACAAAAAAAAGTCAGCCCCATGACTTTGAGGAATTTATTAATCATATGATCACTATTGATTAAAAAATTTAATGTATTTGACAACAGTATAGCACACTGAAGAATTGGAAACAAAAACACCCTGGATTCCAGAGTGTTTATTATTTTTATCTGCTTGGCACTTGCATAGTATCATCTACCACGGTAATAATCACTGCCAAACCATCTTTTCCTTCCTCAGTCCCGAGTGATACAGACACAACTCTCTTTCCCTTTTGAGCAGATACTACTGCCGCAGTTCCGAGATTCATAGATGTTGTTATTTTCCAACCTTGCTCTTTTAACTTTGTTTCGTATAGCTCCTGTGCATCTTTGGGAGTTTTATCTGACTTCACCACCACTTGATACCCTGCTCCTACTACATTTTTCATAGCAGACATGAGCTGGCCGTCTATCACATATACGTCGCTCGGAAAATCTTGCGGCAAGCTGACATCCTCGCCTACTTGCAATGAACCTTGTTCTGTCTGAATATTTACATTCTCACCATCAACCTGAACTTTTGCATCTCCGCCAAGATTTTTTTCAAGCTGGCGTTCCATTTGATTTTCTACCAAAGTTTTTTCTCCGCAACCAGACGCAGTCAAGACAAGTGCCAAAGCGCCAACGAACATGAATATTTTTTTGGACATATATTCTGCGAATTACTATTAATAATAGTGTGTAGTATAACAAAATCACCCGTATAATACGAGTGATTTATAGTATGTATCCTAGTCAACGACACCCGGCACCGGTTCATTGTTTTGAATAGGCTGTTCCACGGGTCCTTGTTGTGCAGAACCTTGTACTGGCTGTTTCTGCTGTTCTTGCGGTGGAAACACGGGAACCTGATTTCCAACATCTTGTCTAAAATTTCTTTGTTGTTGAAAATTCTTGAAATTATTCATCATCGGCATGCCTCGATAATATCCACGTTGATGGCAGCCGCCACATTTTCCTACTGCTACGCCGAGGCAAAATACCACGAGCAAAATGACAAGAGCGACAAGCCCTTTGAACCACCACAAATGTGGTAATGGATGTTTGCAAAAATAACATTCTTTTTTATCTTCCATACATAACTTTAGATGAGTAAAAAATATTCGACCTTTATTAATTAATTTTACCAATGAGATATTGGTTCAATGTTTGATATGTAATGTTTTTGTGTTTACCTGCAAATATGCTGGTCGCATCAATGCCGCAACTCATGCGTATGGCTGGACCGCCCGGATGATTGCCTGACTGTACGTACGGAGTAATGTTGTACACGTGTCCGTTCATCACTGTCCAACAATCACTTACCGTATTGTGTTTTTGCACGTCAGCCAAGGTATATGCAGTTACAGATACTGCGGGGTCAGAAGAAGGAGTCGCAGGCTGCTGTTGCATGGTTGCGGAAGTCGCGGATGAACAGCCAGTGAGCAGGATAGTGCTTGCGATGATTGAAACCAAAACATGTTTTTTTGCCATAGACACATGGAAAAAAATAATTAAATATGCTGTAGAACTATTATACCTTATACACGGTGTGAGCTAAAATTATTTCATTTTACAATTTTCCTACCAATTCCACACCTGGCTTGAGCGTCTGCGCACCTGGTTGCCAGCTTGCGGGACACACTTCGCCATTGTGTTCGCGTACAAATTTGGCGGCTTGCAATTTACGCAAGAGCTCATGCGCGTTTCTGCCAATTGAATTGTCATGTACTTCGCATGCTTTGATAACGCCATCTGGATCAATGATAAATGTTCCGCGCAATGCCAATCCTTCTTCGGGAATATACACACCCAAGAGTCTGCATAACTCGCCGGTTGGATCTGCGAGCATAGGAAATGAAATTTGTTTGATCGTGGGTGAATTATCATGCCATGCTTTGTGCACGAATTCAGTATCAGTGCTCACACTCATGACTTCCGCGCCCTCTTGTTTGAACTGTTCATAGAGCTGTGCCATTTCCACAAGCTCAGTGGGACACACAAACGTGAAGTCTGCCGGATAGAAAAACAAAATAAGCCATTTACCTTTACTATCTTTGAGGGAAATAGGAGTAAATGAATTATTTACATACGCTTTGAGCGTAATGTCAGGAAGTTGTTTGCCGACAAGCGGCTGAGATAGTGGTTCCATATAGTTTTATTTAATTAATACAAAAATGGTACACATTATAGTACCATATTTGAAAAAAGAGTGCAAGAAAAAATAATAAAAAAAATATCCACACCCGCCATTTCACTCTTTGCTTTCGTGTTTTTTATCCTTGACTCCCCATCTCCATTTCGCCGGCTCGCTTGTATTGTAACAGATAATAATCAGTAACACGACAAGAACTATTGTCTGCAGAATAAAATTAGTTGGTATATAACCCTCTGGCTGAGGAATAGAATCAATACGCAATGCATTAGAAATCATAAGTGCAACAAACACAAGAATCACCAGCCACCCTTGCCAGGTTGCCGGGTACCAGCCATAACCATATTGTTTTGCTTTCAACCAGTATTTCATACTTTACTATTTAAGTTATATCATTGCCAGACTTCTATGACCAAATATTATAAATAATTGTTAACTAGTGAATTGGTGTTTCCAATCCTTATCTTGACAAACTTCTCTTCGTATGATATAAACAATGGCTCGACTTCCTACCGATTTTGGTGGGATGCTCGGCGTAAAACAGTCAAAAGAGGTGGGAATGAGACCATCGACAGTGGAATACCTCGAGGGGCTTGCTCAAGTGCCTGACGAGGATCTCGGGATCAGAAGCATGGAGGCTCTCAGAGCTCTAGGGCACGACCAAGCGGAGGTCGTACTCGAAGACCTGAGTGAATTTCTCCGCCAGTCCCTGAATACCAAAGCTCAGATCGTCATGAGAGTGATCACGAAAGTACCACACTCATCGTACTACTTCACCCTGACCACGCTTCTCTCTAGGCCTTCCGAAAGAGAGCAAGTGATCACGAGATGCAAAGGAGATATACTGAGGGTGGCGTTTCTACCTGAATCCAGACAGGGAACAATCGCCCACGTGAGCGGCATCCTCGGGTTCATGGTGCAGTGCTACCGGGCTTTCAACTCCTAGAGAGTACCATCCAACTTCCTCTTTCCTCAAGAAGACTTCGACCCCGCCCGTGGTCACCCTACCTCGTCGTTCTCACGACTGGTCAGGAACGGGCATCTGCAAAAACATCCCTCTTGTTGAGGGATTTTTTTGTAAACAAAAACAGTCCTATAGCAGAACTGTTTTTGACTGTGCCCGACTGTTTGGTGCCACAGTCGGGATCTCCTTTGTTGCGGTACATCCGCCCTCCTTTCACTCGAAATCGAAGCGTCCCGCGAACTCCTTACGGAGTTCTTTCTTGAGCTGCATGTGCGCGTCCGTGTACACCACCACGAACTGCAACGAGCTGCCTCCGTGAAGCGTGAGGCGAACACCGCCGTTCACCTGCGCGATCTCGATCCGCTGCTTACCTCCTCCTGCCTTCCTGATCTCGCCCAGTGAGATTCTCTTCACCAGGCGATGCTTGTTCAACCACTTGACCACCTTCTCGGCGGCCGGAATCACGGTCGAGTGTGTACTCGTAACTCGACCACCCATGGCATGCCCCTTCGACATTTCTCCACCTCCCTCTGATGAGAACAACGGATGAAATTATCATAAAATTCATTTTTTGTCAATACTAAAACACCCCAGGTATCTGGGGTGTCGTCTGGTTACTAATTACCAGTTTCTAGTTACTCTTCGTATACCACATCTTCACCACTCCCTCCGCCGGTTTATTGCGGAAGCTCGCAGAAACAGATACACGCGGTTTTACTTCTGGATCAAGCGCATCATCCCAGGTAAAGTTTCCCACATTCACGCGCGTGATATTTTTCGCATTTTTCACGGCGTCAAAAAAATAATTATACGCATCTGCCTGCGTCTTATAATCTTTTTGCAATCCTGCAATCGTGGGATTTAATATATCAAGATATTCTACCGGCCCATTATACAACCCACTCACATAACTTGATGGCGCAAAGAAAACAGAAATACTAATACCCAAATTTTTTGCATCTGCATCCAGACCATTTATCATGTTCTCAATATCTTTTTGCAAGCTTGTTTTATCCGCGCTCTGATATTTTTCCAAAATCTTGTACACCTTTACTTCCACGATATCTGCTTGTTTGTAATAATCATACTTTTTCCAATCCTCTGCTCCATTATTGCCATCAATCAACCCATACACATTGAAATCTACCATCACTTGTCCGGTGAAATTCTTTTTTACTTCAGCAATGAGTGTTTTCCACAATTCATTTGCCAGTGCTTCGTGCCCGGCAAACCGCGGATCCTGGAAACCTGGTGATACAGACATGATATCCACGCCCGCCGTGCTATACATCTGTGCTTTTTCTACCATGCGCGCTTGCCACTTGCCAAAATAATCGCGAATCCACTCTTCACTATGCGATGCATTAAATTTCGCGTAATCATCTTGCACATCGCCCGTGATATTTCCCTTCAAACCGGACACGATAAACTTCCCAATATTTACAAACGCTAAATTCCTCTTTATTCCAAGCTTTATGCCTCGTGCATGTGCTGTGTCAACCAATCGCTCCAAATCACCACTGCTTATCGATTCATCGCGCATGTCATTACCAAAAATTTCATCCACGAGCTCATACTTCGTGCTCGCATAATCTGTCTCTCCTTCATACACCGCGCGGTCAAAATCATGCACAAACACTTCCTGCGCTCCCAAAGCCTTCACTCTATCAAATGAACTATCGATATTTGCTTGCGTGGTTTCCATCATGCCCATGTTGTAATTTCTTCCCCACGTATCATACATATTTACGGCTCTCACCTGCGGGAGCGCTGACACTGCCACCCCTGCAGTCTGCACATCTTCGGGCGTATAGGTATTCACACTATATCCTCCTTTGCACCATGGTGGCATAGGCCAGGGTCCTTTTGGCGGGCAGATCTGAAATGCAAACATCACCCCAACGCCTGCGATTGCGAGGACGATAAGGATGATGAGAGTGAGGAGGAGTTTACGCATAGAATTTGAATAATTATAATTTATGGTAGGAACCTAAGGTTCCTACAACTTCCTAATTTTAGCACTCCAGATGGGTTTTTACAAATAAAAAAACCACCGAAGTGGCTATGCCAGAATAAAAAAAATAAATTATAAATCAATTTTTTTATTTCAAATTCATATAATAATCACATTCTTCTTGCGACATCGGTCCCAAATCTTTCAAAATATCCGCTGCTGATGCGGCCTGCAACATTTGTGATTCTTTTTCCCAATCGTCTTCTTCTATATCGTACAATTGTTTATCTGGTAATGAAGGCATATTTTTTATCATTGATATTGGGTATGGGAACTCAAGGTTCCTACAACTTCCTCATTTTATCACTCTAGATCGGTTTTTACAAAGTTACTTTTTCTATTTCTTTTCTAATTGTTTTAAAATTGGGTATTGTTTTTCTCACTAAATTCCAAAATTTATCAGAATGATTCATTTCTTTAAGATGGCACAACTCATGAACAATAATATACTCAGCCAATTTTCCAGGTAAAAAAATCAATTTGTAATTAAAGTTCAAATTCCTCTTCTTTGAACAACTGCCCCACTTTGTCTTTTGATTTTTTATCGCAATCTTATTAAATGTAAATCTATATACCCTATTAAATTTTTTGACTCTTTCAGTCACAAAATTGTGTGCGTTTCCCTTATTCTTGATATAATCTTTTTCAGAAAATTTTAAGAAGATCCTCTTTTCTATTTTCTTAAAAAAATCTATTTTTTGAAATAACCACTCAGCTTTTGAAACAATAAATTTCTGTATGATTATATCGTTAACCTTACGGGGAGCGGTAACGACAACATGTGCGTCACAATACACAGCTATGCGTAGACGCTTGGCACGTTTGCTTCTTTTCAGGGTATATTCTATTTTTTTATTGTGCGCCAAAATCTCCTTTTTCATTTTAAAACTTCTTTATAATAATATCCTCAAGTCTATTAAGAAATTTATGAAAGTCTGTGATTAATATTTTCTCTTTGTAGTCCTTCAAAACAAGAATTTGAAGTTGTTTTTTAATTTCCTTGATAAAGTCGTCTCGCTTAGCAGATTCTTGCCACCCTTCATCAAGAACATCATCAACGGTTTTCTTTATTGCCAGAACAAATTCTTTGAGCATGTTTTCATCTACATCCTGCGCCACAAATTCTTTTGTTTGGAAGTATAATCCTCTTTCGGCGAGACTTTCAAACCCAAGATCTTTTGCATCCTGGTCTTCCTTTTTTATACATTCAATCAGATCGTAGTATTTTTTTATTCTTTCAGTTAAATCAATTCTGTGTTGTTCAAACTCTTGCCGTATAGCAAGTAATCGTTCGGAAAAAGATCTAAATACAGGATTAATATCAAGAGCTATGGAAATTTCTCGCTTGAGTAATTTCTCCAGATTTAAGGCCTTTTCATCATCGTCCATGTCTTCCAATTTTTGCAAATGGTATATATCGCTTACTTTGAGCTCTCTAAAATTCTTTGTTATTCCTTCATATTCCACTTTATTTCTAATGAGCTCTTTTACTTTCTCCCCATATTCATCCAAAATATGTGTGTCAATCTCATCATCAGAAAACTTTTTACTAAACGCAATGTAAAAACTCGTAAGCCACTCAAATTGCCGTGTATACTCATACAAAAATGGATCTGGCGACAACATCTCATACAACATTTTCAGTTGACCGTATGTTTCTTTGAAATGTAGTTGTAAATCATCATTATCAATAAACAATTTCAAACACGCCCGCAAATTTTCAATTGACGGATCTTCTATATTTACTTCAGGGAAAAGACTCAACATTTCATTCATGGTATTTTTGAATTGTTCTTTCATCTGATTCATATCTATCATAGCTGAACTGACAATGCTTTCATCAAAATCTAATGCCTTATATAAATTACGCGTGATACCATAATAATCAATAATTTTACCACAACCTTTGTGTGGGTATACTCTATTAGTACGCGCGATTGCCTGAAGCAAATTATGATCACGCAATGGCTTGTCCAAATACATAACCTGTTCAATTGGAGCGTCAAAACCAGTCAACAACATGTCGCAGACTATCAAAAATTTGAGTGGATGATTTTTGTCTTTGAAATGCGCGATGATCTGTTCGCGTTCTTGTTTGCTTGTATTATATTTTTTCAACTCTTCTGTATCCAAGTTCAAATCCCCGGGGGAATACACAACCGCAGACCATTCTTTTGGAATCAATTCATCTAATGCATTTTTGTATCGCGCTACCGCTTCTCTATCCAAGGCTACTATCTGCGCTTTGAAGCCATTTGGCATGACATATAGCTTGTAATGATCTACCATATCGCGCGCGATCATTTCCATGCGTCTGTCTATTTTCACTACAACAGATTTTTTGCCGTGTTTTTGTTTCAAAAATTCTTTTTCTTCTTCTTTTAAATTTCTGGTAATTTGCTCAAACTCCTCGTCAATCTTGTTTTCATCAACAAAAAATTTTGATAATCTGGCTTCATAGGTTACTGGCAATGTGGCTCCATCGTCAATCGCCTGCTGGATAGAATAATAATCCAAGTATCTCTCGCCTTCTGCGCCGTAATTTCTAAAAGTATTGGTGATTGCTCTATCAATCGGTGTTCCTGTAAAACCAAAATAAAATGCGTTTTTCATGGCATGGCGGAGGGTCATACCCGCAACCCCTTCATCTTCTCTATGTGCTTCATCTGATAACACAATAATATTGTCCGACAGATCTGCCACATCGCGTCCAAGTTCAGAAAATTTTTGCATGGTGGAAATGAAAATACCTCGCTCGGGTGATTTTATTTTCTTTTCCAAATCTTTGCGTGAAGCAACGCGGTATACATTTTCTCCACCACAGGCAATAAATGTTTCATACAACTGGTCATCCAGATCTATCCTGTCTACGAGAACAAATATTTTGGGATTATGCAAGGCTTCATGGAAACGCAGTTTCCATGCCGTAAAAAACATAGTCAGACTTTTCCCTGATCCTTGAGTATGCCAAATCAGCCCTTTCTTCTCCTCACCATTCAACACTCGTTCCAAAATCTTATTTGCCGCGCGTTTTTGCTGGTACCGACACATCATTTTGATAACATGCTCTTTTTTCTTTTCAAATATTAAAAAGTTTTTGATAATATCCAACAAATTATCTTTCCCTAGCAGTCCATTGAGTGTCTGTTCAAGTCCTTCATCCAAATCCTCGTCATATCCCTCGCGCCACATAGAAAAATACTGTTTTGACGCAAAGGTTGCGCCATAGACTGTTTTCAATCCATCAGTTGCAATATTAAAACAATTAGGCAAAAACATCTTCCGAGCCACAGTTTCATATCGTTTTATCTGACCAATGGCATTTTCATAATTCACGCTTGACGAAGTGGTCGGACTTTTTGCTTCTATATCACAAATGGGCAGACCATTCAAAAATACCATAATGTCCGGTCTGATATTTTCTGTATCACCTTCAAAATAAAATTGATTGGTAACAACAAAATGATTGTTACTTGGATTGTCAAAATCTACTATTTTGTAATTTTTTGTTCTTGTCGTCTTGCTATCTACCAAATCAACACCATTTCTCATGGCATTTAGGAATTGTTCATTTGTATCCAACTTTTTTACTTTGTGATATATATTTTCAGCAATAGCGTCATCAATATCATTTATTCTTTTTACTGCGCCAATAAAAAGCTGTTTTATGACATATTCATTTTCAAATTCTCGCAGACCCACAAAAATCTCAGGCTTGATATATTCATATCCCAATGTTTCGTTCACATATTTCAATACATGATTTTCAATTGTGTATTGTTCATTGAATTTCATATTATTCAAAATACTCAGGCTTATAAAATTTGATTATACCGATAGTTGATTCTAACCATTTATCGAAATCAGTCTCTACCAATTTTGAATAGATATGATTATAGGCTTTAACAGCACTCTGAGAACGTGTCTTTAAATGTATCAACTCATCTCTAAGATTTTTAATATCGCCGAGAACTTGCCAAAGAATATCCTTTTTCAATTGTACATTATAGACTCTGTCTAATATCTCTGATAATTTTTCTTTTAGTGAAATAGATTGTTCAATCTCCTCTCTGTTTAATGTTCTATCTTTTTTGCCTTTTCTTTTTATTTCATATGAATATTTTTCCGGAATTAGTTGATTTGAAAAAGCTTCAAGTGCTGTATATAAAAAAATAGGTATTTTTATTGCACACTCAAAGAGTTTATATAACTCATCTTTCTGTAAATTTCTAAAAACATCTAATCCTCCATCTTGTTTTGGAAAAGCGACTTTTTTATCAATCAAATTTACTTCATCTAAAAATATTTTAAACTTTGATATTTCTTCTTCAGCAATGCTTAAATAAAAACAAACAGGGTTCGGCGTTATCATCAAAAAATTACCTAATTTCTCGGTTTTTACTTCATTACTTATAACAACTTCAGAACCTGCTTTGTGAGCAGGTTGTCCTTGTGGACCCGGAGGCATGTCTTTGGCAAGAGTAGTCTTAAAAATTGGCAAGATTTTCATATCTAAACGCACGTTACTCCACTCAAAAGATCCTCCATTAAACCTTTTTTGAGTTGAACAAGTTTATTTTTTAATTGTTTAGTAATTTGGATTTTATCATCCACAGCAGATAATATTTCAGCAATTTGTTTTTGGCCCTCCAAAGAAGGCAGTAAGAGTTTATATTCATTCAATTCTTCTCTGTTTATTTTAGGTATACCTGTTCTTGAGGAAGCACTGATTGCATAATCGGTAAAATCCTTGCTTAGTAACAGATAAAATAAAAATTTATTAATTGTTTCTTTTTTTCCTCTGATAGGGTACATGTCGGCACTACAAAGACAATCTTCTTGTGCCATAGCAACTTTTTTTAAATATGGACGTATTTTACTATAAATAACATCGCCCTTTTTTGCAAAATATTTTCCACTAATTGCATTTTGCTGATTTGCGGTAAATTTTCCTAGAATCGTTCTTGAGTCCGATTCGATATGATTTGGAGCAATTAGAATCATATTCTTGTACGGAAAAATTTTGGGGTCAACTTGCCCACTTTCTATTTCTATAATTTCACCCAACTTTTTCTTTTCTCCTTTTTCTTTTCTCCTTTTAAAAAACTCTTCCATCAACCCCCTTTTCAATTTTTCACTCTTCACTATCTCACTATTCACTGAATCTATTTCTTCATCAACCGATTCTAAAATTTCGGCGATTTTTTGTTGTTCAGGGAGAGGTGGAAGTAAAATTTCAATACTTTCAACCTGACTAGAACTTATATTTTTTTGTGCGGCACCTGTAAAAAATGAAGCCAGTCTATTTTGAAAATTATGTGATAAAAATATATTAAATAAAAATCCTACATCCACTTTATTATCTCTGAACAAAACTCTGCCCACCCGTTGATTTAACAAAGCCGGCAAATTATTTTTGTAAATTCTACAAACCTTGCCTAGATCTCCAGTCATCCCCATCAATATATCCCCGTCGTTCAAAATAACCTGTTCATTTTTTTTTATAAATTCCTTTGGTAAAAACACAAAATTATTTCCGACAAATTTTCCCTTACCAACGTTTCCAATCCTAACCAAAGGCACACCTTCATGTTTATAATCAAATGCTTTGAAGGCATTTCCGCCTTGGAACTTAATGTGGTCACCAAGTTTTACTTGTTGCCAGTTTTTTGGAATTGTAGCTTGGTTGGTTGGCATATTTTTTTATCTTTCTCTTTGTAGATTCAATCTTGACCATATCGTTGACCTCAACGAAATGGTTGTGGATAACATTGGTCTAAAAATGGCTGGATTTGACAAAGTCTTAAAAATTATGTATAGTGTAAATGAAGTATGCAGTAATAACTTAGAAGGCGCTGTGGTGTTCCCCCGAGGCACTCGGGACGTAAGCCGCAGAAAACCGTTTTCTGAGACGCTACTTCAACAAAATACCTAATCGCCTGATTGGGTTTTTTGTTTGTTCTTTTCTTCCCAGCTCGTCTTAAATAATTCTTCTCCGTCACGTAAAATATTATTTTTCAAAATCTGTTTTAATTCTGTCCCCAAAGGTTTATGTTCTAAATCCCAAGCAAATGCTCCGACAATCCAATCCGCAATCTGAATGTTGATATTTGATGTGGAATCTATCATCTCAACTTCGACCAAAGCATTAGCTGGTAGTTGCGGCAGAATATGTGATTTCAATATTCTCTTAAATTCAGAACGCTTAATCCCTTTCAAGTGTCTCTGATCACAGAATACTCTAAATTCCATATCATCTGAAGGCAAGTATTTTCCCAAGACCTCTGCAATAATATGAGTATACAAATGCCCGCTCATTAATTTATCCTTTTTAAAAAAATCTTCTGGAATATTTTTTCTTAGTAGATACGTATAGTGTATTCTCACATCTAATGTAGAAATAAATTTCATTGTTTTAATACGCAACGCATCAGTTATTTTTTTATTAGAAAATTTAATTTCAGCCTGATTTCTCATTTTGCCAGGAAATTTCTTCTTGTACCAAGCCCTAAAGGCCTTTTCTATTCGACGCGGCTCTCCAACGATAAATGAAGCAACAACAAAATATTGTTCATTATTATGTTTGGTGAACTGTCCACTTTCATCTAAAAATATATACATATTAATAACCCAGTTGCGTTAGATAATTTTTTACTTTTTTATCCAGTTCTTTCTTCTCCGCCTCAATGTTATCAATTTCTCGTATTACTTGCGCCACATCAATTACCTCCTCTTCATCAGACGTATCCACATATCGTTTCACATTCAAATTAAAATCATTGGCTTCCAATTCGTTTATATCAACCACACGGCAATACTTTTCCTGATTTGCGTAGGCTTCGTATGCATCAACTATTTTTTTGATATCTTGCTTGCGCAGAATATTTTGATTTTTTCCTTCCTGATAATCTTTTTCAGCGTCAATAATGAGAATTTTGTTTTTCTTTTCTTTTGGTTTATTTTTATTAAATATTAATACAGCCACAGGTATACCCGTGCCAAAAAATAACTTTGATGGCAATGCAATAATTGCTTCTATCAGATCATTTTTTATGATTTGCTCTCGTATTTTGCCTTCTTGCCCACCACGAAATAGAATACCGTGGGGTAATATAATACCTGCTTTACCATCTTCTTTCATAGACTTAATCATGTGAAGAACAAAGGCAAAGTCTGCTGTTTTATTCGGTGGCATTTCATAACCCGACAGCCGTCCATATTTATTTGTCTTGAATGACTCGTATGGCCATTCTTTTATTGAATATGGCGGATTTGCCACGCAAATTGAAAACTGTTTGAGCGTTCCATCTGTATTCAAAAACTGAGGATCATCCAGTGTGTTACCCCGACGAATGTCAGCGCTATCTAAACCATGCAGAAACATGTTTATCTTTGCAATCGCAAAGGTTCCCAAATTTATTTCTTGTCCATACAGATACAATGAACGGGCGGCTTCTTCGTTTTCTTGTTCTCTGAGATAGTGATAGGCTTCCAACAAAAACCCTCCGGATCCGACAGCCATATCATAAATATGATCCTTGGCATGTGGTTTTAGTATTTGGATAATGAGCCGTTCAACCTCGCGTGGGGAATAAAACTCGCCACCTTTTTTTCCTGCATCCGAAGCAAACTGTTTGATCAGATATTCATACGCATCACCCAGCAAGTCTGAACTGATGTAGGTGCTGCCAAAATTATGGCGAGAAAAATGATTTATTAAATTTTGTATTGTTTCATTGGGAAACCGATCTTTATTTGCAAAATCAAGATCATCAAAAATTTTATCCAGTTTTGGACTATTCGCGTGCGTTAAAGTATCAAAAATTTCATTGAGTTTTTGTCCGATATTTTCTGATGTGTTTGCAATGACTGCCCATCTACAATCTTTGGGGACTTGAAAACGATGATTGTAATCAGCCTTTGCAATTGTCTCATCCCCAAATTCATCCAAAACTTTTTTGTATTCTTCATCCCAGATATCACTAATGCGTTTGTAAAATAATAATCCAAAAATATATTTTTTATAATCCGAACTATCTATCTTTCCACGCAAAATATCCGCGCTGGTCCACAAAAATGTTTTTAAATTAGCAAGTGTCATTTTCTCTTCGCTAATGTGGTTCATGAGCGCGCCCATATCTTGGTCAACTATTTTCTCAATATCTTCCGGACGGTAGCGTCGATCTTTGCGAACGCCAACACGCAATGGGGATATCAATCCTTTTTTTTCCCAATTCCGAAGAGTATCTTCGTGGACATTAAACATTTTTGCTGCTTCACTGACACTAAGGAGTGCGGCATTTTTTGTATTCTTATTCATAAAAATAATAGAGGTCAATTTATGGCCTCTAGTATTACATATATGGTTATGTATGTCAAGTTTTTCACTTTTTTCAGTAGTATTCATAGGTTGTTACCTTTAAAATACATCGCCTGCAACCCTAAATCGCGGGGGTAATAGGGGGTGCCCCCCTATCTAAAGATCTAAAAAACCCCATTAAACAAAAACCCAATAATCATAATCCCCACTGTCACAATCCCAAAAAACGTGAGCAGTAATTTTGTTTTGAGTACACGCTTAAGCATCATTGCTTCGGGAAGCGACAATCCCACAGTCGCCATCATAAACGCCATAGCAGTGCCTATAGGCACACCCTTGGCCACAAGCGCCTGAATAATGGGAATAACCCCGCTGGCGTTGGCATAGAGCGGTACGGCGATAATGACGGCAATAGGCACCGCGAGCCAGCCGGCGGTAATGAGATAGGTTTGGAAAAATTGCGCGGGAACAAATCCATGAATCGCGGCACCCACTGCCACGCCGAGGATGATATAGAGCGCGACCGAGCGCACAATACTCCACGCGCTTTTGGAAATCTTTTTTGCAATATCCCACTTTGTCAGCGGGGCTTTGTTTTTGCAACAGCCACAACATTTTTTCTCTTCCTCTTGCCCAAATTCTTTCACATACTTTTCCATTTTCAATTTGCCAATGATAAATCCACCAATAACACCAATCGCCATACCGGCTACCACATACGCGATCGTGAGTTTCCATCCAAACGCGCCGATAAATAATGTGACGGCAATTTCATTGATGAGGGGCGAAGTAATGAGAAACGCAAACACAACTCCAAGCGGAATGCCTGCTTGCAAAAATCCGATAAATAATGGAATGGATGAACACGAACAAAAGGGTGTTACCGCGCCAAAGGTGGATGCAAGCAGATAATCCGCGCCATACCATTTTCGCGAAGTGAGAAATGTTTTGAATTTTTTGACCGGCAAAAAATATCTAATAACTGCCATGAGGTGCGTGATAAGAATCAGAAGTACAAAAATCTTGAGCGTGTCGTAAATAAAAAAATTCAGCGCGTCTGCTGTATGTGTGCCTTGGGTGAGGTTGAAGAGGTTGTAGGTGAGGTAGTTGGAGAGGAGGGCGAGGGGGTAGAACATAAAGTTCAATAGGTTAAAAGTGGTGGTATTTTACTCTTTTTAAAATTAACTGCCAAATATGTTTAGTATTGACAAAAAATGTAAATAGTGTTAAATTCTTGTGTTCTCTTGCCGTCCCGTACGAGGGACTTTACCAAGGAGGGAGAGGGAATGTCGCTTTTGACATGTGTCTACACTGTGAAGATCACGGGCAAGTGCGCTCTGGGCTGCCATGTCCGAGTTGTGCTCGTCAACCTGAACATGCCTGAGGGTGTCCAGAGCGTCGACTGGGACTACCGTGTCCCAGAGGCACAGCTCAAGGATACCATCGAAGGCTGGATCAAGAAGCACGATATGGACGAGGCCGCGGCGATCGGCCTCAGGCTCAGCTTGCAGAGCGAGCTCGAGAAGATGCGCGGGCCCAAGTCGCGCATGGACATCGACGACGTCGACCGACTGGGCTACGCGATGCTGGAGTGCATCGCCCCGCTCGTGGACGAGATCATGCACTCCTGAGTCCTGAGCGACAACAACAGCCCCCGACCCGCGCTTCGGTGTGGGTCGGGGGCATGGAGATTCTACTTATCTAAATATCCTGAAGAGGGATGTTTTTTTATTTTTTAGCTTATTTAAGATACTTTTATATAATTTTCCACACCGTTATCTTGACAAAGTGGACAATATATGATAATGTGGTCTGTTTTCGTTCGGGGCGGTGCGATGCAGCACCTAGGGCCTCCCAAAGGTCCGACAAAGAACAGCCCGCGACAGGAAACTTTCCAAAGAAGGGAGCAACCATAAGCCTCCCGGAGGGAGACATCCCTGTCTGTCCGCTGCGACCTAGGGGCGAAAAGATGTGCTACGGGTTCTTTCCGACACTGCGACCATTAGGCGACGGGCTGAAATACCGGTCGCAACAGTTCGTCTCCCATCGACGACAAGCCGCGCCCACGGCTTACGGGGGACGACGTCGGAGGAGCAGGTACGCATATCTGGACGCCGGTGGTTCTTGGACCCGCCGAACCGGCATGGACAACCGAACGAAAACACGCCTCTGGGGACGGCGCGCATCAGTGCCGTCCCCTTCCCAAATATTTTCTTTACTGGTAAAGGTAATATAGGGAATCAAAAAAACATCCTAGCGAAGGATGTTTTTTTGTTATTTTTAGCAAAATATGTTTATTTCTATCAAACTTATCTTGACAAGTTATATAAAATATATACTAATTTTGTATAATATATATGTTGAGTTCAGTAAAACGGCATGGAGGGAACAATGCCGCTGTATCTCACAATCGGAGCGTCAGGAGACGGTAAGCCGTGTGCCTACCGTGCTCGGGACAAAAAGCCCGACCTTCCGGTCATGGTGAGTGAGGTCTTCACTGTCTCGGTTCCGGACAACAATCTGGGTGCGCTCAACGACCTAGCACGCCAGCGATGCACTCAGGAACGTGTCCTGCCACCGTTCAATCTACTACCCCCGGCAAAGCTCAAGTGAGCTAGCCGCGTCCCAATCACCGCTTCGCCTGGAGTACGCACTTGTGCGTCGATCGGGCGGGGCGGTCGACACAACATTTTTTGAATATCCTGAAGAAGGATGTTTTTTTATACAAAATACCCGCCAGTTAGGCGGGTATTCATATATACATCATGTTATCTTGAAACACTCACATCAAATTCTGCTACAGGAGAACCACTAACACCAGTCGCGCGATCGTAAATTTTTATTTTCTTGACACCAAGCACAGCATCCACAGTTGACTGACTAAACGTACCCGTTTCTTGCATCACGTGGTGAAATGTTTCAGTAGTCGCAGTCTTGTCTGTACCAGCTACAATACCTGGCGTTAGATAAAAATCATACGGCGTGCGATGATTGAATGCATCCACAGGGAGCTGTTCTTTGTTTTGAAACACAGGATCAATGTTGCCGTCAGCAGGATTTGAACTTTCTTTTGCAAATACTATGTCTGTAATATAGTCATAACTTCCCGTAACGCCCGCAGCATCAGGAATATTTTTCACGATATTTCCAGATTCAAAAAGTGTGTGCCAGGTGATTTCATATGCGCATGAACTTTTGTCAATTTTGAAACCAACTTTGCCTTTCAATTTATCTGATGAAGATATTGTAAATACCTTGCCATCATATTCCTGAGCTAATGTTTTGCAATCAGCACTCTGAGAAACAGGAGTCGCTTCATCGGTTTTCACTCCTGCAAAAAGATATACAATAGAGATGATAATAAATACAAAAAAATAGAGAAATATACGCGCGATAGTCCCCTTTCCTTTTTTGTATGCAAAAAGTTTGAATGCAAAGAAAAACCAGATTATCACATAGATGTAAAACAATATATTCCATCCCGTTACCATGAGAGAAAACAAAACAACAACAAAAGAGATAGTAAACAATAGCCAAAATAACCACACAAGACTGGATGTTTTTTTGAGTTTGTTGTTTGTATTCTCACTACCGCCCACAAGATCTTTTTTCTTATCGTACACATTGTCATACATAAGTTCATCAGGCATGTCTTTGTAACTTTTGTATGTTCCACTCACTGATCCAAAACGGATTATTCCCAATTTACGAAGTATATCTATA
>Ga0172379_10004354_pt1 | contig 21056 bp, 26 predicted proteins | sample GrowelOW334metaG_FD_119756 | JGI IMG/M metagenome (GOLD analysis project Ga0172379, IMG submission 119756) | Groundwater microbial communities from an aquifer near a municipal landfill in Southern Ontario, Canada - Groundwater well OW334 metaG | ecosystem: Environmental > Aquatic > Deep...
GAAGCGTGGAAAGATTATAAAGACGAAGTTCAACTTCGCCACCCATAATCGACAATTCCTTAAAACCATCAACCATTTGCTTGGCGTATTCTTCCACGCCAGTGCGTTGTGGCTTTTCGGCTGATGATGAATCGATGGCGATTGTTATCATATTTTTAGGTTTGAGTATGTAGTATGTAGTGGGTAGGCAATAGATCAAACTGAAACTTTTGCCTACATGCTACCTACTACATACTACCAACTACCGCCGCTAATTAGTAAAAATACTTCGCTTGTAAGCCTCAAGGTTCTCCAAAGCTACACCAGTGCCCTTAGCCACACACAACTGCGGATCCTCGGCCACATAAACCGGCACGCCGGTGGCTTCGGAAATCAAACGATCTAAATTGCGAAGCTGGGCCGTACCACCGGAAAGGACAATACCCTTTTCCATAACATCGGCCGACAATTCCGGCGGGGTTTTGTGTAAAACCTCTTTTACCGTGGCTAAAATGCCTTCGAGTTCGTTTTGAATAGCTTCGGTTACGTCGTCGGAGGTGACCTCGATAATTTTAGGCAAGCCGGTTACCATGTCGCGCCCTTTAATTTCCATGACTAATTTTTCTGGCAAATACATGGCTGAACCAATGCGGATTTTAATATCTTCCGAAGTTCGCTCACCAATAGCCAGACCATACTTACGGCGAACAAATTCAGAAATGGCCGCATCAAATTTAACCCCGCCAATTCTAATTGATTCGGATGAGACAATACCACCTAAGGATAAGACCGCCATTTCAGAAGTTCCGCCACCAATATCAATAATCATGTGACCAGATGGCGAACCAATGGGAATATTGGCACCAATGGCCGCGACAATCGGTTCCTTAATAACATAGGCGGCGCGGGCCCCGGCCGCCAAAGTGGCGTCAATAACCGCGCGACGTTCGACCGAAGTAATTCCCCCAGGCACGGCCACCATAACTTCAGGCCGAAAAATACGAACACCACCGACAGCTTTGTTAATAAAATAACGGAGCATGGCCTCGGTGGTGTGATAATCGGCGATAACGCCGTCCTTAAGCGGACGACGAGCAATAATTGTGTCCGGCGTACGGCCAATCATTTCTTTAGCTTCACGACCAACCGCCAAAACTTTTTTATCGACTTTAGAAACTGCCACTACTGATGGCTCATTGATAATAACGCCTCGTTTAGGCAAGTAAACGAGGACAGTGGTGGTTCCAAGGTCAATTCCGATTTTCTTTATAAACATACTCAATCATTTCCCCCTTGTTACGCCGAAGTCGAGCTTAGCTCGACAAATCCAGCTAAGCTGGATCAAAAACCGACTTCAATGTTCAAGTCTTTAGCCAAGCCAAACGCTCCAGTGTAATTATCGTCACCCCAAAAATCAGTCAGTTCAGCCGGCGTGGCAGACATCACCTTCTTATCAAAATCCAAGGTCGTGGTCAAACCGTATTCAGCCGCGCCCAGTTGTTTTACAACATTTAAAGAATAATGACCGGAAGCAACCATGGTTGTAATTGAATCAGGTAGATAATATTCAAAAGACAGGCGACCACTTTCGCCGGGTTCGATGGAAATAAACGCGCCAAAAACCGTTAAATCAAGTTCTTGACCAACATCAACCGCACCGGCCGCGCCGGAAGGATTTTTTAATTTATCATTAGCTAGCATTCCTAAACCGCTAATGAATTGGCTGCCCTTAGGAACATAAACCCGAGTGTAGGTTCGATACCGCGTAGTTTTCCAATCAAAGACTCCTTGATGTTCGTACTTAATGGTTACCTTGCCGATAAAACGACCGTCGCCGCTTGGTTTAATCGAATAAGAAATATCACGCAATACTTCAGGATCGGTTTTTAACGCGGCCAAGTTGGCATCAATTACCATTAAGAAATCACCATCAGATTTTTCTACCACTCCGCCCCAGCCGGCGTTACGAATAATTTCTTCAGTCTCAAGGGAAGAATTGGAAAAAAGAGCAATTTGCTTGTCGGATAAATTTTTCTCAACAGCCGAAACCACCGGCCCCCAGGCAGAAAACGGTAAGTCAAAAATTTTACCTTTCATTTCATTAAACAACGAAGTGATAATATCCTTGCGCTGTGCGTACGGCACGCCTGATTCTTGAAAACCGATTTCCACTTGATATTCGAGAGTGTCGGTAATGTTATCGGCGGAAAAAGTTTGATTACCAACAACAATCGGACCGGTGATTTTAAGCAAATCAGCGACAAAAGTTGGGGTGATGCCAATAACCCCATCAAAAGAAATCGGTTCTTGCACGGCGTTTCTTTGTTCGGATGGAATGGATAAAACTTCGGCCGTAAACATGCTAATGGCATTTCTGGCGGAAACGGAAAAATCAGGCGACCAATTGCTGTCGCGGAAAAACCATTTATTAGCTCCCAAATATTTTTTAAGCGGGGTTGGCGGTTCAAGTGAATAATAGGGATTAGCCGCCTCGTCTAAAAGATAAGAATCTTTAAGTTCAAGTTCGCGAATTTCGCCATCCTCAACCCGCAAAATTCCGTAAGTCCCGATAAATCCGCCGGCCGGTCGCATTTCCGTATTGTTTTCAAGAAGTAAGAGGAAATTCTTTTCTTCGCCCAAACCGGTAAAAGCCGGAATAATTCGCGCGGCCGTGGCCGCTAAAAACAAACCGTCGTAAACCTGATCTAAAGTATTTTCGATTTTTCGAACAACCGTGCCCATGGGCTCCGGGACATCGCCCAAATCATCAATATTATTTTTAATCAAACCGGCTTTTTCCGCGACCAAAGCTAAATCGGGGGCCGCGCCGTTAATTCGTTGTAAAACAATTCGTTTAACTGTCGGCGACATATCGTCGTACTGAAGCGGTAAAAATTCGCCAACCTCACCGGTGACATTTTCGGTTTCGCCAATGAGTCGGGTAATATCCGCCCCCAAATCGGCAATGTCATCAACTAAAGCAAAAAGATCTGATGATGAATCTAAAAGAGTTTCAGCAGCCACCACCTGCTCGCCAACCCATGGTAAAAATTTAAGCCAGGCAATACGTTTAAAAGAGCGGTCGGCTTTGACAAAAGCGATTTCGGCCGCATCAAGAGAAACTTTAGCCTCATCAAAAGAAAAAACCTCAACAGCATCCTTGGCTTCATACAAACGATCACGGCCGTCTAATAAAGATGTGACCACCAACCCGGCATTAACCGCTGTCCAAATCGCCGTTAAACCAATTAAAAGAGATAATAAAAATAAACCGACCTTAAAAAACCGGCGGCGCGTGATTTTCTTTTTTTCCAAAGGCGGAGCGTAATGCGCTAAAAATTCGGAATCATGACTCATAATTCCCTACCTGACATCTTACCATTTTACCTAAACCATTGGCTAATACTCCGACGCGGGACTTTGCGTCGCAACAAAATTTCCCGGCGCTTGCGCCACATTATTGGCAAGCCAGCAAAAAATTGCCAAATAGCTCGAATGTTAGTGGGCTCAAAAAAACAAACGTAAACAAAGCGCAGCGCTTCGGCCGGCTTAATCCAGATCCCGGCCAAAAGCCAATCAACAAAACTCATGTTTTTGATGAGCAACCACCAGTGGTTGCGGGTGGAATAAAAACTGCGCATTTTGGATTTTCGCCGACGATTGCGAATGCGTTCAAAAAAGCTGGCCCGCTCCTTGCCATACATACCGCGAGCATGATGAGCCACGGCCTCGGGAACAAAACGCGCTTCCCAGCCAAGACTTTGAAAACGCCAGGCCAAATCAATATCTTCTTTGTAAGCAAAAAAATCTTCGTCAAAATATTCGCTTTCGGACATTTTAACATCCTCCAAAGCCGAAGCTCGATAAAAACCAAAACCGGCACAAACACCAAAAACTTCACGAGCCGCGTCAAACTGCCCTTGGTCAAGTTCCCCGCCGCCGCGTTCGTAGAACCAGCGATACTTGTTGCCGCGAAGCCCGGTGGTGTCGATAACATCGGAATTAGTGTGTTCGCGTAAAACTTCGTCAGTACCGTTATCTTGAAACGAACGCAAAAGTTTTGGGGTAAAACTGGCGGCTTCGGGATGAGCTTCGGCTTCTTTAATCAGTTCTTCTAAACAGTTTGGCCGAAAAACAATATCGGGATTAATGGTAACGCAATAACAGTGACTTAAATCTTCGCCCTCCCAATGCTTTATGGCGTACTTAATAGCCTGATTATGAGCCGCACCAAAACCGAGATTACGAACATTCCTAACGATCGTGACCGTGGGATATTTTTCACGCAACCATTTTTCCACGCCGTCACTTGAGCCGTTATCAACCACGCGTACGACAAAATCTTTGTAGGTTTGTTTTTCAATTGATTCAAAAAGATCCGGCAAATCGGACATGCTGTTCCAGGCGACGATGTGAAGGGAGATTTTGGGCATAATTGCCCTTTCACTTTAAAACAAAAACGGGGTTTATTCAACCCCGTTTATTCTTTATGTTTTTACCTAGAAAGTAACGCTACCATCAAAAACATCATAGCTCCAATTAAGACAAACCAGGCCACGGTCATACCCAAAAACCACAAGCCTTCCTTCTTTTTATTATCCAAATACAAAAGAATCGGTTTCAAGAAAAACAAAATACCCATCATTGCCGTCGAGAGAACAAGAATCATTAGAATAAAAGCCATCATCAAAAAATCTGGGACCGAGACGCCAAAGTTGCCAAAAAAGTCTTCGCTGGAAAGCGTCAGGGTGAGGATAACGATATAAGCAACTGCCCCGGCGGCATGATAAAACGGATAAAGGATATTTTTGTAGAAATTTTTCATATTTTTGGGTTTGAGCATGTAGTAGGTAGTATGTAGGCAAAAGTTCCCGATTAGATCTATTGCCTACCCACTACATACTACATACTAAGCAAACTAGTTAATAATCCAAATAGTCCAGTTCAAAAACGCCGCAAAGCTAACCCAAAGAATGTAGGGGACAAGAAGGTATACGGCCGGACGCGAAACTTTCCAAAACACCACCATAGTCGCCACAATCGAAACCCACAAGGCAATGATTTCCAAAAAGGCCGCGCCGGGATTCTGTAGGCCAAAGAAAATAATTGACCACAAGACATTCAAAATCATTTGAGCCGCGAAAATTTTTAAGGCAAACTTTACATCTTTCTTTTTCCAACCCTTTTGCCACACCAAATACGCGGCAATACCCATAAGGGCAAAAAGAATCGTCCAAACCGGACCAAAAAGCCAATTGGGCGGTTGAAACCACGGCTTGTTTAATGTGGTGTACCAGGTAGTAATGGCCGGCGCAGTGAAAAACGAGCCAAGAATGCCGGCCGCTTCGACGGCAATAATGGCCAAAACGAGATGAAGAAAATTTTTTGTTTTCATATTTTTTTATTTTTATAGCTAACGGCTTGCCACAAAATTATTGTACTTAAAAGGGCGGCAAAGAAACACCATACCGAAGTTAAAGCTTCTCTAAATATTATAATCGTTACCAACAAACTTAAAAAGGCCAAACCGCCAAAGAGTTGAATTTTTTTGTGCGATGACATTAACAAACTGCCGCAGGTAACCAAAACATAAATAACCAAACCATAATCCAAAAGAGGAATAGCTACTTGGTAAACAATTCTACTGTCATTCAAACAAACGGTAAGCGGCTCGGTGACCATAAAGAAAAGACCGTAAACCGCGGCCGCGGCGCCGAGCAAAGTGAAAAAACGCAAAGCTTGTTTTTTAAGTTTATCCGGTTCGATCCAGCCAACTAAAGCGGGAATCGCCACTAACCAAAACAGGAAAGCGAAAAATAAAAAACCGTAACCCAAAATCATGCTCAGTTCGCTTGGTCTTGGCGTTAGCCACTGGAACCCTTCAATGGCTTGTTGAATGGAGAAAGCCAGGGGAATCGTGGCCAGCCAACGCATCTTTTTGTCTTTAGCTCTCATGACTGTGGCCACCCCGGTCACGGCCAATGCGGCACTCGCCGCAAAGCTTGCCTCTGGAGAAAAACACATAATTATAAATCAGGCTGATCGAAAACACTGAAACCATAAATAGTTGAACCTTCTGAAAAATCAGTAAGCATGAAGGAAAGATAGAAGGTGCTAGCTTGTTTTTCAAACCTTACCTGATATTCAACATAGTAAAAATCCATGACCTGACTAATCTTAGGCTCGCCAAAAGAAACCAAATTTCCCAAATCGGCTTTTTTATCAATCATGGGACTGACCGCGTTCATGGCCATCAAATCAGCCCCGCAATATTTACAAAAATTATCGTAATCATCGTTATTGTAGGCGGCAAACATTTCTTTTACTTTGGGATCAATGAAAGCAATGATTTCGGCCTCTTGTTTTTCCACCGGTGTATAAGTTTGGCCGGCAAACAACAAGGCACTAAGGATCAAAGCAATAATTGAAAGAACAACTCCCAAAATTCCGGTAATCTTCAAATTTCTCTTTTTGGTTCTAATCAAATAAACGCTCAAGATAAAAAGAATTATCAGGAAGATTCGGGTATAAATAAAATTTTCCGAATAATTCGGCGAACTCATGCCAAAAACTAATAAAAAGAAAACAGAAAAACCAGATAAAATAAAACCAACTAATCTTTTCCAACTTTGTTTTGTTTTACCCCAAAAAATTCCATTCACCAACACAAAAGACAAAATGATTGGGAAAACGATCATGAAAACTTTTTCCGCCTCAGCACTCAAAAAAATACCATTCTTTTGTTCGGCAGCTACGGCAAAAACCATGAAAGCTGTCAGAAGCATAGTGACAAACGACAAGACACTGAAAATCTTTACATCCTTCATGACGATGATCGTAAAAAGTAGCATGAATATTGGGAAGGCAATGAACGCCCCCAATAAATCTTTTTGAGAAAAATACATGGCAGCAAAACAGAACGCCAAAAGCCCGGCCAGGTAAACCCCTGCCCAAAGAATATTTTTTTGATAGGTTTTCATATTGTGTGTATTTTATCAAATTTAACCAAAATAAAAAAGACGGAGGGTTATCCGTCATTTTTATTAAAGGCTTTTATTTACTTTTAAATCTTTCCCACCAAATCAAGCCCGGGTTTTAAAGTGGCCGCCCCCGGTTTCCAGGAAGCCGGACAAACTTCACCGTTATGTTCACGGACAAAATTGGCGGCCTGAATTTTTCTTAACAACTCGGCGGCGCTGCGACCAACACTGTTATCGTGTACTTCCATCACTTTTAGAAAACCGTCGGGATCAAAAACAAAAGTGCCACGCAAGGCCAAGCCTTCATTGGGAATATAAACATTTAAAGCTCGAGCCAAAACCCCGGCCGGATCAGCCGCCATGGGAAAAGTTATCTTTTTAATGACCGGCGACTCGTCGTGCCAAGCCTTGTGAACAAAAACCGTATCCGTGCTAACACTGACAATTTCCGCATTGTTTTGCTTAAACGCTTCGTAATTATCGGCCAGTTCGGAAAGTTCGGTTGGACAAACGAAAGTGAAATCAGCCGGATAAAAGAAGAGAACCAACCACCGTCCATGAAAATCCGAGATTTTCATTTTTTTGATTTTTTCGTCTTGAAAAACTTCAAACTCAAAATCTTCCAATTTTGAATTAATTAAAGGCGTGTGATATTGAATATTTTGTATCTCGTTCATATGAATATAAATTATTATTAACTTATTATATTGTCTATTTTTCCTCTTCCCCTCTACCCCTGCCCTCTCCTTCCCAAGGAGAGGGAGATCTCGTGGGCGCTCGACGCGGGGCTGTTTGTTTTTCTTCTCTATTTTCTAACAATCTCCGACTTAAAAAACTTTTCCTGAAAATTGGTCAGCTGCCTTATGTCATCATCACTTACTTTATTCCCTTCCGGCACAACAATCAATTTGTCGTCGTCATCGTTTGTGCGGTGAATTACGGCGATGCAACGACCGGTAAAATCTTGCAACGTTTCGGTTACACCCAAAACATATACATCAATTTCTTCCCCATCCGGAGCTTTGGTGTCGGGCACGAAGCCGTAGTTTACCTCGTACACAAACCCATACTTGGGATGTAACGAACCAAGCGGACGATCAATTTTAACTGTAACGGTTTGATTTAGATATTGAGTGTATAAATTGGCGAGCATATTTTTAAAGTTATTTTCTTCCTCTCCCCCTCTATCCCCCTCTCCAAGTCCCTCTCCCCAACCCTCCCCCACTGCGGCAGTGAGGGAGGGAGATCTCGTAAGTGCTCGACGCGGGGCTATTTGTTTTTTAAAAAACCCTTCGTCCACTTCGTCCCCCTCAACCCCTTCGTCCCCCAAATCTTTTTCTTGGTTTATTAAATGCCAAAAAATTCTGTCCAGTCACAATACTTTTGCCGATTTTTTGTTCCAGTTCCCTTCTGGCGTTTTTGGCGATTCGCCCGCCTTTCTTGGCCGGAACCTTATTTTCCTCAAAACCCTTCGTTGCCTCGACCTCGGCAATCTGTCGCGTGGAAAGTTCGGCCAGAGCCGTGAAAACCAATTCCGCATCAGACATATGATCGCGCAAATTTTGCGTTTTAAGATTTTTTAATTTCTTATGATCTTTAACAGTTAGGTCACTCCATTCCTTATGAATAATGTTAGTTAAAATGGCGAATTCGTTTTGTTCCTTGACTTCATTATTTTTCCAATAGTCGGTCAGCTTATTTCGCACCTCTTGCCCCATCATTCGTTGTTGAATCCATTTATCACTCCGACCCATTCTTTGCCAATATTCTCTGGAACGGTTTAAAGCTTTCTCTGGATCAGATATTTCTTGAATCCTCTCGTAACCGACTTTGGCTAACCACAATTTAACCGGTTCGGCTTTTGGGCTGGGGATAGACTGAATAATTCTAAAAATTTGTTCCGGATTACCAGCCAAGGTCTTTCTTTTTTTCCCTGTCTCGGTAATCATTTCTACCTGGGGACAGTTTGTCCCTAGGTAGTTTCCGAGTTCAACGTCCCTTTTTCTAAGTTTTTTAACATAATCAGTCGGATTATTACTTTCCGTAAGCACGGCCACAATATCAATCACGGAAAAAAACCAAGTTTCGGTTTTTTCATCATAATAACGGCGGATTTTAAAATTTTCAAAAACAGCTAAAGATTTTTGGTTATTTGACATAAAATATTTTTTATATGAACAAAAAACTTAACAAAACAACTCCCAAACCAACGCCTGTCCCGCGCCATGTTTCTTTTGGAGTTGTCACAGAAAATATTAAATTGCTTGTTTCTATTATTGCAAAAATTTCTGTTTTTGTCAATCGTTCCTACCAACTTTTCTTTATTTTTTTAATCTTTCCTCCCCGCAAATCCCTCTCCCCTTACCCTCCCCCGTCGTGGCGACGAGGGAGGGAGAACTCACAGGATCTCTGCTGATCCACCCTTTAGTTCGCGCATGAGACCGTTGTTAGTAAACATGAAAAGGTAGCCGATTGCTTTATCCTCTTAATGTATCGTGCAAAGGCGATGTTTAAGAGAGAAACAACAGGAGAAAAGAAAAGCTTGGGCGACGAACAAAGGGTGGTTTAAAAAAGCCCTTTCTTTCCCCACCTTTCTTTGGGCTAGCAAAGAAAGGTGGAAAGAGAAGATTAACAAGTTGTATGAAAGAGGGCGTTGATATGTTTTCCTTCAGATATTAGACGGTTGTAAACAACAAGCGCTTCTGGCGTTTTTTCTACCACCACCTCAACCCCGGCCGCGCGACAAGCAGCCAAAAAATCCTCATCAATCTCAAGTTTTCCATCCTGACCAGTACCAACAATAATCACCTCTGGTTTATTCGACAAAAGTTTTTCTGTTTCCCACGGTCCAAGGCGATGAGAGGTGCCGAACAATTCTTTCAAGCGCGGATAATCGCGCTCTTCGATTTGATCGCCAATAATCAAAACCTGATCGAATTTTTTGTTGTCGATGATTATAAAACCGAATTCGGTGGAATCAATATGAGGCATAAAATTATAAAGACTCTAAAAATTTCATTACCCGCTTATCCGGAATAAGATGCCGTAACTCCAATGGTGTACGAAGGAATATTCCCCCCAAACTGCGACAGCGACTTAGGGCCACATAAACCTGGCCCGAAGCAAAAGCGCCATAACCCAAATCAATGGCCACGCGGTCGAAAGTTTTACCCTGACTTTTGTGAATGGTCACGGCCCAGGCCAAGCGCAGGGGCATTTGTTTAAAGCTGCCGATTTTTTCGCGTTCTAAACAGCGGGTTTTGTTGTCGTAAGCAAAGCGAAACAAATTCCAGGTGTACGCTTCGACCACAACTTCGTCACCGTTGTCTAAGGTCACAACAATTTCCCGCTCACCAAGTCTTTTAACGGTGCCAAGCGAACCGTTAACCCAGCGATCCAAAGAATCGTTATTCAAAAACATGACGCGAGCGTTTACCTTCAAAGTCAAAGCTTCATCAGTCGGGGCGTCTTTGTCTTGAAACCGCCCCTGGGCTTCAGCTTTATATATTTTAGCTTTTTCGGACAAAGATGACAGTCGACTAAAATTTATCCGATCAGCCAGCTTGTTGGTGGTGGTAAGGATAATGGCTTCGTCGATAACCTCCTCGTCTTCCATATCAACGCAACGCGAATTCAAGGTCTTTAAATGTTCATGCCCGGCCGAACAATTACGAACGGCGTTTAAGACTTCAATAAACTTTTTATCACTTTGCCGATAAATCTTTTCCAGCTCAACAAATGACAGACCGTCGGTGTCCTCAAAAATTTCCTTCATGACCTTGGCCGAAAAAAAGTACGGGGTTTCATAAACCTTGGCCAAAGCTTCGGCTTCATCATCACGCACCACCGGCGGCAGTTGGTACAAGTCGCCAATCATCACCATTTGCTTTCCGCCAAACGGTTCCTTGTTACCCATGACGGCTTTTAAAAAAACATCAATGGCATCAAAAAGATCAGCCCGGACCATGGAAATTTCATCAATGACAATGGTTTCCACTTCGCGATAAAGCTCGTTCTCGCGAGCCTGGCGGCCTTCCCTTTTGGCTTCCTTTAAAGTAATGCCCGGGCGAATCAAGAAAAACGAATGAATGGTCTGCCCCTCAACATTCAACGCGGCCACCCCGGTGGGGGCCAAAATCACCGCTTTCTTTTTGGTGGTATCACGAAAATGCCGGAGCAGGGTTGATTTACCTGTCCCGGCGCGGCCGGTAATAAAAACCGGCCGTTTGGTGTTTTCCATTATATCCAACGCGTGGACGAAATGTTTGTTTATGTCGAGGCGAGGTTTCATGTCTGAATATTCTATCACATTTTTAAAACCCCTTTGTCACTTTATAAGATTAAGCCGAAGGAGATGAAATTGATGAGGGTTTTTAAAAAAAGACGGCTACTAAATTTTGTTAATAAAACAAAAAAATTACTGTAAACAATGCTGCATGAATATCATTACTAAATTTAAAACTAACCGTGCAGTCTTTTCATTAGCATACTCTTTCTTAGGATGGGGGTCCCCTTTTGTTTGTCTTTCCTGCATTAAAATTGATTCAATATCTTTAAAAATTTTAACGGTAAAAGAATTATTAGGAATCAGCTCTTTTCTTTGAGCTTCTTTTATTAAAATCCCGAGATCACCCTTACCAATTTCTCCGTTAACAATTATTTGCATAAACCCCTGCAGAGCAGCGCAAGCCAAGGTGATTGAAGAACTATAGCCTTCTTCTGTATTTTTCAAATACGCAGACGTTGCGTTTCTAAAATCACGACTAACCGGTTCCCATTTTTTATGTCCTAAACAATTTAGTACTGGCTCAAAAATTTCCTTTGTTATTTTTTCATCTTGCCGAAGGATAAAACCCTCTTTGTTTAATAAAACGTTCAAACCGAATTGATTAGAAATATCGTTAAATAAATCTATAAAGTCGATTATACGTTCTTCTCTTAAAACACCGATATAATATGAAATTAACTCATAGAAAACATCCTGCGTTTCTTCGTGAAAAATATGGTCAAAGTCCCTCTGGGCGGCATCTGGACAACATGTTTCTATTGACTGCCAGCCGCCTTCATCTCTTAAATGTGGGCCGCCATGCTGCTGCAAATTATTACAAAATGACCTAGCTTTATTATCTTCGTTAAATTGATATATCGTTTGATGAATTCCTTTGTCAACACCGAACCAGCCTTTATTAATAAAACACAACCAAATATTTTTTTTCTGGTTCCGGTCAATTTCATCCCAAGAACGTATGCCCAGGTTAGGACGTAAAACCTCTCGTGCGGTGGAATTAGAATGTGACCATTTATCAAATGTCATACTTTTAATTTTTTTCAATCTACTTCTTACAAATTTTTCCGTCTCCTTATCAACAAAATAAACATAACAAAACTTTTCTTAATCTATTTTCTCTCAAGATTCAGTGTAATTTAAACTGCCGCCTCCGCCCGTTCTAACAACAAATTAATATCAAATCTAGCGCCGGGATCTCGCAAGTTATCATCGACCTCTCTGACTGCGTCGTAGGAAAGAAATTTAACCGCCTTATCAAGTCCTAAATATTCACTTGAAAAAGTCGGCCGTTTTAACTGTTCAAAAACTTTTATTTTTCTATCCCTATCAGCAACGATAAAAAGTGGATAGTTAGAATTAGGGGCCAGTGTTCTTAAATCGGATAAACGCAGAATTCCGGAATAAATACTAGTTGAGTGCTCGATTTCAAAAGCCGACTTAATTGAGTTGCCAAGTTTCCAAACCGTGTCAATGTTTTTCACATAAGACGGAACATCGATCACATCGTGAAACTCCGGAACAACAAAATCTCTAAAATTATTTCCCTCAAATGTTTTATTTTGATCGCCGGCCGGTACCCAAACATCAAAGTTTGACTTATTTCCCAGACGAATGAGGCGCCATTGAATTTCGCTGTGCTCGGTTGGGGCACGCTCGATCTTATCATCCAAAGACAGAAACGTGGAATTAAATTCCTCTGGGTTTATTTCGATTTCTTCTAATTTCTCTCCTTTCTCTAGCTTTTGAAGAAGAGAAACGAGGTCTCCATAACTAGATAGTAAATTGTTTACTTTCTTCTGGTCTATTCCCATGAAGCCCTGCGGGTGATAATTTTTTTCATACCCAAGATATTCATTCAGTTTTTCTATCTCAACATTAAACTCAACATCATTAATCATGAAGTAGATGTATTCCCAAGTTTGGCCGCCTTCATCTGTTTGCCAAAAATATTTTGCCAGCTCGTGGTTATGCACCTTCACGGCGATTTCCGCGGCTAAAATAATTTTCCCTTTTCTATAGACCATTACATAGTCTCCTTCCTCCATTAAATCCCAATTTCTAATATTGCTTTTCCCAGGCATTGCCCCCCCCAGACAGCATAAGGTCGGCCGTGTGAGTATTCCTTGAGCTTATCAACCTCATCGGGCGACAAAAACTTAGCAGCCTCCTCCACTGTTCTTTTATTTTTAATAGTTTCGTAATAGTGTCTATCAGTGTCGTGCCCACCGCCAGCCATTACGAAAAATATTTTTCTTGTTCTACTCATAATTTTTCATTAATTCCCCTCCATCCTCCCACTTTCAAACGAAAAGATCAACCCAATTTAAACCTCCTCCCACCTCACCCCTGCCCTACCAAAATATCCGCACCTCGCCGTCTGAAACAGAAAAATCCTGTGAAAAAATACGATTATATGCTTAAATAATGAAAGATATGGAAAAGAAACTAACAATTGGTCTATTTGCTTCCGCTGTTTTAATAATGGGGTTTTTGTTTTTCCTCGCAAACAAAACAAACATAGTCGAAAGTAACTCAGCTGAATGTTCTGAAAACCAAAAAACCCTAATAATCAATTCCACTAACACCCTACGTTTTCCAGCTCAATTTGGTTGGGAAGGCCACACGGTCTTAATTCGCAACCAAGCCGATCAACCAATTGACAGCATGTACCCAAATCAAATCTGCGATACCGACGAAGAAGGAATTTTAGAAAAAATAACTTCGGTAAAATTCAACGGTTTAAAAATCATAGATGAAATCTGGATTAAGGAATAAATATCTTTCACAAACCTTCCGAGAGACCGGGAGGTTTTTTAAATTAACAAAAATCCAATCATTGACAAAAACCAATTTCTCCCCTACTCTGCCCACATCAAACCGGGTTCTGGAGGAAATATGTCCGACCAGTTTTATGGACTCAACGACCGAGAGTTGGAACTTCTTCTGAAGAGCGTGGACGACTTCAAAATGTCGACCCGACTCAGAAACTGCTGCGAGCACGCTGGGGTGGGATGGGTGTGGCAGATGGTCAAGCTCAACAAAGCCGAGCTGCTCGCCGAAGAGCCGCGGCGCTTCGGTCCCAAGTCGATCAAGGAGATGGAGGAACTTCTCTTGCCTATCGGTCTTTCCATGGGCCGCAACTTCACCAGGGAGCAGCTGACGTTCCTCAACGGCTGTTCCAATCCGGCCGGTACGGCCTAACCACATCTCGCTCTCCACTGTTTTCTGGTGGAGTTTTTTAAATCTCTCAAAAAAAAATAAAACCTCAGCAGTGCTGAGGCAGAAGTCAGTGACGAACGGACGATCAGGTCCGTCGGGCGTTGAGGGCATGCTCGAGGCCACGGAAGGCTCGGCTGAACTCGCGAGCCCCCTCGATGAGGCTCGGGTGGTCCAGGGCTTCCACCTTGGCGGCGATCTCAGGGTCGTCCGGGATCTGGGGCAGGCCGAGCCGGTTGAGCTGGCGGTTGATGCAGCGCCAGGTGTCTTGGCCGTAGCCGCGCCGGTGAGCGAGGTCGCGACGGGTGAGCTGGGTCACATCGCCGGCCGTGCAGCAGTGGTGGCGCGCGGCGAGGTAGTTGACGAGGTTGCGATCGAAACCGGCTTCGACAAGCAAAAGCGAGGCGGAATCTTGACACATGTAATCTCCGGGGTTGGGGGCGACAAAAGGTTTGTATCAAAAAAAACAAAATTGATCAACTTGCTTGGGAGTTTTTTAATTTAGAAAAGGACGAGGGGTTTGAGGGGGACGAAGAGGACGAAGTGTTTAAAAAACAAAAAGCCCCGCGTCGAGCACCGAAGGACAGCCCGGCTGAAGCGGCCCTTACCTTCAGTTGGTCGGCGAGCTATGTTCGAGTGCAGCCCCGCAACTTGCTTGACTTAACAATCGAGCAAGGTGCAGGGGCCAGCGAGTTAGCGAGCCGTGGCCGCTGAAGGCGGTTAGCTGTCCGAGGAGCGGAGACAGGGGCAGTGTTTCTTTTGCTGTGTCCACCGAAGCTCGGCGAAGGAGGATAACTTTTCTTTGCGACAAAGAAAAGTTAATAAGAAGACTCCCTTAAACACTTTCGAAATTTTCTAAAATCAGGACAATGTAAAGCCACCAATTGCCAAAAAGCGCGCGAATGATTTTTGTGCGGAATATGCGCCAGCTCGTGCACCACGACATAATCAACAACTTCCAGCGGTTGAAGAATTAATTTCCAACCAAAGTTAAGATGATTTTTGTGGCTGCACGAGCCCCAGCGTTTTTGGGCGCTGTTAATTTTTATCGAAGTAAAATTCACTCCCATTTGTTTAGCATACAAAGTGGCCCGTTCGGTAATTATTTCTTTGGCTTCCTGTTTATACCAAGCAGCCATTTTAATTTTAGCTTTAGGCAAAAACTTTTGGGGAAAAAGTAAATCGCCTTTTAGCTCGATCTTTTTAACTTTAGAAATTTTTAAGGGATAACTTTCCCCCAAGTACCAAAACACTTCCCCGTCGACGAATTCTTTTGGTTGTGACTTGGGGCGATTTTTAACGGCGACAATTTTCTTTTGAATCCAGGACATTTTATCTTGCACTAATTTTTCAATATAAACTTCCGAAACTCGCTGGGGTGCCCGAATTATCAAAACCGCCTCGGGAGTTATCTCCAGGCTGATAGTGCGGCGGTTGGAACGGATGATTTTTGCGGTTTCCATTTTGGCATTATAGCAAATAAATATATTTTATCCTCACCAGTGCCCCCCCCGTTTCCCCTCACCCTTACCCTCTCCCTGCCAAGATCAGATGGGAGAGGGGGTGGTGTTATTTCGTCACAGGGGATTCCCCTCCCCCATCTGCTTTTTTAGCAGGGGGAGGGGTTAGGGGAGAGGGGCCAACAACACGAACGGGGCGGCGCCGGCGGTCTGGACACAAATTCAAAGACATGCTAAAAAAGTATGCCCCCTTTTAGAAAAAGGAAAGAAACCATGCAGGACACCATTAAGCATCTTCTCCTTATTGCCCGACTCACAGCACTGGCCAACAAGGTCAACGGAGTGATCACCGATAAAAGGCAGGAAAAGACGATCACAAAGCTGATCATGGGGGGATTGGTTCGCACTATCCTCTGGGGCGTGCTCTGGTACGTTCCACTCTGGCTTCTGGGGGACCCTTCGTTCCTTATGAAGCTCCTCTGGGCCAACCTGATCGTCAGCGCGATGCTCTTCGTTGTGCACGCAGTTGTTCCAAGCAACGTGATCACTCGAAGGATGCAGCGGCAAAAGATTAAGACGAAAGGACCTATGGCGATCTTCGGTCTGTTCATTGTCATCTTCTTCATGCCCACAGCATTACTCTTCGCGGTGAAGGCGGGCGACCAGTACCAGGAGGTCTTGGCCGGCAAAATCCTGCGCGACGACCGGGCCACGCTCTTTTCGCGAAACGGACATCTGATCAAACTCGTTGAGGAGTATTTTGTGAGGTCTGGAAAAGAGATGGACAAAACCGTCATGGATCAGGTCTGGGTGCTGGAGCAGGAGCTGCTCGACTTTTCCGAGCGAACTGGCGAGCTCGGCGAAAGCAACGAAATCACCTGGCCGGAGACCGAGCCTTTCCTCAGAAGAGTTGAGAGGCTGATCGACGAACTCACTGTCTTGACTGGCAACACTTCCTCTTAACCCTCACCTGAGGGATTTTTTATTCCCTCTCCTTCTGACGGCCATACCCCTCACCCCCTGCCCCTCTCCCTGCCAAGATCAGAGGGGAGAGGGGTTGTAAACTTTGTCACGAAAAGTTCCCCTCCCCCATCTGCTTTTTTAGCAGGGGGAGGGGTTAGGGGAGAGGGGCCAACACATGAGGGGAGGGCTTTCTGGACACAAACCAAAAACAATGTTAAAAACACAAAAGTCGGCAAGCCTCTCGGCGGTGCGGAGGGAAAGATGAAAATCGAACTAACCACTCGTATGAGCGTACGTGTGGTCACGGGCGATCTGTCGGCAGACGTCCACCTCGAGGATCGTCGTTTGAAAGCACTGATTGCCCTCGCGTATAAATTCAAGGGTGAATGCGTCACCCTTGTCATCGATCCGATGATGGAAGAGGAAGCGACCTCGATCATCGACTCGATCGCGGGTCTCAACGGTGAGGGAGCCGACCAGACAATCAACGGCCGACGCCTGGATGTGCACGAGCTCAGGGTTGATTGCGGAAACCAGCGCGGTATTGTCGTGAACCCCCACAACCCGAGATGCGATCTGCTTCTCCTCATGAGCATCGCAATCAAATCAGAACAGCTCACCGTCGAACTGCCGCCAACCGACACCATGGCCGAACTCGTCGACCGAATCTCGGTCTACCCCTTCCCGCACAAGGAAAGGGTCATGCCAGAATAACTTAGCCACGCTGTAGCTCGCCACGAGCGAAGGCGGGACGCCACCCTCTCGATCCTCACCTGAGGATCTTTTTATTTCTGGCTGGTCTCCTACTCTCCCAGCTTCCTAGTCTCCTAACACTCTGGACACAAATCCAAAACTATGATAAAAATCTGGGTCGCAAATTCCGCGCGACTCTGGAGGATTCCATGAACGTAATCCATGATGGAGAAACCGGAGGCATCCGGGTGTTCTTCGGGGAAACCGTGATCGACATCGACCCCCGCGATCCGCGCTGTCATGGGCTGCTCAACGACCGGGGGTTCATGAAGATCGCCAACATCAAGTGCGGTTCGATCTTGATCGTCTTCGGCCGGAGCTTGAGGACGAAGACGGCCCGCATGATGGGCGAGATCATGTTCGGCTGGACCCTCACCAATTCCTCGAACTCGCAAATCGTCGCCGAAAGAGGGGTGCGTGTGAGGATCGGCGGCTGGAAGCCCATGCCCGTGCCGCACAACTGCGATATGTTCGAGCTCCTCGAACACGCGGACGCGCTGTACTTCGACACGATGGAGATCCGAACGAAGGCTTCGGAGGTGGCAGCCAGGGCCTTGGGGCCGTTCATCATGATCCCCTTCGTTCCGCCCGAGCCGACCCCGAGCGAACTGGCCATCGCCGAGTTCAGGAGAAGGACCGGCGTGGAGCCGACTTCGGTGCTGCTCGAAGCAGAGGCCGAGGATGCTCCCGAACCACCGGTGGCGGTTCCGGCTGGCGCCGAAGCGAACTCCCCCATCCCCGGCCTCACGCCGGAGCAGGTCAAGAACCTGATCAGGCGATGCGACGAGCTGGGGTTCACCACTCGTGTGACGAACGGCCTCAGGACCGTCGGATGTGAATTCGTCTACCAGGTGGTGGAAAAAACCGGACCCGAGACGCTCGGGGCCAAGGGCCTCGGTCGCAGGTCCAATAATGAGCTCAGGGTGATTCTCGCCGAACTCGGGCTCAGCTTCGGCATGAACTTCACCACCGAACAGCGAGCCGCTCTCGAGCGCCTGGCTCACCAGCTGCCGCGCTGATCGCCCCCCCCTCCCCTTCGATCCTCACCTGAGGATCTTTTTTTAATTCCCTCTCCTTCTGAGCCGTTGTACCCCTCACCCATACCCCCGTGCCGATGTCACCCCCCCCCTCACCCCTGCCCCTCTCCCTGCCAAGATCAGAGGGGAGAGAGGTTGTAGACTTTGGCACAAAAAGTTCCCCTCCCCCATCTGCTTTTTTAGCAGGGGGAGGGGTTAGGGGAGAGGGGCCAACACGTGAGGGGAGGATTGAGGAGAGGGCCGACTGGACATCCTAATAGCATCTGGTAAACTAAAAATATTATGAAAGGCTTAACCGCCCAATTTGGCTTCTTTAGCTTCTGCTTTACCAAAGCGGGTGGTTTAGTTCTCTCTTAAAAGATAAATAAGAGGCCGCCCGCGTTCCCACGCGAGCGGTCTTTTGTTTTGTCCCTGATCCCGTAACCAGGCAAGGAGGAAAAGTCATGGCCGCCACGAACCAAAACCGTGAAGATCCGCGTCGCTACACTGAAACGACCGACACTACCGGACAGCGTCTGGCCGTTGATCAGGACGGCAACAAGTTCCTTCTTCGGGCGGACCAGATCGTCTACAACGGTCAGGTCTACAATCTCGGGGGCTTCTAGTTCCCCACTCTCTCGGCAGAAAACACTTCTGCCGTTTTTTTATTAAACAAGCTAGCCTCCTAGTCTCCTAGCATCCTACCGCACCTTCTTCGTCACATTAAATCCAAGATACTTCCCCAACATAAGGCGAGTCTGCGCATCAATGGCCGGTGCGGCTCCGAACACCGTAAAAGTAATGGGAAGAAGAAGCCACTGAAAAATCATGACAATCCAAGCGGTTGCTTTCACGGTCTTTGGTCGTGGTGGCAACATGGTTAAGGACAAGCCGGCGGTAATAAAGGCTCCACCCATGGCTAGTCGCATAATCCATTCCAAAGTAAAAGGCGCGGCATGAATAATGGCCGAGCCACTGCCGGCCGCCACCCATAGCGGCAAATAACCAAGGGCAAAAATAAGAATCGGCGCCGTGGCCCAGGTGTACATGCCCTCAATATGATTGAAAAGATATTTAATTTTCTTGTTCAAGGGAATGAGCTTATCTTTTTTAAAGGCATCAACCATGACCGGAAAGTGTTCGACACCCCAAGCCCAGCGACGCTGCTGTTTGTACAAGGCTTTTAAACTCTCCCAATAGTTGGCGCCAACGACCGTGTCCATGGAAACCGGCAAAAACATCGGTACCACGCGATAGTCGCCGTGGTATTTAAGGAAAGCTTGCAGAAAAATTCGCGAATCTTCCGAGACAATATCTTTTTGCCAAAAATCAACATCAACTAACATTTTCCACGGCATGGAGTGCGAAGAAAAAGTCCAAAGTCGGTCCGAGCGAGCCAATTCCGTCAAAAGCCAAAAAACCGTACCAAAGGCGGCAATTCTAACCGGGGCGCGCGAGGTCCAAATATTATTGGAAAACAGGACAACTGGTTGATATGAGGCGTGCGTTGGATTCGGCGAAGTTAAATACAAATACGAAAGGCAGGCGAAGTACGATGGGTGTACGACAGTGTCGACGTCAAACGAGGAAACAATAATATCTTCGGCTGGGATATCAGAAAACTCACTGGCCAAAATCTTTTTAACTTCGTGGCCGGAATAATTAAGGTTGGAACCTTTACCGGGAATTTCGTCAGGCAGACCAACCGGATGTTCGGTAACAATAATTTTTTTGAAGGTTTTGCTAAATTCCTGTGAAATAATCGCCGCGTTTTTTTGGAAACGCTCGTGATCACGTCCTTCACCGGCCAAGACAATAATCATTTTGTCCTTGGGGTAATGGGTCGCGGCAATGGAACGCAAGGTTTCACGAATAATTTCCGTGCTTTCTTTATAAGTCGGCAAGAAAATTAAATGATGCAGGCGCTGCCAATTATTTTGTTTTTGTAAGTCAGCAAACCAATCATACTTAATGGCGTGTTTGTATTCGCGCCAGGAAAGCAGCATGAAAATGGCAAAATAAACAATTCTAAAAAACCAATAAAGGTCAAAAACAATAATAAAGACAACGGGAATAATTGGCGCGACAAACGACAAAACAATCGCCAAAATTAAAGTCGTCCAGACCAAGGCGCCGGGGAAAATTTCCCAAATTCGATTTTTGCCATATGTCGACATAGAAATTTCCCCTCCCCTTACGAAGGGGAGGGGTTAAGGGGTGAGGTTAGGACGAAATATCTTGTTTCAACTTATCCAAAACGCGCGCCGCGTGTTCGCGGCCACCAAGTCCAAAAGCCAAACCACCGGCCAAAGCCAGCATGGCCACAAAGCCGGTAAAAAGAACACTAATAAGATCCTCGGCAATTTGTAATTGAATCAAAGCGGCCATGAAGGTGAACACC
>Ga0172379_10004355_pt1 | contig 21056 bp, 10 predicted proteins | sample GrowelOW334metaG_FD_119756 | JGI IMG/M metagenome (GOLD analysis project Ga0172379, IMG submission 119756) | Groundwater microbial communities from an aquifer near a municipal landfill in Southern Ontario, Canada - Groundwater well OW334 metaG | ecosystem: Environmental > Aquatic > Deep...
TGGTGATCAGACCGAAGCGGCGGCGGCAGCGGTTCAATCGACTTTGGCTTCCAGAGGAGGTCCTAGCGGCAGTGGTGGAACCGGTGGTAGCGGTTATGTTTGGAATTCAAGCGAACTTAACCAATGGGCTACAGATGTTCAACCAGGAGTTACTGAAGTCAGAGGGTTACCTGGGGTTAATTCAGTTTTTACTCGATCCGATCATCATCCGTCAGGCCCAAGAGCCGCTGATGCCGGGCTGGCCGGTTTACCAGCCGGTGCAAATGTGAATGATTATCCCGAGGTATTGGCTCAAGGCAATACTGACGCAGAGTATTTAATGAATAATGCCGAGAGGTTAGGTATAGACTATGTAATTTGGAACAAGAGAATATGGGTTGCTGGCAAAGATCCAGTGGCGCCAGCCAGTCAATGGCGGGAAATGAAAGACAGGGGCAGTAATACCTCAAATCATCGAGATCACATTCATATCAGTTGGTAGATGTTAGTAATTTTTATGCTAAAGATAAAAAAAATAATTTTATCATCAATTGTTTTTTTCAGTGTATTTTCTTTTTCTTTTGTTTTACCGATGGAGTGTTTTGGAATTTACACTGATTTTTTCGGCATCTCTCAAACAAAAGCCCAGGGCGCCGGAGTTGGGATCGAAACCGGCCATTCCGGAGTAACCGGAGCATCAATGACGGCAGAAGAAAAAGCAACGCCACCGGCTGAAAGAACTACGGGCGTACTCAGTCCGGTTGATCCAAACGATTATAAACCGCAGTTAAGTATCACTATTGGTCAAACCAAAATTGCTTTTAATGAAGTCAACTGTGAAGGTGGTAAATGTTCTATTCCCTGGATCAGTCAATATATTTCCGCCCTTTACGCTTATGGCGTAGGTGCTGCCGCCATTTTAGCCATGGTAATGATTATGGTTGGTGGCTTTATTTGGTTGCTCTCTGCCGGTAGTCCGGATAAAGTCGGTAAAGCCAAAGAATTTATTACTTCAGCTTTAACCGGGTTACTTTTGGCTTTATTTTCTTTTTTAATTTTAAATACGGTTAATCCCAAGTTGACCAGTTTGGATACGTTGCAAGTTAATGATATTAGATATATTGCACCAGATGCACTATCATCGCCGAGCTGGACAGTTCAAGGTGGTGGAGGTACCGGTGGCAGCGGTGGAGCCGCCTGTACTGGTAATTCAACGGTTGGGGCTTATGATTTTTCCCGTTATGCCGAGGCCGGTTGCGCTCATGTTCAAGCGGTAAATGGTTACTATCAACAAATGGCCGGTAAAATAAATAACGCCAATGATGCTCAAAAATTTATTAAACAATTTGCACCTAATTCGCCGATTACCGGTGAAATGGTGATGACAGCCGCTAATCAATTTGGCGCCGACAAACAAATTGATCCGGCGGTAATTATTGCCGAGATGATTCAGGATAGTTCTTTGGGGTCTAATGGCTCAACTGATTGGGCAGTTAGGACGAATAATCCGGGTAATATTGGCAATTGGGGTACACTTAATCAAGGCACCGGCGCTCCGGCAGTTACAATTACTCGCAATGAAGATGAACATTATAGTCAAACCACTCAAGGCAAGCCGGTAACCTACAGCAGTCGGACTTATGACAGCTGGCAAGATGGGGTAAGCGGGATCGGCCTTTGGCTTAATAAGCATCCGGCAAAAAAGTAAATCAATATTTGACATACTCGCAAAACAGGTGTAAAATGTATCCTTAGTTTAGTCATTACACCTGTTTTATTTTATGTTTAAAAACATTGTTATCAAAGGTGCTAGAGTTCATAACCTTAAAGGAATTGATATTGAAATTCCTCGAGATAAATTGGTAGTCTTTACGGGAATCTCCGGGTCAGGTAAATCGTCTTTGGCTTTTGATACAATTTATGCCGAGGGTCAGCGCCGGTATGTTGAGTCTCTTTCGACCTATGCCCGGCAGTTTTTAGGCATGATGGATAAGCCCGATGTTGATTCAATTGAAGGTTTGTCGCCGGCCATTTCCATTGACCAGCGATCGACTTCAAGCAATCCTCGTTCAACCGTTGGGACGGTAACGGAAATTTATGATTATTTGCGTTTACTTTTTTCGCGCGTCGGTATTGTCCATTGTCCGGTTTGCGGCAAAGAATTATTGAAACAAAATTCCTCACAAATTATCAGTCAAATTTTAAGTTTAGTTAAAGATAAAAAAGAAATATTAATTTTTTCGCCAATTGGCATTGATCAAAAAGGTGAACAAGCCAGAACTTTACAGGAAATTAAAAAATCCGGTTTTAAACAGGTCAGGCTTAACGGTGAAATTAAAGATTTGCAAAGCAGTGATTTTGAAAATACCGAAGGCAAAGCCAAAAAACAAATCGAAATTTTGGTTGCCACCATTAAATATCTAGCCGACAAAAAAGAAATATTTAAAGAAGAATTGAGCCGCTCGGTTGAATTGGCTTTGGATTTGGGTAACGGCGAGCTAATTGTTAATATTGACGGCAAAGATCAATTTTTTTCCCAGCATTACACTTGCATTGAGTGTAATGTTGTTTTGGATAATTTAGAGCCAAGAAATTTTTCTTTTAATAGTCCGGCCGGCGCTTGTTCAAAATGTTTTGGTTTAGGCACTCGGTTGGAAGTTGACTCGGATTTGGTAATTCCCAATAAAAAATTGACTTTAGCTCAGGGTGCGATTAAGCCTTGGGCAAGAAATTTTTCCAACCAAAATCTTTATTGGCAGTTGCTCCAAGCAGTGGCCAAAGAAAATAACATCTCTCTAGAAACACCGGTCAAAGATTTGCCAAAAAAATCTTTGGAAATAATTTTTAACGGTACGGGCAGCAAAGAATATGACTTACCGGCCGGCAAAACTCCATTTAAGGGTGTATTGCAAACTTTGGAAGAAAAATATCAAGATACCAATTCGGATTATTTGCGTTCAGAAATTGAACAATACATGCGCGTTTCAGTTTGTCCTTATTGCCACGGCAAAAGATTAAAGCCGATTTTTTTGGCTGTCACTGTTGGCGGCTTAAACATTTCAGAAATTACCCAAAAAACCATTGAAAAAAATCTTATCTTTTTTAAAGACTTACAAAAAAATAAAAATGGCAAAGATAACCTAAGTGCCAGAGATCATAAAATTGTTGATCAGGTGATTAAAGAAATCCTTGGCCATTTGGAATATTTGGACAATGTCGGTTTGAGTTACCTGACTTTGGATCGGCCGTCTTTTACGCTAGCCGGCGGTGAAGCCCAGCGGATTCGTTTAGCTACACAGCTTGGACTATCGTTAACCGGTATTGTTTATATTTTAGACGAGCCGTCAATTGGTTTGCATCAGCGCGATAATCAAAAATTAATTGATACTTTAAAGCATTTACGCGATTTGGGTAATACGGTAATTGTTGTCGAGCATGACGAAATGACCATGGAAGCAGCTGATATAATCGTTGATATCGGTCCGGGCGCTGGTGAAAATGGCGGTAAAGTTGTCGCTTTTGGCACGCCGCAAGAAATTAAAAAGAATAAAAATTCTTTAACCGGCCGCTATCTTTCGGGTGATTTGAAAATTAATCCGCCCAAAACTTATCGCAAAGGCAATGGCAAAAATTTAGAAATTATTGGCGCGACTGAATTTAATTTGAAAAATGTCGACGTTAAAATTCCTTTGGGTAAATTTATTTGTTTAACCGGAGTTTCGGGCTCAGGTAAATCCACTTTGATGCTAGAAATTCTAGTCAAAGCTTTAGCCCAGAGATTTTACCGAGCCAAAGATTTACCCGGCAAACACAAAGAAATCAAAGGTATTGAGTATATTGATAAAGTAATTGCCATTGATCAATCGCCGATTGGCAGAACACCCAGATCAAATCCAGCCACTTATACCGGTGTTTTCACTTATATCCGCGATTTATTTACCGAAACCAAAGAAGCCAAAATCCGCGGGTACAAAGCCGGAAAATTTAGTTTCAATGCCAAAGCCGGCCGGTGCGAATCTTGCGGCGGTGAAGGTTTGGTTAGAATTGAAATGAACTTTTTACCGGATGTTTACGTGCCGTGCGAAGAGTGCCATGGTAAACGTTATAAATCAGAAGTTTTGGAAGTTCACTATCAGGGTGAAAATATTGCCAGTATTTTAGATATGTCAGTTGAGCAAGCAATGCGGTTTTTCCGGCAGCATCCGATTATCTATAATAAATTAAAAACTTTGTATGATGTCGGTTTGGGCTATTTGAAATTAGGTCAACCGGCCACAACTTTGTCCGGTGGTGAAGCTCAAAGGGTAAAACTGGCCACTGAACTTTCGCGCCGTTCAACCGGCAAGACTTTGTATATTCTTGATGAACCAACTACCGGGTTGCATTTTGAAGATATCAAACAATTACTTTTGGTTTTAAATAAACTCGTTGATAAAGGCAATACGGTTTTGATTATTGAACATAATTTGGATGTGATTAAATGTGCCGATTGGATTATTGATTTGGGACCGGAAGGCGGAGAGAAAGGTGGAAAAATTGTTGGCTTTGGTACGCCGCGTGATATTTTAAAAATCAAAGACTCTTATACCGGAAAATATTTAAAGGATGTTTTGAAATAGGAAGATATCAAACAGAGACGCACAATTGTGCGTCTCTGTTTTTTATTATATTTTTTTGAGATTTTATTTTTACCAACCGCCTCCTCCGCCGCCGCCTCCTCCGCCGCCCGCACCGCCACCAAAACCAGAGCTTGAGCCGGGTGCGGTGGCAGCTGAACTAATGGCACCACTGAATGAATTACCAAGTGAGCTGGTAAAACCGCCGATATTACCCGGGTGAAAGCCGCTGCCAATATACCAAATTGGTACATAAGGTGTGCCAGCTTGCTGGAGTTTTTCAAACACCTTGCTAAATTGTTCGGCCCATTTATTTTCCACGCCCAAAGCCAAAGCATAGGGTAGGTATTTTTCAAATAATTCCGGTGTTTTTTCTGGCGGGTTATGAAAATTCATCCGATCTTTTTCGGTAACTGACAAAAACCATTTGAAACCTTCGATTTGGTCTAAAATTTTTCGGCCTTCTTTGGTTGGCGCTTTTAGCAGCCAAAGAAATAAAAAATTAATTATTGTTAACAAAACAATAATTGGAATAGCTAAGGTAGGGAATGGTCCATTGGCGTTTAAAGAAAAGATTGATATGGTAGTGGCAAACGACCAAGCAATTCCAATTAAAAAGTATTTAAGATTAAGCTTAAAAAATTTATTTTCAATTTTAGCTTTAAGGCTTTCGGTCAAAACTTTTTTGGCTGCCTGAAATTTTTCATAATTTTTATTTTTTAATTCAATCTCTCCTTTTGACAAAGAGAACAAAGCCTCAAGGATACCTTGCTCTTGCTGAGTAATATTTTTATTATCTTTTTTAGTTTTGACTAATAAATATTTTTTACCAAGTATTGCCTTTTCTTCTTTAATCAAAACCAATCCTTTGATTGCCATTTCAATTATAGTGGCCACAAAGGCTTTATTGTCAAATTTCATTTTTTGTAAAAATCTCATTTCGGCTGGGCTAAATCCGATTGGCGGTTCATATTCGGGAATAATGGTGCCTTTTTTGGGATCACGGCCGACTTTTAGCCAGATTTTTAAGTAAAAAATAATTAAAGCCATCAAACCAATCAAACCAACTATTAAATAAGAATTATCTTTTAATAAATAAATAATTTTTTGGCTTTGAGTCGGAAAAGTCACAAAACCTTTGGGAAAGCCAACTACAATGGTTAAGCCTTCGTTGGCATTTAAAGTTTGGGTGGTGGTAAAAGTCGGCTGATTGTTTTTTATTTCAAAAGTAAAATCTTTGGCTTGGCTGCCCTGTGACCCGGTGTAACCGTCAAGTTTGATTTTTTCTTCGGTTATACCGGCTGGCAAAATTACGGTGGCGGTGGCTTTTTTAATCGGAAAAATCCAACCGTTGCCGGTGACATTCCAATAAAGTTCGTCATGATCAGCAAAATAACCAAGTTGCCGATTGGTTTTATAAACTATTTCATAGGTATAAGTTCCGGGCGATAAAAGCGTATCGGCATTGCCTAAATAGATTCGAAGGCCATTGTCTAATGATTCGGTGTGATAATCTTCGTTTTGGTTATCTTTTTTGACTGAAATTAAATCAAATCCGACTTTGGAAATTAATAAGCCCTTTTGGTAACTGGTTGGAAAATCTCGGTAAATGCCGTGTTTAATTTCCTGACCTAAAGCATCAACGACAATTGTTTCTTTGACCAAAAGTGAAGAGTCGGGATTAACTATTATTTGGCTGTCAAAGCTGGTAATTTTTTCCTGATTAAAATCCTGGGCTGAAGTTAAACTGGGCAATAAAAATAAACCGGCCAAAGCGATTGCCAAAACTAATCCTTTATTTTTTGTCATAATTTTGAAATTATTTTTTTACCCTTTAATTCTAGCAAAAATACCCGTTAAACAAAATAGTCATAAGTAAAATTTGAAATTTCTATCAAGGATTAAAAAAAGCCGCTTGCCCGAAGGTGCGGCTAGATGATTGGTCCAAGCTCAACTGATCTTGGTTTTCGCTTGGAAAGGTAATGAACAAAAAGCCTCACATGGCCGGTGGTAGAATCGATTTCCATTTCAATGCAACCGGCACCAAGGTGCCAAAAGCCAAAGACAACGCCCCAGATGGAGGGAACGATTTGGACACGGTAGCGGCCGGTCACTCGCTTTAGCCCGCGATTGATGAAATAATAGATCAGGTTAGCCAGCCAGCGGCCGTGGAAATGGCCACACAAAGTAACCAGGATACGATCACGGTAAGGCTCCAGCACTTTTTGCAGCTTGGGTGACATCAAAGCGCCACAGTCATGAACGGCCAAGATGAATTTGCCGTTGGTTGACTTCAGAGTTTTTGCCAAAAAGGCCAGCTCTTTTTTTTGTTCCTTTTGGTGCCAAACCAGCTGGGTTTTTTTGAAAAGATGGTGCCATCTTTTTCTGACCATGAACGGCTCATAATACAACCAAACCAGAGTCAAGCCTGGAGCAAGAGTTCTGGCGCCAAACAACTGGCCAAAAATTTGGTGGTAAGTTTTTAGGCTTTCTTGGCTGATTCCGATTTGGCCTAAAGCGCCGGAAGCTAGGATATAGCCAGGCTCATGCCCGCCAGGTACTTTGATTGGTCGACGCTGAAAAAAGCGGACCAGGATTTGCAGAATCTTTCGACCCTCTTTGGCGTTTGTTTTAGTCACTAAACCTTGGTCTTGGTGGCCATTGACGTCATCACCCAACAAAACCACCTCATCAAATTCGGTTTCGTTGAGTTTGGCAATTTGGCCAAGGGCTTGGTGAACGTAGGTCCGTTTTTTTTGGTCCCAGTATGTGGTCCACCTTTCCGCTATATCGGTATTGAACCAAAAGTAACGGCACCAGTCTGCTAGCCATTTGACGCCGGCTAAAAACCAGCGAACGTCGTCTATATGCACCCGGCTTGTCGGGTGGATATAATGGATATCAGACAGAAACAAGATTTTAATCAAGTTTCTCATCTTACCATCTCCTTTCCCGATTTGGGGTGTTTGGTTTGGAACAACTATTTGAGCGACTTTAGTTTAGCATGAAATCGTTTTTTAGAAAATTATTTTTAGCTTGAAAAAATAAGGTTTTTATGTTAATATAAAAAATATTATGTTAAACGAATACGACCATAAAAAAATTGAAGCCAAATGGCAAAAATATTGGGAAACTAAAAAACTTTTTGCCGCAGCTGATAAGTCCGACAAGCCGAAATATTATTGTTTGGTTGAGTTTCCTTATCCATCCGGTGATGGTTTGCACGTTGGTCATCCGAGAAGTTATACCGCTATCGATATTTTAGCTCGCAAACGCCGGCTGCAGGGCTATAATGTTTTATATCCGATTGGCTTTGATGCTTTTGGTTTGCCGTCGGAAAATTACGCCATTAAAACTGGCATTCATCCTTCGATTACAACGCAGAAAAATATTGAAACTTTTACCCGGCAGCTAAAAGCTTTGGGCATTTCTTTTGATTGGAGTCGGGTAATTGAAACGACTGATCCGAAATATTACAAGTGGACCCAATGGATATTTTTACAAATGTATAAACACGGCTTAGCTTATAAAGCAAAAATTCCGATTAATTGGTGTTTGTCCTGTAAAATCGGTTTAGCTAATGAAGAAGTGGTCGGTGGTGTTTGCGAACGTTGTGGCGGTATTGTAGAAAAAAGGGAAAAAGAGCAATGGATGCTAAAAATTACCAAATATGCCGATCGCTTAATTGCCGATTTGAATACCGTTGATTATTTGGAAAAAATCAAAACTTCGCAAATCAATTGGATTGGCAAAAGCGAAGGGGTAAATTTTAAAGAAAAAGTTAAAGATTTGGATATCGAATTTGAAGTTTACGATTCAATTCCGCAAACATTTTTAGCTCAAACATTCACGGTAATTGCGCCAGAACATCCTTTGGTTGAAAAATTAATTAAAGGCACTGAATATGAAAAACCGGTCAGGGAATTTGTTAAAAAGATTAAAGACCAAAAAGCCGAAAATAGATTTGAACTGGAAAATGAATTGGAAGGAATATTTACCGGCCGTTATGTCGACAATCCTTTTGGTACTGGTGATTTTCCAATTTGGGTGGCGTCTTATGTTTTGGCTGATTATGGCACCGGTATTGTTAATTGCAGCGCTCATGATCAAAGAGATTGGGATTTTGCCAAAAAATATAGCATTCCTTTAAAAATTGCTTTACTACCAAAAGATAAAAAATTAGCTGAAAAAGTTAAAAATTTGGAAGTTTTTTATCGCGAGCTAGACGGCATTTTGCAAGAGCCGGAAGAATTCAAGGGTTTGAGTTGGGACAAAGCTCGGGAGCCGGTAATTAGATATATTGAAAAACATAAATTAGGAAAACCTCAGGTCAATTATAAACTCCGTGACTGGGTATTTTCCCGCCAACGCTATTGGGGCGAACCGATTCCAATGGTTTTTTGCCAAAATTGCAAAGAAACCGGCGCTTCGCCTGATGGCTGGGTGCCAGTTGCTGAGCGTGATTTGCCGGTAAAATTACCTGACGTTAAAAAATACGAACCAACCGACAATGGCGAATCGCCTTTGGCAGAAATTACCAGTTGGGTAAATACCAAATGCCCGGTTTGCGGCGGACCAGCTAAAAGAGAAACCGATACCATGCCAAATTGGGCCGGTTCCAATTGGTACTTTTTGCGCTATATTGATCCGAAAAATGATAAGCATTTGGCGGACTCTAAAAAAATGGAATATTGGGCGCCAGTTGATTGGTATAATGGCGGTATGGAGCACACCACTTTGCATTTGCTTTATTCCCGCTTTGTCTATAAATTTTTATGGGATATTGGCGCAGTGCCAAAAAATTGTGGATCAGAGCCTTACCAAAAGCGAACCGCCCACGGCATGATTTTGGGCGAAGGTGGAGTGAAAATGTCTAAATCCAAAGGCAACGTGATCAATCCCGACCAAGTTGTGACTGAACTGGGCGCCGATACTTTGCGAGTTTATGAAATGTTTATGGGCCCATTTGATCAGGCAATTCCTTGGGATACTAAAGGTGTGATTGGCGTTCGGCGTTTTATTGAAAAAGTTTGGACAATTTATAATGGCGGGGTAAAAATTGTGCCCGAAGCCCAAAAAGATTTGGTTTTTTTAACAAATAAAACCATTAAAAAAATCAGCCAAGACATTGAAACGCAAAATTATAATACGGCCGTTTCGGCATTGATGATTTTGGCTAATAAAATTATTGAAATTGGCAGTATGGATAAAGATGTGGCCGAAGTCTTTTTGAAAATTCTTTCACCGTTTGCGCCGCATATTACCGAAGAACTTTGGGAGCAGTTGGGTTATAAAAAATCAATCAGCTGTCAGGAATGGCCACAGTTTAATTCGGCTTTAATTAAAGAAGAGGAAGTTGAACTGGTGGTCCAAGTTAATGGCAAATTCCGAGACAGAATAAAAGTATCGCCTGACGTAACCGAGCAGCGAGTTGAAATTTTGGCCAGAGAAAGCGAAAAAGTCAATAAATATTTAGAAGGTAAAGTGGTAAAAAATATTATATTTGTTCCCGGACGATTAATTAATTTTGTTATTTAGCATTAGGCTCTAGGTATTAGGCTTTAGGAAAAAGTCTAACAACCCATCACCTAGCGCCTAGAGCCTAATTACCTAAAATCTAACCTATGGCTATCATTCAAGTTGGTGACGAATTAAAGCAGCATTGGGATAATTTTATCAAAACTAACGCCGCTGACGGCGGCTTGCTGCAATCTTGGCAGTGGGGAGATTTTCAAAAATCTTTAGACAATCGGATTTTTCGATTAGGGGTAATTAATGATGAAGGCCAGTTGCAAGCGGCCGCTTTACTGATTAAACATGAATTACCTTTTGAATATAATTATCTTTATTGTCCTCGCGGCCCGGTGATTAATTCTTTGAGGCGCGATGATTTAACTGCTTTATTCACGGAGATTAAAAAAATTGCCAAAGAAGAAAAAAGTTTTTTATTGCGAGTTGATCCACCTTGGTTGGTTGGCAATGAAAATTTATTAACGGAAGCTGGTTTTCGCAAAGGGGAATATGAAATTCAGCCAAAATGCAGTTTACTGATTGACATTAGTAAAAGTGAAGAAGAAATTTTAGCTCAAATGAAGCAAAAAGCCCGTTATAATTTGGGCTTGGCTCAAAGGCATGGCGTCAAAATCAGAATCAGCGATCAGCTTTCTGACGTAGAATCATTTTGGCAGCTGACCAAACAAACCTCCAACCGTGACGGTTTTTCGCCTCATCCCAAGGAGCATTATAAAAAAATGTTTGAAATTTTAAGTAAAGAAGGTACGGTCAAGCTTTTTTTGGCAGAGTACGATAATAAAGTAATTGCCGTTAATATGGTTTCGTTTTTCAGTCAGGTTTGTACTTATTTGCATGGCTCGTCTTCGGATATGTATCGGGAAGTGATGGCGCCGTATTTATTGCAATGGCAAGCGATTTTGGAAGCCAAAAAACTGGGCTACAAATTTTATGACTTTGGTGGCGTTAACGGTAAAACTTTTAATAATCCAAAATGGAAAGGGATTACGCGATTTAAAACCGGTTTTGCTCCGGAAGTTTTGCCTAAAGAATACGTCGGCAGTTTTGATTTAATCACCAATCCGGTGGTTTATTCAATTTATAAATTTGTTAAACAAATCAGAGGTTAAAAATTCGGTTTTTGTATGATAATTTCCAAGCCAAATCAAGCGGGAATTAATCAGGCCATCGCCATTCTTAAGAAGGGTGGCGTTGTTGTTTATCCAACCGATACGGCTTATGCTTTGGGTGGAATTTATAAAAGCAAAAAGGTTGGGAATAAAATTTTAAAAATTAAAAACCGAACCGATAAAAAATTCACTTTGGTGGCTGCCAGTTTGGCTCAAGTAAATAAATATTTTAAATTAAATGCCTGCCAGCAAGCTTTAGCTAAAAAATATTGGCCCGGGTCGCTTTCTTTGGTAGTTTCGGCGCGTTTTGCCGTTCGGGTACCAAAAAATTATTTGGCCCAAATTTTGGCCAAAAAATCGGGCCAGCCGTTAATTGCCACTTCAGCCAATATTTCCGGCCGGGTTACGATTTACGATAGCCAAAAAGTAATTAAAGAATTTTTAGGCAAAAAATACCAACCAGATTTGATTTTAGCTAATGGGTGCTTGCCAAAAAGAAAAACCTCGACTATTGTCCAGGTTTTTCCTAAAGAAATTAAAATTATTCGCCAGGGTGCAGTGAAAATTAAATTTTAGCGGTAGCAACCAAAGTTAAAAAGAGTGTGTGGTCCAAATCCCATAAAGTTGCCAAGACATTTACTGCCGGATCTGAAAGTACCATAAGTTGGTGGTGTTGGTTGAAGAAGGCAGAGCGCCTGATTTTGGTAAAGTGGATTGGCGCCTCTTAAAAATCTAGCCTGGACCTCAAATAACCCGCTGCACTGGCCGGCTAAGTTGCCGCAAACTGGACAGCTGCCAAGGCAGGTCACTAATGGCGGTGCATCGTATGAACACTTTTTAGGTGGGGCTAAAATTAACATGCTAGTCGAGGGTGAAAAGGCTTGAGCTGTAATTACCCAGGCAATCCCGATAGTGATTATCGTGATAATTAGTAAAGCCAACCAAATATTTACTCGTCTACGCATAAGTCCTTCTAAATAAATCATATCTATATTATATAGGATCACTTAAAATTAAGCAAAAAAATGGATAATTTGGAAAAAGTAAAATTACTTTGCAAAGCTTATGATGTTTGGCCCAGTCGGCAAAAAGGCCAGAATTTTTTGATTAATTCAAAAATTATTGATCAAATTATTACCGCGGCCAATTTATCAACTACTGACAAAGTTTTGGAAGTTGGACCGGGACTGGGAATTTTAACTGAGGCTTTAATTGATAAAGCCGGACAAGTAATCAGTGTTGAATTGGATGATAAACTATTTAAATTGTTAAAAGCTAAATTTGTTGGGGTGAAAAATCTGCAGTTGGTCAATAATGATATTTTAAAAATTGATTTTAAAAATTTCGGCTTGGCGCCGAGTAATTATAAAATTGTTGCCAATTTGCCCTATAATATTACTTCGCATTTTTTGAAAATATTTCTCACTAATCAAAATCGGCCCAAAGAAATGACGCTTTTATTGCAAAAAGAAGTGGCCGAACGAATTTGTGCCGATACTACCAATATGAGTTTACTGTCAGTTTCGGTCCAGCTTTATGGAAAGCCCGAGATAATTAATATTGTTTCTCGCCAAAATTTTTGGCCCAAACCCGAAGTTGATTCGGCGATTTTGAAAATTTCCAACATTAAAGATGTTTTGGCAGTGGATAAGTTTTTATCCGGGATTTCGGAAAAGTTTTTTTGGCAAATTGTAAAAATCGGTTTTTCCTCAAGAAGAAAACAATTACAAAAAAATTTAGCAGCCGGATTGCGGCTTAAACCAGATGAAGTAAAAAAAATGCTAATTCAAGCCAATTTTGATGAAAAAATTCGCGCCCAGAATTTGTCAGTGGCTGATTGGTTAAAACTTGCAAAATTGCTTGATTCTTATTTTAATAAATAGGGTTGAATCACTTGCTATCAAATTAGTTTTTCTGCTATAATATAGCTAAGTTGTGATTAAGATATTTTGTAAAAGGCAGAGCCAAGTTATCCTAGCGGTCTTTTATTTTTTGAGGTTGGTATATGACCAATTTATGTCTTAATCGTTTTAGAATTTAGATTTTAAACTAATAAAAATGGCACCATTTGGCCGACGAAAAAAAGAAAATTTAACAATTTTGGAAGAAATCTATACCAGTTCTGACCTGAAAAAGCCAAAGCCAAAAGAATTGTTAAAAGAATACTTTTCCGACCCTAAAAAAGTTGAGAAACTTCTGTCAATCAGTATCGTGGTTTGTGGTGTTATCGCCATCGGCGCTGGTTTTTTTCAGGTTAGAAACAATCTGGTAAAATATTTTGTACCCAATCAAAAGCAATTAGCCGCTAAAACCAATATTGTGCCGGCTGAAGATTTGCTGGGTTTGCAAAAAAAAGATACTGATGCGGATACTTTATCTGACTATGACGAATTGTACGTTTATTCAACCAGTCCTTATTTAAAAGATAGTGATTCTGATGGAACTGATGATGCCAAAGAAATTACTCTAGGGACTAGTCCAAATTGTCCAAAAGGTCAAAACTGTTTTACGACCGATAGTGCCAGTCAGGGCGACAGTTTATTGCTGACTCAGCAATCGCAACAAGTCCGCCAACTTTTGATTCAGTCGGGTATGACAAAGGAAGAATTAGACCAGTTTACCGATGAAGAAATCTTAAACACTTATCAGCAAGTAATGGCTGAAAATGGAACGGCCGGCGCGACCGGTAGTTTAGGTCAAACCGGCTTGTCAACCGGTCAAGTCAATCAAATGTCTTCTCAGGAAATCCGGGAACTATTGGCCAAAGCCGGTATGTCAGAGGAAATGTTAAATCAAATTTCAGATCAAGATTTAATGCAGTTGGTTTCAGAAACCCTGTCTGGTTCGCAAACCGCTACCGTCAACACCAATGTTAATTCCACTAAGTCCGGTTCGACCCAATCATCAACCAATAAATAATAATGCCTGTGTCTACAAAGGATTTAAATTTATTTCAGCGATTTAAATTGTGGTTTTTAAGGTATTGGTTTTTTGGTTTAAAAAAATCAATTTGCGGGTTAGTGATTGCTAACCTGATTTTTAGTTTACTGACGCCAGCTTTGACCTATCCTTTGGAAATCAATTTTGAAAAAATCAATTTTAAATTAGGTTTTAAAAAAGCCGTAACTGAAGAATTGGTTTTTTCAATTTTAGGCGCGCTGCCTGCCAAAGCGCAAGACGGAGGAGTTGTTGATTGGGAGGCTCAGATAGCAGAAGAATACCAACAGCAGGAAGCAGCTGCCGCTCAAGCTGCCGCTCAAGCAGTGGAAACCAATGATCAAGGAACTCAATCAGCGATTCAGGGTACAACCGAATCGGTTGATAAAACTACCAAAGCGGTTAAAACCGCCGATAAAAATGAAGCCAAAAGACAAACCTGGCGAGAAAAACTCCAAAAGTTGACTGACAAATTGAAAAATGCGGTTTTCATTGCTTTAAAGCAGGGTTTAAGTCAGATGATGAATACTTTGGCTTATGATGTGGCAACTTGGTTTGCTTCCGGCGGCGAGGGTCAGCAGCCGATGTTTTTGACTGAAGGTTGGGGAGCTTATTTGACCAATGTGGCTGATGAAGCCGGCGGGCGATTTTTAGAATCATTGGGCGAAAATTGGATCGGTTTGAATATTTGTAATCCAAGCAGTCTGTCCTTAAAAGTCAGTTTGGGTTTGGGATTGGCTCATACTCAAAGACCGAAAGCGCCAGAATGTACAATTACAGAGTTGGTTCAAAATTGGGAAGGTTTGATCCAGGACGCAAATTTTTTGGAGCGATTTTCGCCGGCCTTTGATCCGGAAAGTAACGACATCGGTATTGCTTTTACGGTTTTTAACAAATCAGAAGAATATAAAACCAAAACTCTTTTAGCCGCTTTGAAACAACGTGAAGAAGACAAAGGCTTGATCGGTAAAATCTCTCGAATTACCGGAAAGATTTTAACCCCGACGGTAATGATTGAAGGTCAGGCTAAAAGTTTATCGGAATTGAAAGATCCGGAATGGGCCAAAGTTCAATATGGTGATATTGCTTTAGATGCGGTGGCCACTTTTGCCAATACTTTGGTGGGTAAACTTTTTGAGCGGTTATTTAAAGAAGGGTTGCTGGCTTTGAAAGGTGGCAGCTCAAGCGGGTCAAACTCAGCTTTTAGTTTGCCGACTTTCAGCTTTACCAATTCCAATCAGTCTGATGAAGAGATATATTTAGGCGATGGTGGTAGCCAAATTTTTGCCGGTACTCAGGCGGCCAGTGTTAGATTTTTAGACTTTTTGCAAACCGGTATTTTTAAACAAGGGCCTTACGACTTACTTTCAAAATTTACTTTTTGTCCCGATCCGTCAAATCCCGGACCGGATGAATGTATTATCAAGCCGGATTTTCGAGTGGCGATTGACAAAGAGTTAACTCTGGCTCAGGCAATTGATCAAGGTTACATTGATGGTGATGCGCCGTTTGGTTTTATGGATTATGACGCCAGTTCCATTTATCGTGGCATTCCTTACCGTAGTATTGTTATTTTACGTGCTCATCGAATCGTACCGGCCGGCTGGGAAATTGCCGCCAAAGCCGTTAATCAATACACCAAAGGAAAAACTTATAGTTTAAAAACTTTAATTTCCGAAGGAAAAAATCCCGACAGCCTGTTTTACGGCTTGATCGATCCCAACTGGGTTTTAAAGGCGCCTGATCATTTTTGTAAAGCCGAAGGCTTTGGTCAAAATATCGTTTTTGAAGATATTAGCCCGGGAATTGATGCCAATAACGACGGTGACTATATTGATAATGGCGATACTTTACCGCAACGCTTGATCGGCCGCGGTGAATATTGCGCTGATTTTCAGTCTTGCATTAAAGAAAATGATGATGGTTCTTGTAAATATTACGGCTACTGCAGTGAGGAAAGAAGAGTTTGGAATTTGGAAGGAACAACTTGTCCGGATAAATTTAACACTTGTCAGTCTTTCCAAAATAGCAGCGGGCAGCTTGTGAGTTATCTTAAAAATTCTTTGGAATATAACGGTTGCAGCATTGATAATGCCGGTTGCCGCTGGTATTGTCAGCAGTATAATCCGATCAATAATATTTGGACATGTGTTAACGAAGGCAATAGAATCCTTAAACCTTGCACTCAATCAGAAAAAATTTGCAGTGTCAGTTTAGCTAATTGCAGCACCGACAGTGACTGCGGCAGTAACGGTGGTAAATGTATTGAAGGCTGCAAATTAAGCGCGACTTGTGAAGTAGCTAGCGGCCAAACTGCTTGTTCGGATCAAACCTCGCAAGTCGGTTTAGATATTAGCGAGCCATGTTCAAGCGGCTCAAAGTGGTGGAATCAAGGTTCGGGATTGTGCCAGGTATCGGCTGGTTGTGTCGTACCAAAAAGAGGTGTTTCTTGCAGTACCAGTAGCTGTGATTCGTTAAATAACCTGTTGCCGAATCCAAGTTTTGAAACCGGTGTGGCGCTATTACCTACCGGTCCGATATATTTATTTGATAAATGGTCAGCCGATGCTGTCAGCGCGGTTTATTTTGAAAAAGCTTCCGGCGCCAATGAAAAAATTTACCTTGGAAATAATAGTCTCAGATTTTTTACTTACAGCAGTTCTCAAACTGCCACAGTGACATCTGACTCTTTTAATTTGACGGCCGGTACCTACACCTTTTCCAGCCAAGTCTTTAGCCGATTGAATTTTGGTACGGCAACCATTAAAATTTTAGACGAAGATGGTAATGTTTTAAATAGTAAATCCAGCTCAGTCAAATATGATTGGGAGCGGTTGGTTTTTGATTTTACCTTGCCTTCAAACCAGACCGTTAAAGTTCAAATCGAAGTTAGCGGCGGTTTGATCAGCGGTGCGGTTTGGTTTGATGACTTTAAAATCACCAATAGCTGCGTGACCAATCCGATCACTTTAACTTTAGTTGGTACGATTGATCAGACAGAAAGCAAATTACATTTAGATCGTGATGCGGCAAATTGTTCGTCAGAAAACGCCGGCTGCACGGAATTGATTAGAACTAAATTGAACTACGGTACCAATATTATTCCTAATAGCAGTTTTGAAACTTGGTCGGATGATTCCGCTTTACGGGGTTGGATTGGCGGCGTTAAACAAGTCACTAACGATGCCAATAATACCAACAAAGCAATGGTTGGTAATTCCAGTGTTTTAATCCCTGTCACCGGCGGTGCCGGCGTAAAAACTTTCCCGTTAATTGCTGCCTTGCCGGCAACGGTTTATTATTTGTCTTTTTGGGCAAGAATTGATTCAACGACTGATTATACGGCTCAGGATTTTGTTCGCTTAAATTGGAAAGAAGGGGCGGTAAATAATAATAAACAATTAGAATTTTTTAATAGTCCCGACATCACTCTTGGCTCTAGCTGGCGCCGATTTGTCAGTGATCCAACCAGTACACCAATCAATGGTACCGATTTTGATATTGAATTCAGGGGTAATTCGACTAACCCAGTTTACATTGACGGTGTTCAGTTGGAAGCAATCGGCTCGGAAGGTTATTATTCAACTTACAAAGACTACGGTCTGGTTAATTTAACTTATCTTAAAAAAGCCCCGGCTTCTTTGGGGTGCACCGGAGATTATTTAAATGATCCGGGTAAATGTAATGACTACGCTTTGTACTGCAGCAAAGAAGAAGTTGGTTGCGAAGCTTATACGCCGGTAAGCGGTTTTGGCCAGACAATTCCGGGTGTGGCGGCTTTGGACGATTATTGTCCGGCCGTATGTGTCGGTTATGAAGCCTATAAACAGTCAACAACTTATTTTGAAAATCAAGAAGCGATTGAATACTTTATTCCAAAAACCGCCAAAAGTTGTGCGGCCGTAGCCGAAGGTTGTGATGAATTTACCAATTTAGACAAAGCTTCCAAGGGTGGTGAAGATAAAGAATATTATAAATATTTACGTTTGTGTCAAAAACCAGACGCGCCGGGTGCGGCTTGCCAAAATTATTACACCTGGCAGGGTTCGGGTGAAACCGGTTATCAATTAAAAGTTTATAATCTTTCCACTGGCACCAACGGGCCGGTTGAAGTCATTGAGTATAACGGAACGGAAACTAGTTGGCCGGATTATTGGTGCGGCGATAAAACGCCAGGCGATAACGGCCGGCCGGAATGCTGCGATGGCGCTGAAGATTTAACCAGTAACTCATTTTGCAAACAGCTTTATGCCGTTGATGGAAAAGTTTATTATCAAATTTATCCTAATACCGTTACCTGTTCGGATAATTGTTTGGCGTATCGTAAATCTCGGTTAGGAGAATCTGAACAAGTTGCAATTGCTAATTGTGAAGGTACTCATGGTGTTTGGGATGCAGCTAGCACGGCTTGTATCTATCAGGCAATTCCCAACGAAGGTTTGGCTTGTGCGGCGTCCGAAGCCGGTTGTCGTGAATATCGGGGTAATGCCGGCGGTAATATTTTTAATGCCTATGAGAATAATTTTGAAAGTGCCACTTTCAGCGGTTGGCGTTATGGTCAAATTGATTCAGAAGCTTTATCAGTTGGTGGCCACTCGCTAAAGAGTCAATATATCACTGAATCAGGTATCAGCAATAATCGTTTAGCCACTATTGTCGGTAAACTCAGCAGCGGCACTTGCAATGACAGAAGATATGCGGTTTGCAGCCAGACGGTTACCGTTAATTGTTTTAATCCAAATTTAAACAAGTGTATTGCCGAAGATTTGATCACTCACGAAACTTGCAGTGTTGATATTAACCAAGAATATTGCAGCCCGGTTAATAATGTCATGGGTGATAATAAAACTTATTTGATTTCTTTTTGGGCCAAATCCGCATCAGCTGGCTTGGCCGAAAATGTTCAGCTGCAAATCAGTACTACAACCGCTGCTTTACCTTTGGCTGTTGGTACGGCCAATATTTCGCCCGATTGGAATTATTATAATTTTGGTCCGTTTGTTTATCAGGGTGGTGATCAGTCAGCGCAACTCAGTTTGGTTGGTCCAAGCACGAGAAATGTTGATTTTTACATTGATAATATTAAAATTATCGAAGTAAAAAATTACACTTACGTCATCAAAGGTTCTTGGCAGACGCCTGTCAGTTGTGACACCAATCCGTTTGTTGATCCTACAGTGTCGGCACCGCAGTTTATGCTTGGTTGTAGACAGTATTCGGATTTTTATAACCGGATTCATAATTTAAAATCATTCAGTCGTTTATGCCGTGAGCAAGCCGCCGGTTGCGAAGCTTTGATTAATACCAATAATTCCCAGTCGCCTTTTGAGCAGGTGTTTAATGTCGGTGATGCCACCAGCCAAGTTAAAATCTCAGCCGATCAAATCGTTTATTTGGTCAATCGGCCGGCATACCAATGTGAAGCTCAAGCCAAGGGTTGTCAGGCTTTGGGTCAACCGGTGATCAATTATAATGATCAAGTGACTGATTATAAAACAATTTATAAAATAAACAATCCTGACAATTATAGCTCCAGTTTATGTTCAAGCGCTGAAATTGGTTGTAATGAATTCCAAACCGGAACCGGTTTTTCTTACTTTAAAGATCCCGGATCAAAAACTTGTGAGTATTTACCCATACCAAATCAAAATACTTTTGGCTGGTTTAAAACTGGCACTACGGCCACTTCTACGCCGGATTGTCCTTTGATCCAGCCATCGCTTGGTCAGCTTCATCCGGGTAATGGCTACGTCGGACTTTGTTCAAGTGAGTATAGTACTTGTACTCAGTTTATTGATCCGACCACTGACTATGGTAAAAATTTGGTGTTTAACGGTAATTTAAGACCCGGCATTATCAGGGATTTGGATATTAATGATTATCCGGACGGTTGGGAAAATCGGAGTATTAATTCGTCACTTCCGGAAAGAGTAAATTTGCAAAAAGTATCATTAAAGCACGACAAACTTTATACCTTAACCGTTACCGGTACCAGCAGTTATCGAGCCTATGGCCAGCCTTGGATTGAAATTGCCAATTGTCCCGGGATTACTTCGTTTGACCATTCTTTGGTAAGTGTTTGTGTTAACGCCGATGGTTTTGCCGCCGAAGTTGGCGGGGCGCCAAAGATGTGTGCCGCAGATTCGGACTGTTTGAGCAGTCAAAAATGTGGCGGCAATATTTTAGCTCTGCCCTGGCAGCAGCAAGATACCAGAACTAGCGCTGATATTGCCAATTTGCCCGAAGAAAGACAATACTCCGGCCGGTTCTTTGTGCCAAATCGCGATCAAGTTTGCAGATTGATAGTTCATTCCAGCTATTCTTTTGGGATTAATAACGCGGCCACTAAAGTTAATGAGTTTATTAATGAAATCAAAATAACGCCAACCGATGTCAGTTATGTTTTGGAAAATACGGTTGATAAATTAAGCTGCAACGGTGTGGTTAATAATGAAGAGGGTTGTGTGTTATTCAATAACCGCGCGGCGGTAAATTATAAATTAGGTGAAGATGATACCAGCTATTTGACTTTTGATGCTGATGCAAGTGATCCGGGTGTTAATCATGGAGTTGCCGTGTCTCAATGTTCGGGGGTTTGTGATTCTAACGCTATTTTGAAAGTTAAACCGGATCGGATTTGTGATTCTTGGCTTTATTGCAGCAGCTATGCGACCCTGAAAGCCGGCGAAGAATCGGAAAGAAACGAGTGTACCAGTATCGGTCTTTGCAGTTCTTTGGATGATAATGGCAATTGTAATGATTTTGCGCCTTTAAAGAAAGGTACTGACCGAAAATCTTATTACGAAACCACAGAAGAAATTAAAAATTTAAGCGGTTATACCAAAGCCGGTCTTAATTTTGACAATCAATTAAGAAAGTCAAA
>Ga0172379_10004356_pt1 | contig 21052 bp, 18 predicted proteins | sample GrowelOW334metaG_FD_119756 | JGI IMG/M metagenome (GOLD analysis project Ga0172379, IMG submission 119756) | Groundwater microbial communities from an aquifer near a municipal landfill in Southern Ontario, Canada - Groundwater well OW334 metaG | ecosystem: Environmental > Aquatic > Deep...
ATCAGATCCGGACGCAGAAAAAGCGCCCTGACCGGCGCGCAAACCGGAAAAAGATATTTATCGAAGGAAAAACCAAGCCCGACTCGGATAACTTTCACCTTCCCCTCCATCCCCAATTCCTCCCGTTTCGGAAGAGACCTCTTAAGCCGGCAGGTGATTATGGTGATATCGAACCGGTCAGCCAGCCGCGGAAAAACCTCCTCGACCATCGCCTCGGCACCGCTTCTGAAGGGTGACAGGAAAGCCGACAGCACAACGAGCTTCTTCATACCGATGGATTGGTAACTGCCGCCCAATTCTCAAATAATTTCCGGTATTCCTCGCCCACTTTATCCCAACTGAATTTTTCTTCGATTCTCTTTCTTGCGGCCTCACCCAGAGAGTGTCGTTTCGCAGGATCCTCGACTAGCCGGCTTATGTGTGCCGCCAGAGCGGCGCGGTCCCCGGGCTCGAAAAGCAAACCGTAAACACCGCTCGGTATCAGAAAAGTATTGCCGCCGACTGCGGTTACGATGCACGCGCAGCCCGAAGCCATGGCTTCCATAAGGGCATTGCTCAACCCTTCCGAGTAACTGGGCAGAACAAAAATATCGGAAGAAGCCAATATCTCCGCGATGTCATGCCGAAGTCCGGTGAATGTGACCCGATCCGAATATTTTTTTACCAGCGGATGATTTGCTTGCCCCGCTCGCCCTGAGCCTGTCGAATGGGAGCTTGTCGAAGGGTACCAACCGACGACCTGAATATTCAATTCCGGATGATTCTGTTTGGCTTTTACCGCCGCAGCGACGAAATCATCCGCGCCTTTTACGGATTCCAGACGGCCGATGTAGGTAGCAGTTACTTCCCTCACCCCTTTCTCCCCTCTCCCATCGGGAGAGGGGACGGGGGTGAGGGGAAACGAAGCGAGATCAATTCCCGTGGGAATAACAATCGATTTCTCTGCAATTCCAAGCCTATGAAGCAAAGGGAGTGGCTGCGGATGGAAGAAAACAATCCGGTTTGCCGCTTTCAAAATCAGCCAGCCCAAAGTCCAGGCATATATCGCCGAACAGATCTTGGCTACCCGCCCCCGCGGCCACCAGGTAATGCCGACCAATGCGTCGGAAAGAAGCAAAACTTTGTAGCCCGAAATCTTCAGCCGAAGTAGCGAAAACGAACTCCAGAAAAGAATCTTGTTGACGACGATCACCTCCGGTTTGAGTTCCCGGGCCAGCTTCAGAGCCTTGCCGCTGAACCCCAGCGCGATGCCGTAATTCCATGGATCTTTCAGAAAGAAATCCTTCATCCGGTAAATTGTGAGCGTCGGAGAAACTTCCTCACGGTTCCATTTTCCCTTCTGCCCTTCCGCTGCCCCCATGCAAAGCACGGTAACCCGATAACCCAATCGCTGCCATAGCTCAGCCAATTTCACCGAACTGACCATCCAACGATGTTTTTCTTTCCAGTATGGACTAATGAGAAGAATGGTTTTCATAGAGAGGCATCAAAAATCAGAAATCAAGAATCAGGAAAGCTGAATCATTCTTGAGTTTTAATTCTTGATTCCTGATTCTCCTTGGTTCCAATAATCCCAATATCCTTCAACGCTTTCTCCCGGACGATGTTATTTAGCCGCTGCTGCAGTTCCTCGATACGCATGATCATATAAAACAAAACGAAGAAAACGATCCCGATCGCGGTTATCGTCGCGGCATTTTCGTTCTTCTTTATGCCGGTGAACGCGCTCAAATATTGCAAACTGCTGGGTACCAGTGAGATGTAGGCGATTGCCACCCAAAAAATCGTCCAGAGACCGCCTTCCCAGATAGTTTTCTTCTGACGGAGAATCAAATTCCAGGCATACGCCACCATCATGAGACAGAACAACGGGACGACGATCTGGTACGGTGTTATCTGAAATTCGTTCATCGGAGAAAGGTGCGTAGAAGGATCTTTGCCGCGGTTCTAAGGCCGCTGGCGAAGGACTGGCCCTTGGCCAGCGTGTATTCAGAGTACACCACCTTGGTCGGAACGGAAGCAATCTTCCAGCGATGGCGGGCCGCTTCCGAGATCACTTCGGTACAAAATTCAAATCCCGACATCCGAAGCTGGACCTCCTTCAAAGCCCGGGGACCGAAAGCTTTGAAACCGCACTGGGTGTCGGGCAGATAGATCCCGGTAACCAGAAACGTCACGATGTTCCCCGCGGCATTGAAGACCCGGCGAACCAGCGGAATGTTGTTCTTCCGGCCAAAGCGGTTGGCCACGACCAGATCGGCGTGCTCCGATTCAAGCGTTTCAAGCAGCCGCGGAATATCGGCCGTCGCATGCTGCCCGTCGGCATCAACCGTGATGACAACGTCAAAACCCAACCGCCGGGCCGCCTCAAGTCCGGTCATCGTGGCCGCTCCGGCCCCGCAATTCTCGGCATGAATTATGACCTGCGCCCCGGACTCAGCCGCGACCTCCGGCGTGCCGTCGGTGGACCCGTCCGCCACGACTATGACCTTGTCGATGTACTGGCGCGCCCCCCGGATTACCGCACCGATCCGGGTGGCCTCGTTATAGGCCGGAATGACCACGCAAGCCCGCATCATGGCAGAACGATGTACGCAATGCCGTTGCCCGGATCATTGACCACCAGATCCAGCTTCAGTACCGGATCGTTGGCAAATGCCAGAAACGCATTGACCTTCTGATGCAGCGAACCGTTCGGATCTTTTTCGATCGTCGCCGTATTGGTATCGAAAATAATACTGTTGAATCCGAGAGCCTTAAGCCGCTTCAGCGTCAGTGTGTGGTCGCGCTCCTGGTCCAGGCAGTTGAAAAATTGCAGCTGATGATCGGCCAGCGGAAAAATTTCCCGGTTCCGCGGGATGAAGTATGAGATGAAAGTCCCGACGCGGTAGGTATAGGGCGTCTGGGTCAGAGCTTCATGCCGGGCCACCGCACTTTTACGGATATCGTCGTAATCCGGAATAGTCACTTCCTGCAAAGCTCCGGCGGTTATTTTGCCCAGCGGATATTCGAAGAGATTTTTCTGCGAATCGAACTGCCACAGGCGGTTCACCAGACAAATCATGATACTGGCCGCGATGAAAAAGCCGAGCAGGTACCGGTTCTGGACATCGGGCGCATACACGACAAACGCTTCAAGCGCCAAAGCAAAGCCCAGAAACATGCCGATTCCGTACCAGGGAATTCCGTTCGCGACGAAAATCCACTGGAACAGGAAAACGAAAGTCCCGGCGAAAAGCATCCTGAGCCAGCGGCCCTTTTCGGTCCAGAAAACGGGAACCAGAAGCAGCAGCGGCAGAAGCAGCAAAACCGGCACCAGAGTCACGTAATAACCGAAGGCATCGATGTTCATCACCTGCCGCCAGGGCAAAATGAGGTAGTGCGCCACTCCCTGGTCGAAACCCCAATACCGGTCCAGTTCCTCGGACTTGGCCGAAGTTTTGCAGGCCGCATTGTTCGGATCGAGTTTCAGATCGGCCGGCAGATACCTGGTTGGAGGCAGAGGCGTAGCCGTTGCTGCGGCCTTGGCCGGTTCCTGCTCATAAGAAACCTGCGGCGCAGTATAATCCGGCGCCGTCAGCATGGCGGCGATCGAAATTTGCTTCGTCAAAACCATGTTGGTGATCGCCCAGGGTGCCACGGCCACTGCCGCACCGGCGATAAAAAGACCGAAATAAACGGCAACCGGCCGGATCTTCGCCCGGTATTTGTAAGCTCCGGCTGCCAAAAGCGCGAGACCCAAAATGATAAATATAACCAAAACCAAAGTGGGCGAAACGACGCTGGTTGAGCCCAGACCCAGCCGCGAGGAAATATCCTTGATATTGAACAGCCCGAATTTCACCAGTACCGCAAAACCCAGGGTGGCCATTCCGGAAAAACCGAACGGTCCGAGCATCGATCCGGCAATGGTCGAGAAAATCAAAAAGATCGCCAGGACCGCAGTCGGCTTGACGGCAAAACTGAAACCGGCCAGAAGCCCGGCGACGATCAGCAGATTCCGGTTGTTCCCGACCGTTTTTTCCTCCGCGCCGTCCGAAACCGGTTGCGGGAAAAGATAAGCATACACGGCCAAAATCGCCAACGCGCAGGTGAAAAACGACGCATTGTCGATCTTCATGTCGGCAAACGAAAAATGTCCCGTCATCGGCAGGAAATAATAAAGAATCGCCGCCAGCACGCCGCTTTTCGGTCCGAAAAATATCCGGCCGAAGGCATACACCGTGAGCACCGCGATCAAACCGGCCGACCAGTTGATCAGCATCGCGTAAGTCGATCCGAATATCGAGTCATAGCCGAAAAGCAGATAGCCCAAAGATGTCAGATATTCCCACTGAAACTGCGCCATCGACGGAATAAATGATCCGTAACTCGCGAGTAACCTCGGCCGGTTCAGATAACTTCCCAAATCATCCCAGCCGATCGGAAACGGACGCACCACATTCAGGAAATTCAAAGCCAGATACGTGATAAGCAGCCAGGTCAAAAACGGAAACCAGGACCCCACGCTGATCTCGGTTTCGTAGGTGCGCTGCCACGCGGATTTCAGCCAGTACCAGGTCTCCTTGAAGAACACGACCGGCAGAGCGACAAACACGATCTGCGCGAGCATGGCGCCGTGCGCCGTATCATCGCTCTTCAGCAGGCTCATCAATGCCATGGCATATAAAATGGCCACCAAACCAAGCGCACCCAGACCCAGTGAAAAAACGCATTCGAGCAAGGGATGGACTTCCTGCCGGCGCATAACCAGTTTGAAAATAAATCTCCCAAGCGAAAGAAGCGCCAGGAGCAGGAACCCGATCAACGCTATCTGCGAACCGACTCTGGCGATCATGCTTTTTTGGGCACACCACGGGCTCATGTCGTAAACCTTCGCGCCGTTTTGGGTCGATCCGATCTGAGTGAGACACCCGGCGTTTAGAAGCGAATCATAATTCGCCTTCAGTTCGGTCAATGCCTGCTGGCTGGCTCCGTTATAGACCTGCGGTAACGGCTCATAAAAACGGCCGAACGGCGGATAGGACTTCACCCCCGTGGCATCGGTGACCATCTGATCCGTCGATGTAGTCATGTTATAAAGGGTCCCCAGCGAAAAGGTCGTGCCGATAAGCCAGACCGACAAAACGAACATGACGATCAGGTACGCCGGACGCATGGTTAAAAGCAGGCGAAAGTATCCGGTGCGGTATCCGTTCCAGAGAAGCAAAACTCCGAGTATCGCCGCACAGACGATGATGTACGCGAAAAACGGACTCGCCATCTTAAAGAGCGCGACCGTAAACGGGTAGATCGTCGTGGTACCCCGGCAGAAATACGTCGAAATCGTGGCTGCTGTCCCGCAGGTAATATCCATCGAATGCACTTCATCGGAAGTCGAATAAACCAGCTGATGCACCGGTATCCCGAGATAAATTATAAGGGTAAAAGCACCCCACAGCACTGCTGCAGCAAAAAGACAAAAACTGAGAATAACGATGGTTCGCTTGCTCATAGTGTCCGTAGCGTACAGGAAAAAGAGAGGTTAAACGACAATAAATGCGCCCGGGAATCAGCTGAAAGAGTATACTTCTGGCCCATGACATTTGATGTCAGCGCCGTTCGGAAACAGTTCCCGATCCTCGGGAAAACCGTTGCAGTGCATCCGCTGATCTACCTGGATAACGCCGCGACCACCCAGAAACCAACTCAGATGCTGGACCGGATGCTAAAGTTCTACCTCGAACAAAACGCCAACGTTCACCGGAGTTTTCATGCGCTCGCCGAGGAAGCGACTCTTGCTTACGACGAAGCCCGCAAACGCGTGGCCGATTTTATCGGCGCAAAATTTGCTCATGAGATCGTTTTCACCAAGAACGCCACCGAAGCGCTTAACCTGGTCGCCAAAACCTGGGGACAGAAATCGTTGAAACCCGGTGACGCGGTGGCGCTGACCCTCATGGAGCACCACAGCAACATCGTGCCGTGGCTCCAGCTAAAAGAGTCGCACGGGATTAATATCGAATGGATACCGGTCGACCGCGAAGGGAACCTGGATCTCAATTCAATCGAACGAATACTTAAACCTAAAAAGGTAAAACTACTGTCGGTGACCGGGCTGAGCAATGTACTGGGTTGCCTGCCGCCGATTGCCGAACTGGCTTCCATCGCCCACTCCGCCGGCGCGAAGATACTGATCGATGCCGCACAACTGGTCGGGCACCGGACAATCGATGTAAAAAAAATCGATGCCGATTTTCTGGTTTTCTCGGGGCATAAAATTTACGGACCGTCGGGCATTGGAGTGCTGTACGGCAAAGAGGAACTGCTTAAGTCCATGCCGCCGTTCCTCGGCGGCGGCGACATGATCCAGTCGGTCACGACCGAAGGCTTCACCTGCGCCGAGCTGCCGCGGAAATTCGAGGCCGGAACTCCGCCGGTGCCGGAAGCGGTCGGTCTCGGCGAAGCAATCATCTGGTTTAAAAAAACCGGCACAGTGAAAGTCCATGCCTACATGCATGACTTGATCAAATATGCCTATCGGCGGCTTAAAACCGTAAAAGATCTGACTATTCTCGGTCCCAAAGATCCGGAGAAGAGGGCCGGCTCTGTAAGTTTCACCGTCAAAGACATCCACCCGCACGATCTGACCGATATCCTGGGTGAAAAGGGAATCTGCCTCCGTGCCGGACATCACTGTACCCAGCCGCTCCACAAATTGCTCGGCATCAACGCTTCAACGCGCCTTTCGGTCGCCGTTTACAACACGAAAGCAGAAATAGATGTCTGCGTTGACGCGATAGAACAGACGATCCGATTGCTCCATAAATGAAACACTCCCGCCTCCTTCCGCTCCTTTGGCTCCCCTGACTCCTTTTCATCCTTTGGCTCCTTTTTAATGGATCTCTACACCGAAAACATCCTCGATCACTTCCGTCATCCGCGTTTCGCCGGTGAACTGAAAGCCGCGACCGTGCGCCATAAGGAAGAAAATTTGAGCTGCGGCGACGAGCTGACCGTCGACCTGAAAATCGAAAACAGGAAAATCAAAGCGCTGGCCTGGCACGGCACCGGCTGCGCCATCAGCCAGGCAGCCATGTCCATGTTCGGCGAGAAACTGGAAGGTATCCCGGTAAAAAAAGCTCAGTCGCTTAAACCGGAAAATGTCCTGAAGCTTCTCGGCGTAAAAATCGGCCCCCGCCGGATGAAATGCGCGCTCCTTTCGCTTCATGCGGTAAAAAACGCAATTCATAAACACCGGAAAGAACCCGCCCAAAGCTGGACCGAGACAATAGGCAATTGACATTGGGTACCGAACAATTGAGAATCCACCCACGCTGGAACAGCGGTGATCTCTCTCAAAAAGCAGCGGCGAAGGCAAGCTCTGCTTGCCTGGAGCCGCACCTCTCAGGGAAAAGAGGGCCTGTGGGAGAAAAACCGTAGGTTTGTCTCCCACACAATAATGCCGCCCTAGCTCAGTGGTAGAGCACCTCCATGGTAAGGAGGGGGTCGCGAGTTCAATCCTCGCGGGCGGCTCCATTTAATTAATCCGCTTCTCCGGGATCGCAACACAGTCGATGGATGCGAGTGCCGGAACTATGCGCGCGGCGGATTTGACGGTGATCGCCTTCCCGGTCTTCAGTTCACGGAAAATGTATCCGGGCAGCAGCCGGAAAAAATCATCGATTGATGCACCGTGTTCCCTTAATGCATACAAGCTCAGTTCGACGATCATAGCCGGCCGAAACTGCCGTATTGCTTCCTGCGCTCCGCCAAGAACGCTTATTTCATTGCCATCGGTGTCGATCTTTATGAAATCGAGGCGCTTAAGCCCGTGTGACCTGCAAAATTGATCCAGCGTCGTCGTGCCGGCTCCGGCAGATGAGCACAAACTTCCTCCGTGAAGAGCATGCTTCTCTCCGGAAACTGCCCCGCTGACTTTCCAGCTGGCATAAACCCCCGGCGGCGGTGGCTCGTTTTCCTTGTCGGCCAAAAACATCTGCTCCACTGTGATGCGTCCGGCAAGAGACGGATTAAGACTGATGTTCCGCTGCAACTTGCCTAAAGCATACTGCGTCGGCTCGACGGCATAGACATGGCCGCCTGTCAGGCACGCCGCATACTGCAGGGTCATGACACCGACGTTCGCCCCGACATCGATCACCACCGCATCTTCCGATATCGGAGGGATTGCCTTGCTCTTAAATAAATGTGTCTGAAACCCGCCGAAGACAAAAAGCGAAAGATCTATGCCTTCGGAAAGATCTACTTCGTAGTTGATGCCGCTTCGCTGTATGACATATTTCGGTTTTCTCCAGACCAGCCGCACCACGTGCGAGAGAAGCCAGGCAAAGGCCAGCCTTACGCGGGTAAGCGGTACATATCGGGAAATAAAATATGACATTTGCCCCAGGATGGTATCACACGAAATAACCGAACCCCGCATTTTCTAGATCAACCCCGGATGCGCTGATTAAAAAAATCAGGGAACAATCACCACCTCTTCGATCCCCGACCGGACGACCAGGTGACCCGGCTGCTTAAGCGCCCAGTCCCGCGCGGATTTAAGAAACTCTTCCCTGGACAGCGGAATATTCGGCCGGTAAGTCGTGACTGTCGGTGCCTGCACCAGAACCGGCCGCGCTGTCTGGTCGGTTGTCCAGTTATTTCCGGCAGCCAGCATCTCCGTCCGTTCCTCAGGAGTTATAAGCCGGCCAGCGACCGTCAGTTCCAAAAAGCCCGAGTCCGGCGCGACTATTATCGGCCGCTGCCCCTGCTTAATCATCTCGAGCGCCACTTTAGCAACCGGCAGACTGGTCTCACCGGCCGTAGGATGACGGTACATTTCTTGCCATGGCCCGGTTCTGACCTGTTGCCGGTAAGCTTCGATATTCCACGGCGTGACGAAAATCAGAACAATGACCGCGACAAGTGCGATGAGCCCGCCAAGTTTTTTCTTAAAACCGAGACCGGCGACTATACCCAGACCGACGGCCAGCGGAAGGTGCATCAGAAGATCGTACCGGGCGTATCCGCGGATGTCCGCCGGAAGAACCATCTGTTGCAGGAATACCAGCGGAAAAGCTATCAACCAGGCGATAAGCAAGAGGCGCCGTTCATCTCTACCGCCGACAAACAAAACAACCAGCGTAGTCAGTATGAGAATTGCGAAAACGGCAGGGTGCATAGTGAGCGGCAACGAGCTGAAAAAGAGTGCCATCGCCTGTAAAAACGAGGCGCTGTTTTGCGCCGCCGGGAAAAGCCCCTGTCCACTCAGGAGAAAGTCGTAGCGATATAGCGGATAAAGCGAGAGCCAGGCTATGGCCGGCGGCAGAGTGATCGCTGCCAGGCCGAGAGCCTCCCGAAACCGGCGAAGTATTACCAAAACAAAGAGAATGAGCCCGATGGCGATGATCGCGGTCGGACGGTACAGCACCCAAAGCGCCAATACTATTCCAGTTAGCAGCATGACCCGGCGGTCCCTGGATTTGAGCAACTGGTCCAAAAGCAAACATGCCGCCAGCCCGAAAGTCAGCTCGCCGCAGGCCTGATACAGCTCGGTCCGAAACGACCATGCCAGCGGGCCGAGTAGCAGTCCGGCAAAGAGGACATACCGCTGCCAAACCGACCATGACGGACGCCCGTACCAGATCACCGGCAGAAGCAAAAGTGTCCAAAGGAGATTCGGCAAACGGATGAAGTGCCAGTCCCCGGCCGTAAGTAGCGTCGTGACCGACTGGACCAGGTGCACAAGCGGCGGGTACCGAACCGAAAGAACCGACGTTTCCGGTATAAGAAAGGCAATGAAAAGCGAAAAGACCGCAAACGCCAGCATCAAACCGGCTACCACCTTAAACCGACGCAGCGGCATACTTACAAACCAGAACAGGAAGATAATTGCACCGGCAAATAAAACCGGCCACGGAACAATCTGGCTTGCGCGGTGAAATATCGTAAGAGCCGGTATGGCGACATTGGTTTCATCGGAAAATGCGTGCGGCGGTACCGCCGTCAGTATCGGCAGAAGCAGCAGACTTCCGATGATGAGTGGCCAGGTCTCAAACCAATTCAATGCGCCGATCTTAAGCGGTGCTTCTTTTCCCGCAATACGGAACGCGGCAACGATGCTGCAAAGCGTCAGGACGAGTGCAGCAAGAATCCATCCGGCTCTCATCCACCACAGCGGTATGCCGACCACCACCGGCCAGATGAAAAGACCTGCCCCAAGCAGAAACGCGTAGCTTCCGGCAACCGCCGTGAGTGACAACGTGTTCCCGGATCCGGTGGAAAGCGGTGCGAAATTCAGTCTGAACGCCGCACGGAAAACCATGCGAAAGAGCAGCAACCCGTGGCGAAACCGGCTGATGTTTGTCGCGCCGTATTTTCGCTCATGGTAACGAACCGGAATCTCTATTATCCGCAAACTTTGCTTGGCCGCGCCCAGCAGCAGATCGAAATCGCCAAAGGGATCGATCGTACCGAAATACGAGCGGTGCGCCGCAATATGCGCATAGTCCTGAGCCAAAATTACCTTGGTCCCGCACAGCGTGTCTTTGATCCGCTGTCCCAAAATCCAGGTGAATATCCAGCTGAATGTCTTGTTCCCGATGAGATTTATAAACCGCATCGCCTGTCCCTCCATGGGATACACGAGCCTGGACCCGTTGATCAGCTCGCCTTTGCCTTCCGCCAGGGCATCGTAAAACTTCTTCAGCTCCGCGGCTTCGACTCCGAGATCCCCGTCGAGAATCATCAGCACCTCGTTTTCGGCCTGGGCAAACCCGGTACGTACGGCATCGCCCTTGCCGATCCCCGTCTGCTGAACGGCACGGATCTTCAGCGGTCCCCGGTACTTTGAGCTTACCTGCTGCACGCGTTGCCAGGTGTCGTCTTTGGAATGCCCCTCCACGAATATCACTTCCGTCCCGGTTCCCAAAACCGGTATCGACTCGACAATCCGGCTGATGGTTCCGGCTTCGTTCCGCACCGGCACGATCACCGAAACGCTGTATTCCTTTGGCTCCTTCTGTACCGGCCGGGCGACGATGAAATGGGTCAGGGCAAACCAGGAAAACGGCGGCAGATGGACCAAAAACCGGTTGAAAAACGTGGTGACGAGCGGTATGCGTACCGGACAGAGAAACCGCTCTCCGCTTCGCACCACCTCAAAATCCGCAAGGTTCAGAAGTGTCTCCACGTCGTTTACGGTCAGCCAGTTCTCCGGCGGCGTCGGCGTTTTTAGACCCAGGCCCTGTGCCGCAGTCAAAACCGATTTCCAGAGAAAATTATGAAAAGTGATGATCAGCCGGGTCCTTTGGTGGCAAAGGTTTTGCCGGATTTCCTTCAGTGCCTGCTCGACATCGACCAGCTCGTTTACCGTATCAAGCAGCAAAACCGCATCGTATTTCTGCTGATGGTTCAGCTTCTCTATGTCAGCCACAAGATAGTTTCCGGCGGGATCGAGCCGGCGGGCTTCGGCAATCATTGCCGGTGAAAAATCGATGCCGGTACGCTTTGTGTTCGGCAGTCGCCGCACTACCGCCGCCGTTCCGCAACCGATTTCGACTACCGAGGCGTCCGGCCGGATCAGGAAAGTCAGCAAATCGTGGAGATCGTCATAGTACGTCCGCCAGCGCGCGACGAACTGCTCGCGCAGCGGCGCGAGCCGCTCAAAAAACTCCAGACGATTGTGGTGTTCATCGGGCATGTGTGCGATACCACTCATAGGTCAGACTGATGCCTTCTTCAAGGGATATTTTGGGAGTCCATCCCAACCGGCGGATTCTGGAGCTGTCCAGAAGTTTCCGTGGCGTGCCGTCCGGACGGCTGGCATCGAAGCCGATCTCACCTTTGTAACCGATGATTTTTGCGATCATCGTTGCCAAATCGCGGATCGATATGTCTTCGCCGACGCCGACGTTGACGAGATCGATGCTGCCTTCATCCGCCAGAAGAATCAGGCAGGCCCGGGCCAGATCGTCGACGTGGAGGAACTCGCGCCGCGGCGTTCCGGTCCCCCAAAGTGTTACTTTAGGAACCCTGGCCGTTTTGGCTTCGTGAAACCGGCGGATCAGCGCCGGCAGGACATGCGCCCGTTCGAGATCGAAGTTATCGTTTGGCCCGTAGAGATTCGTCGGCATGATCGACCGGTACTTCGTGCCGTACTGCCGGTTGTAGCTGTCGCAAAGTACGATCCCTGCGATCTTGGCCACGGCGTACGGTGCATTCGTCGGTTCCAGCGAGTCGGTAAGCAACGCCTCTTCGGTAATCGGCTGCACCGCCAGACGCGGGTAGATGCAGGAGCTGCCAAGGAAAAGGAAGTGCCGCACACCGGCCTGAAACGCGGCATTGATGGCGTTGGTCCCCATCATCAGATTCTGATAAATGAACTCGGCCGGCCTGGTGGTGTTCGCCCAGATACCGCCGACTCTGGCCGCCGCAAAAATCACGTAGTCCGGCTTCTCGGCGGCGAAGAATTCAGTCACCGCCTTCTGGTCCAGCAGATCCAGTTCCAGGTGCGTGCGCAGGATCAGCCGCTTGAAACCGCGGCCATCCAGAGCACGCACTATAGCCGAGCCGACCAGCCCGCGGTGTCCGGCAACGTAGATTCGGCTTTCGGGTGTCAGCATGGTAAAAGGAAAACAGGGAAAAACAGGCTGGGTACAGTATACAAGTAAAACCGGTATCGTCCGGACCAATAGATTTGGATCTGCCGGGATCTATCCGATGTTCTCCCAAAAACATTTCTGGCAGTAGACGATGTACGGAGCTTCGGGCGGGTAGACCGAAAGCATGCTCTGCTTGCACTTGTCACAGGGACGACGGTAGAGCTGGCGTTCGCTCCGCAGGGCCATGCGCTGGCGGTGCCGACAGGCGGGGCAGTGGTCGGGGAGCGGAAGTTTCTTCTGCTCGTAGAACTTCGCCTCGGCGGAAACCACGAGGAATTCCTTGCCGCAGGTCGGCTCCTTGCAGACGAGTTTCGTGGCATCGGATGGGGCAGCGATCGTCGCCATGATCAGAGAGGGGGAAGGGCTTGAATGACACTGTCGGTCTCGGTCGCCAGACGGTGCGCCTCATACTCGGTGAAGAGATACGGAAGCAAGTTGTATTGTACGGCCGCCAAAAGTTCCTTCTTGATGCGGGCAACTTCCCGTGCGTACTCCTCAGGAGCAAAGGGCTTGTTCAGGATGTGGTACTGCTTATTCTCGAGGTACACGCAGCCGAAGCAATCCTTGAGATTGCGTGACCATGCGCAGAACTCGGAATTCGAAGAACTGTCGCACTGGAAACAATAGTTCAGGTTGTACCCCTGCGGGCATTGGGCGCATTGGTAGCAAAGCTCGTTCTCGAAGCAGATCGTGAGATCGCAACAGCTCTTGTTTCCGTTGGTTTCGATGCAGTAGAGGCAATCCTCATTCGAGAAGGAATCGTGGCATCGATAGCAACCTTTGCACTCGGTCAGATGATTGCCGATGCAGTCCTCGCAACTGAACTGATGAATGCCGAGATTTGGCACATGTTTGCGGACTTCGTTGACGCGCTGATGGATGGCAGCACGGTGCGCGGCGCTCTTAAGCTCGACAGCCGCCAAACGCTTGTCGTATTCCTCTCTGCTGAGCTGCTCGTTGAACATGCAGTATTTCTTCTGGTACAGACCCGCGCAGCCGAAGCAATCCGAACAGCCGAAGCAATCCTTGCAGAAACGGCTGTCACGGCAGTTGCCGCAATCCTGGCAATAGTCACACATGTAGCATCCCGCGCAGTCAATGCACTCCGCACACCACTCGCAATTCGCACAGAACGTGAGACCGGATGAGCTTATGCACTTGCGGGAGTAGCGGCTGTAGTACACATCCTCGCAATAGAACACCCCGAAACAGTAGTAACAGTTCTTCGACTTCACCGCGGCATCGGCGTAGTCGCAGTTCTCGGCCCCAACCTGCTTCACGTTGAACCGGGGCTTTTGGATCAGCAGCCGCTGGAAATCGGCGACAAAGGGCATCTTTACAGGGTAAAACTCTATCGGATCGGAACCACGGAGCCAACTTTATACCGAGGATCAGAGCAATAAAAGCAGCTTCAAAACACTGTCGACGATGAACGAAATCCAAGTAATCAAAATCGGTATGTTCAACGCATATTCAGCTACCAAGAGCGAGATCAGGATGTACGGGCCATATTCCAGATACTTCTCATAATCCGGCTCCAGATGATAAGGAACAAAAACCTGGATGATCTTGGACCCGTCCAGCGGCGCTATCGGCAAAAGATTAAACGCCATCAGTCCGAGATTTATAAACAGGGAATTCGCCAGTATCTGCACGATGAACGCCTTGATCTGGGCTCCGATGCCGTGAGTGAATATCAGCTGGTCGGCGCTGGCCACGTGCAGAATCTGGGGCGCTATGGCCATCAGAATAAAAAATGAAATAACGGCCAAAATCAGGTTGGATGCCGGTCCGGCCAGTGAGACTAAGGAACTGTCCCGTTTGATGTTCTTGAAATACCGCGGATTCACCGGAACCGGTTTGCCCCAGCCGAAATGAACGATGAAAAACATTATCGTTCCGAGCGGATCCAAGTGGGCTATCGGATTCAGGGTCAGACGTCCTTCATGTTTGGCCGTCGGATCGCCGAGAGCATTTGCCACGAATGCGTGTGCGGCTTCGTGAAAGCTCAATGCCAGAAGTATCGCGATGATGAACGGGGCGTTGATGAGATCGGTGATCACCGAAAAAGACTACGGCTGATCTGTGTCATCAGCAAGTCGGAGGAAGAATCCGAGGAGTCCGAAGAAACCGAGGATAAGCTGCTTTTCCTCGCCTGCCCTCCGAAGCCTTGGCAAAGGAGGGGACTCTTCGGGTTCCTTGGTTTCTTCGGTTTCCTCTTTCAATTGACGCCTGGCCGATCCCTATGTAAATTGCATCGGCTCCATGGCAAACAGATGTCAAATGACCGGCAAGATGCGGTCGACGGGTAACCGCCGCAGCCATTCTCTTAGAGCAACGAAACGGACTTTCGGAGCCAACATCCAGAAAAAGCGGGTCTACGATCCGAAGACCGGGGCTTATCGCCGCATAAAAGTCGCCACGTCATACCTCCGCACACTGGCGAAACAGTTGCAACAGGACTAAACCGATTTCATTGATTTAATTAATTCGCGGTCTCAATCCGCTGCTTTTTATCGGATTGACGTAGTTCACCGATACTATCCGATCGGCTTGCCGAAGCCGGCAGAGTGGTAAAATGCTTCTTAATAATTCCCAACCCCTCCATGAGTCTCTTAGTGAAACCTGTCACGGTCCTGCTCGGTTTGGCTCTTGCAATCGCAGGAATCGCCGGGTTCTTTATCCCCAGCGGCATGCTTTATGTCTTTGAAATGGATACGGTACATAACATCGTTTATCTGGCCTGCGGTCTCATCGGGCTGTTCGCCTTCAACTCAAGCCAGCTCTATTCCCGCTGGTACCTGATCCTCCTCGGCCTGGTTTTCGCCGTCGTCACCGTCGTCGGTTTCGCCATGAGCGGAGACATTTTCGGTCTGTTCCATGCGAACATGCCGGATAATTATCTGCACCTTGCCGTCGCCGCCGTTTCACTGATTGTAGGTTTCGGCAGCGGGAAGTGAGGTTTGTGATTCTTCCGCAACGATCGGAGCTTGCCCCGAGAAACTTGTGAGAATTAAGAATTATAAGTTCACACCCAGGGTTGTTTTGTGCTTCCATTTTTTAATTCTTGTACCAAATTGCAATTAAAACCGCACTAATCCTCGACTGAATTGTTTTCTACGATAAATGCCACGAAGCGTTTACCAGACCGAGAAATCAGCAATATGCTGCTTGGGGTGATTAGTGATGTTTGAAACGCGAAGTGGTATTGATTCGTAATTCATAATTCCGGGTCGTGCCATCCCCCACCGGAAAGCGCTCTGTTACAATAATCGCCAGATGCTTTCCATCGTTCTGCCATGTTTTAACGAAGAACTGAACATCGAACCGGTTATTCGTTCAACCGCCGGCTGGCTGCAAACAAAGAACCAGCCCTTCGAAATCATCGCCGTTGATGACGGGTCCCAGGACAAAACCGGCGAACTGCTTAAAAAAATAGGCCATGAAATTCCTTCGCTTAGAATCGTCACCCATGAACAGAATCTCGGATATGGCGTAGCCGTCAGATCAGGCTGCGATGCGGCACTGGGCGAAATCATCGGATTTATGGACTCCGACGGTCAGTTCGAGGCCAAGGAATTTGATCTTCTGCTGCCTCACCTCCAGAACTTTTCCTTTGTGACCGGGCGCCGGATCCACCGGGCCGATCCACTGCTAAGACGCATCTTCGGGAAACTGCTGGGAATAATGAATCTCCTGATCCTTAATCTCTGGGTCCGGGATATAAATTGCGGACTGAAGGTTTTCCGGCGGGAAATCTGGCCTGCCCTCCGTCCGGTTCACGGCGTGGAAAAACTGTTCAACACCGAAGTTTTTCTTAATCTTAAACGGAAAAAAATCCCCTGGTATCAGGTCCCGGTCCCGCATTATCCCCGCAAATCCGGGGTACAAACCGGCGGTTCGATCCGGGTGATTTTCCGGATGTTTAAAGAGCTTTGGAACCTGAAGGTCACCTGAAATCACAATTGTCCAAGGTCTTGTAATGTCATTTTATGCGCAAGCTTTCCGTCATAATCATCGGCTGCCTGCTGATATCGGCCTGCCGGACGGGAAATGCCGACCTTCCATCATCCAACCCCGTAACCATGGAAATCAAAAGCACTGCCTTCGAAAACGAAGCACAAATCCCCGCGGCTTTCACCTGCGACGGCCAGGATCTCAGGCCCCCGTTTTCCGTTTCCGGTGTCCCGAAGGGAACCAAAAGCCTGGCAATCATGTTTCATGATCCGGATGCCCCGGTCGGTGACTGGCTCCATTGGAGCGCCTGGGACCTCACGCCCGATACCGGTTCCATTGTATCCGAAAGTCTGCCGGACAGAGCCGTCGAGGGACTTACCAGTTCCGGAATAACCGGGTACCGGGGACCCTGTCCCCCATCCGGAACCCATCACTATATTTTTGATTTGTACGCTCTGGATACCACGCTGAATCTGCCCTCCGGAACCGACCGCAAGACTTTGGAGACGGCACTAGGCGGCCATGTTTTGGCAACCGCCCGGTTGACCGGCTTGTACCGGCGAAAAATCTAGAGATTCAAAATCGGTATCAGCGCCGTGAATACCACGCTCAAAACCACAAAAATCCAAAGCCAAACCATGCTGATTTTCTTTAGAATCCCGGGGAGAGCCTGAACCCCGGCGAGAATGTAATAAAACATCGGCACAATTGCTGCGATGGAATAACGGAAATCCTCCGAGCAGGAGTACGGAGACTTGTACCGGAACAGAAGATGTCCGAAGACGATGAAAAACAGAGTAACCAGCAGCGGGAAGGTTTTTCGCCGCTGCTCGCCCGAAAACAGCGACCGGACAAAGCCGATGACAATCAGCAATGCCGCAAATAACTGCGATGCATTCAGAGCCCGGGCCAGATACCGTGCCCCAACACTCTGGCTGTAGCCGAACTCGCCGAAAAACGACGACTTCAGGAAATATTCCCAGAAATATTGCCGTCCGGACAGATCTTCAAAAGGATTGAGATATTCGCTGCGGATATAGCGCAACGGATGAAAGCCCAGAAAATTTTGGAGTCCGTTGTCGACCAGTAAGCCGCTGTTCAGTCCGGCGGAATTTCCGATCGGAAAATTTGTATGCTGGCCGATATAATTGAGAACATAAAACCATTCGGTAAAAGCCAGGATCGCAAGCATGGTCACGCCACCCAGAACCAGCTTCTGCTCAAATGTCAGTCGCCGCGTAAATAACAGACACAGATAAGCCGGCGGAATCAAAAAGACCATGTTGAGCTTGGTCATGATCCCCAAAATTATCGAAGCGGAGAGTGCGTACCAGATGAAGCGGTTTCCGGTTTGCCAGAACCGAACCATAAAACCGACTGCCAGTATCGAGAACAGCTGAACGAAAACATCATTGTTGACCTTGGCTGCCGTCTGAACCAGCACCGGCCAGCTGGCAACCAGGGCGAGAAACAGAAAATAATATTTTTTTGAACGGTCTTTCTGGAACAGCCAATAACCGACCCAGGCGGCAATGGCCAAAACGGCTATGGAAGTCAAAAGACCTTCAAGCTGAACCATCCAGATGACGGCGCCCTGTGTCCCCGAAACTGCTTTGCCAATCCATCCGAAAACGGCCGAAACGCTGTAATACAGCGGCGGCTGGTAAAACTCCCAGCCATCGCCGGCCCGCGGAAGCGAATGATGATCCAGGATCCACTGGATGTAATCGACATGCCCATCGTAATCATTCTCCCTGACCCAGGGCTGAGTCGCGCTGAAATATGAAATCCGGAGCAGTATGCCGACCAGCAAAAAGGTAAACAGCCACCAGCGTTTCAGCTTCAGGATTCTCCAAAGCAGGAACAGCCAGACGGAAATCAGGCCCAAAATCAAAACCTGCAACGTCCGTTGAGTCCAGTCCAAAGGCGAAACCCTGAGATCGAAACCTTCCCGCCCGCTGCGATCCTCGAGCCGGACTTCCACCGAATGCTTGCCGGTCGTGAACATCTTTTCCAGGGGGACCGCCTTTTCCTGATCGGGGCTGCATTCGCCGAAAATCTTGGTGTTTATGGCCCGGCCATCGACAATGAACGCCGTAATGCAATCGTCGCCGCGGATTCCCAAAAGCCGCGGATGAAAGTAAGGAATCGAAATCTGGAATTTCACGGTCAGCGGCGAACCGTTCGAATCCAGTCCGACCGGCAGTTCGGCTGACTTATAAGAATCCGGAGCACGCAGGTACTGGACCTGACTGACCTTCGGGGAAAAATGGACATAAACCAGCCCGACCAGAACCAGCACAATCGAACAGGCGATGAGATCGATCCCGGCCGGCGACTGGAAACCGCGAAGCGTCGGTGTCAGGAAACCCCTGACCCGTTGCCAGGCCGTTTTCCCGTGCGGCTGGTCCGTATTGGCCTGCGAATGGCTGCCAGCCTCTTTCCCGTGTTCGATGCCTTTGCCTGCCGCCGGGGAAGGATGTTTGGTGATTAACAAAAAATCACGCCCTTCAACAAAACCTGCCGACATTGCGAGCTCCCGGAATTTGGCCTTACGCTCTTCACCGACAACCGGCTTTTCGGGTTCGCTTGGACCCGTTTCGTAGGTCTCTGCCTTTTGCCCGTACATTTCATCTCTGTTTGTTTCGGGACCACGGGGATGCTCTGAAAGGTTCTCTATGGCCATCTTGCCATAATACCATATTTTTGACTTACTGATAAGACTTAAATTCAATAAGAAAGCCCGGGCGCAAGCCGGCGCCAGGAATTTTTCAGCCTCGATCAGAGCTCACGTTCAATTGTGGCAGACTAAATATCTTCTTCGTGGGATTCGCAGAATGGCGGAGCCACGGCGTTCGCGAACGCCGTGGCGGAGAGGGAGAGATTCGAACTCTCGAGGCCCTTTCGGGCCTACCTGCTCTCCAAGCAGGCGCACTAGGCCACTATGCGACCTCTCCAAATTTACAGGAATGATTGTACTAGAATAAAAAGATTATCGCGAAGCGTTGGGTGCCGAAGGTGGGCCCCAACGCTGGAGCGCACCATTAAAGGGAAAGGATGGCCCATGGAAGGAAAACCGCAGGTTTGCCTTCTATGCTATTTGCATACTTCACACGGCTTACCGAGTCTGATCATGTGCTTGACCCAAACCGTGACCGAAGCGACAAAGGCGAGGATTGCCAGCGAGCCGGAAGTCGATCCAAATTGCAGCCCGACCCCACCAGGCAAATTAAGCACATGTGTCGCATAAACACCGAGCAACGCCGCAACGGTAACTATGAACAGCAGAAGCGCAATAAGCCACTTCATAATGATGCAACCGGTACGGCAGCCGGAGCGTTTCTTGGAGGAAAGAAGACCCATAAATAAATTGGTGGAATTGAAGTGGAAATAAGTGTAGCAAAAGCATTTGGCTTTTGACCATCAGCCTTTAGGCGAAACCAACAGCTAATTGCAAATTGGCCACCGGACCGCGTAGTCTAGGGATCATGAAAATTTCGCGAAACTGGCTTTCGGATTTTGTCGATCTGGTCGAACCCGATCCGCAGATCATTGCCGACCAGCTGACCCGAAGAGTCGGCGAGGTCGAAGAAGTCATCGAGCCCGGGGCTCTTTTGGGCAATTGCGTGGTCGGCCGGGTATTGATCGTCGAAAAGCACCCGAATGCCGACAAGCTTGCGGTTTGCACCGTTCAGACCGAGCAGGGCAACAAAACCGTGGTGTGCGGCGGGACAAATGTCGGAACCGGCATGCTCGTGGCCTTCGCCCATGTCGGCGCTACGGTCAAATGGCATGGGAATGAATTGATGAAGCTCGAAAAAATCAAACTTCGCGGCGTCGAGAGCGAAGGAATGATCTGTGCCCAGGAAGAACTGGGGCTTACCGACTTCCCTCCGAAACCGGCGGACGGTCCCCGGCCGATCGTGGACCTGACTCCGCGCGGATATAAAGTCGGGACCCCGCTGCGCCAAGCCCTTGGCATGGATGACGTCATTTTCCATGTCGACAACCATGCCATCACCAACCGGCCGGATCTTTTTTCCCATATCGGCATCGCCCGGGAACTTGTGGCCATGGGCCTGGCAAAATGGAAAAAACTCCCGCCGAAGAAAAAAATCTCTTTCCCGAAAACCGGCCTACCGTTCAAACGGATCAATGAAATCCCCAATCTCGTACCGCGATATTGCGCCTGCACCGTGGCAATCGACGAAACGGGCAAAACGCCTGACTGGATGCGCCACCGGCTGGAAGCTCTGGGGTTCCGCAGTATCAATCTACCGGTTGACATTACCAACTACGTGGCACTGGAACTCGGCATGCCGCTGCACAGTTTCGATGTTGCGGATTTAAAAGGAACGGTTCGCATTCGCACCGCGAAAAAAGGCGAGAAAATCGTGACACTGGATGAGGTGGAACGAACACTGCCGGAAGGCGCAGTGATCATCAGC
>Ga0172379_10004357_pt1 | contig 21051 bp, 6 predicted proteins | sample GrowelOW334metaG_FD_119756 | JGI IMG/M metagenome (GOLD analysis project Ga0172379, IMG submission 119756) | Groundwater microbial communities from an aquifer near a municipal landfill in Southern Ontario, Canada - Groundwater well OW334 metaG | ecosystem: Environmental > Aquatic > Deep...
AAAGCCGTTTGATAGTCATTTTGGCGCAGGGCGTTGTTTATCTTTGCGGCACTGCTCCCATTAATTATCGCCGGGCTACCCGGTTTTTGTCCACCGGCAGTAGTATAAAAGCCTCGCTGCAACGGACCAGACACTGTCGGACCACCGGTTCTCTGAACTCCACTGAGCCTAGCGATATCACTTTGTGCTTTTTCATTGGCAAATGAAGCGTCAATAGTACCGGTACTAAAAGACGCTAAGGTGTCTGATTTCTCTTTAATTTTTGCCGTTTGCGCTTTCACCTGTTCAGCCGCTACCCTCACGCCTTGTTTGGCAACTTCTTCCGCCCTCTTCACTGCTGCCATCTCACGGTCTAGGTCCTCCAATTCTGTTGCCGCCGCGTTGAGCCCCGGGACCAACGCATTGTAATTCTGCTGGTGCTGCTTGGCCGTGGCCTTGTCGCCCTTGGCTGACGCCTGGTCCATCAGGGCTTTTTCATTGAGTGCCTGCTGTTGCAACCGTCTGGCACGTTCACTGATGGCGCGTCGTTTGGCCACCTGACTGGTCTCCGTATCCTTCCGGACTTTTTGGGCGCCTTCAAAAACAGTAGACTTTTGCCTGGCAATCTGTTGGGCAGCCAATAATTCTTTTTCGGACTCTTTAAGTTCATCCTTCATCTTCTGCTCCTGCAAAATCTGTTGACCCTGTACCTTAACGTCCTGTTTCGCCTTTTTCGCGGCTTGACGCCTGTCACGACCGGTCAGTGTTTGCGGCACGACAATATTTTCCTCTAACGGCGCGTTCACCTGTGACTTCGGGGAACTTGCCTTAACCTTTTCAGCCAGGCGTTGCAATGCGGCCGGTGCCAGCTTGATCGCCGTCGGCGATGAATCGGCCCGGTTGGCCGGTCCGGCATTGGCCAAGCCCTCAGTGAAGTATTCGCTCATCACCTGGGCCTCGCTCATGTTCTGGTTGTTCATTTTGGCCTTCACCTGGGCGGTCGCGATCTGGCGGGCCTGTGCGCTCATACTGCTCCACAGCTCTTTCTGGAGCTTGCCGTCCGGATCAATGCCGTCCAGCTGTTCATGCGTGTTCTCATGCGACAGGACATGGCGGATATCAAACCCGGTCCGGCCGATATTGGCCAGCTTGAGCTTGTTGAACGACTCTTTGTCATTGATTTTTTCTTTTGCCGACAGGAGGGCGCGCATGCGCTGCTGTTCACCATTATTCAGATCCAGCGGGGACTTGGCCTGCAGAGGCTTCAATTCCGCCTCGATCATCTCCAATAGTTTCGGCTTGATCAGTTTCAAAACTTCCGGATCGGTAATGTATTCGCCGGCCTTGTTCTTCAGGTCTACACCCTCGACGTCCAAATTCTTGAAATCCAGACCCAGCACATTATGAGAACCTTTTGCACCGTACGTAGCTACTCCGCGCAAACGCTGCTCAGCTTCTGACGGCAATATCGTATCTTCGGCTGCCGCTCCCCGGGTCTGCCGGTCAGCTTCCAGGCGCTGTGCCAGATGGTACCGATCACGTTTCAAATACTGATCTTTTTTCGCATTCATATACTCATCGCTTTCGAAAAAGTCTTCGCCCATCTCATCCACCCTTGCCTTGGTCGCGTCAAACTGGCTGCGGGCGATCGGGGCGCGGTACTCTTCCAGGCGTTGCGCCTCGTCATACCGTTCCTGTTCCAGGTACTGGCCAGTGGCCGCACCCTGCTGGTACTCCGCAGAGGCAAAGAAAGCGCCCATGCCCTGCTGGTGGTATTCGGCAATTTTAGCTTTTGTCGCATCGTATTGGGCCTGGTCGACGTCGGCCAACGGGCTGCCCGCTTCCTCGTCCTCATCATCCTCATCCGGCTCTTTCCTCTCCTTCTCCTTCTTTCCGCTTTTTGCCCCTTCTTCTTTCCATCCAAATTCACCGGCAATTTCCGCCAGACGTTCGTTTTCTTCGGAGGGCAGAGCCCCGTTTTTAGGATCTTTGTAAAAATTATACGCTTCTTTCAGGTGGTCCTGCGTCTTGGTGCCGTACACATACTGTCCGTCGGCGCCTTTGGTGGCGTCACCCTTTTTGACGGCATCCTCCTTTATCAAATCAAATATGTCTTTCTTATTTCCCACTTTCTGGCCGGTCGTCATGTCCATCTGCTGGAATTTCAAAATACCCTCAGCGCCGATTTTCTTCCAAAAAGCGATTGGCGCCATGATCCACTGCTCCATCATATGCTTGATGCGTTCCTGGTCCTGCTCGTCACCGACCATCGCGCCGTTTTCGTCGATATTCTGCCGTCCGCCGCCAAGCATATACTGGGCAGTGCGGATTTGGGCGTGCTCATTGATACGGGTAGTCGGCTGGTCACCAAATTTATTGATGAACTGCGCATCATTAAACGCATCCATGTTGCCGCCGGATGTCCTCAATGCCGGGCCCAGGTCTTCGAAATCATACGTCCCGTCTTCATTTTGAGGACCCAGTTTAGCCAATCCGCTTTTCACAATCGCGTCAATCCTGTCCTTTTGCGCCTCATAACTCTCCTTGCTCAGTTTGGTGCTCTTGCCGCCCAAAATTGCATTACCATTATTCAATATCAATCCGTCCTTGTCCCCCACCAATGCCACCTGTTCACGCAAGCCGACAAATTCATGCGGGGCATTACCCATACCGGTACGGGCCGAGGTTTTGCTGGATTCTGATACCGCACGTCCGATATCGTTCGCGTCTTTCCATTCGTATTTGCCTTTTTTTGAATCATACTGGACATGGCCGCCGTACTCCTCGTGTTTGGCCTTTTTCCCGATATCCTCGATCTCCGCCACCAGACGCATGCCCTGCTGGTCATTGCCAACTGACGCCTTTAGGAACCGGTTCAGCATGGGCCGGGTGTACACTTCTTTAGATTCTGGATCCCGGAAACCCTTCCGCTTGTTTCCCTCTTCATCCTCCCATTCGGCCTCATCGGCAAAATATTCATCACTCATAATATCATCCAGATGGCCGCCCTCAGCTGCCACGCGCAATAGCCCGCGCATCCGGCGCTTGGTTTCCATGTCCCCTGGCTTCTTCTTGTTCCGCTGCCAGAGCAGCCTGAATGTTTCCGCTTTCTCCTCCTTGTCCATGATCGCGTAATCCCTGGCAAACTGTGATTCAAAGCCTGACTCAACCTTATCAACATGGGGCAGTTTGATTTTCCCGCCAGTGGTGAATTTTTCCCAGGCTTCGCGCCCTTTAGCCTGCGCTGCGGTACGTGACATCTTGTCCAGTTCTTCTCCGCGCTCCTTGGCGCCCTTAGCCAGGTTCCACGGCTGCATGATGGCCGGGGTCTTGTCCTCGTACCAGCGGCGTGCCCTGCGGCCTTGGCTCTTTGCCAGGGCGCCCAGTCCAGCCAGCGGCAAGCCGGCCACCTTGAGAGCGCCAGATCCCAATTTCTGCAGTTTGCCCATCATGTTGCCGGCAAACTTGCCGGCAAACCCGCCGAGTGCCTGGGCAAAACCCATGGACATGACTAATAGAGCGATAGAGATGATGAATCCTAACAGATTATCCGAGCTCGACACCGTACCCAAACCGGCACTCAGGCCGGCATTGGTAATTCCGCCATTCACCAGATTGCCTTGATCACCGGACAGGTTGATAACTTTTGCCGGGTCACCGGACGATGTCGTGAGTATCGAGAGGGCCAGCCAGATGAAAAAAGCCAATACCGGTCCGGTTGTCACCCATTTGCCGAACGTCGACCACCAGCGTGAGGCATACTGTTTCCCCATCGGGACGACAGCCAGCAAATAAGCGAGCGGGGACAGGACGATCAGGACCCAGAGATAGACGATGCGGGCGATAAACACCACGATCATGGCCAGCATGACGAACAGGGTGATGGTCAGCAGGATGATGGCAAAGAGCGGCAGGCCGACCTTCTGCCAGTCGGTGAGCTGGGTTGCAGCGTCCACATCATTCAGGTCGACAAATCCCAGCATAGATTTCAGCTGGAACACGCTGACAAAATTGCCCGCGGCCGTATCCTTGAAAGCGTTTACGAACGTCAGCAGTACCACCTGGCTCACGTCTATCAAAAAGCCGGAAATAAGCTTGGAAAAATTGATCAGTACGGCCATGATGATCAGCTGGGGCAGGAGGCGCTGGTATTTGTACGACTCAATGCGCAGGATGGTGCCAAAAGCGATGATCAGCAGTACCGCCACGAAAAACATGTTGCACAGATCACGCACCACTACCCAGCCGCGGCTGACGGCGTCCGAACGGACAAAATCATTATACTGGACGACGCCGATCAGGATATCTATCAGGACGACGACCAGTTTGCCGATCATCGTCGCGATGCCCAGTAACAGGGTGGAGATGGTTTCGATGACATTATCCCAGGCCCAGCCGAACAAGTCCCAGGCATGTACCGGGTGGACGACGCCAAAAAGGCCGACGCACACTACTATGCCGACCAAACCGACCGACGTCCAGCGAACCGCCAAAGACTGCCGGGTAATAAATAATTTAAATTTAAGCCAAAGGTGTAAATACATGAGTAGAAAGGGTAAACATCAGTAAAAAAAGTACTTACCGGACTATAATCGTCTTGCCGCTGTCGATCCAGTACTGGACATCCGGGTTCGGATTTTCATCGATACAATCGTCCGCGCCGGCGTCGCTAAAGAAACGTAAATCAAGTCCGGTCGTACTGGCACCTTCCTTGATGCCGCACCAGTCCCAGTTGTCGATGACGCGTATCCGCGGCCTGTAGCCGGTGGCATTGCGGTCGGTGAAACTCTTTGACAGCACTAATGTCCCGGAATCATAGCGGCCGTCCAGCGTAAACACATCGGTACCGTCGCCGCGCCAGTCCACCTGGATCCGGCGGATCGGTTTCTGGTCAGGATCGGCCACAATGTCGAAGCTCAGCTGGATCTTGTTGCCCGGCTGGACCGTAACGCTGGTCTTGGTCGCGTCCAGCGAATCGCCCGTGCCGATGGCGATATTCCTGACCAGCGGCAGGACGCCGCAATAATCCGCGTTAGTCGTCAGGTTCAATGCCGGCCGTCCGGTCGCCGGGCATATCGGCATCTGTGAATAGACAAAATTCCACGTTGATAGGTTGTCAAAGGCTGAAGGCGTGTAGCTCAAAATATTGCTGCAAGTGCCTGGCAATGCGCAGTCCTCATTATATACGCACTGGTTGCCGTTATTCGCTCCGCCGACACAATGTCCGGCGCCCCCGCCGTCATGCAGAAGCCATGTCCCGGTTGACCCCATAGTATTGGCAAACAACCGTTGCATCTTTTGGCGTGCGGCAGATACGCTGACCGGCCCCTGGTCTATGGCGCCGCCAGCCGGCAGCGTGAACCCGAGGCACATCGGCGTTCCGGTAAAATCATCATCAGCACACTCGCCGGTCGCTGCCACGTAATTTTCACAACAATCAGTCACGCCATTGTCGCAGCGCTGGCCGTTTTTCGGATGTCCGGTGACGGTCTGGCACATAGTGCCTGCGGATTTTGCCGGGACAGATGCGACTGAATAGCTGTACGTAGAGCCTGCCGTAGGCTCGGTCGTGGTGGCTTGGGCAAAAGGCGGCCTCTTGCCCGGTTCATTGCAGTCCGTATCCCAGGTCGCCGGGTCTCCGCGATTGACCGTTCCGCCCGTTCCGCACACTCCAGAGTCAGGCTCGACTAATGCACCAAAAGGTGTAGCCAGTTGGCCATAGGCATAGGCTAAGCCCGGCGCAGTATATGTGGAGCCGTTCAACACGCGCGATGCCCAGGCTTTAGTATTGCCGTCTTCATCCACTACTTTGGCGATTTCCGAGCATGAATCTTGCAGGTAAAAATCATACACAAAGGCAACACCTTCAGTCCTGTCCCCCGTCTGGTCATTCATGATTGCTCCATACTCTTCCAGTCGATACGTTCCATTTTCCGGAATAAACGTAAACCAAAAATCCCAGCAATCTTTATCAGGTTCTATATCAGGTGCCCCAGGACATGTTGCTGCCCTGCCGACCCATGACATGCGTCCACCGGCGCCATATTCTTTCCGTAAAGTTATCAGTTGTACGCCACTGCCAAGATATGTCTGGTTATTCTGGACGGTCTGAGCGGAAAATTCCATTTCCGTCTGAGGATATGCCTGGGGACCATTCCAAACATGCGCATAAGCAACGCGTATTATTATTTTTTCAATGTCTTCAATATAAATGGTTTTATTTGGCGTACGCACTTGTGGCTCGCTCCCATCTGTACTACATAATCCAAACGTAACGGCATTATGCGCGACATATCCTCCAATCCCAAACCAACCTAGATACACGGTATCGTCCCCGCAGGTAATATCTATACCCGGATGAGGAGAAAATAAATCATATGCAGTCGTTTGCCGCCAGATATACCGGCCGCCGCCATCGATGTTATTGGCGCCGCCATTCGGGTCTGCAGTGAACGGATCCCGGTTCTCGCCGTAATTACCGGTCGTGGACAGGCACATATACACCGGCGTCCGGCCCGTGTAGCGGTACTGCGGCAGGCTCCCAAACAGACTGTCTTCACCGCGCAGGAGATCCACCGGCCACCAGTTGATGCAATATTTGGAATTATTCGGGTCAGTCTCCAGGCAGTAACCCTCCCAGCCCTGATAGGTGGTGTTGGTCTCATCCTTGTAGGTGCAGTACGGCGAGTCAGCCCGCGGGTACAGCCGGCAGGACCGTTCGATCTTGGTGTAGTCATAGCAGATGCCGCCGGCACAATCTGCGTCAGTGGTACAGGACTTGTTCTCGTCCTCGGCCAGTCCGCCACGGCACCGTTTGTCGACATTGGCCCGCAGGACCGGCTCGATCGCCACGTCATCCAGGTACATGACCATAGTCGTACCGGTACCGGCCTGGACGATATTCAGGCGGACACCCTGATAGCCGACATGCGTCCCGTCTGCCCGGACACCCGCCACGATCGGCCCGAATGAATACTCCTCCCATTGCGGTGCGTTTGCGCTGCTTGCGTTCGCCTTCGGCGTAAATGACGTGGACACGTCCTGGTAAAAATGGCTGTTTGGGCCGGTCTGGAAATCAAACTGGATACGTACTTTGTCCAGGGTGGTCGGCTGGGTCTGCGTGCGGAGCTTGAACGAGACGACGTATGATTCGCCGCTCAGGATCGAGGTACCCAGGTCGTACGACACGCCGTCCCACTGCCTGGTCGTATTGACGATGGCGACGTTATTTTCGTCCAGATTATGGTTCAATGAGGGGATCTGTCCGGTATTATCGTCCTCTTCCGCCCACCGGATACCGTTGATGTCCAACGATCCAAGGGGCTGCCATTTGGCGGTCAACTGGTCGAGAGGGACCCAATTCGTATCAGGCAGGGGCGGGGTCCCGGTCACATGACTGAGACTCTCGGATAATTTTTGGTTCAGTAGGTAGTTGCTGTCGCCGAGGTCGCTGTTCTCTATGATCTGGCCGCCGTAGCCGATCTGGCCGGCTTCGCTCATGGCCGTGACCGGATATTGGCCCTGGATGATCTTTTGGTTCGGCGCGCAGGTATTGCCGGTCTGGCAGACGCCTCCGTTCACGCACTGGCTGTCATTCAGGCAGGTCCGGGTCACGTCATTGCTGCACCGGTCGCAGTCCGAATCCGCTGCGCAAGTCAGGTTCTCGTTGTTCTGGCAGCGCCGTCCCCAGTCGAGACCGGCCAATACCAGGCCTGACTTGTTCTTTATCTGGTCGACGAACGCCGGACTGTTGTACGTCTGGTTGACGGCATCACTGCGGACTGGATGAGTGCACTCACCAGTCTGGGGATCCAGCTGGTCGCACAATTCACGCTGCAGGCACAGCAATTCCTTGCCCTTGTCCTTGGTGGTTTGGGTGATATATTCGGAACAGTCCAGCCACTCAGCGCAAACGCGGTCGCGGATGACTTTCAGCACAACATTGGAATCATTGGCACATGTAGCCGGGTCTGTGCATGGCACTGGTTCCTTGCCGTTCTTTGACAGCTGGCTGTCATATTTCAGTTCACTGCTCTGGGTGTTGTTGAATAACCGGCAACCTTCCTCACGGTTTACTAGTCCGTTACAGCCAGTCTGGTCCACGCTGTCCGAAAGGTAGTAATAGGCATGGCAGGCAAAGTGTTCCACATTTGTCGTATCAACGACTGTTATGCTGTCCGGCAATGACGGATCACAGTATTTCACTGAGTCAGGGATAGTCGTGTCGATCGGTTCCTCTGGGTCGCGATACTCCGTACAGGTGGAGTCCTGGGCTGAGCAGGTGCCCACCCAGCCTCCGACCGGCCGGGGTGTCAGCGGGAACGTCACGTCGCAGAGGGCCCCCGCGCCGAGACAGTCCGCGTTGCCGCCGCACATCTTGCCGGAATTCGTACTCTGTTCATTGCAGGTGCCGATGGCGCAGAAAGAACCAGCACCCGTGCAAATATTGAAATCCGGATCAGGATTGCAGGGCTGGTAAGCGTTGTCGGAATTCGACGAACAGATGCCCATGGTGACCGGACAATCAGGCGGACCGGCTGTAGTGCTGGACTTATACCAGCCGGCAGTAGTCTGACCAGTTACCTTTTTGTACTCGCAAGTATTCGTGCCTGGATCTTTGAAATAATATTTTGAGCCGGAGTCTCCTGTATACTCCTCGCAACCGACCTCAGCGCTCGAACAGATGCTTGAACTGTAGTTGTCCGGATTATTTTTCAGGTAGACGTCGGTAAATTTACTGATCGTGCCGTCAGGCGCCAGGGTGCGCAAGCCCATCCGTTCGCAGCCCTTGTCAGTGGCCGCACAGCTTTTTTTCGGGTCATTCACTACTGTAATGACACTGTCCGGTGGCGTTTCGACCAGCGCAGCATGCGCGATCGGGACTGCCGGTGCCGGACCGCTAAAACTGACGAATTCATAAACCCCAAATAAATCACGGAAGTCAACCGTACCGTCACTATTCCAGTCGGCGGTATCCCAGGACTTCGGGCCGAACCCTCCACGATACATATATGACAGTAAGCCGACGAGGTCTGATAGATCGATAGCGTTATCAGCCAGATCAATGTCACCGCGGACAGTCTCCCGGGTAGCCCCGCCTAGGACCGCATCAGGCGAGGTGGAATTATTTGTCTTGATCATGGCTTCGCAGCCGACCTTATCCGGAGAGCAGAGGCTGGCGAACGATTTCAGATAATGAGTGACAGATGCCCGGTCGCGGTATTTATCACAACCCTCATACCCAGAACACGAGACGTATGAATCCTTGATCAGATAAATGTTTTGGTTTATTTCAGTCAGCACGATATTATCCACATAGAACGCGTTGCTGGCGGAAAGCTGCAATTGGGCGCCTGTGAGCGTCGTACCAGCCGGGATATATAGCGGGCCGAGCGTATACTGATTCCAATCCCCAACCCGGGCCACTGCCTGGCCGGAAAAAGCCAGCGCCGGATTTGTCGAGAGCACCACACTGACCGGCGTGTTAGCCGCCGTGGCTTTGGCATAGAATGAAACGGAATACGACCGGTCTTCAGCCATACTGAAATCAGTGGCCGCATTTGGATATGCGGCACTGTTAGCCACAAGCATCGAGTGTCCGCCGATCGTCGTAGACTCATTGCTGTATACCGCATTGCCGATCCATGGGGTGACATTGCCGGACTCGAAATCATTACTGTATATGCTGCGATAATTGTCCCCGGCATTTCCTTTATAAGCACGGCAGCCGTTGTATTGTTCCTGGCAGGTCAGGCCCTCATTGGGGATCATATGGTACAGGACATCGGCGGCGTCATTAGAGTTACGGTAGGATTTGCACTGGTCGGAGGCAAAGATCACTTTAGTCTTCTCTCGGTAATAAAGGTTGCCCTGTGCGTCAAAGAATTCCCGGCAGTCCAGGTTTCTCTGCAGCTGTGATTCAATACAGTCACGGCTTGATGAGCAGCTTCCGCCAGAAATACTGCACGTTCCGTTTGGCGCGCCCACACAAACATCTGCGATATTCACGCACGAAGTGGCAACAAAAGTTTCTTCGGGCTGTATTAATGTATCTCCATTAATATCCGCCGACCGGTTATCGACACAATTTGACCAGTTCAGGCTCGGGTCTGGCGCCACTGGCCCAGCTCCGTCAGGATCATAATCCCCGTTTGTTTTCTCAGCTAGGATATTTGTACATGGCGCATTGTCGACATTACTCTGTTTTAAGGTGTATTTTTTCAATTGGTAACCAAACTCGTCCGAACCTTCCCAGGTATAATAAGGCCGGACGCTGGCCGCATCCGCATTAACGCACAATCTGATCTGGCTGTAATATTCCTTTCCTTCGCCGCCGTTCTGCACCGCCTCCAGATTGGTGTACTCTTCACAGCCAACCGCTGTAGCTGGACAGGTCTTGCCGGTTGAGGCCACGAACGATATCGGATCGCGGGCCGGACGGATGGGCAAAGTTTCGGTCGGCATCTCACGGTACGCTTGGCAGCCGACAAATTCCGCCGAACACTGGTTGCATGACGCGGGGTCATTTGGGTTGCATGCGCTCGGGCTGGTAATGGTGCCGGTAACGACACGGGCCGTGGTCATGGACGTATAGGCTTCGCAACCAACCTCGGACGCCTGGCACAACAGCGCGTATTTGGAGCATTCCGATTTGTCAGTCGCGGCATTGCCGGTACAGTTCAGGTACGCCGGGGGCAATTTCAGGTCCGTCTTGGGAGAGGCCTCATAGGTCTTATAATTTGTCAGGTTATTTTTCTCCAGCTGGATGTCGTCAATCAGGATATCGCAGGTATCAGCACTTGGACGCTGCAAAATTGGATAAATCATATTCTGCAAAAACTCGTCCGTATCCTCCCAGCTGCTGTCAGGCAAATCGGTAAAATTTGCCGAAACCACGTATCGCGTCCAGGTTGAGGTCGTGGTGATTGTGGCATCAGGCGAATAATCCCAATCGCACGTCGCGTCATCAGGAATACATGCCGCGACATTATTCATGGATAATACGCGTCCAAGGCGTGTAATCACGCGGCCATTGTCCGCGGTACAGGTAGCGTCGCCGGACTGTTTGGCGTAAAACGAAAGGGTGAATCCTTGGCCATCCGTCAGTGCGCCGGTATTGACGGCATATGACGTCATAGTCCAGTGGCCACCCTGTACTCCAGGACAGGCCTGCGCATACGACCTGATCCTAGCTGCCGTCCGTCCTGTAAACGAACTGGAAACAGCAATCAGCTGGTCACCGCAAAGGGCACCCAAATCCGTCACGCCACCGGCCATCCAGCCCTGGAACAGGTCCGGGTTGTAGGGCGGGCCGTCCTTGACCCCGTCAGTCATGGTAAGGACCGGGTCGGCGGTAGTGACGAAACTTTCAAAATCGGAATTTTTCAACAGATTCACCCCGCGGTTGGCCACACTCATCAGTTCCGAACAGCCCTCTGCCGTTGCGTCGCAGGTGGTGGCGTTTTTATTCAGATTGATCTGGTTGCCTCCGGCCGGAGGATCCTGCGCAGTGCAAGCCCAACGGTTTGTGGCCGCATCCCAGTCTCGGCAATAATTCTGGCATCCGACATTATCCGCGGTGCAGCCATTTTTATTTACGGTATCCAATAAGTACGATACCTGAGCCCCTGTGCGCGAACTGAGCGCCAAACAGCTGGCGTTCGCGGCCGTACAGGCAGTGCCGCTGAATTTATAAATAGGCTTTTCCTCTACGCAGTAACCCCATTTCTTGCACGACCCGTCCTCGTTTTCCGCGATACATGACTGCTCGTCAGCACAATAATCCGACTGCCGCTGGATGATGGTTGTAGCGGCGTCATTCTTGTCTACCGTGCCGTCACCATTGGTATCCTCCTGTTGGATCTTCTCCTCGGAATCAATCTTTTCCCCCGCGCCGGAACGGTTGCAGGTGATGGCCGGCAGTTTCAGTACCCAGTTCGGGTCTACTAAATGATAAAAAGGCGAATTGATATTATCGTAATCCTGTATGATTGAATTTAATGTATAGTTCCCGCCGCTCAGTTTGCGGATATACAATGCGGCCAGTTCCCAGCCGACGGGGATGACCCGGTATTTCCTCAATATGACCAGACTGCGGTACGGATACCCGTCATAATATGCCGGCTCCACCCCGCGTGCGTTGTAGCCGAAAATTTTTGAGCCATCAAGCAAGCCGGCGTCTAAGGCCTCCTGGACAGTCATCGTCTGTTCAATGGCGGTCGAGAACCGGCTATCAATGACGCAGGTGTCCGGGGTCGGATCTTGCTCGTCCGGACAGCTGGCAATACTTGAGAGCACGTCGCGTTCGCCGCCAATGACGTAATCAGTCACTTTCAGGTCCGCCAGCTGGATTTTTGCCGCGGTGATGCCGGCTGACGACTGACCGAGGCCGTTTGAGCCGCGCGGACTCGAACCGACGTTACGGGTGCTCCCGCTGCCGGAGGACGCGAGGCCCTTGGTCAGGTATTTTTCAATAAGTTTTGCGGCAAGGGTATTGGTAAATGTCCCGACCGCATCGGCGATCCGGGTACCGGTCTGCACGAACATCGGCTGGAGCGCCTGGACGGGAAGCTCACTGGCCAGCTTCTCCACCAGGGAGCCGGGCGTTTTGACGGTCTTGGAAATCGGATTGATTATCGAGTCGAACGGCCCGGTGATGGTCTTTGCGAACTCGGCCGCTTTTTCGGCGGCAGCCCGCTCTTTTTCCGTCGCATTGATGACCGACATATAGATGCCAAGCTGGCTAGATTCGGGATTGAACGTCTTGGAAATTTCCGCCAGATACAATTTTGATTTTTTGGCGCTGGTCAGGTTGGGCTCCCAGTCAGTCGTCGCGCTTTCAAAATTATCTATGATACTGGAGAGCGGGCACTGCGAAGTGTACAAAGGCGCGGTCTGGCCGGTGACATCTTTCCTCGCCAGGACCTGGAGTTTTACTTTTAACGGCAAATTGACGCCCAGTGATTTACTGATCGGCGTACATAACGAAAAACCTGCTACGCATTCTCCGGCCCCGTCATATAGGTAGTACTTTCCCGAATTAATATCTTTTTGGAATTCCGCGGCAGGCGGACAATCATCTTCACTGGAGCAGTTATACGGGATACACCCCTTGCTGATACATTCATTCTTCTTTTCGACGCTGGAAGTACAGTCCATGGACGCCCCGAGCGTATCCGGACATTTCAACTGGACCGGCTGACAATCAGAGTTGACTGCGCATTTTACGCTGGAATGTCCGGCGCAAGTTGATTTCCCCAGCCCGGTGGACGCGATCTGGTCCAAAATATCTCCGACTGCCGCATCGCCGGCGTCTTTCAATAACTTGGTCGGGTTCTCCGGCCATAATGGCTTCTGGCCCGGTTTACCGGTCACGATCTTGGTCGCAGTGTTATAGGCTAAATTATTGAGGTAATTTTTCAGAATATTCTTGAACGCGACATCTGAAGCTTTTTTCAGGACTTTCGCGATATTTTCTGTGATAATCCTGGGAATATCACCAATCGTGATCGAGGTATCGCCGGCGCCAAGGATGGCCTTGGCTGGGCGGGGCGTGAAGGCAAACGGCAAGGCGATTTGGCATGCAAAAAATACCAGTGCCCCAATCAGGATCCACCGTTGCTTGCTGTTAAATTTTTTTATACCTTTCGCCATGATGAGCGAATAGTATTTATAATATTAGCTGACTAGCTATTCGTATTCGTATTTGTTGCCGTCTGCTGGGCATTCTGGGCCAGGCTGTCCAGATATATCTGCTTCAGTGTCGTATCATCGACCTGGTTCAGCGTATCTTCGGGCACTCCGCTCTGGGTCAGTAAGTACCGGATATCAGTTATGGAAAGGCCCTTGAGATCATCATACGTCACCGTTTGATTGGTATTAGTAGAGTTGGCATTGGCGCTGTCCGAGTTTATCGTCGTGGCATTGGTGCTGGTGGCCGTACCCTCCTGCTCGGCCAGTGTCTGCTGATACCACTGCATCAGCGTCGCGTCATCAACCTGGCTCAGCTCTGATTCTGACACGCCTGAGTCACGGAGGACAGAACGCAGCTGTTCGGCAGTTAAATCAGTCCCATCAGTCAATAAGCCGTTCGTCAGATCAGTCGCAGCGTTAGTCAGCGAATTGGTGTTCCCGGCAGCCGTTTGGCGGCTGCAAGTTTGATCTTTTGGACAATTCGGGTCAGTGCTACTGGCGATCTCCGTTTTATCGTCGATATCGTCCCCATCGCTGTCCGAGAGGTACGGGCTCGTCTGATAGATATAGAGCTCATTATAATCAGAGACTCCGTCCAGATCCGTATCTTTTGTCTTGAGGCTATCCAGCGTTTTCGCTGTGATCTGGTTCGTGACGGCTACGGTATTGCCCGCAGACGAATTTGCTGATTTCTTTTCAAAAGGGCCCCGCAATACCCGGCTCGTTTGCCATACGCTAAAACCAAGGATAAGCACACCAAAAATTACCAACCAGGTAAATACTTTTTTTCTCTCCTGATAATCATTTGAGACGGCCTGACTAGAAGTATCTGCTTGATTTTGCTTACCTTGGCTCTTTTCGTTTTTGTTTTTGGAAAATAAAAATGGTGACATTTAATGTCTCCATTATATCATAATAGGCCAATTATGTCAATTTGAATTGCCGGCCATACGCTTAAAAAAGCTTGGCCAGCTCAGCCCAGTCGAGAACTGACAATTCTTGGGCGCGAACCATGGGTTTTAGGCCATATTTTTCCAGTTTTTTACGCACTTCCTGGTCGGGCAGACGCAGTCCGGAGGCAATGTTGTTATGCAGCTGTTTTCTCCGGGCAGCAAAACCTATACGTGCAATTTGCCAGAACCGCTTAAGGCCGTCGGGGCCCAATTTCTTGAGAATACCGTCCGCATCACTTCCGATATTTCCGATTTTCAATACGGCCGAATCAACATCCGGCTCTGGCCAAAAACATTTTCTGCCGACCGGCATGATTATCTCGGGAGAAGCGTACAATTGCACGGCCAAGGTCAGCAGACTAAAATGCCCCGGCTGGGCAGTGACCCGTTCGGCCACCTCCTGCTGGACCATCACCACCATGCGCGACGGGCGCGGCATTTCCTCCAAAAAACGTCTGAGCACCAGCGAGGTGATATTATAGGGCAGATTTGAGACAAGTTTATACTTCCCATCCGGAATTTCTCTGGAAATCCCCGGCCATATCTTGAACACGTCGCCTTCAAGTATGGTGATGTTAGGCTGGATTTTCGCCAATTTTTTCAGGGGCAGGATAAGTCTCCGGTCCATTTCAATAGCCACCACCCGGGCTGCACGTTTCGCCAATTCTGTAGTCAGGGTACCAAACCCCGGACCGATCTCCACCACAACATCATCCGACGACAGGTCGGCTGCATCCACTACTGCCCGGAGCGCCTGTTCGTCCACTAAAAAATTCTGTCCGGACCTTTTGTCCGGCCGGATACGATACTGCTCACAAAGAAAAGTGATGGCCGGAATATTAGCCAGTGAATCCATCCGTCCCATTTAATTTGCATCCTTCATAAACATGTACATCAGGGAGCACGCGCCCGCCAAAATAAAAATCGGTACCCAGGGGGCAGCGAACCACTGGACGATCAATAATAGTGCCGCTGCAGTCAGGCATTTTGCCACGGCTATCGACTGCTCATAAAACACAGTATATGACAACACGCCGTACTTCTTGGCTTGGTTGTATGTCATGGCCACCAACGGCACGAACAAGACTTCTTTCGAAAAACGAGACAGGGTATCCAGACTGAAGACCTGCCATACCTGCGTAGCTAATCCCCTGACTAGCCAGCTGAAAAAATACAATATACTGCCGAAACGCAGCACTTTTTCTTTGCGATACTTGTCCACTGCCCGGCCGACGTACAGGATCAGAAAACCCGTCATCAGCGTGGCAAAAGCCACCAGCGCCCCGATTTTCAGGTAATCGCTCACCACCAGGTAGATGAATATCGGCCAGAGTGACAATACGATCAGCTCTTCACCGAAACCTAAATACGCCAAAAAATTCCGGCGGTGCTGTTTATCCCATAATTCACGGAAGACCTCGGTATAAGAAAATTTCACCGGACTGTAAATTTCCTTGATGCGCAGGAGGGGAAAGGCCGACAAAATAAACAAAAACGTTACTACCGCGAACAGCACACCGAAATTCGTCCACTCCAATATGGCTCCGCCGATGAACGGGCCGACAATAAATACGATCATATGGAGGGATTCGATGCCGCCCACTTCTCGTCCGCGCTGTTCTTTTGAAGAAAACTCAGCAAAATCCGCATGATAGGCCGGCCAATACAGGGATTTCTGGATAGCGAACAGCAGAGGCGCAACATAAAAAAGCGGGTGGAATTTCGGGATGGCGAACAATGCGATGTAGTATGCGAGCAGGAAAAACTGGCTGTAAAAAATAGAATGCTCGTAACCGATCCTTCCGATCCATCGGCCGATAAACGGCAAAACGAGCGTATACAGCGCGTAGACGAGGAAATAGAAAAAAATGATCTGTTTCAGCGAATACCCGGCAGTAAACAGATAAATTGGCTCAAACAGGGTGACCGTCGCCATGCCGAGGTCCATGAGCCCCACTGACCAAAACAGCTCTTTCAGGTCGCGCGACGGGTGTTTGGAAAAATAATGCGGCAGGTGCAGCTGGAACTTCTTGAAGATAGACATGGATGGTTATTCCTTATGTGCTTTTATTTTTATCGGGCCGTCGCGCAGGATCTTGAGTTTTTTGCCGTCTATCTGCGCGACCGTGGAAACCGGTATTTCCGGCAAATCGCCTGCATCTAATATGAGGTCGGGCAGGCTCTCCGACTCCTGGAACATATGCATGACGCATTCGGCCGAATAACAATTCCCCCGGCCGGTAATATTCGCGCTGGTTGAGGTGAGCGGGCGGTCGCAAGCTTTGACCAGAGCCAGTGCCACCGGAGCGTCAGGGATGCGTACGCCGATTGTCGGCAGGCCGAGTGTGAGGAACGGCGGCACAGAATTTTTTTTCTTGAATATAATCGTCAAGGCGCCCGGCCAATATTTTTTCATCAGATGTTGCTCCTCTGGGGTAACCTCAGCGATCCGGTTCAGCATTTTTGGCGCATCAATGATCACGGGCAGCGGTTTCTGAACCCGGCGTTTCATGATGAACAACTTGCCGATCGCGCGTTCATTTAGGGCATCAGCAGCCAAACCGTACGCCGTATCCGTAGGATAGACGACGACGCCGCCATCAATGATAACTTGCGCCGCCTGCTTGATAATTTCCGCTTCAGGTTTCTTTGAGTTGATTTTAATCACCTGCATACATGTTTCGCTTATTTTTTTAAATACTTTTTTATAGATTTTTCCCGTAAATCCCATTCATACTGCTTCGGCTCAGCCATCCGCAAATCCTGCAATACATGCTGAGTGACTAGTTCGAGGCAGCGCTGTTTTATTTTCTCATCGGCAAAACCGAAATACATGTTCCGGTGCGCCATCTGATAGATAAAATCTTCAAGCATGTCCTTGGGGTCTTCGGAAGCCACGAGAGATACTGGGTGGCAAAACGACTCCTCACCGTCAATCATATATATCGGGATGGCAGTTTCCGCATATTCCTCCCAGGCAAACCCGGAATATTTTTCTATCAAGTCAAGGATGTAGTCAATGTACTCCTCATAGAGCTTCTCAAAATCCGCGCCCATGCCGATCACGCCCCGCCAGACGTCCTCGAAATCCCGGTCGCCGCGGTACAGGCGTTTGGCATATTCATAATTATACACGATATTCGTGGTAGGCTGCATAATGAATCCTAAATACTCATCAAACGGCGATAGTAATTATCCGGCCCTTGATATACTTGGCCATCTTCGGCTTCTTCCCCCCCAGCCATTTCTGTACTTTATCGCTGGCCAGCGCTAACTTCAACACGGCTTCTTCACTCGCTTCAGCCGGGACGGTCAATTGGTCGCGTACCCTGCCATTGATCTGCACCGCGACCGAAATCTCCGAAACCTGCAGGTGACTAGCCTCAGCCACAGGCCAAGGCTCAAAGTCGACCATGTCCTGATGCCCAAGCTTTTCCCATAATTCCGCGACAAGGTGCGGCGCGAAGGGGGAGAGCAGTTTTAAAAATATTTCAAATTCCTCTTTTGTCATCAGAAATTCCGCAGCCAAAACTTTCCCCTGGACCGTCACTTCTTTGAAATAAATCATCAGCTGGGAGATGGCGGTATTGAACCGGAAATTCTCAATATCCTCCGTGACTTTCTGTATCGTTTGATGCAGGATCCGTTTCCGACCTTCATTCTGGACCAGAACCCTTTGGTCGCCTTTGGCCAACAGGGATACGATGGTATTCCCCCATTGCCATATCCGCTCCAAGAAACGCGACATACCGACGATGCCGTTTGTATTCCATGGTTTGGCATCCTCAAACGGGCCCATAAACATCTCATACATACGCATGGCGTCGGCTCCGTATTCCTTGATGACGTCATCTGGGTTTACCACATTGCCGCGAGATTTGGACATCTTCTGATTGTCCTGCCCGAGGATCAATCCCTGGTTTTTCAGCTTGGTGAACGGCTCGTCACCGCATTCCTTTGGTACCGTGCCGATATCATAGAGGAATTTATACATGAAGCGTGCATACAAAAGATGGAGGACGGCGTGTTCCGCTCCGCCAACGTATAAATCAACAGGGAGCCATTGTTTCAACTTCTCCGGATCGGCCAACAGCTTTTCATTTTTCGGATCGCAATAGCGCAGGAAATACCAATTTGACCCCGCCCACTGGGGCATGGTGTTCGTTTCGCGTTTTGCCTTGTTCCCGCACTGCGGGCACTTCGTATTCACCCATTTGTCTATCGAAGCCAGTGGCGACTCGCCGGTGCCGGTCGGCTCATATTTTTTAACCTTCGGCAATTCGAGAGGTAAATCCTCTTCGGGAACCGGGACATTGCCGCACTTTTCACAATGGATGATCGGGATCGGCTCGCCCCAATACCGCTGGCGGGAAAACAACCAGTCACGGAGCTTGTAATTAACCGTACGACTAGCGCCGGCAGACTGCATCGGAAAAAACTTTAGAATCTCCGGAAAAGAGGTCATGTCACCGTTCGACTTACTAAAATGCTTCTTTCCGGAGAAAAGATATACCTCAGCCGAAGGAAGGCGCTCCTTATAAAAGGATATGCTTTCAACTGGAACGAAAGGGTCATTATCCGAATGGATGATTATGAAACGCTTGGCCAATCGTTGAATTTTTTTCCAATTGAAGTTTTTTTCGTCACTCATTTTTTTCACGGCATCCCAGTCTGCCTGTGCAAAATCCTTTTTCAATGACTCCCAATGTTGTAACGGGTTCGTCGGGGCGACCAGGATGACGGTATCGACTTTCGTCCCGGTTAGTTGCAAATAATTCAAAACGGCGGGAGCGCCCAGACTGTGACCAACCAAAACCGACTGTTCATTTATTTGAATACTTTTTTTCTTCAAGAAATCATTCCACAGCCCGAGTGAAGGATGGTCTGTCTCTGGCATCGAAGGCACTAGCGCTTCCCAACAATTTTTTACCAATTCTTTTTTCAGCCAGGGGAACCAATTTTCCTGGTCATGCCCACCAATGCCATGGACGATTAAGCAAGTTTTCTTATCTTTACATGTCAGCGCATCCAGCTTATCAACAATAACTTCCTTAAACTTCACCGAGTCCATGCCGTCAGCCTTACCAGAATTAACCATTACTCCATCGCCAGAAAAAGCCGACGGGTGGAGATAATTATCCCAGATAAACTTTGCGTTCCGGTGCGTCACGAAATCACGTACCTTGCTTTTGGAGATCCACCGAACTGTATGTTTCTTTTTTTCTTCTTCACTAACCGGGTCCTGACGTTGATCCAGTAAATCAAAAACTACGCCTACGGCAATTCCATACCGATTCTCATTCTTATGGGGAGCAAAAAATTTCGTATGCACCTGCCATTCAACTTCTGAGACAAATTTCAAATTCTTGAAACCCGTTTCTTCCAATATTTCCCGCTCCGCGGCATCGACCGGACCTTCTGTATCTTCAATACCGCCGACAACAAATGATCCCCACGACTGGTCGGGCCAATCCAGACACAGATACGTATTATCTTTTGGGTTCCTGACAATCCCATAGATAAGCCGCCGAGTCTCTATCGGTAAATCCATCCGTACTTTCAAATCAGTCGTATTTTCAAATAATGGCGCGACCACCTGAGTTATCGGTAGTTTAAACTTTTTTGCAAACGCGTAATCCCGCTCATCATGCGCCGGGACGGCCATAATGGCGCCGGTACCGTAAGTACTTAAAACGTAATCCGCGATCCAAATCGGGATTTTTTTCTCATTGGCCGGGTTGATGGCATAGGCGCCGGTGAAAATTCCGGTTTTTTCCTTGGCCAGGTCAGTGCGATCAAGATCTGACTTACGTGTTGCCTCGATCTGATACTTGCCCACTGCACGGCGCTGTTCTGGTGTGGTTATTTTATGTACTAAGGGATGCTCAGGGGATACAACTATATACGTAGCGCCAAACAACGTATCAGGTCGTGTGGTAAATATCTCGATATATTCATCTGCTTTTTCGAGTTTGAATTTCACGGAAGCACCCTCACTCCGGCCGATCCAGTTGCGCTGGAGGTGTTTGATGTTTTCCGGCCAGTCAAGTTTGTCCAGGCCGTGCAGCAACCTCTCGATATATTTTTCATCCGTAATTTTCACCAGCCACTGTTTGATCTGCTTTTTCGTCACGACCGTACCGCATCTTTCGCACTTACCATTGACCACTTCCTCATTGGCCAGGCCGGTCTTGCACGACGGACACCAATTGATGGGCGCGAATGCCTCATACGCCAAGCCATGCTTGAACAGCTGTACGAAAATCCACTGGGTCCATTTGTAATATTTCGGATCCGATGTCACCACTTCCCGATCCCAGTCATACGAAAAACCGAGGGACTGGATCTGTTTGCGCATGTTTTTGATGTTTTTCGCAGTAGTCAGGGCAGGATGTGTGCCGGTCTTGATCGCGAAGTTCTCCGCCGG
>Ga0172379_10004358_pt1 | contig 21049 bp, 33 predicted proteins | sample GrowelOW334metaG_FD_119756 | JGI IMG/M metagenome (GOLD analysis project Ga0172379, IMG submission 119756) | Groundwater microbial communities from an aquifer near a municipal landfill in Southern Ontario, Canada - Groundwater well OW334 metaG | ecosystem: Environmental > Aquatic > Deep...
CGAATCTTACGTCGCTTTTGAATCTTAAATTGTTTACGGTACTGGTTCATATTATTTATTTAGTAGTGGCCGCAGCTTTCTTACCAGCTTTACGACGTACAACCTCCGTGGAGTAATGGAAACCCTTACCCTTATAAGGTTCTGGCTTTTTAAGACCTCGGATTTCGGCAGCTACCTGACCAACCAAAGCCTTATCCATACCCTTAATTTTTAAAATAGTATTCTTCTCTACTTCGAAAGAAATACCTTCCATCTTCTTATATTTAACTGGATGAGAAAAACCAAGACTCAAGTTTAAATCTTCGCCTTCTTTGGTAATACGGTAACCAACACCTTCCAAAATTAAAGTCTTTTCAAAACCCTTGGTTAAACCTTCTACCGCGTTTTGCATTAAAGCGCGTAAGGTACCCCAGCTACTACGAGCCTGCTTGGAGGTGCCAATTGGTTCCGCTTTTAATTCCATACCTTCTAAAGAAGCTTTGGAGCCTTTTGGAATATGAATATGTAATTCACCGGTTTTGTTTTTAACAACTACGGCGCGCGGAGAAATCTCGGCGGTGAAGCCTTCTGGAAGAACTATTGGGAGTTTGCCAATTTTAGACATAGTATTTTTACCAAACTTGAAATAGTAACTGACCTCCGACTTTTTCTTTTCGGGCCTGATCTACAGTTTTAATTCCTTTTGGTGTAGATAACACCAAAATACCAAAACCACTCTTAACCGGGCGTAAATCTTTATAACCAGAATAACGGCGCAAAGATGGCAAGCTGAAATTTTTAACTTTTTGAATTGGGTGGGTAACTTCACAATCTATTTCTAACATGCGCTTGTAACCCTTACCCTTTACCTCTATTCCCTTTATAAAGCCGTGATTTTTTAAAACTTCTACAACCTCAGCGTCCATTTTGGAGTAGCGGATTTTCATAACAGGCTTGCGGGCCGCCTGAGCATTTTTTATTCGGTTAAGTAAATCAATATACATAAATATTAGGAAGCTTTGCGGACTCCAGGAATCTGACCGTTACTAGCCATCTCACGGAAACAAATACGGCAAGCGTTAAAGTCTCTCATATAGCCGCGTTTACGTCCACACCGAAAACAACGACGCACAATACGGGTCGAATATTTTGGGGTCTTTTTGGATCTTGCGACGACAGAAGTTTTTGCCATAAAAATTACAAACTTTTCAATGGTACCCCGAACGACCGGTAAAAATCAATTGCTGCTTCGCGATTTTTAACGCGAGGCACAAGAGTTACCTGAAAACCAAACGGAATTCTGGACTTTTCTGGATTAATTTCTGGGAAAACATATTGGTCTTTAAAACCAACGTTCAAATTTCCGTTTTCATCAATCTGAGAAACTTCCAAACCGCGGAAGTCTTTCACACGGGGAAAAGCGGCAGCTACAGTTAACTTCAAAAAATGCTCCATGCGAGCACCGCGCAAAGTCACCTGCAAACCAACCACTTCGTTTTCGCGAACTTTAAAACCAGCAATAGATTTACGAGCTGCTCGAGTGGCTGGCTTTTGACCAGTAATCGCCGCTACTTCTTTTACAATTTCTGGCAAAATACGATCGTCAAAATTCGCTTGCTGACGCAAACGACCCACACCGACGTTGACGACGATTTTTTCCAAAAAGGAAACAGCAGAATTTTGTTTAGCGATTTTAGTCATGATTATTTAGTCTTCTCTACATTAGCTACCGCAATTGGATGAGAGACTTGAGCCATTTGACCCTTCTCCCCAGCCTTCTTCGGTTTCATGTGTTTTTTAAACAAGTTGAGGCCTTCTACTACTACTTTATTTTTTTCGCGGTCCACGCGCACTACCTTACCGGTTTTTCCCCGATCCTTACCTTTGCGAATTTTCACAGTGTCCCCTTTTTTAATTTTTATTTTAATCATGGGAATATTTATACTAATTCTTCCGCCAAAGATGAGATGCTGTCGTAGCCAGCTTCTTTTATTTCGCGAGGAATAGGACCGAAGATACGAGTACCTTTAGGTTCTTTTTTATCAACCAAAACCACCGCGTTATCATCAAAGCGAACATAAGTACCATCCGCACGACGAGTAATATTTCTGGTACGAACTACCAAAACTTTTACTACATCCTTTTTCTTTACCGCTTTGCGAGGTTCCGCAACTTGGACCGAAGCCACAATGATATCACCAATTTTGGCATACCGCTTGCGACTACCGCCTAAAACGCGGAAACAACGGACGGTTTTGGCGCCGCTATTGTCAGCAACTTTTAAAATGGAGCGTTCTTGAATCATGGTTTAAATTTTTCCAGCAATTACCCAACGCTTATCTTTGGATAAAGGGCGGGTCTCGGTAATTACGACTTTGTCTCCAGTTTTATATTTATTTTCTTCGTCGTGTGCCTTGAAACGAGAAGTTAATTTAAAATATTTGTGATAACGAGCATGTTTACGCATGCGATCCACCGCCACGACGCGAGTCTTAGTCATTTTATCCGATACAACAATTCCTTCTAATTTACGCATGGGGGTTAGGATTTAGATTTTTCGGTTACTGTTTGAAGGGTCAAAAGTTGAGCCAACGACTTTTTAGTCGCCTTAATTTCTTTTTGGGAATTAAGTTTGCCAACTGCCAACTCACCTCTTAAAGAAACTAGCTTAATACGTAACTCACGGATCTCTTTTAGGATCTCCGTTAAGGTCTGACTTCTATACTTTTGTAACTCTTTTTTCTTCATTGGTCAAGATTATTTGGAAATAAAGCGCGTTTTAACTGGCATTTTGTGACCGGCCTTGCGTAAAGCTTCTTTAGCTTCGAGAAGAGATACACCGTCTACCTCAAAAAGTACTCGGCCTGGCTTAGCATTGAAAACATAGTGATCGACTTCACCCTTTCCTCCTCCCAAGGTTACTTCTGGTGGCAACTTAGTAATCGGCTTATCTGGGAAAATGCGGATGAAAACTCGGCCTTCACGATTCAAAGAGTGAGCAATAGTCTTACGAGCGGATTCAATTTGATTAGCGGTAATACGACCAAGCTCCAAAGCCTGCAAACCATATTTGCCGTAAGAAATTTTAATACCACGAGTCTCTACCGCACGCTTGCGATTGCGACCCTTATGCTGCTTACGATGTTTTTGGCGTTTTGGCTGAAGCATGGTTTTTTATTTTCTCTCTTCCCGAGGTTTCTTTTCTTCAAACACTTCGCCTTTGTAAATCCAAACCTTGATACCGATGGTGCCATAGCTATTAAAAGAAGTAGCTACTCCGTAATCGATATTAGCGCGTAAAGTTTGAAGGGGCATTTTGCCTTCGGTCATAGTTTCGTGACGAGAAATTTCTGCACCATTTAAACGGCCGGAAAGTTTTATTTTAATACCCTTCACTTCTCTATTTTGTCGGGTAAATTCCACCTGACGACGCATGATGCGGCGATATGGCTGACGCTTTTCAATGTCCGTAGCAATATTTTGAGCCACTACCGAAGCGGAAACTTCCGAACGACGTAATTCTTCAATTGCCAAATTCAAATTGAAACGATCATTAATTTTATTTACTAAACGTAATTTTCTAACAATTACCAAAAGACCAGTTTTTAAATCATCGATACCCTTACCTCCGCGACCAATAATTACACCCGGCTTCTGAGCGCGAACTACAACTTTTACTGCACCCTGAGTACGTTCAATTTCAATGGCATCAATACCAGCAGCCAAAACTTTCTTACGTAAGAAATTTCGGATAGCTTCGTCTTCTTCTAAGAAATAACGAAGAGCACGCTTAAAGAACCAACGAGCAGCCCAAGGCTTGGTGATACCGATACGGAAAGAATTTGGTTGAATCTTTTGTGCCATAAGAATTTATACCGATATATTGGCGACCTGCGATACTGGCCATGCGACTTTAGACCAAGAAGCGAGGGCGAAAGCGTATAAGGAAACCGATACATTGAGCCCGAAGCGACGCGGGTATAATGCCGCATGGCCGTATCCCGAAGGGTTTTGACCAAAATCCCGCTCTGACGGCGTTGCCACTTCAGAACCGTAGTCTATGACTACAGCTTCTTCGTGGCGCCTTGCATATCGGGATTTTGGTTTAAAACGTAGGTTCGTCATATATCGGTATAGATTCTCTAAATAACCTTACGGTTGAAAATTTTAGGAGTGGCACCTTTATTAGGAGCTTTTTTATCACCTAAAACCTTGTCCCCTTCCTTACCTTCGGACTTTTCTTCTTTAGAATCTTTTGGCTTCTTAGTTTTAACCGCTTTCTTCAATTCACTCTTCTTAATTTTTATTGGGAAAAGGAAACGAGGATCCTTACTCTCCTTAGTTTCTAAGATTAAAGTTATGTGACAGGTTTTCTTCTCGATTTTACCTACACCACCCCGAGCGCGAGGCCAAAAACGAGCCATCTTCATGCCCTTATCTACACGAGCTTCTTTAACCACTAAAGTTTTTAAATCAGCTTGTAAATTTTTAGCATTAGCAACTGCACTCTTCAAAAGTTTTAAAAGAGGCATAGCGGAACGCTGAGGCGCTAAATTTAATTGAGCCTCGGCTTCTGCAGCGGTTAAACCCGGCAAAGTAGATGCTAAAAGTCGCGCCTTTCTTGGGGCGATACGCAAATGTTTTAGATAAACGCGATAGATAGCCATGATAATTATTTCTTAGCTGGAGCTGCCGGAGTAGCCGGAGCTTTTTCTAAGTCCTTTTGCATCTTTCCACCGTGCTTCACGAATTTACGAGTAAGTGAAAATTCACCCAAACGATGACCAACCATGTCCTCGTTTACCGTAACTTCAATAAAATCTTTGCCGTTATGAACGCCAAATTTATAACCCACCATTTCCGGAGAAATTTCGGAGTCGCGACACCAGGTTTTAATAGGTGTGCCTCCAGGCTTCGCAGCAGCGACTTTCTTCAGAAGTTTTGGATCGGTCCAAGGACCTTTTCGGGATGATCGGCTCATTTTATTTTTTTAGCAAAACGCAAGAAATTGTATAGGAATTAAGGCTTAAAAGCAATTTATTTCCTAGTTTTCTTGGATCTTCGACTGACGATCCAGAGGTTAGAACGCTTATTCGGGTTACGAGTCTTACGGCCACCAGTGATTTTACCCCACTTGGTTTTTGGTCTACGGGTACCACGTTGAGTGCTACCTTCACCTCCACCGTATGGATGGTCGCGTGGGTTCATAGCCTTACCACGAACGGTTGGGCGAATATTTAACCAGCGAGAACGGCCGGCTTTACCAAAAACTACTAAGTTATTTTCTGGATTAGAAACCTGACCGATAGTCGCTAAACAATCCCAAAAAACTTTACGGACTTCACCTGACGGCATTTTCAAATGAGTGTGACCATCTTCGTTGGCTAAAACTTGAATAGTTACACCGGCGGAGCGACCAATTTTGGCGCCACCTTGAGGAAAGATTTCAATATTATGAACAAAAGAACCAACTGGAATTCTCTTTAAACTAGTTCGGCTACCAATTTGGAGCGGAGCTTCTGGAGAATTAATTATTGGCGAACCAACTTTCAAACCGTGCGGGGCTAAAAGATACCTGCGATCACCATCTTTATAAACAACTAAGGCAATAAAAGCAGTTCGGTATGGATCATATTCAATGGATTCCACGCGACCCGGAACTCCAACTTTATCTTGTTTGAAATCAACTACGCGATATAAATTTTTATTACCTCCACCTTGGTGACGCATGGTAATGCGACCAGTGTTATTACGTCCAGCGCTTCTTTTAATACGCTCCGTTAAACGCTTGGTGCGACGGGCATCCGTAAGCGAAGAATAATCGGTTACCGATAGATGACGGCGAGACGGCGAAGTTGGTTTGTAATTCTTAATAGGCATGGAATTAGATAAGTTCTATTTTTTCACCTGGAGCAAGAGTGACAATCGCTTTTTTGAAAGATGGCTTTTCAGTGATTTGACCATGAAACCAATGAACTTTACCAGAGGTTAAAACCGTAGAAACTCCGGATACTTTAACTCCGTAGCGACGTGCTACTTCGCGACGAATCTGAGGCTTGGTAGCATTTGGTAAAACATCAAAAGTGTAATGACGCTTTTCGGTACCACGATAAGCTTTATCGCTAATACGTGGGCGAATAATAACGGAATTTTCCACCTTACCGGCTGGAATATTTTTTGCTTCTACAGATTTTTCTTTGGTTTTAGTAGCCATGGTATTAAATCTTCATTTGAGCAATTCCGGACTGTTCTAAAACAATATGTTTAAAAGCTGCACAATCGTAAACATTTAAATCTAAGGCCACAACAATTTTAACTTTTGGTAAATTGCGAGCCGCTCGTACAAAACTAGCACCCTCTTTTGAAGTTACAAAAAGCATGCTGCCTTTTGGCGCAAAATTCTCTCGAATCATAGCAGCCTGTTTAGTTTTTAAATTCTTTAATTCCAAAGTGTCTACAACTTGTAATTCCCCTTCTCTTAATTTTTGAGAAAGCAAAGAACGGAGTGCAGCTACGCGCATCTTTTTATTTATCTTTTGGGTATAATCTCGATCCTTACTTGGACCATGAGCCTTACCTCCACCGATCCAAACTGGCGAACGAGTAGAACCTTGGCGAGAACGGCCAGTATGCTTCTGAGCATATGGTTTGCGACCTCCACCACGAACCTCGCTACGGCCCTTAGCGTGCGCTACAGGAGTCCGACGGTTGGCTAACTGAGCTTTTATCACCTGGTGCACTAAGTCCGCCTTCCAGGAGGTATCAAAAATTTCTTTCGGTAAGGAAACCTCTCCCACCGCTTCGTGTTTTTGGTTAAAGACTTTAACTTTCATGGTATTAAATATTTATTTCTACTGGGGTACCGCGCATACCAGGAACTGCACCGCGAATAAAAATCTTCTTATTTTCGGTATCTACTTGAGTAACTGACAAATTTTTAACCGTAGTTCGGCGACCACCCATACGACCAGCCATCTTCCGACCCTTCAATACACGTTGAGGAGCAGTAGAACCAATGGAACCTGGGGCACGTAGACGATCTTTTTGACCGTGACTTTGTGGACCACCATGGAAACCGTGGCGCTTAACGACGCCTTGGAAACCCTTACCCTTGCTCTTACTCACTACACTAGCTGGAGAACCTTCTACAACCTGACCCAAGATTTCTTCTTGGCCATCAGTGACGCCCAAAATCGTGACCGGCACCACGGCGCCGTTCTTCCAAATTTGAGTCATACCTAATTTTTTTGCAGCGATTTTCATGAGACTCTTGGCTCTTCCAAAGGGGCAATAAAAACAGGACCTTAAATCCTGTTTTTCCCACAACAATACTTGGAAAAAGCAACTGGAATATATTAACGCAAGAAAATTGAAGCGTCAATACTCTGAAAAATTGGCTTTTGCGGGTAATAAAAAAGACCGCCAATGGCGGTCTAAAATTTCTATCGTACTTCTCATCGTCTCCCGACGATCTTCAGTTTCAGGCAAGAAGTGGTCGCCTAACCGTTGATTATTGGATTTTTACCAATAATATGTTCGGATTTTTCCTTGATTATTAACTTAAGGCGAGAGATTCACTCTTCAATCTCACATAAACATCAAGCCAAGCACCAGAAAAAGAATCCAATTCCGGAATTCCTGATTCAATTTTTGCCCGGTTATCACTCAGCAAGATCAGAGTTCTGCCGTTGTAAATTTCCAAATTGTCGCTGGAGAGATCAAAAGAAAATTCTAAAATATGATCTTGTTCGCCCTGTTCTCTCCAATGAAACTGAAATCCAGTATTTAGAAGATGTAAACCAATTGATTCAAATGCTTCTACCCAATGGAGAAAACGCAAGAATTCGATCTCTTTTAACCCACCATCTACTGATGGAATTGTACTGGCTATTTTTGAATCGAGCCCAGAAAAATCCACCAATAGTTCAAAGATTTTTCTCTTTGGTATGCTAGGTTGATCTAACTTTGGATCTAAATCTTGCAGTATCTCATGTGTGAGATTTTGCAGATCTTTTTTTGTTGTCACGCGACCTCCTTTAGATGTTTTATTAGAATTTCTGCCATTGGAAAAGTCAATTCCTGTTTTGATTGAGAAGCTTCCATTACTTGGGATTTTATTTTCCCAACAACATAAACTACTTGCTCAGCAAGATTTTTAGTATTGGGATCAATACTGTCCCATGGTCGGATGCCAAAATAAGTGAATACTTCAGTCGATCCATCCAATTTAAGGCACTTTAATTCCCAACTTTTGAATTGCGATTCCCAATATCCCGCTTCACCTTCTTTAACTAGAGAAGAGGGTAAATATGCCTCAAAATCTCTCTTAAAGAACTGGGCGGCTTGGAAAACGCTACCATAAAAGACATCACTACCCTCAGAACATAGGTACCACCAAAATTTTTGCATTACTACTCCTATTAATAAGTTGATAAATATTTAAATATTCTTTTTAAACTAGACACTTAAATCGCTAATTTGTCAAATATACTAAAAGCCAACCATAAATTTACGTATATTCCCTTTACTTAACAGCAAGGAAACCCCAACCGCTACCCCAGCCATAACTGCTATCAAAATACAAAAGAAATAATTTACGCCCGGAGGTTCCTACCATAAGAGCCGGAACCTCTTTTTTATTACACTTATTGAGCCAAGTTGAACCTAACGCAACGATATCAGATGGGTGGTTATAAATTTCCCCAAGCTTCAATAATTCATTAACGTTTCCAGGGCGAAATCCTTTAGCATTCATAGCTCTAATAGCATTTTTTGATCCGATATTTTTATCAAAATAAAAGATTTTGTATCTAGCTTTATAATCTTTTACTATGCGTTCTGAAAAATTTAGACCGTGGAAATCATCCGGCTTCCAAAAATACTTTCCAGCTACAACGCGTTCACCAAAGGTAAGATTAGCGACCATGGATAATGTGCCATTATTGTTTGACATATAATTACTCCTTCCATATTTATAGTTACTTTGTGAATTATTATGACGTTTCTCTGTTTATTTCTTTGGTTAAACATTCCTCCAGATATGCTTTATGTTTCAGAAGATTTTTTATTTCTTCATTAGTCTTTACTAAGGCCTCTTCAAATCCCTCCCTTGGGGTCTTTTGTTTTGGAGGGTTGGTGGATCTGAATCCAGGAGAATCGTCCCGTCTACTGAATGAATAGCTCCAATATAGGAACGTGAATCCACACAAAAAAGTTAACATATAGTTACTCCTTTCTTTATAATTATGAAATTGTAAATGAACTGCCTCCCAGGGGGAGGCAGAATTGACTTCGAATGTAGTAGTGTCGTCTTACTTCAAAGGCAAACCCGCCCCTCTCTGGGGATTTGAATATGCCTTATAGTGTTTGAAGTTTGCGACAAATATAACCATAACTATTTTATAGTAACCCTAGATTGTCTATGTGTCAAGTTAATATATGACCCCACCGGACTTGTCCTAAGCGGAACATCCCGCAGACCAAAAGGCTAGGTTCCGCTTTTGGTCGAGGGAGAAGCACTTTCCGTCGCTGGAGCGGAAAGACGCTGTTTCCGTCTGGGCAAGTCCCGATGGAGTCCTCTAAACAAAAACTCCCTCTTTCGAGGGAGTTTTTTGCGATGGATTTAGCCCATCTTTATTTCCACATCCACACCAGCAGGTAGGTTCAGGTCGGTTAAGGACTCGATAATTTTCTGCTGGGGATTCAAAACATCAATTAAGCGCTTATGGACTCGGAGCTCAAATTGCTCCAAAGACTTTTTGTGCACAAAGGTTGAGCGGTTGACTGTGTATTTTCTAAACTCAGTCGGCAAAGGCACTGGGCCCACCACTTCTCCACCGTGGCGCTTGATAGCTTCCACGATTTGGCGCACAGAATTGTCGATAATCTTGGCATCATAAGCCTTGATTCTCAAACGTAAGCGTTCTTTAGTTTCGGGAGTTTTTTTAGTAGCCATAATTGGTCAAAGAGCAGTTTTTAGAAAATTTTATTTAAGAATTTTCGTGACCGCACCAGCACCTACGGTCTTACCACCCTCGCGGATAGCAAAGCGCTGTTTTTCTTGCAAAGCAACTGGAGCAATCAACTTAACGCTAATTGAAACCGTGTCACCAGGCATAACCATTTCCATACCAGCCGGTAAGATTACTTCACCAGTTACGTCCGTAGTACGGATATAGAACTGTGGTTTATAACCCTTAAAGAACGGAGTATGACGGCCACCTTCTTCCTTAGAAAGAACATAGATTTCAGCTTCGAATTCAGTGTGAGGAGTGATAGTTCCTGGCTTAGCCAAAACCTGACCACGTTCCACATCTTCCTTCTTCAAGCCGCGAAGTAAGATACCAGCGTTATCGCCAGCCTGACCTTCGTCTAAGCTCTTTTGGAACATTTCAATACCAGTCACGACGGTCTTTTGGGTATCGCGGATACCGACGATTTCGATTTCCTCGTTTACCTTAACAATACCGCGCTCGATTTTACCGGTAACCACAGTTCCGCGGCCTTCAATGGAGAAAATGTCCTCCACCGGCATTAAGAACGGCTTATCGGTTTCACGAACTGGATCTGGAATATACTCATCCAAAGCCTTCATCAAGTCTGCAATACACTTTGCATCTTCATGATCTGGAGAAGGAGCATTTAAGGCCTTCAACGCAGAACCACGAATTACCGGGATTTCGTCACCCGGGAATTGATATTTCTTCAAAAGCTCACGAACTTCGGTTTCCACCAAGTCAATGAGTTCTGGATCATCTACCATGTCGCACTTATTAAGGAAGACAACGATAGCTGGTACACCTACCTGACGAGCCAACAAGATGTGCTCGCGAGTTTGAGGCATCGGACCATCAGCGGCAGACACAACCAAAATTGCACCGTCCATCTGGGCGGCACCAGTGATCATGTTCTTAATGAAGTCGGCGTGTCCCGGACAGTCGATGTGCGCATAGTGGCGCTTCTCGGACTCGTATTCCGAGTGGTGAAGAGCAATCGTAATACCACGCTCCTTTTCTTCTGGGGCGTTATCGATATTGTCGACTCCTTCGGACTTCTTAGCGAGACCTTTCTTAAACTGAACGTTGGTAATAGCCGCGGTCAAGGTAGTCTTGCCGTGGTCCACGTGACCAATCGTACCCACGTTAAGGTGGGGCTTATTTCTTGAAAACTTCTCTTTCTCAGCCATGTGAAAAATTTATATTTTGTTTATTTTTCGACTATTTTTGCTTTATCCGACCTGAACCAGAGGTTTAGACAAGCTAGGTAATTTTGTATGAAAAGGTAAAAAATGTCAAAGAAATAAACTTAAAGCAAAAAAGAACCCCCCACTAGATAAGTGAGGGGTCTAAAAAGAACGTAAAAAATGGACTTATTTTTTATTAATTTCGAGGAAACTACTAATTTTCGAAAATTCACAAAAAGCAGATCCCTCCCAGGCGGCAATCGACAACGTGACTAAAACCGGATGATTCTTGGGTATCTCCAATAAATTTTCCGGTTCGTTTTCAAATCGTATAAAGAGATGTGCTTCTTGCGACAGAATTTCCCCTGCAGCCATCAAACACTCATCAAAAAGATCTTCCGGATTTTGAGCATCCATAAGCTTTTCAAAAGGAATTTGAAAATTTGGCTTGGCACGTAAAACTCTTGCGACCAGATAACTTTTGGAAAGTGCTCTTTCTATAACCACCTGATCAGCACCGGAACCTATCTCATCGTCCGAAAAATCCAACTTTACTGTAAATTCATCATCTCCAGCAGAACCAAAAATTTTTAAAAAAACATACATCTTGGGCAACAATGAAACTATTGGTGCCTCACAATATATATTGGAAATAAAATCTTTGGGACCTAAATCCAAGTTTTTGGCCATGACAACTCCTAAAAATTAATAATTATGTAATTGAACTAGAAACAAAATAACACATTTTTGTGTTATTTGTCAATGTAAAATCTATTATGGTTGAAACAAAGTTTCTGGTTCAAAACTAACACTTTTTACCTCTGGAAATTGAAGAGCGGTCTTGGAAATTTGATTCCAAAGTAACATAACCCGACAAGAACCTCCCCCACTCCAACCTAAAGCATCGCCAAATTGTAAAAATAAATTTCCATCTTCAGATCGTACCCCCTTTAAAGAAAAATCTTTTAATGGAAATTCGGTTTTAAAACCGGCAAATTTTTCTTCATAACTTAATTCTCCTTTAAGTAGTAAATTAATTGCGTCTTGGACTGGAGTGTTAGTAAATGGAATTTCTCTAACCACTGGCAAAATAGAATCAGAACTACACAAAACATTATTGTCTGCTGTTCTATCTTTAATTTCGTTGTAATAAAAAAGATTTATAGTCCGAGTTTTATTTTCTTCGGATTGTATTTGATGAATTCCCTTATAAGTATTGGGTTCAAAAGCCACCATCATAGAATAAAACTGTTCATTTTCTGGAAGGCCACTTGGATTATCACTTACAAATTCCAAGGTTCCACCCGGAGCAGAGGGTATTCCAAAAGTTAAAACAGCTTCAAACTCCACTTGGGGCTGCATCCAGTCACTAGTAGCTTTCAGTTGAGCCTCCGCCAGTTTTGCATGATTTGGATCGTAGAGAGTAACTGTACCCACTACCCCTTCAAAGGCAGTCCAACCACGGTTGGTATATCCGGAAATTTTAAGAGGTGAAGAAACTGGCACACCATCCTTGGGATAGATAACTTCAATAAGTTTAGATTCCTCTACCTTAATTTCTTCTTTAGGATTAAATATGAAGAAGCCACTTACTAAAGCTCCCAGAGCGAGGGTAAAAATTAAAGTCTGAGGCAAGGCAAATCCATCGTTAATTCTATTCTGCATATATTTAAGCCGTCTTTATACTCCTAATTATTACACTAATTAAAAAATCCGCCTTTCGGCGGATTGTTTTAAACAAAAATTATTTCTTTCGCCCTTCAATAATCGCGGTCGCTACGTTATTTGGAACTTCGTCATATTTCAAAAATTCCATATTAAAACCACCACGACCCTGAGTCATGGAGCGTAAGTTGGTTACATAACCGAACATTTCGGAAAGTGGAACCTCCGCATCAACTACACGCACATTACCGCGCTCTCCCATCTCCGTAATTTTGGCGCGGCGCGAAGACAAATCACCAGTGATATCACCTAAGAAATCCGGCGGGGCGATAACCTGAACCTTCATGATTGGTTCCAAAAGAACCAACTTGGCTTGCTTGGCAGCTTCTTGTAAAGCCATAGAAGCGGCAATTTTGAAAGCAAATTCGGAAGAGTCTACATCGTGGAAAGAACCGTCGAAAGCGGTAACTTTTACGTCCACTAATCGATAGCCGGCCAAAATACCTTTGGTTAAAGTTTCTTCTACACCCTTTTCTACGGCTGGAATAAATTCACGAGGAATGGAACCACCCTTAATTTCGTCTACGAATTCATGGCCAGTACCACGCTCCATCGGTTCCACCTTAAGCCATACGTCGCCGTATTGACCCTTACCACCGGACTGACGAATGTATTTACCCTGAGCCTCACCCTTACCCTTAATAGTTTCTTTATAGGCTACCTGAGGGCGACCAACGTTGGCCTCCACCCCGAATTCCCGCTTCATGCGGTCCACCAAAATTTCTAAGTGCAATTCGCCCATACCAGAAATAATTAATTCCCCAGTTTCATTATCACCCTGCACACGGAAAGTTGGATCTTCTTCCGCTAAACGGTGCAAAGCAATACCCATCTTTTCTTGGTCTGCTTTGGTTTTTGGTTCAATGCGAATACCAATAACTGGTTCTGGAACTTTAATACCTTCCAATACAATTGGATGCTCGATATCACACAAAGTATTACCAGTCGTAGTATCTTTCAAACCAACAAGTGCTCCTAAATCACCAGCGTGAACTTCATCTACCTCTTCTCGGTGGTTGGCGTGCATACGCACGATACGACTAACCCGTTCTTGAGTTCCCTTTACGGTATTTGCAATATAACTACCCTTTTTCAAAATACCGGAATATACCCGGAAGAAAGTTAAAGAACCTACGAACGGATCGGCGGCAATCTTAAAAGCCAAAGCAGACATCGGCTCTTCATCGTTAGCATTACGGAAAACTTCTTCGCCAGTATCTGGATTAGTACCTTTAGTTGGGGGCAAATCAGATGGAGATGGCAAATACTCTACCACTGCATCCAAAACTAATTGAACACCCTTATTTTTTAAAGCAGATCCACAAACAATCGGAATTACTCGAATTTTTAAAGATGCAGCACGCAAAGCACGTTTCAAATCCACCACTGGAATTTCTTTACCATCCAAATATAGATTGAGTAAGGCGTCGTCGGTTTCGGCAATCTTTTCTACCATTTCCTTACGCTTTTTTACGGCTAATTCCTTCATGTTTTCCGGAATTTCCTTTTCTACTAATTTCTCCCCACGCTCGCCTTCGAAATAGAAGGCTTTCATTTTCATCAAATCAATAATGCCTTCAAAGTTACCTTCTTCTCCAATTGGCCACTGAATCGGAATGGCATTTAAAGTTAAGCGGTCATGAATAGAGTCCACATCCTTTTGGAAGTTGGCGCCCATACGATCTAATTTATTTACAAAACAAATACGCGGAACATTGTAGTCGTCCGCATAACGCCAGTTGGTTTCGGATTGTGGTTCTACGCCAGCTACGCCGTCGAACACTACTACTGCACCATCTAATACACGCATCGAGCGCTTCACCTCTACGGTAAAGTCGATGTGCCCTGGGGTATCAATTAAGTTAAAACAATATTCGTTTTCTTTTTTCTTCTCGCGATCGGTTGGAGTCCAATAACAAGTAGTGGCGGCCGCAGTAATAGTAATACCGCGTTCCCGCTCCTGCTCCATCCAGTCCATGACGGTATCACCTTCGTGCACTTCACCAATTTTGTGGGACACTCCAGTGTAAAAAAGAATGCGTTCGGAAGTAGTAGTCTTACCTGCGTCGATGTGAGCGATTACTCCGAAATCACGCACCCGATCCATTGGATACACTCGTTTACTCATCCCAGTTAGAAAACCGACGGAACTAATATTACGACTTGATTTTTCATTTTATTTTGATTGATTTTATTTTTGATAAAATTTAATACCGTCCGGTTTCTAACGGGACACGTATTTATTTAATTAACCGCGGAGAAGAGAGGCAAATGCTCGGTTGGCCTCGGCCATACGGTGCATATCCAATTTCTTCTTAATGGCGGTTCCTTCATTTTTGGAAGCCAAAATTATTTCTTCTGCTAACTTTTCAGCCATCGGTTTACCCTTCTTGGCCCGGGCAGCTGCGATTAACCAGTGAGTGGCTAAAAAGAACTTGCGTTCTGGACGAATTTCGCGCGGAATCTGGTAGTTAGCACCACCGATACGACGAGAGACCACCTCCGTAAGAGGTTGGGAATTTTCTAAAGCCTTAGCAAAGATGTCTGATGGATCTTCTTTGGTGACTTCTTTCACTTTTTCCATAGCACCATAAAATACGCGTTCCGCCGCGGTTTTCTTACCATCTTGCATTAAGTAGTTAATAAAACGACTAATATCTACCCGACTATATTCAAAGTCTGGAGAATGTTCGCGCTTCTTAAAATATCCTTTTTTACGCATAGATCTTGTTTATTTTTTCTTTGGTACTTTAGCACCATATTTAGAACGCTGTTGCTTACGGTTAGCAACACCAGCGGTATCCAAAACTCCACGCACAATGTGATAACGCACACCCGGCAAGTCTTTTACACGACCACCGCGGATAACTACCACAGAGTGTTCTTGTAAATTGTGACCTTCTCCAGGGATGTAAGCCGTGACTTCCATACCGTTTGTTAAACGAACACGCGCCACCTTACGGAGAGCGGAGTTTGGTTTCTTAGGAGTGGTGGTAAAAACCTTAGTACACACACCGCGCTTAAAAGGCGAGGCAGAATTTACTCGGGAATTTTTTAAGTTATTAAAATAAAAACTCAAACCAGGCGCCTTAGATTTAGAGACGAGTGGTTTACGCTTTCCGGCTTTTACTAATTGATTAACTGTAGGCATTACAAAGACAAAGGAAAGTCTACAAAAAACCCAGACTGTAGTCAAATCCGAAATTCTAAACCCGAAATCCGAAACAAGCTATAAATCCTAATGTTCTAATTTCTCAAACCTTGGAGTTTAGGATTTTATGGTTTTAATATTTAGAATTTGTTTCGTATTTTTATATTCGTACTTCGGATTTGTTTTATATTCCTAAAAATAGTTTTACCACCGAAAAAATGATTGGTGAGATAAAATCTGGCAAAAAGAAAATCAAAAAAGCCACTAAGAAAAAACCATAACCTTCTAGGTGTTCCCAGAAAGCCCGAGCCCGACCAGTTAAAATTGCCCGAACTATTCGAGAACCATCTAAGGGTGGAATTGGCACCATATTAAAGATGGCTAAAGCAATATTAACTAACACAATTCCAAATAAAAATTCCGAAAAAATTGGATTAACATCACCAAAAATACGAAATACTACAGAACATAGCAGGGCTAAAATTAGGTTGGTAATGGGACCGGCCGCTGCCACAATCGCCATACTCCGAACTGGATTCCTTAAATTTCTTTCGTCTACCGGGACCGGCTTGGCCCAACCAAAAACTGGTGCATTCGCTAAAGAAAGCATTAATGGCACCAAAACCGAACCTATCGGATCAATATGTTTAATTGGATTTAAAGTTAAGCGACCCAAACGTTTTGCAGTTTGATCGCCAAAATACTCTGCCACTGCTCCGTGAGCTACCTCGTGCAGAACTACAGAAATTATTAAAACCGCCAAATAAAAAATCGTTTCCATTTCTTCAATTGTATAATAACTAAGATATGAATAATAACTGGACCGGAGGACTAGCTTTAATTATCGCTATTATTGTCGGAGTTGGAACTTTTATGGTTTACGACCGAATGAATGAGTTAAAAACCGAGATAGAAATACTAAAAGTACTTCCAAATCCCAAAGGACAAAATTTAGAAGTAGTAGAAAATATTTCAACTAGTACATTAAAAGAAGAACTAAACCCAGTCCCCGATTCTTCAGTGATAAAAATCCCAACTGCACTTTTGGTACAAATCCCCTCTAATCCATCTTTAAAACCAACCACTTCTCTTTCCTTAACTATACCGGAGATTTCTAAGGACCTAGATGGAAATCTTGCCCTACAATTAAAAATATTTACCGATAAAGCTTCGGGCTATACCGCCTTTAATCCTAAAGATGTTTTTTCCATAGTTAATTTAACTGGAGATGATATACAAATTTCTGAAACTACTGGTCAGTTTGGCTCTATGCCAGCAAGAGGGTCTACTTCTGGATCTATACTTTTCAAAACTGATCCAAATAAATCTGTGTTTATTTTAAAAATAAAAATAGGAGAAGAAATGAAATTTTACGAATTAGATTTTAAAAATAAAACTTACAAAGAAACAATAATTGGCTAAAACAATTACTTTATAAATTGTTCGCCCGACAAAATTATTCAATTTTGTTTAGGGTTATATTATTAAACAAAACTCTGACCTCACGGTCAGAGTTTCTTAAGATTACAAACTACATCTCTACCGCTATGCTATAGCATAGCGGTATAGATACCTATTTATCTCCGGGCTTACTCCTGCGAGGTTTTGATAAAGTGTCTTAGCATATAAAAATCCCGTGCACATTTGCACGGGATTTTTGAATCATAAAACTAAACTACTTCGAAAGAACCATCTTCATCGTTTTGGAAAACTGACTTGTTTCCAATCGATAAAAATAAATTCCCGAAGCCAAACCGGAACCGCTAAACGACAACGCGTGTCGGCCAGCAGAAAACTCTCCATCAGCCAAGGTAGTAATCAGTTCACCTAAAGTGTTGTACACACCCAGACGAACTTTTGACACTTCCGGCAAATTGAAAGAAATTACCGTTTCCGGATTGAAGGGATTTGGATAATTTTGATTTAATCCAAAGTCCGATGGAATCGAATTTTCCTTTACGGAAGTTGGCGAAGCGGTCCGATAAACGATTTTTATGTCTTCGTTAGGAGTGAAGAAATATTTTCCGTTTAGTGGTTTAACCACAACATCTCCCAAAGCTTCCGCTTCTAAAAATATTTCCGCGGAAGGTTTTTCTGCAAAGCGCAAAACCCTTAAAGAATTTTCCAGTTCTTTGGAGGCGCTGATATTCAAGCAACTTCCCAAAAATTTGGAGTTTTTGGAATTTTCTAGAATTAAACCGAGAGACTTTCCAGGAACCCCTTCGAATTTCACCCGAACCATTGGTTTATTGTTCCGAGTAAATTTTTCCACTATTAAAGTTCCGGAAGGATCTTCTTTTTTAGCGGAATCTGAAGAAACCATCTTCCCTTTTCCCCAACCGCCGTAAACGACAGTTTGAAAAGTTGCAAATGGATCCTGCTGATCAAAGGTTCCGTCTTTGGTTATGTCGCCCAAATTCGGAATTGATGGTTCTTTTCCACTTAACAGCAAATTAACCTGAGAAATAACATCTCCCAAACTAAGATCATATGTTTGATTTACATCTCCACGTGGATAAATTCGCCACATAGTAGAAAGCGACCAAAAATAATGATCCTTTCCGTCGGTATCCACGTATCGTGCAGAACTGTAGTCCTGCGAAACACGGTAGGAGCCGGTGTTATAGTTGGTGGATAGACTAAGTTCGGCGGGAATCCAACGCTCATCAGAAGAAAATCCACCATCTAGGCGAATCACCCCCAAAGAATACTGAATCTGACCATTATTATAATAAGACTTACCGATATCAGCCTGCCAATTATTAGAGGTGGAAAACAGATTGATCTCTCCAGGTTGCCAAGTAGTAAACCTGGTTAAAAATCCGGAAACTTTTTTATCTCCTTTTTGCCGAAAAATGAAAGAAAAAGGTTTTAAATCATAATTTACAGCAAGAATTGCTTGCGGAATCAAAATTGGAGTTTTCCGCGCCTGCTTAGAAAAATAGTTCAAGGTTTGTTGACTTATATTGTCATTCAGTCCTAAAGAAAATTTATCCAAGCCGCGAGCGGATGCTTCAACACTATCCAAATTTATTTGGAAGTAATATTGCAGCGTCCATTTGGTCTGCCACCAGGCATATTCCTGATTTTCCCAATTATATTGGGAGAAACCAAAAAACAAATCTGATAACGACAAATAAACATTCCAACCGATTAACTGGTTGTCTAAATTTTCCGGCTCCGACCAGGAAAGACCCATAGCCCTTGCTCGATCTGTCGCGGTAGTTTCTGGAAGATTGTACTCCGACCAGTAAAAAGTGGTGTCGAGCATTTCGTGCCATTCTTTTACAGTAACCTCATACACTGAGGGTTGTGGCGGCTCAACCTGAGCAAAAACAAACATCGGCAAAAACAAGACAAACAAAAGAAAATGCTTCATAAGAGAAGCTCCTTTCAGAAAAAGTTGGGAATATTAGTTAATTAAGTTGTGAAACTACTGGGTAAGATTGTATAACTATTTATAAAAATGTCAATATAAAACAACGAATACTTGACCATATAGAGGCCCTTTGTTAATATTCTCCAGTTATGAGGCAGTGCAAAAAATGCGAAAAATCCTATAAGATGGGTGGAACCCGCAAGCTTTTGCGTGGTCACTACAATCCAACTGCCTGGGGCCGAAAGAAGGCCAATTTGCAGTATGGTAAGTTAGATGGCAAACGCGCACTTCTCTGTACTCGCTGTTTAAGAACTCAAAGTAAGACTAAATAAAACAAAGCCTCGCATCAGCGAGGCTTTTTTAATGTTGTATTACTAGATAAAATTTCCGTGGAGGCCAGGTTCTTCATCACATTGTTTCATTAATTTTGTTAATGAGTCCGGCTTCTGCTCCGAACTGGGAAAAACAGAAAATTTTTCCCGAATCAGATTAACAAAATGAATTTCCAAAGCTCCCACTTTCCTTCGACCAAACCTACGAATAGTTGGCCAAAGCGCAGAAAATCTTTTACTTTCCATACATTTCTCCTAATTGTTTATAAAAACAAATCTTGAAACTTTTTTACCCTCCACTTCAACTATTTCTAAAAACATATTAAGGGGTCTAACCCAAAACTGGCCCTCTCCATATAACGCTCGATATATCACCAATGGTTCCTGAGTCTCACTATGGAGACCAACTCCAAGAACCTCATATTCCTTACCACTTTTGGAGTGGCGATACTTGCCAAGTTTTAAATCGTCCATAATTTTATTTTACTCCTAGTTATTAAAAAGTTAATTAAACTAGATTTTTTATACTTCTTTGCCTAGTTTTTAGCAAATCTTTTGTTACTAAATTAGAAAGGGTATTTTTAGGAAATAAATGTTTTGGGTAGACTTCAATTAAATAAATCCCTAAACTTCTACAGATTTTTCTTTTTTTATTCAATAATCTGTCATATTCTTTTTGAACTCCAGCTAAACCGAAAAACTCTAAAAATAGATTTGGAGCCAAAGAAAAATCGGCAGTCATCCGTGTTCCCGGATATGGGACACTTCTTTTGTGATATATTTTATTGTCGTGGAGCCAATCGTCAATTATTTTTTCGGAAAAAGAATCACATAAATGGCCATCTTGCGCTTTGAACTTATGAGTAAACAATTCTGGATTTGGCAAAAATCCAGCAAGACAAATGGCTTTATTCCAACTTCCGAACCGTCTCTTATATTCCCTATACATATTAAATTCTCGCTTGAGCGGAATGCGCCCATTCTCTTTATAAAAATTTATAATTTTTTCAAGTAAATTCTTATTGGTGTAATGCTCTCTATATTGAGAAAGTCCTACTTTAGCCCACTGTCTAAGTTTTTTTCTTCTTTGTTGAGTAAAAGCGGATTTTCGTGCGCGATCCAAAATAGCTAACCTCTGTTTTGGAGTAATAGATACACCCCTAGTCCATAAACACGCAGACCCACAACTAATATGAAGTTTTCTAGAAATTTCTCTATGAGTTAGCCCCTTACTTCTTAATATTCTTGTTTTTTCCCGAATTTCGACGGGATGCATATTTGTAATTATACTCCCTCGAAAC
>Ga0172379_10004359_pt1 | contig 21048 bp, 22 predicted proteins | sample GrowelOW334metaG_FD_119756 | JGI IMG/M metagenome (GOLD analysis project Ga0172379, IMG submission 119756) | Groundwater microbial communities from an aquifer near a municipal landfill in Southern Ontario, Canada - Groundwater well OW334 metaG | ecosystem: Environmental > Aquatic > Deep...
CTGCTTCAAGTGTGGCGAGCTCTCGATGCCTGACGGCGGGAAGTGATAGATAGTCGTGAGCTCTCGTAGCGAGAGAGGGAGTGCGTCAGTAGCAGGAAGACGGAATGAAAAATCTTCAAGCGCATCCGACTCTTGCCTGCCTGCAGGCAAGCGCTTGAATACGATCCTATTACCTTGCGTATTCGCGAACTGATTGAAAGACGCCTCGAGATCACCGAGCACTTGCAGAGCGACATGCTCATCTCCAGAAGATACCGCGAGTCGTATAGTCGCGCCTATGATAGGTGTCGAGACCTTTTTCTCCACCTGCTCAATATATGCTTTATTCGCCTCGATCTGCCGCGTCTCAGCTTCCTTAGCCTTCTCCTCATCCTTGGGCTTGCTCGAGAAGAACGTCCTGCCCATCTGGAACAAAACTTCACCTGCGAAAGACTCGGGTGTATCAAACGCCACCAAGCGCGGCTCGCCCTTGCGAAGCGCCTGGAGGATCTTACGGTAATGCGCCACATGCCGCTCGCCACGCGGCTCGATTATGATCTGCACCGCCGCACCCTCACCCGCAGAAGCCATCTTCGCGAATGCGTTCATGACTGCGTTTATTGGATCGTAGTCGAATTCGGTATAGTCCTTGAGCGGAAGCGCTGGCTTATCAGCGAGCGTCGCCACAGAGACAGCAGAAGTCCCGTGCTCAACGAAGATGTTGTAATCGGATGGCTGTAGCACTAGGTGCGCATTTGGGAATATCGCGAGCAGCTGTTTCTCAAATAGGTTGCGCTTGCCGTTGGGCACTGCGGCATAGAACTGGAGCTCTGGGCTATCCACAGGCACCGCGAGCTCAAGTGCGAAATACTGTGGCTCACCAGGAACAGCTTCAGCGACTGAGAGAAGTCCTGAATAGAATTGCTCCATGCCAGAAATAAGCTCTTTCAGCGTCTTAGCGCGCGACTGGCCATCTTCGCTCTTAGGGCCCGGCAAAACTATCTCGTAGAGCGTCATATGCAGTGCACGGAAACGCGGCGCATTTTCTTCTATCCCGAGTGCCTGAAGGCCTGCAGCGACATGGCGCACAAGGTAGGCATGGAAATCGTCCGCGACACGCGCGTCGCCCATCTTCTCAAGCACCCCGAGCGCATTCTTGATTCCCTTCTCTTCAAGAGTCTTCTGCAAGCTCTTCACTGCCGCTTCATCGCCGACGAGATTGAGCTCGGACAGTATTGCATCGGCCTCGCTCGATTTCGTAGCTTCGTTCAGGCGATATTCCGGCGCGAGTACATCTTCTGGCGCAGCGTGGTGCTCTGCTATCTGGCCTGAGATTATCTGAGCACGCTCCGGCTCACTTACCTGTGCGAGAGCCGCCTCTTTCTGCGCCACCTGTTCTCGCAGATAAGTGAGCTCTTCTTCTGGCGTCGCTAATTTCTGCAATGATTCCATTTCATACAGTATAGAGCATGTCTGCCCCTATCTAGAGCCACGTGTTGTACATCAGTGGGAAATTAGGTACTCTAGCCTTAGAGGAACACTCATTTGGTCTTTGTCATTTCCACAAACCGATACCACTAAACCTAACCAGAAAGGAGGCACGGCATGATCACGCAAAAAGGAGTTCCTATGGGAACAGAAATAACCATCACGCGGCCAGACGACTGGCGTCTGAACCTATCGGATGGAAAGCAGATTACAAATCTTCTTGAGCACTCTACTTCACGATTCAGGAGGGCGCTTATCGCTCCTGGCATGACCACTGTCGCACTGGCGAGCGAATACCGCCAGAGAATCTTAGCCGTCGTGCCAAATGGAGTCGAATTTATACCATTGATGGTGCTGCGCATCACACCAGAAACACCGTGGTGCGAGATCTTCAACGCCAGGGAGTGCAACTTCATCTGCGCACTCGAGACCGAAACAATTATTGATCATCATTCTTTATACAGGATGATGTCACTACTCACTGCTGCTGAATCTATGGACTTCCCCATATCAATTAACTTCGGAGTGACTGACCCATGTGATGGGAAATCCATTATAGACAACGCATTGTACGAAATGGTGTATGATCTACCGAATCTGAGGATAAATATAAACACCTCAACAGATATGGAGCACACTGCTAAATTCGTCGAGTCTGCTGGCAAAAAAGTTACAGCGACCATTGCAGTACAGCACCTGCTCAGTAATAAAATGCTGAAAGCAGCCACTAGCGGCAACCCAAGATTCTTCCTGGGCACCGGCGCGACCCACGCATCTCTTGAGCTATGCGCCGAGGAATTCGCCTCGATTGGCAGACTGGATATGCTAGAAGGGTTTGCGAGCCACTTCGGCGCAGACTTCTTCCGCGTCCCACGGAACACAAGCACGATCACTCTCGTCCGCGAAGACTGGGTGATGCCGACTGGACAGATGATTAAGTGGAAAATTAAGGAGTGATGTTGAAGTTATTTCTGAAATTGAATGGGCGCCGACGCAGTCGGCGCCCATTTTGTATTTCCCTGCTACTATAAGCACACATGCTCGACTTCCTAATCGCTATCGAACACCTCGACCCGATAACAATGCTGCAAACCGGAGGCTATGTCGGGATTGCTATGCTCGTGTTCGCAGAGAGCGGTCTCCTATTCGGTATATTCCTACCAGGTGATTCGCTCCTCTTCGTTGCTGGGTTGCTCGCGGCTGGTGGCATTTTTTCCGTGGCCCCACTCACTCTTATTGTAATCACATCTGCGATTGCTGGCGATTCAGTCGGCTATTGGTTCGGTGCAAAAGTGGGAGACAAGCTATCAACACGTGAGGATTCTCGCTTCTTCAAGCGTGAATACTTAGAACGCACAGAGCTCTTCTACCAGAAATACGGCGGGCGAGCCATCGTACTCGCGCGTTTCGTACCTATCGTGCGCACAATCGCTCCTATACTCGCAGGCGCAGGCTCGATGAAATATCAATCATTTCTTTCATACAACATAATCGGCGGAGTGGCGTGGGGTGCTGGTATGATATCGCTCGGCTACTTCCTCGGCTCGATTATTCCGGATAGTGAGAAATACATATTGCCGCTCTCGCTCGCAATAGTCGCAATCTCATTCTTGCCAATATTCATTAACCTTGCCCGTAGCAAGAAATCACTTTAAGATGCTCTACTCCAGAAATGGAACACCCAGTTGATGATTGCCAGCACAAGTGCGAATAGTAGTGCAGTCCAGAAACCGGCGACGAAGAATCCTGGCACTAGCCATGATGCGAGCATCACAAGAAGCGCGTTTATGACCAACGAGAAGAGGCCGAGCGTAAGGATGTTTATCGGGAGTGTGAGTATGAGCAGTATCGGGCGAATGAAGAGGTTCAGCGCACCAAGCACCACAGCCGCTATGAGCGTACCGATAAGTGTCACATGTACGCCAGGCACGAGATACGCGGCAATGCCGATAGAGAGTGCAGCAATGAACCACTGGAAGAATATTTTCATATCTGCTTCAACGCTGCGTCAATCACCTCTTGGAATTTCGCATATGGGTATGCGCCCGCAAGCATCTGTTTGCCTATAACAAACGACGGTGTCGCCGTCACGCCCATCTTCCCTGCCTCGGCCATATCGGAGTCAATCATCGCTTGATAGATGGCGGTGTTCGCCTTCACGTCGGCAGCAATCTTAGCAGCATCGAGCCCAGATATAGTCGCGTCAAGCTTGTCGATGGACTCAGGATCACCGAATCCCTGGTCCCCTTCCTCGTCTTGCGAAGAAAACACAGCTTCGCGCCACTCGAAGTATTTATTCGGGTATAGCTTCCACACAGAATGACTATATAGAGCCGCCGCGATTGAATCATTTCCTAAGAAAGTGAAGTCCATGAATACAACCTTCACCTTACCTGTATCAACATAATTCTTGATAATGTCTGGAAGAGCAGCTGGTATCGTGATCTGAGGTATGCCGCCAACTTCAACTGCACGGCAGTAAGGGCACTGGAAATCGCTCCAGAAAGCGATTGTTACAGGCGCGTCTGCCTTCCCGATGAATGGATTACCTTCGGTCTTCACGCTCTTGCTATCTACTACGGGCGCACCTATTGCGCCATCGTCAGCCGTACCTGGAGCTTTTGCCGGGTGCGACCCACTCCATATAACTGCCCCGGCAATAAATATACCCGCTAGGATAACTGCAACTGGCAAGAAAAACTTATTTGTTATTTCAGTATTGTTCATATGCGTGGAATGATACCACACCGCATCTCCGTGCAATCATTGATACTGAATGTAGATGGGTGATGGTGTGAGGTCGAGAACATCGGTTGTCGTAAGCAGACCTGTTGAAGGTGGTTTCAAATCGGCATGATAGAAAAGCTTGATGCCAGTGAACTGCACTGGCTCTGGCACAATGACTTGGTTATACGTCCCTTTCTTTTTAGCAACCGGCCCCCATCCGTCCATATCCATAACCACTTGCACTTCCGGCAATGGCTGTATCTTGTCATAATTAGTAACCATCTTCTGCGTGAAGCGATGCACGACGAGCACTTTCGGTGGCAAATTGTATTTGTTTACGAGGCCCGCGATATACTGAGCGGCATAATTTATATCGACAGCATCAAACGTGCCGATGACCGTACCGGGAGCGTCGCCGTGCTTCATAGAGAACTCAGGATCGATAGCGAGATGCACGTTCGGCATCTGCAGATATTTCTCGAGCTGAGGGAGCTCGTGCTGCAGCGTACTCAATCCGACCTGCACATCCAGGAATAATAGACCCTGCACCTGGTTCGCCATTCCGAGCGCCCTGTCGATCTGATCATCGGGCATGCGCAATATATACTTCCCATCTCTACCAGCAGTCCCTTGCGCCACGACCGCGATGTACTGAATGGCTGGAATTGTGGGTGTCGACGGGTCAGCGGCAGCCCATTTCGCCGTAGCATCTCTGAGCATAGTGAGTACCTGTGCCTCTGGGTATTCGCCAAGCACGCCCATCTTAGTAGAATAGAAATTGCCGTAGTACGCGACGATGCGCTTGAACGGTAATATGGCGCCCACCTCAGGATATACAGCCTTCACTGGCCAAAGGCTCGGTGTGGAAGTGGCGGATTGGTCGACATGCGCTAGCGCAAGCAAGCGCGCATCATAGTCTGCCCTGTCGAATGACGGCAATGGTATGAAGCGATCCGCTATACCTGAGCTGTATTCAGATGCTGCTGGTATACCGAACCAAAGAACGCCGACGAGCGCGAGCGCCACTGCTCCCGCGATTACGATGCTTTTATGAGTTGCCATGGCACATTACTTCACCGCGTGGCCGCCGAATTGGTTGCGGAGTGCTGAGAGGAGTTTGCCGGTGTAGCTCTGCTTCTTCACCGAGTCAACACGGAACTTGAATGACGCGCCAATGACCTGGGCTGGCACTTTGAGACTCTTCGCTATCTGCACCGTCCACTGCCCTTCGCCAGTGTGCGCGACTGTGCCAGAGACCTTTTTTAGATCCGCTCCATACGTCTCAAACGCGCCCTTCATCCAGCCGACTAGGCGCGACTCGATGACACTGCCATTGTTGTATATCTCGGCGACGCGAGTGAGGTCGAGCTTGTATGGAGACTTCTTCAATACCGCGAAGCCCTCTGCGAGCGCCTGCATCATGCCGTATTCGATGCCGTTGTGCACCATCTTCACGAAGTGCCCAGCACCAACGCCCTTGAAGAATTTATACGCACCCGGCCGTGAAAGATCCTTAAAGAGCGTCTCATATTTATTGAAGAGTGTTGCATCGCCACCGATCATGAGACATCCTCCGTTGCGCGCACCGCTCGGCCCACCCGAGAAGCCGACATCCATAAACTTGATGCCATATTTCGCGAGCTTCTTACCATTTACTACCGAATCCTTATAGAAAGAGTTCCCTCCGTCGATTACCGAGTCGCCCTTTGCGAGAAGAGTCGCCAAACCGACCTTACCGAAAAGCATTTCGTGCGTCGGCTTCTTAGCTGGGACCATGAGCCAGATGGTACGTGGCACTGGGATACGCTCGACAAGCTCTTCGAGCGTCGCGACGGTCTCGATGCCCTCCTGCGCCAGAGTCGCGCGTGTCGGAGCGGAGCGATTGTACCCGCACACATTCCACCCTTTCTCGTGCAGCTGTCGCGCGATGCCTGCACCCATCTTCCCAAGCCCTACGATACCAATCATTTTTTTATTTTGTTTTGTGTCTTTCATGGTGTGCATGATACATCATCTACCATCCAGCACGAGTGTATATATCGCTCGTGTCTGGCTGGTAGGTGTGGAGCGGCACGCGCTCGGTGCCCTCATACCACGCGCGCACTATAGGGTCGGCGAAGCGCCACATAGCCTCGACCTCGCGCTTGCTCACGAAGAGCGTCTGATCGCCGCGGATAGCCTCTAGCAATAGATGCTTATATTCCTCTGAGTATTGAACCGCATTTTCAGACCCGATGCGGATGACGGTATCAGTACCATTTTTGAAATGGATGACAACTTCTTTGCGCGATTCGCCGAGCCGCTTACCTGCCTCGAGGATAATTGGTACGCCGAGCCAGTGCGCCGAGCGGAGCGAGGCGCGTATCTTGAAATACGTCTCGGTGATCGAGTCTGGCGCGACGCCAGATATATCGCGATATCCATCGTATTGAGCGCGGATTGTCTTGGTTGACATGTCCTCGTGCGCGATTATCTCTAGCGCCTCGAGCGCATCCGCTCGCTTCTCACGAATAGCTTTTGCAGTGCGATATGCTGGTCGCTCCATTACCAGGAGCGCGAGTATCTCGAGCATGTGATTCTGCCCTACGTCGCGCAGAGCTCCTACCGTGTCGTAGAAGCCGCCCCGCTTCTCAACGCCTATGTCCTCGAGAAGTCGGATTGTAATGCTCTCGACATTCTCTGCACTCCACGTCTCTCCGAAGAAATCACCCCCAAGTCTCGATTCGAGCATAGTACGCAGACTCTCCTTCGCCAAGTAATGATCGATACGATAGATCTGCTCCTCTTGAAACGACGTGGCGAGAAGCTTCTCTAGCCGCTCTGCCTCGACACCATCATGCCCAAACGGCTTTTCAATTATGATACGCGTCCACCCATCCTCCTGCGAGCAGCCCTCCGATAGACCAGAGAGCGACATGTCCTCTATGATTGACCTATAGAAACCAGGAGCGACAGCGAAATAGAAAATCTTGTTTGTGCACACACCCCACGATGCGTCGAGCGCGTCGACTGTATGCTTGAGCGAAACGTAGCTCTCTTTGTTTGAAAAATCGCCACTCTGGAAATGCAAAAGATTAAGAAATGTCGCGACATCCACCTCTTTTGCATCATTCACTCGCTCGATAATTACGCCACGGATATACGTACGGAATTCTTCATCGCCCCAGTCGCGGCGCGAGAACCCTACGAGGCGAAACTTCTCTGGCAAGTCACCATGCGCGTGTAGTGCGAAGAGTGCCGGAATGACCTTGAGCCTCATCAGGTCGCCAGTAACCCCAAACGCGACCATGATTGTCGGTATTCCTCGTGCGCCTTCTTCCATAATCAACACATTCTACACCACGCAAGAATCTGTGGAGGTTTAACCTCCACAAGTTACTAAGCTCAGTTTCTTCTCGCGAGGCCATTTCTTAATTTCAGCCTCGCGCCTGAGCGCGCTACTTCGGTCAGACTGCTCCTCGGTATACACGATACACTTCGCCTTCTTCGCCCTCGTGCAATTGCTCCCTATTCCCTTCTGGTGCTCACCAAACCGCCGTGCCACATCGGTCTTAATTCCCGTATACAGAGACCCGTCCTCGCACTCGAGCAGATATACGAAGTACATTAAGAAATAAGATCCGATAGGTCAGGTGAGAAATAATTCGGACCTTTCAAAATCTTCCCATCTTCTCGATAGATAGGCGCTCCGTCTGCACCGAGCTTGCTCATGTTCGACTCGTGCACGCGCTCGAATGCGACTTGTAATTCTTTGAGCGGCTTCAGCGACACTGCCATGCCAGAGAGCACTGTCTGCACATCCGCAAGCTCCTTGAGCATATTTGCATATAGCTCGGGTGGTACATCTTCTTCACGTTCCAAATACGTGATTGCCATGTCTATATCTGCAAAAAGCTCTTTCGTCTCCTCGTCGATAAGTGTGCGACGCAATTTCAAAAGCCTCACGCTCGGCTCCTCGCATATCGCGATACCAAAAGCGACATGAAAATCTTCCGTCCACTCCCCCCGTGTTTTCATGAGTGTAGTATAGCAAAATTACTTAAAGATAATGATTCGTTTTTTCATAATTTGCTGCTGGACTTGGAATCGAACCAAGATTGAGGGCTTCAAAGGCCCCTGTCCTACCTTTAGACGATCCAGCAATAAACTAACGATAGCAAAAATCCTGAAGACCGCTACAGGCCGCACTTACAGTGAGCACAGCCAGAGCTAATAACATGCCACGGACATGCACGGAAGGGGTCATAGGTGAGTTCGGTGATACTGCCATTGTGGAGCATAGATAGCTCCACCGTGAACGCGAATCGCGTCATCGAGCTGTCGAATCCGTGCCTTACACCGAAAAGTATCGAGTTGATAAACTCTCGATGCGATACCACGACTATGTGCTCGCCAGGCTCTCGAGCAAGGAGCGCTAGCGCCTCGCGCGCACGATCTCGTAATTCTTGGAGGTTTTCTCCATCGCCATAATGCCACGCGCGATTACCTGAATGAATATAGAGGAGAATAGAATTCACCACCGATGTAAAACCAAGAATATGCGTACCATCGACCGACTTCGCGCGGCGCAACTCACGCAGGAGCGACAGAGCGCGCGGCGCAATGTGCGTAGCGCGAGCGATGATTTCGGCAGTTTCTTGCGCACGCTGTGCATCACTCGTGATGAGAGTGTCGATTGGGAGCGCGGCGAGTACACTTGCGGCCGATTCGGCTTGATGCCTGCCGCGCTCGTCGAGTGACACGTCTAGCGATTGGTGCACCCACGCATGGTTGCCTGATGTCTCGCCATGACGCACTAGATAGATATGCTTGATAGCCATGAATGAATTAAGCCTGCTCCTGGAAAAGCTCGAGTACGGCGAGCTCGAGCGGAAGCGCAGGAATAGGTGAGTAGCGAATACGATCCGCCGCAGTTAGAAACGCAAGCATGGTCGTTTGTGTGATGTAGGACATGATATGTCCTACATTTTCGTGTGTTGTAATTTTCTCGAGAGCGCAGAATTCGTCCGCGCCGAGCTCGCTCTCTAGCGAGGCGCGGAGTTCGGGTGCGTATTGTAGGAGGAGTGTGGCGCGTAGCGATTCGAGCACGAGCTCTAGGAATAGCTTCATGTCTGCACCAGACTTCGCGGCGCTCTCAATCGCCGCGAGGGCCGGCCCGCGCTCGCCTGCGGCGAGCGCGGCTATGAGCGCGTGCACCTGCTCGCGCCGTGGCGCACCAGTCGCTGCCTCTACACTTTCGCGCGTGAGCGACTTCCCATCCGCTCCTGCGATTACCTTCTGCAACACCGACAGCGCATCGCGATATGACCCGTCGCCGAGCATCGCGACTAGCTCCGCAGCATCTGCGTCGAGCTTGTACCCCTCCTTCTTCGCGACTGCTGCGACCATCTCGGCGAGCACTGCGCGCGTCGGCTTCTTGAATTCGAACACCTGGCATCGCGACTGCACTGTCTCGGGCACTTTCTCTAGCTCGGTCGTAGCGAGGATAAACACCGCGTGCGCTGGCGGCTCTTCAAGAGTTTTCAGAAACGCATTCCATGCGCCCTTCGAGAGCATGTGCACTTCATCAAGTATGTAGACCTTATACGGAGACGCAAACGGGAGCGTGTATACACCATCAGAAAGTGCGCGGATGTCCTCGACACTGTTGTTGCTAGCGGCATCTATCTCATAGAGATCATTCTCGGTACAGCCGATAGCGCAAGCGAATATGCGCGCGATCGAGGTCTTACCCAGCCCGCGACTGCCTGCGAATAGGTATGCATGCCCAATCTTCTGAGACTTCGCCGCCTCATCGAGCGGCTTCGTCACCTGATCCTGCCCCACTACATCGGCAAATGTCGCCGGTCGGTGTGTCCTATATAGAGACTGGTGCGCCATTCGGGTAGTATAGCAGATATGGTCGGAGCCATTGACTCAATCTCTCGAGCGTGCTTTGCTAGCGGCAGAAAGAAGTTCTTACATCAACCCAAATCAGAAGGAGGAGAGAGATGAAAAAGACAGTGTTGGCCATTATGGCCACAAGCATGATGTTCGCAGGAAGTGTGTCCGCTCACGTAACTGGCGACATTGGGGTCTACACCTCATATGTCAATGGTTCCGGGACGGTGCTGGACAACCTACCAGTCGCCCAAGGGCAGATCACGTACACGTTCGACAATGGAGCGTACGTGAACGGCTGGTTCTCGCAATCATTACGCGAACCAGGCCTAGACAATACCTTAGGCAACGAGATTGATGCGAAAGTTGGATGGGACGGTAGAGTTTCCGAGAAGTTCTCGGCGGACTTTCACGTCGCCTATTTCGACCTGGCGAATACTAAGTTACTGAATTGCATCGACGGTGACATGATAGACGTCGGCGGGAAGCTCCGCTTCCACGCCACAGAGACTACAAGCTTCTATACCCACGCCGATACATATTACGGCCTCGGTCCAAAGGGATTCGATGACTCCTGGAAAGTCGGGTTAGGAGTCCGTACCGAAATGCTCGGCGCGACCACGGACCTTTCCGTGTATCACGTCGAAAAACCAGACGCATCGGGCGAGTTTCTGAAGTTGTCACTTGAGCCAAATGCCGTAGGCCACATTATGGGCTGCGAGATTCGGTCAATTTCTACCGCGTGGTTTCCACTCGGTAGTTATAACGACACTCATGAAGTCCGGATTATGACCGGATTTCGGATGAACTGGTAAAAAAACCTGGTGGCGACGCCAGAAAGGAGGAGTCATGCTAAGTCCGAACATATTGCTCTCTATCTCTGTACTGACTGCGCTGATAGCAGTGTTTCTGCTCACCTTGGCACTAGCCGCTATTTCGAGGCGAAACCACATTGGCATTCCGCTCTTGGTGGTTGCCATATTCTTTTTCCTTGCTGCAGCTGCCGTCTTGTAATGCAATACGTGGAAAGACTTATCAAACAAAAAGGGATGCTTCGGCATCCCTTTGCTATTTTATGCGACTAAATATGGCAGCTCTGTGTATTTCTCAGTCCGCGATATTTGTTCAAAATTATATCTTGAGATATAATAAATTTTAAATCCATATGAATACAAAACTGACAGCTCAATATAATCCAAACAGCCCAATGTCCGTATTGCGAGACGCACAAGAGCACATAGATTTCCACATCAAGACTGGCGATTACTTCAATTTCATCGCCACAGCGATCGGATTCTTCGAAGAAGGACTCGCCGCATCAGCAGTACGAGAGCGTGTGTTAGCCGAAGACCTTAGGCGTGACTTGCGCCACGTAAATGACATGTATCAAATAACACCTAAGGCAAGCTGATACACGACGCGATTATTTTCTCTAGCTCACCTGCAGAGCTGGCCTCCATGAGCTTGGCGCGCAGCTCTGCGGCACCAGAGAAGCCGGTGACGAATGCCTTGATATGTTTTTTTAGTACTGCAAAGTTTTTTGGTGGGGTGATTTTTTCGAAGTTGTGCGCGAGCTCGATGAGTGCGGAGAGTTTCTCGGAGAGCCCATGGGTGGACACCGGATGTCCAACTTCCGAGGAGGACATCCGGTGTCCTGAAATTCCCTGAATGTGCGGTTTACGAAACCGCACATCTTGAGCGTCGGCGAAGACCCACGGATTTCCGAACATTCCGCGCCCAATCATCGCCCCATCGCATCCAGATTCTTCCACAAGCCGTGTTCCCAGCTCGACGCTCGTGACATCTCCATTGCCGATTATGAGCACATCTGGATTTATACGGTTGCGAATTTCCACGACCTTCTTCATCAATTCCCAATTCGCCGGCACGAGCGAGAGCTCCTTGCGCGTACGCAGGTGAACAGTGATAGCGGCAGGTGCCTCTTCGAGAAGCACCGGGAGCCATTCCTCGAGCGACTCTTTGTTGTATCCGACGCGTGTCTTGACCGACACAGGCAGACTGCTCGCCTCTTTTGCCGCGCGGATTACCGCGCGGGCGATCTCTGGCGTCTTGATCATCGCCGCACCGCACCCCTGCCTCTCGATCGCGCGATCTGGACAGCCCATGTTGAGATCGACGCCGTCGAAGCCTAGCTCGGCGACGAGCTTGGTCGCATACGCCACCATCTCTGGCTTGCTCGAGAATATTTGCGCGACTATTGGATGCTGACCCTCGCCAATCGCAAGGTCGCGCATGAGAGGATTATCACTGTCTGGCATCTTCTGTATCTCGCGTGTGTGATACAAGCCGTCGGCAGCTACAAACTCAGTCCAGAACACGTCCGGCGCACCGCACTTAGCGACAAGCGCGCGGAAAGCCACGTCGGTGACATCTGCCATCGGTGCCATTACGAAAAATGGTTTTTTGAGTTGGTTCCAAAACGACATATTCAGCACAATATCACAAAGCCCATGTTTGGACTTCGTAAGTCCTCCGCAGACTACGGACTTACGAAGTCCCTAGATGCTACGACCGCTATTTCTTTTTCAAATACACTTTGCCTGGGAAACGTAGATCGATGTAATCTATCGAGCCGTTTGCTAGATTTAGGTTCGCGCGAGCAGATGCTAGCGCGGTGAATGCATTCTGCTCGTTTCCAAGCACGTAGGTGATGCGCGTACCGCTCTTGAGATAATCGTCGACTTCGTCACCACGGAATACCACACTCTCGGCTGGAGAACCAAGTGTGGTGAGCTGGCGTGCGAAATTGAATGCGGCCGGGAATTTGTCGGCGTGCGGAAGCGTATTGCCAATTGAATTGAGAGAGGTTAAACCTCCCTCATGCGCGAGAGGCTCGTACACAATAAAAGCGTTCACTGGAGACATGTCATCTGTAGTTGTTGCATACACGAATCCGTTTGCATCAAAAAAATAGCAATCAGTTACTGGCGTCGAGCTCGCGACAGGCAACGCTCCACACCACCGAGCAATCGGAACGCGATAATCAATCTTGATCGAGAGTCCTGTTAATCCATTGCGAAATATCGACACTGCCGCAATGTCGTGGCTCGTAGCCATGATGCTAGAACGGATACGCGACTCTGATATGAAAAAAGTAGAATCGCGTGGAACGATACCAAGATAGCTTCCCTGCAAAGCCGCAATCGCGACACCGGCAAGTGATTGGTCGGCACCATAAATCACAACACGCGAGATGCGCATCGAGCTCTGCCACATACTGTACACAAATATGCCGAATAGTACGCACAAAAGAACGCCAGACCAGATGAATAGGCGGCGGCTGCTCCGCCGCCGCCTCTCAGCAAGACTACTGCGCCCCTCCGATGACACTCTTTCCGACATACGGCACGAGCGCATCAGGAACTTTAATCGTACCATCGGCCTGCTGGTAGTTCTCGACTATGTGCGTAAGGATGCGCGGCATCGCGAGCGCCGTGTTGTTGAGGGAATGCACGAACTTGAGAGTACCGTCGTCATCGCGATACCGGATATTCAAGCGGCGCGTCTGGAAATCGTGGAAATAAGAAGAGGAATGTGTCTCACGGAAGCGACCTTCAGACGGCATCCAAGCCTCAAGGTCATACTTCTTCACCTGCCCAAGACCTAGGTCGCCGCCGCAATTGACTACGACGTGATAATGAAGACCGAGCTCTTGCAGTAGCGCTTCGGCATTCTTAGTCAGTTCTTCGTGCTGGCGTACGCTCTCGCCGTGATCTGCTTCACAAAGCACGACCTGCTCATACTTCTCGAACTCATGTACACGGAAGACGCCTTTCTCGTCCTTCCCGTGGCTTCCCGCCTCACGACGAAATGCTGGCGAATATGCGAAAAACTTAATAGGCAAAGCACTCTTCTCTATCATCTCATCCATGTAATAGCCCATAGTCCCGACCTCTGCCGTGCCTGAGAGGTATTCACTTTCTTGAGTCTTGTATAGATCTTCTTCGCTCTGCGGCAAATAACCTGTACCGAAGAAAGGCTCGCGACGTATGAGCGACGGAACGACGATCGGAGTGAAGCCCTCACGATTCATGAAGCGATCCTCGACGAAACGCCTGACCGCCCAGATGAGCCGTGCACCATCGCCCTTCAAGAACCATCCGCGGAAACCCGCCACCTTCGCGCCGCGCTCGAAGTCAGCCAGGCCGAGCGAAGTCATGAGCTCATAATGAGGCTTCGGCTTGAAATCGAATACTGGCTTCTCACCCCATGTACGCACCTCCATATTATCGGCATCACTGTCGCCATCGGGCACTGACATGTCTGGGACATTCGGCACAGTTAGCATGAGCGATTGCCACTCTGCCATCACCACCTTGAGACGATCTTCGCTCTCTGCCATACCTGCCTTCAGGTGTTGCATCTGCTCGATTAGCTTCTCGCGCTCAAGATCTTTGGCGATCTGAATCTCGTTGCTACGTCGATTCTGCTCAGCGCGCTTCGCGTCGAGTTCTTGTCGTATAAGCTTGCGCTCATCGTCTACCGCTATTAGCCGATCAATATCTACCTCTATGTGCTTCTTCACCGCACCGGCCTTCACGATGTCTGCGTTTTCCCGAATAAAATGTATGTCTAGCATATGCCGAATAGTATACTGCACTATACACAAATGGAAAACCCGATGTAAAACCAGTCATCAGGTTTTACATCGGGTAAGTCATATTGCGCTTATCATTACTTAGCGCACAGAGTGAAGCCAGTCCCCCACATCGTAATTTCCGGACGGATTTTCAATTGGCGCTCATCAATCCGTTCAAGAAATTCAGCCAGACCAGTTTCATCCTCAAAAGAGACATCCACTGATAAGACACCTCCATCCGAAACCCCTAAAGCACCGAGATCGGCCCCGGTTTCTTCCTGCGAAATCCCGCCATGTGAGAAAACAATCTTCCCTCCTCCTTCGAAGACCATCTCTCCCTTACCCAATCGTTGGGCAATAGGGAATGACAAGCAATACGCTTGCGCACTTACGTCTCCCGAGACTCCCATGAGTGTAAATCCAGAAACTCTCTTATGCGCATCACGATTGACCCTTAAAATAAAGCTCTTGCTATTCATAACAGTCCCCCCTTTCTTCGATATGAACGGATTTGCTCTTCGCGAGTGCCAAAGAGCTGTTTAACTTCTGCGTGAAGACTATATCAGAAGTCCTGATTGTCAACCTGCCGACATTTTCTGGTTTATACTGCACTAATGGACATACGTGAACTGGAGCGCGGAGAATGGCCTGCACAATTGTCTGAGATACCACAATTGCCGAAGCAGTTGTGGGTGCGCGGAGCGTTGCCACCTGAAGGCACGAAACTGCTCACCGTCGTAGGGAGCCGTGCTATTACGCAATATGGGCAGGAGGCATGTCAGAAGCTCATTGCAGGTCTCGCCGGATACCCAGTCTCAATCGTGAGCGGGCTCGCACTCGGCACAGATGCGTGCGCGCACAGAGCGGCACTCGCCGCCGGGCTCCACACCATCGCGGTTCCAGGTTCTGGGCTCGACGATTCTGTAATCAGCCCGCGCTCGAATTTCGGTCTTGCCAAAGACATCCTAGCTGCAGGCGGTGCGCTCGTGTCGGAGCAAGAACCGATGCACAAACCATGGCTGGCAGAATTCCCTTCCCGTAATCGCCTCATGGTCGGCCTGAGTGATGCAGTGTTAATCATTGAGGGGGGTCAGAAATCCGGCACACTTATCACTGCTCGGCTCGCTAGCGAATATAATCGCGAGCTCCTGTGCATCCCGCATCGCATAGGCGATCCGCACGCGTTCGGTCCGCACCTATTCATACGCCTCGGTGCGACACTCGTGACAGAACCTATGCACATACTCGAGGCATTGCGGATACCGCCACGCGAGGCAGCCTCTCACGCAGAAGCACCGACCGACCTCGAAGATGCAGAAATCGAAATTTGGAATATGTTGAAGGAACCGAAAACACGAGACGAAATACTCCGCGCCGGCTCCGCCGGCGCGGGCGAACTCCTAACAGCTCTCGTCTCTCTCGAGCTCCGCGGCCTAATCCGCGAAGAATTCGGCGCGTGGTATCGAATCTAATTCATGAAAATTTACTCTTGGAATATGCTCTGGAGCAATCGAAAGCTCGATCGAGCATTCGAGTTCATATCGAAGTCTGACTTCGATATTTTCTGCTTGCAGGAAGTACCAGAAGAATTCCTTGCCCGATTGCAGACGATCCAATGCCATATCTCATATCGCACTGAAGTGTTTCGACTTTTCTCTAGTGGCACGATCCAAAACTTTGTTGTAATTCTTTCCAAACACCCGATCCTAGCCGAAGGCGATATACCATTCCCTGAATACTGGCATATGCTTCCACTTCGAACACGTCTCTTTGTGCGGTTGATGCGGCCATTCGGTTTTTCAAAAATACGCAATCGTGGTGCCGTTTTCGCCGACATCAGCATTCCGAATATGCAAAACGCAATTCGCATATACAACCTTCATCTCATACTCGCGCAACCAGCGTGGAGATTGAGAGAATTCGAGCAAGCCATGGCAGAGTGCGACCCAAAGCGACCAACTATAATATGCGGCGATTTCAACATTCTCGAGAAGCCGCATATCACACCACTCAACTGGGTCCTAGGAGGCCGAGTGACAGACGCTCTGCACTGGAGTCGCGAACGGACCACTATCGAGAAACGATTTGTCGAGCATGAATTATCGAATCCACTTCGCGGCAAAGTCACTCATCCATTCTCCCATTCACAGCTCGACCACATACTTGTATCTCATTCGTTTTCTATTAAAAATGCCGAGGTGATTCCTAGTCGTTTAGGTTCCGATCATCACCCAATATTAGTAGAGGTCACTTGACCATATATAGGTATCCGCGTTATGAGTTGAGAGATGAGTAACCGATTATTGATTGTCGAGTCCCCCACCAAGGCTCGCACCATTAGTACGTATCTCGGCAAGGACTACACCGTCCTAGCTTCTGTCGGGCACGTGCGCGATCTTCCGAAGAGCAACAAAGACGCGGTCGACATAGAAGGCGGCTTTATCCCGCGCTACGTAATTCCTGCCGAGAAGCGTGAGATCATCGAGAAAATAGAACGCGCAGCATCGAAGGCAGACGAGATCTATCTCGCGACAGACCCCGACCGCGAGGGCGAGGCAATAGCATGGCATATCAAAGAAGTCGCAGGATTGAAGAAACCGCAACGCGTCGTCTTCCACGAGATTACTAAGGCGGCAATCGAAGAGGCACTTGCGCACCCGCGCAAGATTGATGAAGACCTGCGCCGCGCGCAAGAAGCGCGGCGGGTGCTCGACCGAATCGTGGGCTACGACCTCTCAGGCTTAATCTGGAAGAAGGTGCGCTACGGCCTCTCGGCTGGGCGCGTACAATCGCCTGCACTCCGCATCCTCGCCGAGCGCGAGCGCGAGATTAAGGCGTTCGTGCCTGTCACGTATTTCGTACTCAATGCCAATTTCCAAACCAAATCCGACCACTTGGGGGTCCAACCCCCAAGTGCAGCACTTGGGGGTTGGACCCCCAAGTCGGAACTCTCAACCACCTGCGTCACACAGCCCACGACACAGGAAGAAGCCGACCGCATCGTGCAAGCAGGACGAAGTGCGAAATGGACTGTCGATGCTGTAACCGAGAAAGCCGAAGATCGTAATCCGCGCCCTCCATTCACTACCTCGACACTTCAGCAAGCCGCGTCTACGCGACTCGGCTTCGCACCATCGCGCTCGATGCGTGCAGCGCAGAAGCTCTACGAAGCCGGGCATATCACATACATGCGTACCGACTCGGTGAATCTTGGCGCAGAATCGGTCGCCAAGATGTCGACCGTCATTGAGCAAGAATTCGGCAAAGAATATCTCCAAGTGCGAGCCTACAAAACGACAAGCAAAAATGCACAGGAGGCGCACGAAGCAATACGCCCAACCGAGCCGTCGCGCGAGCACGCAGGATCTACTCCTGACGAAACAATGCTCTACGAGCTCATACGCACACGAACTCTCGCATCTCAGATGTCTGCCGCTAAGATCATGCGCACGAACATAGCCGCGAAAGCCTCAGCAGATATCCCACTCTTCACAGCAAACGGCTCACGTATGCTCTTCCCAGGCTGGCTCGCGCTCGACACAAAAGCTCGTGGCGAAGACGTAGAATTGCCGAAGCTCGCCACGGGCGACCCTCTCACCCTGCTTTCTCTCGGTGCAGACGAGAAGCAGACCGAACCACCAAACCGCTACACCGAAGCGGGCCTAATCAAAGAGCTCGAGAAGCGTGGCATCGGTCGTCCATCGACATATGCATCTATAATGAAGACCATTCAGGATCGCGGCTACGTCGAGAAGCTCGCGCGAGCGCTCAAGCCTACCGCCACTGGCATGGTAGTCTCGGGCTGGCTCGAAGAACACTTCCCGCAATACATCAGCGACTCATTCACCGCAGAGATGGAAGACGAGCTCGATGAGATCGCTCGAGGAGAGCGCGGATACACCGAGACACTCTCCGAATTTTATGGGCCCTTTGAGAAGGCTGTGAAGTCAGGCGACAAGCTCCCGAAGGCAACCGCGCTCGGCGATTCTCCTGCAGAATTCCCATGTCCTATATGCGACAGTCCTATGGAATTCAAGCTCGGACGCGGTGGCATATTCATGAGCTGCAAGAAATATCCTGAATGCCTCGGGGCGCGCACAGAAGAGGGCGTCGAGCTGAAGGGCGATGAGCCAATCGGGCAAGACCCGAAGACTGGCGCGCCTATTTATATAAAGACTGGCCGCTTCGGGCCGTATGTCGAGATGGCATTACCGGAACCAGAAATTCTAAGGTCCGACCTTAGAGCGGAAGCAGAAGGACTTACGAAGTCCCATCATAAGGAGCAAGATGAACCCGATAGCGCCGCAAATATCGCAGTGCCAGGACTTAGTAAGTCCGTGGCGAAAAAACGAGTCGCCAAAAAAGCCAAAGGCCGCCCGAAGACCGCAGCGCGACGCGCGAGCATCCCAGCTGGTACCGACCTAGCGAGCGTGACACTCGCAGACGCGCTCAAGTGGCTCTCACTCCCGCGCGAGCTGGGCATGCACCAAGGCACAGGCAAACCAGTCTTCGCCTCAACCGGGCGCTTCGGGCCATACGTCGGTAGCGACGGCGAGTTCCGCTCACTCAAAGCCGCCGTCGGCGACCCATACACGGTCACACTCGATACTGCGCTCGCAATCCTCGCCGCGCCTAAGCAGCCACCACGCGGCGTCGAGATTGTCAGCGAAATAGGCAAGCATCCGCGCACTGGCAAAACCATCACGCTATACAAATCGAAACAGGGACTCTTCCTCAAGAAAGGCCTACGCCGCATCTACCTCCCAGACACTGTCTCCCCATCCTCCCTCACACCCGCAGAAGCCGCGGAGTATTTGAAGTGATATTATACTTAAATGCAAGATAAGAATCTGACCGCAATAATATGTTCCGGCGGCGGCATGAAGAGCGCGCACGGCGCAGGATTCCTGCACACACTCGCAACTAAATTCGGCATTACCACACCAGACATAATGATCGGCTCATCTGGCGATGCTGGCAATCTAGCGTATTTCTCATCGGGACAGTATGAAGGAATGAAACGCGTCTGGACACAGCTACTATCGACACCGAAATACATTTCTTTCCTTCGCCCATGGCGCGTGGTAGATGTAGATTATCTAATCGACACAGTATTCAAAAAGCAAGAAGTCCTAGACGTCGAGAAGATACAGAATTCCACCATACATTGGTTTATTCCTATGAGTGATTTTGATACTGGCTACACTCAGTACGTAAACGCAAAAGACAAGCTAGACCTATTTGAAGTCCTAAGAGCGACGATGGCGATACCGCTTGCCTTCGGAAGGAAGATCCCGATTAGCGGGAAAAGGTACATAGACGGAGAGTTTGGCCCAACACTTCAAGACCATGTGACCCATGCACTTCATCACGGAGCGAAGAGGATACTTCTTCTTAATCACACATCCCCTTGGAATTTCATATCCCGGTCAGTGTTCAAAGGATACGCGACACATATACCGCAAGGCATGCATGACGCGCTTATCAGGGACATATCCACAAACGTATTCCAGATGACAGCCCCAGGCGCGACTGTAATTGCCGTAGCGCCACAAAACCTTCCTGCATGGAACCTGACGCGTGACCAAAAGAGACTTCAGGCAACGTTCGACCAAGGAGTCGCAGATGCCCTCTCTATCGAAAAAGAATTGCGAGAACTCTTTCGATAAAAACTCAAGGCGGTGTATACTACACCTATGACCACCGTCAAGGAGATTATCGGCGCGATGACGGCAGCTTCTCCAGAAGACATCTCGTTCGTCGAGAAGGCCTATGAATACGCGAGGAAGGCACACGATGGCCAGACGCGATTCTCTGGCGAGCCGTATTTCATCCACCCATCTGCCACCGCACTAATCCTCGCTGAGTACGGCATGGATGCGACGACTGTCGCGGCAGGGCTCCTGCACGACGCAATAGAAGATGGGCGCGTCGCTCGTGAAGACGTAGAGAAAGAGTTTGGGAAAGAGCTTCTCTTCATAGTCGATGGAGTGACGAAGCTCGGCACGCACAAGTACCGTGGCGCAGAGCGCCACGCAGAGTCCCTGCGCCGACTGCTTGTAGCGACAGCGAGCGACATACGTGTACTCATCGTGAAGCTCGCCGACCGCAAGCACAACATGCAGACGCTCGAGCATGTGCCAGAGCTCAAGCGTCGTCGCATCGCGCTCGAGACACTCGAGATCTATGCACCTATCGCAGACCGTCTCGGTATGGGCCAGATGAAGCGCGCTCTCGAGGATCTAGCCTTCCCATATGTAGACCCAGATGCTGCCGCACACACTGCCGAGGTGAGGAAATTGAAGACAAAAGAGACTGAGGAAGGCCTAGCGAAAGTGCGCAAAGAAATTGGTAGCGAGCTCGCGAAGAAAGGC